>Ga0316578_10000553_pt1 | contig 12888 bp, 11 predicted proteins | sample J0NA_2_FD_203076 | JGI IMG/M metagenome (GOLD analysis project Ga0316578, IMG submission 203076) | Rhizosphere microbial communities from salt marsh grasses in Alabama, United States - J0-2_160517rDrC | ecosystem: Host-associated > Plants > Roots > Rhizosphere | place: USA: Alabama | collected... | reverse complement strand
CGGGGCAACGACCTGATCACCCCGCGCCCGGCCCTCGGCTTCGCCGGACTCGGGCCGGGCGACCGATGGTGTCTGTGCGCGGCCCGCTGGAAGGAAGCCCTCGATGCCGGCGTCGCACCGCCCGTCGTCCTGGAGGCGACGCACGTCGCGGCCCTCGAGTTCGTCTCTCTCGCCGACCTGCGCGCCCGGGCCGTCCGCCCGGACGCCTGAATCAGCCGCTGGGCGACGGCGAGTCCGACGGCGACGTGTCGCCGGCCGGCGGCGTCGCGCGGCGACGACCGTCGCGCGGCCTGTCGAGACCATCCGCGTGCGGCCGCCCCGGAACGTCACCCGGCGGAGGAGGACGGTCGGCCCCCGGCCCGAACGGCGGTCCGCCGCGCCGCATCCGCATGCCCTCGTCCAGACGGGCCTTCTGCGCGTCGGTCAGGAGCGGCTCGAGCTCGGCACGAAGCGAGTCGGTGAGCCGGGCCATCCGCTCCCGGGACTCCCGCATGACCTCCGTGAACGCCGGGGCGGCGTCCTCGAGCACGGTCCGGATCGCCTCGCGCTGCGCGTCGCTCTCCGGCTGGATCGCCCGCTCGAAAAAGAAGATCATCCCGCGAGCGGTCCGCGTCTCCGCGAGGCGCTCGAGCCGCCGATTCACGGCCGCGCCCGTGATCAGGCTTCCGAGAACCATGCCGAGCGCGAGGGTCGCGAACAGGATCAGGGTCGACTTCGTCCGGGCGGTCATCCCACGTTCCTCCTCAGGCGGCGGCCAGAAGCAGGACCGATTCCAGCGTCGTCTCGGGAAGTCCGAGCAGCGCCTCGAGCGGGCTCCCGTGCAGGCCGGATCCCGAGAGCAGGCTGAACAGGCTGAGCGCCGCCACTCCGACCAGGCAGGCGGCGGCCAGCCGCGGAAAGGCGTGGCGGAGATGCGCGTACAGGAGCTCGCCGCCGGGCCGTTCCGACCGGCGCGCCGAGCCCGGTAGCGCGGCGACCCGGGCCATCACACGCCCTGGAAACCCCGGCTCGAAGCCCGAGGCCGGCTCCGGCAGCAGGTCCCGGATCTCGTCCCAGCGTTCTTCGTCAGGCATCGTCGTCCTCCAGCGCGGTTCCCAGTCGATCCATCGCCCGGGAGAGCCGCGACATGACCGTTCCCTCGGGCACCCCGAGCGCGTCGGCCGCCTCCCGGGTCGAGAGGCCCTCGATCCAGCGGAGCACCACGACCGCGCGGTGCTCCGGCTTCAGGCCCTCGAGCGCGGCCCGCACGCGCTCCCGCCTCTCCTCCCGGAGCAGCGACTCCAGCGCGTTCCCGCTCGCTCCGGCCGGCATCGCCTCGACCCCGGGGCCGGGGCGGTGCTCGACGGAGCCATGCATCCCACGGCCCGTCCCCGCCGGCACGAACCGGGCGAACCAGCTCCTCCGACGCCGGAGCGCGGTGAGCGACAGGTTCATGGCGATGCGGGTCAGGTACGTCGCCAGGGACGCGTCCCCCCGGAACCGGTCGAGGGACCGGTAGAGACGAATGAAGGTCTCCTGGCCCACGTCCTCCGCCTCGTCGCCGGGCCCCAGCATCCCGATCGCCGTCGCCGCGACCCGCGCCTCGTAGCGTGCCACGATCGCCGCGAACGCCCGCTCGTCTCCTGCCCGCGCCCGGGCGAGGAGCACCTCGTCGGGCGCCCCGGGCTCGTGACGGTCTGCGGGCCGGACCATGGACGACACGCGCTCTTCCTCGGGTGATCGGGTTCCCCATCCGGGTCGCGGGCGCCGCGCGGCCCCCGCACGCCGGACAACCTGCCGCGGGGTCAGCCTCCGAAGAAGCCCCCCAGCGTGCGGGGGCGTCGCGGGCCCGGCCCCGCCTCGCTTCGCGGTGCCTCCCGCCCCTGCCGGTCCCCGCGACGAGCCGCGGAGACGAGCCAGCGCCGCACGGCGACGATCCGGAGCTGCTCCTCCGTGAGGATCTGTTCGAGCGCCGCACGGTGGTCGGCCCGGGACGGAGCGCGGCCGACGCGGTTTCCGTCCCCGGCTCCGGCGGCGGTTCGCATCGCGGCGAGCCGCTCCGTCTGCTCGTCGGTGAGCCGCAGGGCCTCTGCCATCGCCCCGCGGACCGCCGCCGTGCGCACCGCGATCTCCTCCCGTCGGTCCTCCCGCCGTGCCTCCGCCTCGACGCGGCGCCGCGTCCATTCCTCCGCCTGCGCGGCGGTGAGCACCGCGTCGATCCGGGCCCGGGTCTCGGCGCGGATCGTCTCGGCGCCGGCACGGGCGGCGTCGCGGTCCAGCGTTCCCGCGCGTAGCTCCTCGCGCAGCGCCCGCAGCTCGGACCCGCGCGCCTCCAGGATGCGGCGGATCTCGGCTCGCTGACCGTCCGAGAGGCCGAGCCCCGCGAAGTCCGGTCCGGGTCCGCCGATCCTCCCGCGAGGATCCGACCGCCTGCCGGCCGACCTCCGCACGGGGCGGACGTCGGCCGAGCCCGCGAGCACGGCGACCTGGTCGGCGGTCAGGATCTCCTCGATCCCGGCGGCCCGTCTCCACGCGTCGCCCGGCCCCGGCGCTTCCTGCGACCACGAGGCCCCGAGCCGCTCCAGAGCGACGACCTGTCCGGGCTCCAGCTCGAGCGTCTCACCCAGCCGCTCCGCGAGACCGACGCGGCCCCGGGTGGCCGCCGACATCTCCGACTCCGACGGCGTCGCGTTCGCCGTCGGGTTCGTGGAGGCATCCTCTCCGCATCCCGAGACCGCCAGGGCCACCGGGACGAGCGTCATCCGAGCGAGCCGAAGGCCCGTCGCGCGTCCCCACCTCGTCTTCGCTCGCATCTCTCGCTCCTCGTCGCGCGTGTCGACTCCGGTCCGCGGCCCCGTCCCGGCGGACCCTTCGTCCCCATAGACGCGGGTTCGGCGCGGCTCATTCCCCCGGGTGCCGCATACCCCCCGGATCGAGGCTCCCGAACGGCGCGATTCGCGAGGCTTTCGTGCGGAGACGGACAGAACTTTCCGGATTCCGGCGGCGGCCCCGCCTCCCCGACCTCGCAGGATGCTTTCAAAGAGCGGCGTAAGCGATTGATTTGAAAGTCGCTTACAGAACCGCCACCCTGGCGTGCCGGTCGACGGGTCTCCGGGTACGCCTCTTGCTCGAAAGGCGGGCGACCACACCGAAAGGAGAGCGCCTTGAGCGACTCCAGTTGCAAAATCTGCGGCGGACCGGCTCCGAGCGGGCAGCGCTACTGCAGCGGCTGCGACTTCCAGACGGGGCCGGAGCCGCCGGCGCGCGGAAGCTCGAAGCACGCCAGCGACCGCCCGCGCGAACGTGAGCGGGGCGCGCTTTCCGTATTCGTGCTCGTGTTCCTCCTCGCCTCGGGCGGCACCGTGGGCATGGGCCTCACGGCGTCCGACGGGTTCTCCCTCCCCGCGATCCGACAGACGCTCGGCCTGGACGGGCACACGTCGGACACGAGCGCGGCCGCCCGCACGGAATGGGGTGAGGTTCGCTTCGTGCATTCGCCGACCCGGATCCGGGCGGGACGCGGGACGGACACACCCGTCGTCGGGAGCCTGATGCCCGGGGACAGCGTTCGGGCGGACCGCATCGAGAACGGCTGGTACGCCATCTTCCCGACGGGTGCCACGGAGCCGGGGTCGGGCGAGCCGATCGGGTACGTCTACGCGCCGCTGCTGAAGTCCTCGCCGCCGGGAGGCGTCTGAGGATCGCTCGCTCGACCGGCGTCGTCCGCGCCGGGCGCCGGCTCGGGTGACGCGGCCGTTCTTCGCGCGAGACCGAGCATCTCCAGGAGGTTGATCGTGGCCTCGGCCACGGTCTCCCCCGCATCGCGCACGCCCCTGCTCATCCCCTTTCCGAGGTCGGAGAGCGCGCCCGCGCTCACATCCACGAACTCCGCGCCCAGATCGAAGGCCGCCTCGCCGGTCCGGGTCACGACCCGTCCTGTTCCCGTCACGGCGCGACGCGTGTGCGTGGCCGTGGCACCGGCCAGCGCCCTGCCCAGCTTCTTCGTCCCATCCATGACGATGGCGCCGAGCATCCCCGCGGCCTCGACCGCCGCCGCCTGCCGAAGGGACCGCTTCCGCGGGCGGACCATCGCCGTGCAGTATCGCTTCGTGATCGCGCCGACGCGCAACGCGAGGAACGCGTTCGCGGTGCCGACGAGCACCGAGTTGACGAGGATCCCGCTCGCCACCTGGAAGCCCGGCACGGCGGTGACGGAGGCTCCGAGCACGCTGGAGATGATCGGCTGCACCTGGGTCGCGACGTCGATGTCGTCGAGCTCGGAGGCCACGAACGCCGTGCCCGCGACGTTCGCGTAGAGCTTGCCCATGTCCCTCAGGGTCGGCCGCTGCCAGTAGACGTGCGAGACGCGCCACACCATTCGGAGCAGGGCTCCGAGGACGAGGAACGCATCCAGGCGGCCGCTCTGAGAGATCGCCGTGGCCAGGAAGACGCCGCCGGAGATCTGCCGGATCTCGACGTCGGCCTCGCCCTCCAGCGAGGCGATCGCCGCCTCGATCTCCTCCCGGGTCTCGAGCGGGCGCTCCGCGAGACGGGGGTTTCCCGCCAGGCGCGCGCGCAGCCCGACCAGGTAGGCGTCGAACTCCGGCCCGGAATCGTCGATCGGAGGCACGAGTGGCTTCGGAAGCCGGAACAGCAGGAGCGTCGGGACGGCCAGCAGCAGCGCGTAGGCCGCGACGAGGGTCCACAGCGCGATGCGCCCCGCGTCGGGTCCCCATCCCGTCCCGACCAGGTCGACGAGGCCCGCCGTCTGGTTCACGAGAAACACGAGGAAGGCCACGACGAAGAAGGCGAGCATCGCGAGTCCGATTCTCACGAACGTCCGGTCGACGGCTCCCGTCATGGCTGACCTCCGCGCGAAGCGTTCGTGCTGTCCCGGCTCGCGGGACCTGTGCGGCCCCGACCGGACACGTGACCTGGAGCCGGAACATAGCTCGCGTGTGGACGCCGCGCCCCGCGCACGAGGGCGCCCGGCGGCCTGCGGTCCGATTCCCGAATTCCCGTTTCGGGAATGTCGTCGGAGGGAGTCCGTAGACTAGACTGGAGTCAGGACAACGGCGAACCCTGGAGGATCGGGCATGCGACGCCTCAGCCAGACCGCAATTCGGACGTACCGGACGTGTCCGCAGCAGTGGAAGCAGATCTACGTGGACGGCAGGAAGCTCCCGCCGGCTCCGCCGCTCACCCTGGGCTCCGCGGTGCACGCGGGCCTCGAGACGTTCCATCGGGAGCGCGTGAGCGGCCCCGCCCCGCTGACCGCCGTGCTCGCCGCGTTCGAGGCCGAACTCGATCCCGCCGCGTTCGAGGACCCGGCGGATCTCGAAACGGCGCGGTCCGAAGGTCGGGTCATGCTGGAACGGTTCTATGCCCGGCACGCCCCGGACTTCCGTCCCGCCCTGGACGTCGAGCTCGTCCTGAAGTACGACGTGGAGGACGTGCCGATGATCTCCATTCTCGACCACGTGGAGAAGACCGGGGACGACCGCCTTCGCGTGCGCGACTACAAGACCGGCCGCTTCTTCGGGCCCGAGGAGGCCGAGAGGTCCGACCAGCTCACGCTCTACCAGATCGCGGCGGAGGACCGGCTCGGGATCGAGGTGGAGGCGCTGTCGTTGTATCACGTCCCGTCCCTCACGGAATGGACCGTCCCCAAGCGCACGGAGGCAGAGGTCGTGGCCGTTCGCGCACTCGTCACGGGCACGGCGGCCGCGATCGAGCGAGGGGAGTTCGAGCCGCGGCCGGGCCGGCATTGCGCCTGGTGTCACGCGAAGCCGTGGTGCCCGGCGTTCGCGGACGAGTTTCCGGAGAACTGGGCCCAGGAGCCGGCCCCGCCCGCGCCGGGCCACGCGGAGGCGACGGCGTTCGCCGACGCCCTCGGCGAGGTCCGCGAGCTGCGGAAGGAACTGGATGTGCAGGCGCGGGACCTTCAGGACCGCCTCGTCGCCTATTTCGAGGCTACGGGCGAGCGCGCCGTGTCCGGAGACCGGTACCGGGTCACCGCCTCGGTCGGAGAGCGATTCCAGTGCGACGACGACGTGCTCCGCGCACTCCTCGAGCCGGCCGGGCTCTGGGGTCGGGTCCTGGCGCCCGCCTGGCATCTGAAGGCACGCGTCGTGGACGACCCCGCCGTTCCGCCGGATCTCAGGCACGCGATCGAGGAACGAGGCACCCGCCGCCGGAGCTGGACTTTACGGCACGCGCCCCGGCGCGCGGACGAGGATGGCAGCGACCCCGGTCCTGACGCGGAGCCCGGTCCCGAAGCCTGAGCGGAGCCTGCCCCGCAGCGAGCCGACCCCGGACACCGGCCTTCCGCGGAGGAAACGGGCGGGGCGGGGGTCGCGTTGCACGACAGGGACGCGACCGCCACATTTGCTGCATCCCCCCATCGTTCCCCGGTCGCTCGGACCCCGCGTGCGGTTCGCACGAGTGGAGTTCGATCGATCGGGCGCTCCGGTCGCGACCGGCGGCCGGCGATCCTCCCGAAGGAGGTCCAGATGCGTGCCACGCTGAAACTCGTCCTGGCAGGCTGTCTCCTGCTGCCGGCGCTCCCGCGCGCCGCCCAGGCTCAGCAGCAGACGGCCATGCGCCCGATGTACGAGCTTCCCACCATCACGGTCACGGCGGTCGCGGAGTCGGACCCGCTCTACGAGCGGGCGACGGCCCTCTACGAACAGGCCCGGTGGAAGGACGCCGCGGTTCTGCACCGCGAGGCCGCGGAATCGATGGCGCCGAACGACCCGAACGCCTACCTGCAGTACGACCGGTCGGCCCGGCTCTACTTCTACGCCGGCGACTACACCACATCGCGGCAGATGATGGAGAGGGCGGCCGAAATCGCGGAGGCGGCGGGCGACATGGTCTCGGCGGCGTACCGGCACATCGATGCGGGGTTCATCTCGGTCTGGGAGGGATACCCGGGCAAGCGCCGCGAGCACGTGGCGCTCGCGGAGCAGTACGCGAGGGACAACGACTTCGCCAGGGACGACTACGACCACGTCTTCGCGCTGACCCGGGGCGTGGGGCTGCTGCCGGTCGAGGACAAGAAGGACTAGCGCGTCCGGCGCCGGTCAGCGTGCGCCGTCCCGCCCGTCCGGGTCCGGCGCGATCCGATCGATGCGGATCGCGCCGTCGCCCTCGTACGGCGCCTCGCGGTCGACGCGAGCCCGGTAGGGAGGCTCGAGACCGCCCCAGGCCGCCGGCCTGCCGCCCTCCAGAACGCTCTCACAGTCGGCGTTCTCCACGTGGAGCCGCCGCCAGCTCCCGTCCGCCGTCCGGCGGGCGAGCTGTACGTCGTCGGTCCACATCGTTCCGTCTCCGACGAGCATCACGCCGAGGTGGAGCTCGAGCGCGTTCGGCGGCACCGTCGCCCGGATCTCTTCGACCGTCCAGGCCTCGGAGACGACCGGAAGCGTGCGGAGCTCCTCGCCGGGTCCGGCGGCGGGCGGTCCGTCGATCCGGAGCCAGCCGTAGGCACCGGGCTCGCACTCTGCCTCGGACGGGCCGCAGGCCGGCACCTCGGGCAGTCGGGCCCGGAGCGCGAGCCGGAGCCGGATCTCGTCGCCGCGCAGGGGCACCGCGTCCACCACCCGGACGAGCCGGCCGACTCCGGCGCCCGCGACCGGCCCGCCGTCCGCCGTCTCCTGTGCCGCGGCCGTCGGCCCGATGCCGGCGATCGCCGCCGCCACGGCGAGGGGAAGGACGCGGCGCGGAGGGAGGGCCGTGCGCGCGTGCCCGGGTCGGAACTCTCGGCTGGTCGGCATCGCGACACCCGGAGCGGTTCGAGAGGTTCGGAGCGACGACGGAATCTAGCCGCGGCGGGCACCGCCGGGCGATCCCGTCACGCCTCCAGGACCACCTTCCCGAGGTTCCGCCGCTGGTGGATGTACCCGTGCGCCGCGACCGCGCCGTCCCGCGTGAGCGGGAAGGTCCGGTCCACCACCGCACGGAGCTCGCCCGTCGCCACCTGACCTAGAATCGACTCGAGGTTCGGTCGCAACATCTCTTCCCGCGCTTGCAGATGGAGAAGGTGAACACCGAATACGCCGATCCCCGGCTGAATCAGCGAGAGAGGGTGGAAGCGGGGGGTCCGCAGCCACGCGAGAGCGGCCCGGACCCAGTTCCGACGCCCGCCGGGCATCGCCTCGCTCATGCCGTAGAAGACGAGACGGCCGAGAGGGGCGAGAAGCCGGCGGCAGGACTCGGTGGCGGCGCCTCCCACGGCGTCGAGCGCGAGGTGCACGCCGCGGTCGCCCAGAAGCTCCCGGACGTCCTCCTCCCAGTCGCCCCGGGAGTCGAAACAGGCCTCCGCGCCGAGCTCGTCCGTCACGAACATCCGCTTCCGCTCGGTGCCCGCCGTGCCCACGACGTGCAAGCCGGCGCGCACGGCGAGCTGCACGGCGGCCGTTCCCACTCCGCCGGCCGCGCCGAGCACGAGCGCCGTCTCCCCGGCCCGCGCGCGCGCCGCCTCGAACAGGCAGACCTGCGCGGTCAGGAAGGCGACGGGCGCGGCCGCCGCGTCCACGGCGGCGAGGCCGGCCGGGCGCCGGAACACGTTCCGGGTCGGAAGCACGAGGTCGCGGGCGTAGCCGCCGTACCGGATCAGGCCGACGCACGGCTCTCCCTCCCGCCACGGCGCCCCGTCCCCGTGGACCGCGCCTTCGCCGACGCCCGTCACGACGCCGGCGACCTCGAATCCGGGGCTGTACGGGCGGGGCGGGACCGTGTCGTAGAGCCCGGCCCGCATCAGGAGGTCCGCGAAGTTGATCCCGGCGGCCTCGACCCGGATCGCGAGCTCGCCGGCAGCGGGGTCCGGGAGCGGAATCTCGCGCTCGACCAGGACCTCGGGAGGCCCGTGCCGCTCGATCCGGATAGCCCGCGTCGTGCTCAGTTCAGCCGGGCCTGGATCCGGGTGAGGCCGGCCGTCGCGGAGTCCGTGAACGCCGCGAGCTCCGGCAGGTCCGGTCTCCAGTACCGGAGGAAGAACTCGTACGCGGAACGGGCCTCGGCATCCTGGCCGAGGGCCTCCAGCGCCTTGCCCCGCCGGTAGGCGGCCATCACGCCCAGCGGCAACGGCTCGAGCGCCTCCAGCGCCTCCTCGTAGCGTCCGGACGCCTGCGCCACCTGGGCCCGGAAGAGACGCCAGACGCGGCTGTCGTAGCGCAGAAAGGGGTTCCCCCGGAGCCGCTCCCAGGCCCGGTCCCCCTCCCCGCGCCACAGGGCGAGGCTGACGGCCGAGACCGAGTCTCCCTCCACGATCTCGCGGCGGGCCGGCTCTCGGGCCGCCTCGGGGAGCAGGGCGACCGCCGAGTCGCGGAGCGCGCTCCAGGTCCGGACAGCCTCCTCGTCACCGGCGACGCGGGCTAGGTGCCGGCCGCAGGACGCGGCGAGTACGAGATCGCTCCCGTCGCCGGCGCCGGCCGCTCCGGCGCCCAGCGCCTCGCGCACGCGGTCGGGATCCGCGAGCCGCTCGTACGCTTCCTCCGGCAGGACGCCGGTCACGATGGTGACCTGCGCCGGGGGACAGAGGCGGTCCACGAGCGGCCCGAACGTCGCGGCCATGGAGAGCGCGGCGCTCTCCGCGCCCCGCGCGCTCAGGAACCCGACCCCTCCGGCCTGGAAGTCCAGCCGGTCGGCGGCGGACAGGCCCGGCTTCGCGAGGATCGTCGCGGCCACCGCGCCCTGCGCTTCGTCAAGGGCCGGGTGCGACAGGCGGTCCATGAGGTAGTACACGTCCGAGAGCGGAAGGCTATCCAGCGCACGCCGGGCCGCTTCGCGCTCCCCGCCGGATCCCCACGCCAGGTCGAGGGCGACACGACCCAGCCTCGCCTGCGGCGACTCCGGGGCGATCCGCTCCAGCCTCTCGACGCGCTCGCGGACGAGGACGCTGTCCGCGTGAAGCTGGAAGGCCAGGTCGATCGCGTGGATGTGATAGGGGACAAAGCGCGGCTGGAGCGCGATCGCGCGCTCGAACGCCGGATCGGCCTTCTCCCACTCCTCCCGCGTGGAGAGGTGGTAGTACCGCTCACCCAGGATGTACCAGGCCTCGGCGTCGTCCGGGTTCCGGCGCGCGAAGGCGAGGAGGGAGTCGGGCGAGGGAGCGACCGAGTCCGGGCTGTTCAGGGCGCGCTGGGCCTGCACGATCAGCGTCTCGCGCGGCGAGAGGCGATCGGCGAGCGAGGCGACGTGCTCCCAGGCATCGTCCTGGGAGAGAACGTCCGGCGCGCTGCCGCGCCATCCTCGGGACTGGGCGAGACGGAACCAGGCGAGCGCGAACATCGAGTCGACGCCGACGGCGCGCTGGAACGCCCGGTCGGCGTCCGCGAAGCGCCCGAGTCGGAAGTCGCGCTCTCCCTCCACCCACGCCTTCACGGCCGCGGGAACGGCGCTGGCCACGCCCTCCAGCCCGATGCTCCCCTCCAGCCCGCGCTCCGGAAGCACCGCCTGGAGCACTTCCACGGAGAGCCGGTCGATCAGGGACACGAGGCTGTCGGCCGGGCCCTCGACCCGGATCTGGTCCAGCGTCTCGCCCGTTGCGGCGGAGCGGACGGCGGCGTCGATCCGCACGTCGTCCCCGACCTCGACGAGGCTGCCCCGGACCGCCCACTCGCCGCCCGCCGCGCGCGCCGCGTCCAGCGCGGTCTCGAGGTCGGGCGTCGTTCCCTCCGGCACGCGCTCCGACCAGCGCGCCAGCACCGTGCCGTAGTCGATCGTGCGGAGGCCCTCGACCCCGTCCAGGTTCGCGGCCAGCGTCACGACGAGCCCCTCGTCCCAGACCTGGAGGTCCGGATCCGAGGCCCGCACGTCGAAGGGGAGGACCGCGAGCCCCGGCTCGGGCACTTCCCCCGCCGCGAGCGACGTCGGACCCGCCGGGACGGCGTTCCGGTAGCGGAGAAACGCCGCGAGGCCCGCGACCCCGATCAGGAGCGAGAAGGCGACGACGCCGCCGAGCGCGGCACGGGCCCACGTGAGGTGCGGGAGCCCTCGGGCGCGGATCTCGTCGTCGATCCGGTCGAGGTCCAGCTCCCAGGCCCCCGGCGCCCCGCCCTCGGCGGCCCGCTCCGGCGCGTCCGCGGCCCCCTGCACGAAGGCGGTCGCCAGCACCACGACGAGTCCGATCGCGAGGAGGAGGATCGCTCCCGGGCCCACCCAGGACGGGAACGGGATCATGCCCGAGAGCACGTCGAGGAGCTGGAGCACGACCCACGAGGCCCCCGCATAGACGAGGAGCACCCCGCCGATGCGGGAGCGCCGGAAGCGTCCCCAGATTCCGTCCTTCGCCATGCAGTCCTTTCCGATGGAGCGGCAGGGGCCCCGGGACCCCTCGACCGGCCCGAACATGGACGATCGCCCGGATCCGGGGCAACCCTGGCGGCTGTACGCTTCCGCGCGCTCGCCGTAGTTTCCGCGACCTGGCGCCCGCGTCGCACGATTCCACGACTTCCGACAGCGGAGATCGCGCACCATGGCTCTCGTCCCACGCGCCCGCACCCCCCTCGGACCGGAGATCCTCCTCCTCGGGTCGCTCCTCGTGGCACCGCTCGCGGGTCCCGCCGACGGAGGGGCCCAGGAGGCCGCGCCGCGCGGGCCCGGCGACGCGCCGTATCCCGAGCGCGTCGAGATCCGCCGTACCGCCTTCGGCGTCCCGCACATCCTCGCCGACGACCTCGGGGCCGCGTTCTACGGGCTCGCGTGGGCGCACCTCGAGGACCACGGCGCGACCGTCGTGCACGGGCTCGTCCGGGCCCGCGGCGAGCTGGCCCGTCACTTCGGCCGCGACTCGCTGGACTCGGACTTCGCGTGGCGGCGAACGTGGGAGCACGCGGCGGAGACCTACGAGCTGTTGGAGCCCGACACGCGGGCGGTGTTCGAGGGATATGCGGCCGGCGTGAACCGGTATGTGGAGCTCCACCCGGAGGAGTTTCCCGGCTGGGTGCGGCCCGCCTTCACGGGCGTCGACGTCGCGGCCCGCTGGGCCGAGGAGGAGATCGAGCCCGCCGTGCGCCGCTTCCTTCGCGCCCTCGCCGAGCGCGAGGCCCGGACCGAGTCGTCGCCCGGAAACGCGAGAGACGAGGCGGCGCGCGCCGAGAGGCTCGCCCTCGTCGCCGGCCGCCGCGGCGCCGAGGGCCCCGGGCCCGGCGCCGACGGCGGGGCGGAGGATGGCTCCAACGCCTGGGCCCTTGCCCCGTCCCGCACGACGTCGGGCCACGCGATCCTGCTCCGGAACCCCCACCTGAACTGGCGGGCGGGCTACTACGAGGCGCACCTCCGGGTGCCCGGGGCGATCGACTTCTACGGGGATTTCCGGGTCGGGTATCCGCTCTACTTCAACGGCGGCTTCAACCGCGATCTCGGCTGGGCCACCACGAACAACGGTCCGGACATCGAAGAGGTCTATGCGCTCGAGGTCGACCCCGAACGACCGGACCACGTCCGGTTCGGAGGCGCGTCCGTGCCGCTCCGGGCGTCCACCGTGTCGGTGCAGGTCGCCGAGGACGGCGCGCTCGTCACGGAGACCCGGCAGTTCTGGACCTCGCCGGCCGGCCGCGTGATCCATCGCACCGACTCGCTCGTCTACGCCGTCAAGTCTTCCGAGGACGGTCAGTTCCGCTACGCGGAGCAGTTCCTGAAGATGATGCGGGCCGGGAGCCTCGAGGAGTGGAAGGAGGCGATGCGGATCCGCGCGCAGGTCGTCTCGAACTTCACGTACGCGGATCGCGCGGGGAACGTCTTCTATGTCTGGAACGCGACGATTCCCCGCTACCCGCGCCCGAATGGCGGCGACACGCTCGCCGTCCCCGCGCGCGGGCCGGAGGACGTGTGGAGCGCGCTCGTCCCGTGGGACTCGCTGCCCCAGCTCCGGAACCCGGAGGGCGGCTATCTCCACAACGAGAA
>Ga0316578_10000552_pt1 | contig 12890 bp, 11 predicted proteins | sample J0NA_2_FD_203076 | JGI IMG/M metagenome (GOLD analysis project Ga0316578, IMG submission 203076) | Rhizosphere microbial communities from salt marsh grasses in Alabama, United States - J0-2_160517rDrC | ecosystem: Host-associated > Plants > Roots > Rhizosphere | place: USA: Alabama | collected... | reverse complement strand
GCACGAACACAATTAAGAATGCGATCCGATTAAAACTTTTCAATCCCGCCTGCCAGGTGACAGTGTTATATAAGAACATTGTTACCTACGGCTTCCGGGAGGAGTACTTCACCGAAGCTCGCCGCCTGGGGGTAGTGTTCGTGCGTTACACGGATCAAAACCCGCCTGAAGTTGAATTTAAGAATAACCAGACTTATGTCAAGGTTCACGACCTTTCACTAGACAGGACCCTCAACCTGCCAGCCGATCTAATTCCAATGAGTATGCCCATCGCACCCTCAGAAGGCACTCCGCAGCTTGCCCGCAAGCTGCAGGTCCCACTCTCGAGTGAAGGCTTTTTTGAAGAAGCACAGCTGAAGCTGCGTCCCATGGATTTCATGAGAGATGGGATTTTCCTGGCCGGCATGGCCCACTATCCGAAATTCATCGAGGAAAGCATCAGCCATGCACTGGCTGCTGCAGGCAGGGCTTTGAGCTTGCTCTCTCAAGAGACCCTCTACCTGGGAGGGGTGATCGCAGAAGTCGATCCTGATAAATGCGTCGGGTGCCTTACCTGTATCCGTACATGCCCATTCGAAATACCGCGCATTATCACCGAAGAAGGCCGGCCGGGAGTCGGTGGTCTCGGTGGGGCTGCATTCATTGACCCGGCATTATGCCAGGGTTGCGGCACCTGCACAGGAGAATGCCCGGCCAATGCAATTCAGCTGATTCATTACACTGACGAGCAAATCATGCTCAAAGACATAGCAGGTTTGGGGACCTGGAAACGAATACCAGTCGCAGGCGACTGAATTCAAGGAAACTTATACCCATGACAGTACAAGATACAACGCAAGATTCCTTCGAACCGGAGATTACTGCCTTCTACTGCATCTATTGTGGTTACATGGCCGCAGATACCGCCGGGGCTTTAGGTGTCCAATACCCGGCAAATGTCAAGTTCGTCCGGCTGCCATGTACCGGAAAAACTGATATCCGTTATCTATTAGAAGCATTTGAACAAGGTGCAGATGGCGTGTATGTAGTGGCCTGCCCGATTGGTAATTGCCACCATGTGCGCGGTAACGAACGTGGATTAGCACGCTTAAAACGTGCCCAAAAAATCCTGGATGATATTGGCATTGGCAGCGAACGCTTGGATATGTTCTTTATGTCAGGCAGCCAGGCCCACACCTTTGCTGATTCGGTAGACAAGATGACAGATCGCATACGTGAGCTGGGACCCAACCCGCTCAAAGGCGAAAAACAGCCAGAATTAGAGATAGAGATCGAGGACGAAATCGAGTTCCGGGGCAGGCGAATCACACCCGGATAGGAGATATCCAGCCAAGATGGCAACCAGTAAGCCTATGCCTGATCAAAAAGTACCCATCGGCGCGGTAATGGTCGTCGGTGGTGGCATCGCGGGGATGCAGGCTGCCCTGGATTTAGCGGACCAGGGGTTTAAAGTTCACCTGGTCGAAAAGAAGTCAGCCATTGGCGGGAAGATGGCGCAGCTGGATAAGACCTTCCCCACGAATGACTGTGCCATGTGTACCATTTCGCCAAAACTGGTCGAGACAAGCCGCCATCCAAACATTGAACTGCACACCAATTCAACCGTTACAGATATCATGGGTGAACCTGGCAGCTTTACGATTACCGTTCACCACGAACCTCGCTATATTGATATCACGAAGTGTGTGGGCTGCGGCGATTGTGCCGAGGTTTGCCCGGTTATAATACCGGACGAATTTAACGAGGGTTTGAACAAGCGCCGGGCTGCGTATAAACTCTACCCGCAAGCGGTCCCGAACGCATATGCCATTGAAAAACGCGGCATCGCACCCTGCCGGGATGCATGCCCAGCCGGGCAACGAGCGCAAGGATACATCGCCCTGATCCGGGAGGGGCGTTTGGAAGATGCGTTGCGGGTGATCAAAATGGACAACCCATTCCCGGGCATCTGTGGGCGTATTTGCAATCACCGCTGCGAGACGGCTTGTAATCGCAGTAAGGTTGATGAGCCTATCAACATCCGGGCACTGAAACGTTACGTTACGGACCGGGTTTACGCAAACCCCAGAAACCTGGTAGAGCCAGCACAGGTTTTATATCCAGAACAGCGCGTGGCAATCATCGGGGCTGGTCCATGTGGTTTAACCGCTGCGCAGGATCTGGTTTCAGCCGGGTATCCCGTCTCAATCTTCGAAGCCATGCCCGTTGCTGGTGGAATGCTGCGTCTGGGCGTGCCAGAGTATCGCTTGCCCAGCGAGATAATCGAACGCGAAGTTCAAGATATCATTGACCTGGGGGTCGATTTACATCTCAATACCCGGGTCAATAACTTGGATGATCTATTTGATCAGGGTTATAGCTCAGTATTGATTGCCGTCGGAGCCCATGAAGGCATTCGCCTGCCAATCCCTGGGGCTGATTTAGAGGGAGTCTTGATTAACACCCATTTCCTGAGAGATGTTCGCCTGGGAAAATATAAGCACGATAACAAAGATGACCTGGGCAAGCATGTATTGGTACTGGGTGGAGGCAATGTAGCCATTGATGTCGCCCGTAGTGCAGTACGCCTCGGCTGCCAGGTCTCCCTGGCCTGCCTCGAAAGCCGCACCGAAATGCCAGCCCATCCGTGGGAGATTGAGGCAGCTGAACTTGAAGGAGTCAGCATTTATGCTGGACGCTCCTTTGAACAGATTCTTCCAGATGAACAAAACCATGTTAATGGCTTGGAATGCATGCGGGTCAATTCATTCGAATTCGATGAAACTGGAAATTTAGTAGTCGATAAGGTCAAGGGTTCTGGGCATATTATCCAATGTGACACGGTGATCTTCTCAGTAGGGCAGCGAGCCGGTTTGGCATTCATCCCTGACGATGCTGGTGTGGGGGTGACCAGACAGCGGACTATTGCTATCAATCCAAACACTTTTGCCGCTACCAGACCTGGTGTTTTCGCAGCAGGAGATAGCGTTTCCGGTACAGCTTTTGTGATCGAAGCGGTTCACAGCGGACACGAAGCTGCGGAATCAATCGTCCGCTACCTGAGCGGTGATCAGCTCGAACGCGCCCCTAAACCCCCATTACCCGTTGTGCATCTCGAGCAACAGGAAATCGACGCGCGCATTGCAAGAGGCGAGATCGTCGTCCAGAAGCGAATTCCCCTGCCTGAGCTACCAGTTGAACAGCGTCTCGATAACTTCATGGAAGTTGAGGGAGGTTATGATGACCTCAGCGCCCAGGCCGAAGCTGCCCGCTGCCTGGCGTGCGGTATTTGCTCAGAGTGCATGAGCTGCACATTTGCGTGTGGGGTAGATGCGATCAACCACGATATGCCGCCCAGCCAAAGCCAAATTGAAGTGGGTGCGGTGATCTTGACCCCTGGTTACCAAACATACCATGCCGAATTGTCAGAAGAATACGGATTGGGTCGTTACCCCAATGTGATCACCTCCCTGCAGTATGAGCGCTTATTGTCGGCATCCGGCCCTACCAGCGGGCATGTCCAACGCCCCTCCGATGGCATGGAACCTAGACGGATCGCGTTCCTGCAGTGCGTGGGAAGTCGTGATCAAACTCATGATTATTGCTCCTCGGTGTGCTGTATGTACGCCGCCAAGGAAGCCATCATGACCCTCGAACATGCAAAGACAAAGACACGCCGCGACGGTGGCGAAGTAGATGTCTCCTGCCAGGTGTTCTTCATGGACACCCGATCTTTCAGCAAGGGCTATGAAGAATATTACCAGCGGGCTGAGAAGAAGTATGGCGTGAAATATACTCGCTGTCGGCTGAGCGAAGTAAAAGAAGATCCGCTCACTCACAACCTTAAAGTCCATTACGCTACCCCCTTCGAAGATCAAGCGACAACGTTTGAGGAAGAATTTGACCTGGTTATTTTATCAGTAGGAATGGAGATCTCCAATTCGGTGAAAGAGCTCGCCCACCGCCTGGGGGTTGAACTCGATCAATATGGTTTCTGCCATACGACCTTATTTGACCCGCTGCAAACCAGCCAGGAGGGTATTTTTGTCGCAGGACCGTTCCGTGAGCCAAAGGACATCCCCGAAACGGTGATCGAAGCCAGCGGAACAGCAGCTGCTGCGGCAAAGATGCTCTCCCCAGCCCGCTTCAGCCTGGCAAAATTCCCTCAATACCCTGCAGAAAAAGACGTATCTGAACAAGAAGCGCGCATCGGTGTCTTTGTCTGTCACTGTGGAAGCAATATCGGCGGTTACCTGGACGTTCCTTCAGTTGCCGAATATGCCAGCACCCTGCCTGGGGTCATTCTTGCAGAAGATAATTTATATACCTGCTCCCAGGACACCATTGGACATATTATTGAAGAAGTAGTCGGTCGGGATTTGAACCGGGTCGTGGTAGCTTCCTGCACGCCCCTGACTCACGAACCGCTCTTCCAGGATGCCCTGCGGCATGCGGGTCTCAACCCGCATCTCTTCGAAATGGCTAACATCCGCAACCAATGTTCATGGGTTCATTCCAATGATCGGGATGGTGCCACAGAAAAAGCGAAAACCTTAGTACGCATGGCTGTCGCGCGTGTCACCCGGTTGGAACCCCTGCAGACCTCCGAGGTTCAAATGAACCCCAGTGCATTGATCATCGGGGGGGGTGCGGCGGGTATGACAGCCGCACTTTCACTTGCTGACCAGGGCTTCCCGGTACATATCATCGAACGCGAACCAGTCTTAGGTGGGAATTTGCGCTACCTGCAATATTTCGTCCCTGATGATCGTGGAGATCAACTTTCTCCAGGCGAATACCTGACACAGATCGTCGCTAAGGTGACCGACCACCCCCTAATTACCATCCATCTCAACTCCACGCTGTTCAATACCAGTGGTTTTAAAGGGAATTTCGAATCACGTATCAAAACGAATGGAGAAATCACTGAGGTCAAGCACGGTGTCATTATCGTCGCCACCGGCGGTATCGAATATAAAGGCACTGAATACGGATATGGGCAGGATGAGCGCATTGTCACCCAATTAGAGTTCGAGCAGATCCTCGCTCAAGGAGCTCAAGACTCGCCCATCGAGTCCGTGGTCATGGTGCAATGCGTGGGTCCTGCAGAAAAATACTGCAGCCGGCTCTGCTGCACGACTGCGTTAAAAAATGCATTGAAAATCAAGGAGAAAAATCCAGATTCACAGGTGAGCATCATCTATAAAGATATTCGCACCTACGGGTTCAAGGAAAAGATTTACACACAAGCCAGGAAAGCCGGGGTCGTGTTTATCCATTACGAATTTGATCGTAAACCCGAGGTCCTGTTTCCAGGTGACTCCTCAGGTGCAAATGATGACCAAGCCTTGCGGGTCAAAGTATGGGAACCAGTTCTGGGTAGAGAGATCGAAATCGAAGCTGATTACCTGGTCCTGAGCACGCCGGTAGTTCCCTCCGCTGGTACACAAGACCTGGCCAGCCAGCTGAAATTGTCATTAGACATGGATGGGTTCTTCCTGGAGGCACACGTCAAACTCCGTCCAGTCGACTTCGCCGCTGATGGCATCTTCATGGCGGGCATGGCGCATTATCCAAAATTCCTTGACGAAACGATCACCCAAGCCCAGGCAGCAGCCTCGCGATCGGCAGGCATCTTATCCCAGGAAACCATCCAGACCAATGCCAGGGTGGCAGTCGTTGATCCCCAGGCTTGTGTAGGCTGCCTGACCTGCGTGCGTATCTGCCCTTACGACGTCCCCAAAGTGACGGGCAACTTCACAGGCGTCGGGAACATAGTAGGAGCTGCTTACATCGAACCCGCCGTGTGTCATGGATGCGGTTCCTGCGTCGCGGAATGTCCTGCCAGGGCAATCCAGCTGCTTCATTATAAGGACCTGCAGACAATTGCCAAGATGGATGCCATGTTTGAGGTTGAACCTATGCCTGATGGCTTCATACCGATTTCGAGCATCGAGATACACGAATGAACAAGAAAGAAGACCAATTCGAGATCGTCGCTTTCTGCTGCCACTATTGCGCGTACGCTGCGGCAGACCTGGCAGGCTCTATGCGCCTCGAATATCCCCAGGCGATCAAGATCATTGAACTGCCCTGCTCGGGGAAGCTAGATGTACTCTATGTATTGCACGCTTTTGAGGATGGCGCAGACGGTGTCATGGTGGCTGGTTGACTGGAAGGTGATTGCCATTACCTGGAAGGTAATCTCAATGCCCGGCGGCGAGTTGAATATGCTCAAAAATTACTTCAGGAGATTGGCTTGGAACCGGAGCGGATTAAATTGGTGAATGTATCAGCCGCCATGGGTGGCGAATTCGCAGAATCAACCACCGAGATGCTCGATGCTCTGAAAAAGATCGGGTTTAGTCCCTTAAGACAAATCGGCGATGAGTCGGGTACAGAACAAAATCCACATACCGGAATGGATTCCGAATTTACCCAACCGCTTGAGTAATTATGAATGATGCAGGTATCAAGAACCAACTTTTAGAGGAGCGACTGAGATGATTATTGCAGAACAAAAATCACTGGATGAAATAAAGTCACTGGTAGGGAGTGCAAATAACGTGCTTGTGGTCGGCTGCGGGACTTGTGTCACGGTTTGTTTCGCAGGTGGTGCTCGTGAAGCCGAAATTCTGTCTTCCTCCCTGCGCATGGCTTCTAAATTAGATGGCGTGACTCGCCAGGTAAGTGACGTCACTGTCCAACGCCAATGTGAATGGGAATACCTGGACACCATCTCTGAACAGGTAGCAGCTGCAGACCTAGTCCTCTCGCTTGGTTGCGGGATTGGGGTCCAGGCAATTGCTGAACATTTTCCGGACACCTGGGTTGTTCCCGGCCTGAACACCACTTTCCTGGGTTTACCTCAAGAGCAGGGCGTGTGGACTGAACGATGTGCAGCTTGTGGAGACTGTATTCTCGGTCTAACCGGGGGTATTTGCCCCATTGCTCGCTGTTCCAAATCGCTCCTCAACGGGCCATGCGGCGGTTCAGAAGATGGTCATTGTGAAATAAACCCGGACACGCAATGCGCCTGGCAATTAATTTATGATCGCCTAAAAAGTATGGATAAATTAGAAGTCTTAATGGAATTGCAACCACCGAAAAACTGGCAGGCTTCTCGGGATGGCGGACCTCGAAAAATTATTCGCGATGACCTTCGCCTTGCTAGCCAGGAGGAATAGAAGATGACCACCAATCCAAGTTCGAACGGGTATTTAGCTGGTTCCAATCTGGAACGAGTTCTACGCGCCGGTAATTTCGCAGTAACTGGTGAGCTCGGCCCCCCTCAAAATGCTGACCGGGAGGTCATCAGCCAGAAAGCCGGATTGCTGCGCGGCTATTGTGATGCAGTTAATATTACCGATAACCAGACAGCCATCGTGCGCATGTCCAGCATTGGGGCAGGCGCACTCGTCATCCAGGAAGGGCTGGAACCAATTATCCAGATGACCTGCCGCGATCGCAACCGGCTCGCGATCCAGAGCGATTTGCTGGGTGCTTACGCATTGGGCATGCGGAACCTGCTCTGCCTCACCGGTGATCACCAGTCTTTTGGAAACCATCCAACATCGAAGAACGTATTTGATATCGATTCGATCCAGCAGATTAAGATGGTCGCAGATATGAGAGATGAGTGCGTCTTCCAGTGCGGGGACAAGATGAAGGGAATTGAGCCGAGATTTTTCATCGGGGCCGCTTCAGCCCCATTTGCTGATCCGTTGGAATTCCGTCCTTACCGCTTGGGGAAAAAAGTAAAGGCAGGAGCGAACTTCATCCAAACTCAGCTGATATATGATCTCGAAGCCTTCAAAGTGTTTATGGAAAAAGTCCGCAAGCTCGGTTTGCATGAACAAATCTACATCCTGGCCGGTGTCGGACCATTGAAGAGCCCGGGCATGGCCCGCTATATGAAAAATAATGTACCTGGAATCCTGATCCCAGATGAGATGATCGATCGCATGACCGCTGCTGGAGCTCCATGGGCTAAGATCAGCAAAGATGATTTGACCAAAGAAGATAAAAAAGCTCGTTCGGCCGCCTGGAAAGAAACCGGCATCCAAATCTGCATCGAGTTAATCCAGCAGCTGCAGGAAATTGAAGGCGTGGCTGGGGTACATATTATGGCGATCGAATGGGAGGAAGCGGTCAAACCAATTGTCGACGGCGCTGGGTTGTTCCCCCGTCCGGTTATCCCGGAACCCGCTCCGGAACCAGCTTGATGGTCACATTTATCGATATAATCGATCTTGAGGAGGTTGGTAGTGAGCAATAAGACACAACCTGAGCATGAAGGATTACAGATTAACGCCAAACTGGCACAAAAAATACAGGCTGAACTGGGTCAGAACGTTTACCTGTGCTATCAGTGCGTCAAGTGCACCAGCGGTTGCCCGGTGAGCAATTACTTTGATTGGCAACCGAATCAAATCATGCGTGCAATCCAGCTAGGACAGGAGGATATTGCTTTGGAAGCAAAAACGCCCTGGTTGTGTGCTTCCTGCCAGACCTGCACTACTCGCTGTCCCCAGGATTTAAACATTGCTGCAATTATGGATTTTCTGACCCGGGAAGCGCTTGATCACGGCATAGAGCCACCGATCCAGGAAGTGGACAACATGAACAAGGCTTTTCTGCGCGAGGTGCGGCTCTGGGGACGTTCTTATGAATTGGGTCTGATGGCTGAATTGAAACTGCGCAATATCCGCACCCACAGGATTACAGAAGACCTGGACATGGGCTTCAAGATGATCGCAAGGAATAAATTCCCATTCTTTCCCACTTACACGAGACCGCCTCGCAATGTAAAACCCATCCCTGGTGCAAGCAAGGCGATCGCTTATTATCCTGGTTGTTCGCTTCACGCTACCAGCCCTGAATTTAACACTTCCACTCTGGCTGTCGCAAAGGCTTTGGATCTGCAGTTTATCGAACCGGAAGGTTGGCTGTGCTGCGGTAGTTCTTCAGCTCACCGTGCCGATCCGGAGGTTGCCTTGCGATTACCCATGGAAAACCTTTCCCTGATAGAGCAAAGTGGATTCAGTGAAGTGACGATGCCCTGCGCAGCATGTTTCAACCGGCACAAGGCAGCGCAATACGAGATTCGTCATGATTTAGATCAAAAAAGAACCGTGGAAGAGAGCATCGGCTATAGCTACAAGGATTCAGTAGAAGTAAAATCGATTACCGAAACCATCTTTGAACATGTCGGTCCAGCCGAGTTATCTGCCAAGGTGAAAAAGCCATTAAATAGCCTGCGAGTAGTATGCTACTACGGTTGTTTGCTAACGCGCCCTCCCCAGGTCACCGGGGCACGCCACCCAGAAAACCCAACCGAAATGGATGACTTGGTGACAGCTTTAGGTGCGCAGGTTCTTGATTGGTCATATAAAACCACCTGCTGCGGTGCTGCTCATTCCCTCACGCGCCCAGACATTGTATTGGATCTGAGCAGCACCTTGATCAATGAAGCTCGCAAAGCCGGGGCTGATCTGATCGCTGTTGCCTGTCCCTTATGCCACACCAACCTGGATGCTCGCCAGTTTCAGATGAGCCTGGACCAGGAAATGCCGGTCATGTTCATCACCCAATTGATGGCACTGGCATTGGGTCTTTCTGAGCGGGAAATGGCTTTGAATAAAAATCTGATCGATCCAAGGCCGCTGCTTAGGCAGAAAGACCTTATCAGCTGAATTCATTTCCCGTGCGGGAGATTTACTTTCTGTCAATCAGATCTGAAAGAGCAAATTCTTGCTGCTCTATTCCTCATCCCCACCTTTATTGGTTGGGGATGAAGTCTTAACCAATATCTCCTGATCACCAAACAATTTTTTCCGGCGCTGGAATGATGGAAACTGAAATTTCGATCTCAAATGTTCAAAACTGGAACGACGAATTTCAGAATTGGGTTATTATTCACAACATTATTGCTTAGTTACAGGATTAAATGGTGATCTTTGTCCCTTGAATTTAGTATAGTTATCCATTAGATTAGGCATGCAAAGGTAATCAATTTCTAATCAGGAGTTTAAATTCACAATGGCTAGAGAAATGAACATTGATGCTCTATTGCCGCAGGAAATGGCTACCAAAGCGGAGTATTTAGGAGAGCGCAAAGCAGAGATGCCTTTCCTGACGATGTTTGCTTTGGCAGTTCTAGCGGGAGCATTTATCGGACTGGGTGCCATGTTCGCCACCACAACGGCTGCTGGTTCTGCCGGTGTGCTGCCTTATGGGGTCGTGCGGGTGCTGACTGGCTTGGTTTTCTGCTTGGGGTTGGTGTTGGTAATCGTCGGCGGCGCGGAACTTTTCACTGGTAACAATCTCATTGTCATGGCCTGGGCTAGTGGAAAAGTGTCGACCAGGTCACTTATGCGAAATTGGTCGATCGTTTATATCGGGAATTTCGTCGGATCGGTCTCTTTGGCTGTAATGGTTTTTGTCAGCAAGCAGTATTTATTTGGCAATGGCTCAGTGGGTACCACTGCATTGGGGATCGCAAATTCTAAAGTTCAGTTGGGTTTTACACAGGCCATCGCACTCGGGGTGTTGTGCAATATACTGGTTTGCCTGGCAGTCTGGTTAACCTTCAGCGCCAGAAGCACTATTGATAAAATCGCTGCCATCATTTTCCCAATTACTGCATTTGTCGCAGCTGGTTTCGAACATAGCGTCGCCAATATGTATTTCATCCCCATGGGGATGCTGATCAACACTTTTGATCCTGGGTTCGCAGCTACAGCCAACTTGGATCTCAGTAATTTGACCATGGGCGCCTTTCTGATCAACAACTTGCTGCCGGTAACAATTGGTAATATTATTGGCGGCTCGGTATTTGTAGCCACGATATATTGGTCGGTGTTTTTACGCCGGAAAACCGTTTAAATACACAGGTATCGGATCATTTTAAAAAAGGATTGCAATTCATGAAAGCATTTATATTAATTGAAGTTCGTATGGGAGAAATTCCCCAAGTTGTCAGGCAGCTCCAGCAGATCGAATCAGTTAAAGAAGCCTACATCACCTTTGGTCCCTACGATGCAGTTGCAGTCGTATCCGCAGATAACATCTCTCATTTGGGCCGTATTATGTCAGAAGTGATCCAACCCATTCCAGGTGTCATTGATACGCTTACCTGTATTGCGGTTGATGAATAATCAATTTTGGCTGCCGGGAGAATCAAAAATTGATTTGATGGCAGCAAGATTGGATGATCTGCGTGAGAAGATAGCTTCCCAGGAACCCCTGCCGCTAGCCGAGAGCACAGGAACCAACTTTTACCAATTAGAGCCAGGCATTGGAGAGTTCCACTTTTCACTCTGGGAACAGGAAGTTGTGCTGTCCTTCCCGGAACTTGTCCCCTTTGACAGGCATACCAGGGACCAGGTTTCCCGCATTTCCACGGCACTTGTACTCTATTATTTCTTGACCTGCGATGGTACCCAGCCATCAGGTCGATGGGTCTCATTCTCTGAGCTGCCAGATGGACGCTTTTACAACCAGGCGTTCCAGGGTTACACCGGAGGGCAGCTCGCCTCTGTTTTTCAAAACAATTTTGAGCAATTTTGCCTGTCAGCTCAAAATCTGGGCGGAAAGAGAGTGTACTTGTTGGGTGATGCAGCTTACGAGTATAATGTCCTGCCGATGGTGAACCTGCTCGTAGTTACCTGGCAGGGCGATGATGAGTTCAATGCTACCTACCAGGTGTTATTCGACTCAGCGATCAGCCACCACCTGCCAACGGACGCGGGTGCGATTATTGCCAGCATGTTATCCAGGCGATTAATCGCAGAATTGGAGAAACTGAATGAAAATCGCAATTAGTGGTAAAGGGGGGGTCGGGAAAACTACCTTGGCTGCCTTGCTGGCGCAGGTGTATGCGGATGCTGGGCGCAATGTTTTGGCAGTTGATGCTGATCCATCACCCTGTTTAGCTGGAGCACTTGGATTTCCTGCTGAGCAACTGGCCGAGCTGCACCCAATTGCAGAAATGGATGAACTGATCTACGAGCGCACAGGTGCAAAACCTGGCACCACCGGGGGGTTTTTCACCATCAACCCCCGCGTAGATGACATTCCAGATCGGTTCAGCGTTGAATATCGTGATGTACGCTTGCTTGAAATGGGGGCGGTGGACTTAGGTGGCTCGGGCTGCATCTGCCCTGAAAGTGCTATGCTCAAAACCCTCTTCACCCATCTCCTCTTCCGCAAGGATGATGTCTTAATTTTGGATATGTACGCGGGCGTGGAACACCTCGGCCGGTCAACAGTTGATTTTGTTGATGCTATGCTGATCGTGGTAGAACCGACCCGCCGCAGCTTGGGTACTGCAGCCCAAATCAAGTCCCTGGCGGAGGATATTGGCCTGAACAGGTTATACTTAGTCGGCAATAAGATCCGGGATGAAGCGGAGGCGGCTTTCTTGCTGGCTGAGACCCCTGGCCTTCCGGTCTTGGGGATGCTGCCTGCGGACATGGCAGTCCAGGAAGCGGATCGATTAGGTGCACCAGTCTACGATCACGTCCCTGCGTTGCGCAGTGCAGCCGAGATGATTGCCACCGCATTAGAATCACAAATTGACAAAGAAAAATCTGAGCAAGATTAACCAATCTGTGAATTTTATACTGGAATAAATAACGGTAATTCAGGATGAGGTATTATTAAAAAAGGTATCAACTTATGACCACAACTATAGCATTAGCCGGAAAGGGAGGCGTCGGTAAAACAACCATCGCAGGCATGGTTATTAAATATTTATCACAATCTCAAGATGGGACGATCCAGGCGATAGACGCTGATCCAAGCAGTAATCTAAACATGGTGCTGGGATTGGACCTGGAATGGACCGTTGGTGATATTCGTGAGGATATGCTCACCCAGGTAAAGACCTCATTAACTGCTGGAGGGGC
>Ga0316578_10000551_pt1 | contig 12895 bp, 23 predicted proteins | sample J0NA_2_FD_203076 | JGI IMG/M metagenome (GOLD analysis project Ga0316578, IMG submission 203076) | Rhizosphere microbial communities from salt marsh grasses in Alabama, United States - J0-2_160517rDrC | ecosystem: Host-associated > Plants > Roots > Rhizosphere | place: USA: Alabama | collected... | reverse complement strand
CTTTTGCCAGTTCATGTACATAAGTTCATTTGATGTCATTATCAATTCTCCATTTTTTTAAGAGGAACCTCGGAAGGATATATAAACGATACATAAGTTAACGGCTGTACCGCAGTCCATATTTACGTCCTTTATCCACAATTACTTAGAATAAAGCTCTACTATAAGTTGTTCCTGGATAGGAGTTGTTATATCTTCACGAGAAGGAAATTCTTTTATCATTCCTTTCATTGTCTCTTTTTCTAAATCTAGCCACTGCGGTATACCTCTTCGTACCACAGCAGCAAGAGCATCTTCTAAAACTTGAATCTTACGGCTCTTCTCTCTGACTTCAACAACATCCCCGATTTTAATAAGATATGATGGAATATTAACTTTTTTTCCGTTAATCAGAAAGTGATTGTGTCTGACAAAGTGGCGACCTTGAGCTCTAGAATTAACAAAGCCCATTCGATAAACAACGTTATCGAGTCTACGTTCCAAAAAAACCAAAAGATTCGTGCCGGTAATGCCTTTCTGATTATCTGCTCTTTCAAAAAACAGGTGAAACTGTTTTTCTGAAAGACCGTACATTCTTTTTACTTTCTGTTTTTCTCTAAGCTGAATCCCGTAATCTGATGTTTTTCTGCCGCGACGTTGCCCATGCTGACCTGGTGGATAACCGCGCCTATCAAAAGCACATTTATCAGAATAACAGCGGTCTCCCTTTAGAAATAATTTTAAGTTTTCGCGCCGGCATATCCGGCATACTGAACCTGTATATCGAGCCAAGTATTCCTCCTTTTGAATGAAAATCGAATATTAAAGGAATTTTTCCTAATTTTTTTATATAATTGATATGATTTATCAGTCACTCATTCTTTAATTTTCTAACAGTTAAACCCTTCTCCGTTTAGGTGGTCGACACCCATTATGCGGTATGGGCGTTACATCCTTAATCATTACAACGTTGAATCCTGCAGCTTGAAGCGACCGAAGAGCTGATTCTCGTCCGGACCCGGGACCTTTAACGTATACCTCTACATTTTTCATCCCGTGCTCCATCGCTTTTTTGGCAGCATCTTCCGCTGCAATCTGGGCAGCAAATGGTGTGCTTTTTCTTGATCCTTTAAACCCTTGGACACCCGAACTCGACCAGGCAACGACATTACCCGCTGGATCTGTAATGGTAACGATTGTATTGTTAAAAGTCGACTGGATATGAACAATACCACTGGGTATATTCTTTTTTTCTTTCCGTTTGGTTCGAACTTTTTTGGCCATGTTTTATGCTCCTGACACCGATGCGTTATTCATTATTGAACATTAACATCTCTAACAATAAATAACGCTTTATTTCTTTTTAACGCCACCTTTCTTCTTGATAGCCGATCTTCTGGGCCCTTTTCGAGTTCTTGCGTTCGTGCTTGTCCGCTGTCCTCGTACCGGTAGTGACTTTCGGTGGCGAAGACCTCGGTATGAGCCAAGATCCATCAATCTTTTAATATTCATTGAAACTTCTGTACGAAGTTCTCCTTCAACTTTATAATCTTTATCAATTAGCTTCCGGATACTGTTTATCTCAACTTCCGACAAATCATCTGTCTTTGTATCAGGATTAATACTAAGCTGTTGGAGTATTCGCTTTGAAATACATGGACCTATACCATAAATATATGTAAGTCCCACCTCAATTCGTTTGCGTCTCGGCAAATCTACTCCTGCAATTCTTGCCAAAGCTAATCCTCCTTTTTTATCCTTGCCTCTGTTTGTGTCGCTTATTCTCGCAGATGACCCTGACAACTCCTTTTCTGCGAACGATCTTACACTTGGCGCATATTTTCTTAACCGATGCTCTAACTTTCATTCAACATACTCCTTCGAAAAGGAAAAGGATTTTTTGATGGGTAGGCAAATAGATTCATCAATCACCTATTCCCCATTCCCCATAACCTATTATCCATAACCAATCTTTTCTTTACTTTGACCTGTAAGTTATTCTTCCACGTGATAAATCATATGGAGAAAGCTCAACTGTAACTTTATCTCCAGGCAATATCTTAATAAAATGCATACGCATCTTGCCTGATATGTGTGCAAGTACCTGGTGCTTATTTTCTAGTTCTACCTTGAACATTGCATTAGGCAATGTCTCGAGAACGACGCCTTCAACTTTAATTGCCTCTTCTTTCGGCATATTTGCCCCCAACTTGTTCGCTCAAAAAAGTGTTAGAACCCTCCCTTCATCCTAGCTCCACCCTTCTTTAAAAATCCTTCGTAATGTCTGGTTAGCATATGAGATTCTATTTGCTGAATTGTATCTATGGCAACCCCCACAACTATTAAAAGAGCAGTTCCGCCAAAATAAAAAGGAACATTAAACTTTGTCATTAATACAGATGGTAATACACACACGGCAGAAACATATATTGCTCCACCTAAAGTAATGCGAGTCAAAACCCTATCAATATAGTCTGCCGTACGTTTACCCGGACGAATACCTGGAATATATCCACCCTGTTTTTTCATATTATCAGCGACATCGGCTGGATTAAAAGTAATGGCAGTATAAAAATAGCAGAAAAAGAATATAAATCCGACATATAGAGCCTCGTATGCAATGTTACCCGGTCTCATGGCCGAAGCCACACTTTGCATCCATGGAATTGCAAAAAAACTGGCCATTGTTGCCGGAAACATAATGATTGATGAAGCAAAAATTGGTGGTATTACTCCGGAGGTATTAACTTTCAACGGAAGATGAGTGCTCTGACCACCATACATTTTTCGGCCAACAACTCGTTTGGCGTACTGAACCGTTATCCGCCGCTGGCCTGTTTCCATATAGATGATGAAAGCGACTACAAGCACCATTAAAACAAGCAAAATAAGTATCGCAAACACCCCCATTTCACCTGTTGAAAGGAGTCGGAATGTATTTCCGATTGCATTTGGCATTCGGGCAACTATGCCGGCAAATATGATAAGAGAGATACCATTGCCGATACCCCGCTCAGTAATCTGTTCACCCAACCACATAATAAAGGCTGTGCCCGCGGTAAGAGTCATCACCGTCATTAGTCTGAATCCCCAACCCGGAAAAATAACCACAGGGGCCCCACCGGGAGAAGTCATTTTTTCCAGGCCGACGCTAATACCGAATCCCTGAATTACGCTGAGCAGTATCGTACCGTAACGAGTGTACTGCGTTATTTTTTTTCTTCCCTGTTCACCCTCTTTGGACAGGCGTTCTAGATGGGGAATCGTCACCGTTAGAAGCTGAAGTATAATCGATGCACTGATATAGGGCATTATACCGAGAGCAAAAACAGAAAGCCGTTCTAGAGCGCCACCCGAAAACATATCAAAAAGACCGAGCAATGTCCCTTTAGCCTGTGCAAAAAAAGAGGCCAGGGCCACAGAATCTATACCCGGAGTTGGAACATGAACACCGATCCGATAGACAATAAGTAGTCCTAGTGTATATAAGATCCGTTTTTTTAACTCCGGGATTTTAAATATATTCGCAAACCCGTCACCCAGCATATTAACCAACCTCTATATTCCCGCCTGCAGCAATGATTTTTTCCCTAGCGTTTTTGCTGACTTCATTTACCTTGATCGTAAGTGGAATCGTAATCTCTCCTTGTCCGAGCAGTTTAATACCATCTCTTTGGCCTTTAACAAGACCGGCTCGAAGAAGGGCCGCTTCATCCACGATACTCCCACTCTCAAACCTTGCCAAGTCACGAATATTAATTACAGCTATTTTCTTCTTGAAGATATTGGTAAAGCCACCTTTGGGTAAACGACGATGCAGCGGCATTTGACCGCCTTCAAAACCTGGCCTTACACCACCTCCACTTCGACAGTTATGACCTTTTGAACCTTTTCCGGCAGTTTTTCCTTGACCTGATCCCACGCCACGTCCTACACGTTTTCGAGTTCCGCGTGATCCGTCTGGTGGTAACAATTCATTCAATTTCATCTATTTTTCCTCGACTTTCACCAGATGCGAAACCGCATGGACCATCCCTCGAATAGAAGGCGTATCTTCAAGCTCAACCGTTCTATTAATCTTTGTCAATCCCATACCTCGCAATACTTTCCGGTGTTTTTCGGGTCTTCCGATCATGCTTTTTACAAGAGTTATTTTTAACATTCCACTCATCTATTTACCCTCACCATTAACCATTGCCCATAGCAAACTTGATTGCCCTGTCCGGACAAGCCGTAAAAGTTACAAGTGAGCTAATCCGCCACAGTGCATCAGCGGACAAGAGTTTGAAGTGAGCTAAAGTTCAGGAACCGCTATGTTCCAGCAATTAATATAAAATAAAATGGTCAGAATTCCTTAACCTTAGGCACTTCACACTTAATGAATTTAGATAATTTTTTACTATAATGACACAAAAATCACATTTGATAACTAAAGGGCTTCTATTTCAATATCTCGCCTGGCAGCAACCTGCTCACGACTCTGCAATTGAGAAAGACCTTCAATGGTGGCCTTAACAACATTGTGAGGATTATGCGACCCCATACACTTTGTCAGAATATTCTGGATTCCTGCAGCTTCCAAAACAGCTCGAACAGCTCCGCCTGCGATAAGTCCGGTACCTTTGGAAGCAGGTTTTAACAGAACACGTCCGGCACCATATTTTCCGATAACGACATAAGGTATCGTCTCATTAACCAAAGGTATTTTGACCATGTTCTTTTTAGCTTTCTCTATACCTTTTCGAATTGCTTCAGGTACCTCACCAGCCTTTCCAAGTCCGTGGCCAACGCTTCCTTCACCGTCACCAACCACAACGATTGCGCTAAAGCTAAACCTTCGTCCACCTTTGACAACTTTTGCAACACGATTTATGAAAACAACCTTATCAATTAACTGATTTTCGCCTTTATCCTGTTTGAACAAAAATCTGCCTCCTTCATCATGGATGACTCAAACCAAATATCATCCAGCATTAGTTGAACACTGTGGCTTCAATTGAACACCAATATCATTAAGCCTAAAAATCCAGCCCATTCTCTCGGGCACCATCAGAAAGTGCTTTAACTCGACCGTGATACAAAAACCCATTCCGGTCAAAAACAACCTTGCTTATACCTTTTTGGGTGGCCCTCTCACCGATAAGCTTCCCGACAAAACTAGCCACGGCAACCTTATTCTCAAATTCAGGGTGTTCTTTTACTATTTTTTCTAAACTTGATGCAGCCACCAGAGTACGTCCATACGTATCATCAATGACTTGGGCGTAAATATGTTTTGAGCTTCGAAATATGCTCAATCTAGGACGCTCCTGTGTGCCGGACAGTTTTTTTCTGATCCTCTTTTTTCTCTTTAAGTGCGCTCTTTTTTTAAAATTCAATGACCCCATATTCTATAACCTTATTATGCTTTGGCTCCAGCTTTCCCAGCCTTACGCTGAATACGTTCTTCAGCATATTTTATTCCCTTACCCTTATAGCTTTCGGGCGGTCTCAGTCTCCGGATAGATGCAGCGGTTTGACCCAACAATTCTTTGTCGATGCCGTTCAATCGTAAAACATTTTTTTTATCAACAGTTGCTGAGATACCTTCAGGAAGATCAAATTTAACCGGATGTGAATATCCAAGATTAAACTCAATAGAATTGCCACTTATCACTGCACGATAACCGATACCATTTATTTCGAGGACTCTTTCAAATCCGCTGCTCACACCAGTAACCATATTGGCGACAAGGCTACGCGTCAATCCTCGTAAAGCCCTACTGGTTCTGTCATCCTTAACAACATCTACCTTTATCACTCCATCTTCTACTTTTAAATCAACTGCTAAATGGATTGATCTTGTAAGGGTTCCCTTCTCACCCTGTACAGTAATAACCCTGTCTTTGTATGTTATTTTAGTCTTATCCGGTATACTTATCGGTGCTTTTCCTACTCTTGACATTGATTACTTCCTTGTCGGCAATTCAGTATTCTAATCATTTATTAATGACGAGTGATAAAATTACCAAATATTGCAGAGGACTTCCCCTCCCACATTTTTAGCTCTGGCCTTCTTATCCGTCATTATTCCCGTTGATGTTGATAAAATTGCGATACCCATTCCGTTCAAAACCGGTTTTACATCCTTGCTCTTGGCATAAATACGCCTACTGGGTTTACTCACGCGTTCGAGGCCATAAATTGCATGGGTTTCGTTTTCATCATATTTAAGATAAACACGCAAAATGCCCTGCTTATTATCTTTAATGAATTTGTAATTCCTTATAAAACCTTCATCTTTTAAAACTCGGGCCAATTCCATTTTTAATTTTGACCCTGGAATGTCGACACTATTGAATTTTGCTTTTCCAGCGTTTCTTATTCGGGTCAGCATGTCAGCAATTGGATCGCTTATTACCATAAACTTCTCCGTTGTTAATTTGATTCTATAATTTTTTATTCCTAAGTCCTAAATACAATTTGAGTATACATAAGTTGGCTTTAGATAATCACCAGCTTGATTTAACTACACCAGGAAGCTTTCCTTGAGAGGCGAGATTTCGAAAACAAATACGACAAATTCCAAATTTCCTTAAAAAAGCCCTTGGCCTGCCGCAAATAGGGCACCGGTTGTATGTCCTCACTTTAAATTTGGGTTTTTCAACTGCTTTTATTCTTAGAGATTTTTTTGCCAAATCTTCCTCCATATTTGATTGACGATTTCTTAAACTTCAACTTTCGATACCCGCTGCTTACGCGTTAATTCCTGAATGGCATACCCATTAATTTTAGAAGTTCTTTCCCTTCCTCATCGGTCCTTGCAGAAGTAACTATCGTGATGTTAAGACCTTTAATCCTATCAATTTTATCATAATCGATTTCAGGAAAAATAATATGTTCTTTAATTCCCAACGTATAATTTCCGTGACTATCCATCGCTTTCCCCGATAGACCTCTAAAATCACGAACACGTGGTAGCGCTATATTCACTAATTTATAATAAAAATCATACATACGTTTATGACGAAGTGTAACCCTGCAGCCTATAGGCATTCCTTCCCTTAACTTAAATGCTGCAATGGATTTTTTAGCACGAGTAACAACCGGTTGCTGACCAGCTATAGTCTTAAGTTCTTCCAAAGCTGAATCAAGGAGTTTGATGTTATGAATCGCTTCTCCAAGCCCTATATTCAATACGATCTTTTCGAGCTTTGGAACTTGCATGATATTATCGTATTTAAAAGTTTCCAGCAACTTGGGAACGACTTCTTTATGATAATACAGTTTTAATTGTGACATTCAATTCCTCCGACACACAACCCTAAGAATCTATAATTTCATTGCATTTTCTGCAGACACGTATTTTTTTCCCATCCTCGAAACGCTTCATTTTGATTCTTACGGGTGTAACACATTTGCTGCACATCAACATGACGTTAGACGAATGGATCGGCGATTCACTCTCAATTATTCCGCCCTGCCTGTGCTTTGCACTGGGCCGCGCATGTTTTTTCATCATATTGATATTTTCAATAATGAGCCTACTATTCTTTCTTTTAAGTCTAAGAACTTTACCGATTTTGCCCTTATCTTTGCCGGCGATAACCTTTACCTTATCATCTTTTCTTATATGACATTTATTTTTTAACATAAAGCAATTCTCCATTGGGCCTTTAACCAATGTCCATCCATAAATAGATATTAACTATAATACCTCCGGCGCTAGTGATATAATTTTCATGAATCTTTTGGATCTGAGTTCCCTCGCTACCGGGCCGAATATACGCGTCCCAATGGGTTCCCTGGTTTGAGTAATTAAAACAGCTGAATTATCATCAAATCTTATATATGATCCATCCGGTCTCGAAATCTCCTTTTTGGTTCGAACCACAACAGCCTTCAAAACATCCCCTTTTTTGACCTTGGTATTCGGGATAGCTTCTTTAACAGATACAACAATGATGTCACCGACACTTGCATATCGTCTTCGCGAACCCCCAAGAACTTTTATGCAGTATAATATCTTGGCCCCGGAATTGTCTGCCACAGTCAATCTTGTCTCCGCCTGAATCATCTCTTTTACTTTCCTTATATCAGCATGAATTTATAACATAAATTCATCATACTTTATGTTTTTATCTTCAACTCTTTTTGTGGTCCTTTAGATCCTGAAACGCTCGTAATAAATCAGGTTTTTTGAAGTCCCCAAAAAACAATTGTTTAACAATCAAATAGCTTTTTCGACGATTTCGCTTACACGCCATTTCTTTGTTTTGCTAATTGGACTGGACTGGCTGATCAAAACTTTGTCACCAATACGAGAAGTATTGTTTTCATCATGAGCCGCAAATTTGGCACGTCTTCTAATATACTTTTTATAAAGTCTATGTTTCACCAGCCTCTCAACCATGACAATTACGGTCTTGTCCATCTTGTCACTTACAACAGTCCCGACCATCTGTCTTTTCGATAATCTTTTCTTCATCGCAATAATTATTTTAACCCGTCATTAGTATTTAATTCAGATTGTTTAATTACGGTTTTCACTCTGGCAATATCACGTTTAGCTTGCTTCATCTTCTGTGGATTTTCGAGCTGACCGGTTTCATGCTGAAAACGAAGATTAAATAGTTCTTCTTTAAGATCTGTCAGCTTTCGATGCATTTCTTCCATGTTCAGATCTCTAATTTCACTCGCTTTCATTACAAATCACCCCTCTCTACGAATCTTGTTTTTACAGAAAGCTTATGTGACGCAAGCCGAAGCGCTTCTCTGGCCAATTCCCTGGGGACACCTTCCATTTCATAGAGGACTCTTCCGGGGCGTACAACAGCTACCCATCCTTCAGGAGATCCTTTTCCTTTTCCCATTCTGACTTCAGCAGGCTTTTTCGTAAACGGTTTATCCGGGAATATCTTTATCCACATCTTTCCGCCTCTTTTCACATGCCGGGTCATTGCAATACGTGCGGCTTCAATCTGTTTTGAACTAATCGTTCCGCATTCTACGGCCTGTAGACCAAATTCACCGTGGTCAAGACGACATCCTCTATATGAAACCCCCTTCATCCTGCCTTTTTGCTGTTTTCGATATTTTACCTTCTTTGGGCTAAGCATCTCCTATATCTCCATTACAACATCGTTTGGTACCAAGCAAAATTCAATAAATAGTTTTTTTGAAAAAACCTAAGCTAAGCACCAATCGCTTCATTATCTTTTTTTAAAATTTCACCTTTGAAAATAAATACCTTTATGCCAATAATTCCGTATGTTGTTTGAGCCTCTACAAAGCCATAATCAATATCCGCCCTTAGAGTATGTAAAGGTATTCGACCTTCTCTATACTGTTCGGTTCTCGCCATTTCGGCTCCTCCCAGCCGGCCTGAACATATAATTTTTATACCCTCTGCACCAAATCGCATCGCTGATGAAATTCCGCGCTTCATTGCACGTCGAAATGCAACCCTTCTTTCAATCTGAAGTGCGATATTCTCAGCGACCAGCTGGGCATCAAGCTCAGGTTTCCTGACTTCCTGAATATCGATAATAACTTCATGTGAAATAATTTTTTCAAGTTCTTTTTTGAGTAACGCTATTTCAGCCCCTTTCTTGCCGATGACAATTCCCGGCCTGGATGTAAATATGCGGAGCCTGACTCGCTTGGACGATCTTTCAATTTCAATCTTTGAGATGCCTGCATGATATAGTCTCTTTTTTAGAAACTTCCTTATATTATAATCTTCTATAATATAATCAGCATAATTTTTTCCGGCATACCACCGAGACTCCCAGGTTTTAACAATACCCAATCTCAAACCAATAGGATTAACTTTCTGGCCCAAGCTGTTACCTCCTTACTTAAATCTAACCTTCAGATAAAGTTACTGTTATATGAGCGGTCTTTTTTAATATACGTGTTCCTCTGCCGCGCGCTCTTGCTTTAAAGCGCTTCAATGTTGGCCCCTGGTCCGCTGTAATATTATGAATAACCAAAGAATCGACATCTATATCCGGATATTGATCAGCATTTGCCACAGCGCTTTTTATTGTCTTTTCAATGATTGATGCTGCCTTCTGGGGCATAAATTTTAGTGTGTTCAGCCCCTCTTCTACGGGTTTTCCTTTCACAGCATCAATCAATTTACGAACTTTCTGAGGAGAAATACGAATATATTTTGCTACAGCTTTAACTTCCATTACAAATACTTCCTTTTCCGCCGGCTTTATCGCTTTAACCTTGATTTTTTATCAGCAGCATGACCATAATACGTCCGGGTCGGTGAAAACTCACCGAGCTTATGCCCTACCATGTCCTCTGTTACAAATACGGGAATAAATTTTCTTCCATTATGGACAGCCAGAGTAATACCCACCATTTCAGGAATTATGGTTGACCTTCTGGACCATGTCTTAATCACTCGGCTGCTACGGGTTTCCTGGGCGATACGTACTTTTTTATACAGTTTTTGATCAATAAACGGACCTTTTTTTAACGATCGTGGCATAACTTCTCCTGCTATTTCTTCGTACGCTTTTTAATAATATAGCGATTGCTCTTTCTTGTTTTACGCGTTTTAAAACCCTTTGTCGGCATACCCCAAGGGCTGCATGGATGTCGTCCGCCGGAAGATCTTCCCTCACCGCCACCCATTGGATGATCAACCGGGTTCATGGCAACACCTCTAACTTTAGGACGTCTGCCAAGCCATCGTTTGCGTCCTGCTTTACCAAGAGAAATATTCTCATGGATCACGTTTCCAAGCTGACCGATGGTTGCCTTGCAGTTTGAAAGAACCATTCGAACCTCTCCGGATGGAAGTTTTATAAGCGCATAACGATCTTCCTTGGCCATTAACTGGGCGTATGTCCCAGCGCTTCTTACGATCTGTCCACCCTTTCCGATACGCAATTCAATGTTATGAATATGTGTCCCAAGAGGAATTTTGCTAAGGGGTAATGTATTGCCGGGTTTTATATCTGCTTCAGGTCCCGAAATAACGGTATCGCCGACATGAAGATTCACCGGCGCCAAAATATATCGCTTTTCACCGTCAACATAATGTAAAAGGGCTATTCGGGCAGATCGATTTGGATCATACTCAATAGCAGCCACTTTAGCCGGAATACCTATTTTATCTCTTTTAAAATCGATAATCCTGTAATGCCGCTTTTGACCGCCCCCTCGATGTCTGCATGTAATACGGCCGTATGAGTTCCGGCCTCCTTTTTTCCTGAGTTCTTTCAAGAGACCTTTTTCAGGAGTAGTGCTCGTAATTTCATCAAACGTCGAATATGATTGAGCGCGCCTCCCAGCAGAAGTAGGTTTTACTTTTTTTACAGCCATTCTTTACCCCTTTTATACTCCCTCAAAAAAATCGATGCGTTCACCGGGCATCAATCTTACGATCGCTTTCTTCCAGTCCCTGCGTTTTCCTACAATTCGACCTCTTTGTTTGACCTTGCCCTTGACCTGTAGTGTTCTTACCTTATCGACCTTGACATTAAAAATGTTCTCAATAGCCGTTTTGATCTCGACTCTATTCGCTCTGCGATCGACTTCGAATGTAATTTGATTATAACTCTCTTTTTGAATATTCGTCTTTTCAGTAATCAAAGGCCGTTTAATTAAATCATGTGGAATCATCCAAGCAGCCTCCCTTCAATGGGCTTTATCGAAGACTCAAGCAAAAGAACATTCTCATATTTAAGGATGTCATATACGTTCATTCCTTCCACTCTTAATACTTTCACTCCGGGAACATTTCTGGAAGATAGCTCGAGATTTTCATTCTTTTTTTCGGTGATAATCAATGCATTTCCTATGTTTAATACATCCATAACCGCGGAGAATTCTTTGGTCTTAGCCTCATCAAGATCAAACTCGTCAATCACAATAAGGTTGTCTTCTTTAAGCTTTGCGCTTAAGGCCATCTTAAGCGCTAGTCTTTTTACCTTTTTGGGGACCTTGTAGGAATAGGATCTGGGATCAGGCCCAAACACAGAGCCTCCGCCTCTCAATAGAGGTGATTTAATATCACCACGGCGTGCACGACCGGTTCCTTTTTGTCTGAAAAGTTTTCTTCTACTTCCTTTTACATCACTGCGATGCTTTACAGAAGCAGAGCCTGCACGTCTATTTGCAAGTTGCATGGTGACAACTTCATGCAGTATGTTCGACTTAACGGGTATCTTGAAAATCTTGTCTTCAAGTTCAACTTCTGAGACTTTTTCTGCTTTACGATTTATAACATCTACAACAGCCATATCATTAATATCTCAATGTCTTATTTATTTTATCATTTAATTTCTTCAGCCAGGTTTATGAAAGAACTATTCTTTTTTAGCGATTTTGGGTTTCTTGATTTCAACAATGCCATTTTTTGAGCCCGGTATTGCACCTTTTATCAGAATAAGGTTTTCTGACGGTCTAATGTCGACAATTTCCAAATTCCGAACTGTTTTTCTATTATTCCCATATTGACCCGGCATCTTTTTGCCCCTAATGACTTTTGAAGGCCACGCGCTGCAACCAATGGATCCTGGAATTCTATGGCTGTGACTACCATGAGTTTTTTTGCCGCCATGGAACCCATGACGTTTAATAACACCGGAAAATCCCCTTCCTTTGGTCACCCCGGTAACATCAATGAATTCTCCGACATTAAAAATATCTAGACTTATCGTCTGACCAAGCTCATATTCACTCGTATCATTCACACAAACTTCACGTAGAAATGCAAAACGAGTCTCACCACTTTTTTTGAGATGACCCTCCAACGGTTTGTTTACACGAGATTTCTTTTTCTCGCCAAAACCAATTTGAAGCGCATTATATCCGTCTGTAGCGACGGACTTTATCTGCGTAACCACACATGGGCCAACCTGAACGGCTGTCACAGGAATATATCTACCTTCGGAAGTGAACAGGCCCGTCA
>Ga0316578_10000550_pt1 | contig 12898 bp, 11 predicted proteins | sample J0NA_2_FD_203076 | JGI IMG/M metagenome (GOLD analysis project Ga0316578, IMG submission 203076) | Rhizosphere microbial communities from salt marsh grasses in Alabama, United States - J0-2_160517rDrC | ecosystem: Host-associated > Plants > Roots > Rhizosphere | place: USA: Alabama | collected... | reverse complement strand
GGGTTCGCCGGCGAGGCCGTTCCCGGGCGGGAGACCCTCGCCGGGATCGCCGGCCTGTTCGAGGGGAGGCTCACCTTCCACACCGAGCGGGGGTTCTCGATGACCGTCTCGGGGCGCCGGGATGAAGCCGCCGGGGAGGTCCCCGTAGCCGCCGCCGGCCTGGGCGACCTCGAAAACCTTTTGAAATTGTTGGAATCTTCACGTAAATAGGATAGTTTAACTGGTACGGGCGGGCGCGCTCACCCCGCAGGTGGGACGGTATGTCCGCCGTCGATTCGCCGGGCGCCGCTGGGCCCGGCCGGAGAATGCAACAACCACGGAAGGAGCCCGAAGTGAGAATGCTGAAGATCGTCGCCGCGGCGTGCGTCGCCCTGACAGTCGCGGCGGGCTGCGCGGAAAAGGATCCCTCGAAACTCGTCGTCGCGCGCGTGGACGACCGGGTGATAACCGTCGGGGACGTCGAGGAAGCCTCTGAGAAGATGGAGGACAAGTACCTCCCCGCGACCGACGACCTCGCGGGCAGAAAGGAGCTCCTTGAACACATCATCGACAAGGAAGTGATGGCGCTCAAGGCGCTCTCGATGGGGTACGAGAAGGAGGAATGGTTCATCAACCTCTGGAAGCAGTTCGAGGGACCGTTTCTCATTGCGAAGCTGATGGAGTGGGAGGCGGTCCGCCCCATCACCGTGACCGATGCCGAGATCGACAGGTATTTCGATAACATGCACTGGGAGTACACGATCAGCCAGATCGTCGTCGCCAACGAGGACGAGGCGATGGAGCTCCGTGAGCGGGCGCTGGCCGGCGAGGATTTCGCAGAGCTCGCGCGGACCTACTCTCTCGGCCCGGGTGCGGATCAGGGCGGCTATATCGGCAGCAACATGGTTGGCAACATCCACTGGTGGGTCGAGGAGGAGCTCTTCGACATGCAGCCCGACGACATCACGATGCCGCTGCGCACGACCGCCGGGTGGGCGCTCATCAAGCTGCACAGCAAGCGGCAGGTCGATCCGGAGCACGACAGGGAATGGGCCGCCCGCCGGGTGAAGGCGATCAAGGAAAAGAAGGCGATGGAGGCCCTCAAGGCGAAGATCGAGAAGGACATCGAGCTGCAGTTCTTCCCCGAGGCGGTCTCGATCGCGTACGACGCTCTCCCCGCCGACATCCCGTACGAGGACATACTCTCGTACAAGGTCACGAGGAAGAACGCGCCGAAGCTCAACATCCCCGACCAGTACCGTGACATGATCATCTGCCAGTACGTAGACGGCAGCTATACCCTCGCCGACTTCGAGGAGTTCTACGAAGCGTCATCGCTCCCCGAGCGGCCGCGGCGCCAGTACGGGCGCGAGCACGTCATCCAGCTTATGCACAAGATCGTCTTCGACAAGGTGCTGCCCGTTTACGCGAAGGAGACGGCGAAGATCCTCGAGATCCCCGAGGTGAAGAAGATATGGGACATGAGGCGCGAACAGTTCCTCGTGTACAAGCTCTACGAGGACCAGGTGAAGGATTTTGCGACGGTCACAGACAGCGATATCCGTGAGTATTACGCCGAGCACCTCGCCGACCTCGTCGTTCCCGAGCAGCGCGACTTCACGGTGCTGCTCGTCGCCGACGAAGCGACCGCGAACACGGTCTACGAGGAGGCGAAGAAGCCGAAGGCGGACTTCGATAAGCTCGTCCGCAGGTATTCCGAGGCGGAGGACGTCAAGGAGACGCTCGGAAAGACCGGAACGCACAAGAGCGGCGACATGCCCGATTACGACGCGGTGGGTTTCGCGCTCGCGAAGACCGGGGACCTCTCGCCCCCGTTCGAGACGAGCCGCGGATGGGCCATACTGAGGGTAGACACGATAGAGAAGGAGCGCATGCCGAGCCTCGAGGAGGCGCGCGATGCGATAAACAAGACCCTGATCGAGGTCAAGTCGGAGGAGCTCCTCAAGGAAAAACTCGAGACATGGCGAGCGGAACATACGATAGAGATCAACGAGAAGAACCTCGCCAAGGCGAAGCTGGCGCGGCTGCGGATCTGATCCGTCATCGTGCGGCGGTCTCCCGGACCGCCGCGGCGGCGGTCCTGGCGGCGGCGCTCGCGCTCGCCGGGTGCAGGGTGGAGCGGGTGGAGCGCGAAAAGGCTTCTCCGGCCGATGTGATCGTGCGGGTGAACGACGCGGTGCTGACCACGGAAGATGTGGACGACATGCTTCCCGAGGGAGAGCGCATGCCGTTCACCCCAGAGGAGAAGACGGCGCTGATCGACCGGTGGGTCGAGATGGAGCTGCTCCACCAGGAGGCGCTCCGGCGCGGGCTCCGCAACGATCCGAAGGTACGCGCCCGCCTCGAGAGCCTCGAGCGGGAGTTCCTCGCCGATCACCTCGCATTTCTCGAGCTCCGCGACCGGATCGCCGTCTCGGAGGAGGAGGTCGAGGAATATTTCGAGCGGCACCGCGACGAGTACCTCTACGAGTACCGCGTCAGCCACATCCTGCTGAACACCTACGAGGAGGCGCAGGCCGCCAGGGAGCTGATCCGCACGAAGGGTTTCGCCTGGGTGGCGAACCGCTACTCGGTCGATCCGGTCGCCCGCCGCGGCGGCGATCTTGGGTACCTGACGAAAGGGAACATGATCCCCGCCTTCGAGACCGTTGTCTTCGACATGCAGCCGGGGGAGATCAGTGACATCGTCAGGTCCGAGTTCGGCTATCACATCATCATGCTCGTCGGCGTGCGCGAGGCTTCGGTGAAGGTCGAGCTCGACGACGTCCGGGAGCGCCTGATGAACGAGCTCGTCATGCAGCGCCGCGAAGCGGCGTACCACGATCTCGTCGAGCGGCTCAGAGCGGCCGCCGACATCGAATATCCCGGCCTCGACCGGTTCGTGCCGGCGCCGGCCGTCCTCGACACGGCCTTCACCGACACGTCCGGAGTCGACACGACCGATTACGGGGAGGAGACGCCGTGACAGCGAACGCGAAATCCCGCCGCGCGCTCGAGATCATCGCCTGCATCGTGATCGCCCTGGGCGCGCTGTCCCGCTCCGCCCCCGCGCGGCCGCCGGAGGAGCTGATCGACCGCGTCATCGCCGTGGTCGAGGACCGGGCCCTGCTGCTCAGCGAGCTCGAGATGGAGTACCGCCGGTACCTCTTCGAGAACCAGATCACATCCCTGCCCCCGGACGAGGAGGCGCGGCTGCGGGCCGAGTTCCTCGACCAGCTCGTGGCCAAGCTGCTCATGGCGGTGCACGCCGAGCAGGTCGGGATCACCGTCACCGACGCCGAGGTCGACGACGAGCTCGAACGGGCCCTCGATGACGCCCGCGCACAGTCGGGCGGGGACGAGGCGTTCGAGCGCGAGCTCGAGAAGGCCGGGATGACCGAGCTGCAGCTGCGCACGCAGTGGCGCGAGCAGATCAGGGTGCGCCGTCTCTACGAGGGGCTGATGCGCAAGGAGCTCTGGAAGGAGGGATCCGTCACGGAGCAGGAGGTGCGCGCGTACTACCGCGAGCACCAGGGCGAGCTCCCCCGCCGCCCGGAGACCGTCGCGCTCGCTCACATCCTGATACTCCCCGGCTCCGACGAATCGTCGCGGGAGGCGGCGAAGGGGAAGATCGAGGAGATCGAGAAAAAGATCAAGGGCGGGATGGACTTCGCCGAGGCGGCCAAGCAGTACTCGGAAGATCCCAGCGCGAAATTCGGCGGGAGCCTCGGGTTCCTCCGTCTAGAGGACATCGGGAGCCCTCCGTTCGAGGAGGCGGCTCGCAAGCTGGTCGTCGGAGAGATGAGCCCTCCCGTGCTGACACGCTTCGGCTGGCACCTGATACTTCTCGAGGGGGTCAGCGGCGACCAGGTGAAGCTGCGCCACATCCTCGTCAAGACCGGCACGGGCGATGCCGAGATCTCGACCGCCGCCGAAAGGGCCGAGATGATCAGGCAGAAGCTGCTCGAGGGGGCCGATTTCGCCGAGATGGCGGCGGAGTATTCCGATGACGACAAGACCCGCGACAGCGGCGGCGTGATAGAAGGCGAGATATCGCTGGAGAGCCTCAAGGGCAAATACGACTATTTCCTCGGCATGATCAAGGACCTGCAGCCGGGCGACATCTCGCCGGTCATCAGGGAGCAGGACGGGTTCCGGATCGTCAAGATCCTCTCCCGCACCCCGGCGCGTCCCTACACCTTCGCCGAGGCGAAGGACTCGCTCGAGGAGATGATCAGGCAGCAGAAGCTCCAGCAGCGTGTCGACGAGTACGTCCAGGAGCTCAAGAAGATCTACTACGTCGATGTGAAGACGGACGCCCAGAGCGGCGGATGAGCGATGCGGATCGATCTGCTCCTAAAGACGCTCTGCCTCGTCAGGACGCGGAGCCAGGGGCAGGCGGGGTGTGCGGCGGGGGCCGTGCGCCTCAACGGCGCCGTCGTCAAGCCGTCGCGCGAGGTGCGGGCCGGGGACATCATAGATATCCGGTACCCCGGCAGGGAGATCGTGATAGAGCTCCTCGAGCTGCCGCCAGGGCAGATCTCGAAGAAGGACGCGCCGTCGTTCTATCGGGTGATCCGGGAGCGGACGACGGGACCGGCCGGCCGATGAGAACCGGCCGGAGTGGACGAACGGGAAGGGGCCCCATGTCTTCCAGGCGGATTCCTGTCGCGCTCACCGCGGGCGACCCGGTCGGGGTCGGCCCCGAGATCGCCGCCGGCCTGCTCGCGCGCGCCGGTGATCGCGGCGCCGACATCTTCCTCGTCGGCTCGGCCCCGCACCTTCTCGCCGCTATCGGGGCCGCCGGGGCAGCCCCGCCCCCCGTTCTTGAGGCCGAAGCGGCGGTCGGTGGGCCGATGCCGGCCCGCTTTCCCGTCATCGTCGACATCCCCGCCCCGGGGCCCGTCGCACCGGGCGGGCCGAGCGCCGCCTCGGGCGCCGTCTCCGGCGGGGCGATAGAGACGGCGGCGCGGATGGCGCGCGGCGGCAGGGTCGAGGCGATCGTCACCGGGCCGGTCTCGAAGGAGGCCCTGCGCCTCGCCGGGTATCCCTGGCGGGGCCACACCGAGATGCTGGCCGACCTCTTCGATGCGCCGGACTGCCAGATGATGATGGTCTCGGGGGCGATGCGCATCGTGATCCTCACCAGGGACATCCCGCTGCGCGACGTGCCCGCCGCGGTCACTCAGGCGCGACTCGCCGCCGGGATCCGCGTGACGGCCGGAGCGCTGCGCTCGCTCTGGGGGATCGAACGCCCGTCGATAGCGGTGGCGGCGCTCAACCCGCACGCCGGCGACGGCGGGGTGACCGGCATGGAGGAGATCGACACGATACGCCCCGCGCTGGAGGCCCTGCGCGGGGAGGGTATCGACGCGCGCGGGCCGTTCCCCGCCGACACGCTCTTCATGGACTCGCGCCGGCGCACGTTCGACGCGATCGTGGCGCTCTACCACGACCAGGGTATGATACCGTTCAAGATCGGCGGGTTCGACGAAGGGGTCAACATGACGATAGGGCTGCCGGTGCTGCGCACCTCGGTATGCCACGGCACGGCCTACGACATAGCGGGAACCGGGACGGCCGAAAGCGGCAGCCTGCGGACGGCGCTCGATGTGGCCGTCGAGTGCTGCCGCCGCAGCGCGGGGAGCACCGTATGAGCGAGCAGCGGATCATCGCCGGTGTCTACCATCTCTCCAAGCGTCTCGGCAGGCATTTCTCGCTCGAGGACATCAGCATACAGATCGCCAACGGCGAGTTCGTATTCCTCGTCGGCCCGAGCGGGGCGGGAAAGAGCACGCTGCTTCGCATGATCTACATGGACGACCGCCCCGACGCGGGGCAGGTCGTCGTCGGCCCGCACGTCTCGACGCGCATGAAGCGCCGCTCCATACCGGACCTGCGGCGGCGGATCGGGATCGTCTTCCAGGATTTCCGACTGCTGCCCGACCGCACCGTCTTCGAGAACATCGCCCTGGCGATGAAGGTCACCGGGACGCCGATGGGCGAGATCAAGCAGCGCGTCACTGAGATCCTCACGCATGTCGGCCTCTACCACAAGCGGCACGATTATCCCCACGCCCTCTCGGGCGGCGAGCAGCAGCGCGTGGCGATCGCGCGGGCGGTGGCCAACCGGCCGTCGATCCTGCTCGCCGACGAGCCGACGGGAAACCTCGACGCGATGGCGACGAAGAACACCCTCGAGCTCCTCTTCAAGATCAACGCCGGCGGGACGGCCGTCCTCATGGCGACGCACGACATAGAGCTCGTGCAGGGATTCGGGCAGCGCGTGATCTTTCTCGAGCACGGCCGGATCGCTCGCGACCGCGGGATGGTCTACGTCGGCGACGTGCGCGACCGGATCGGGGAATCGCAGATCTCCCGGCGCGCGCAGCAGCTGCGGGGGCACGACATACCGGACGGTGACCAATGATCAATATCACGCAGCTTCGATACATGCTCGACGAGACGGCGATCATGCTCGGGCGGCGCAAGGCCGCCGGACTGATCGCCGTGGTGATCATGGGACTCTCGCTGCTGATCCTCGTGGTCTTCCTCATGGTCACCCTGAACATCGCCGAACAGATCGGGCGGATGAGCGAGGAGATGCGGCTGTTCGTCTACCTGAAGGACGGGACCGACCAGGCGCTCGCCGGCAACATCCAGTACCGGCTGCTTTCGCTCCCCGGCGTCGAGGAGGTCTCTTTCATCTCGCGCGACGAGGCCCTCGCCGAGCTCGAGCAGATGCTCGAAGGGCAGGAGGACCTGCTCGGGGAGCTTCCCGAGAATCCGCTCCCCGACGCCTTCAAGGTCAAGCCGAAGCCCGAGTCGATAGGGGCGGCGTTCTTCGAACGCACCGCCGCCGAGGTGGGGAAATGGGACGGAGTCGAGGACGTCCGCTACGGACAGAAGTGGTTCGAACGGGGGGAGCGCCTCGTGAAGGGTTTCTTCGTCGTCGACCTCGCGCTCGGGCTGATCATCTTTCTCTCCGTGATCTTCGTGATCTACAACACGGTGCGGCTGACGGTGATGCAGAGGCGCCGCGCGATCGATGTGATGAAGCTCGTCGGCGCCGGCAACACCTTCATACAGCTGCCGTTCATCCTCGAGGGGGCGCTGCACGGGATCGCCGCCTCGCTCCTTGCGATCGCGCTGCTCACGGCGATCTATATCTTCTCCTCGAGGTATCTGCCGGGACTCACATTCATGCGCTACGACGCCCTCGCCGGGTTCGTCGTCTTCTGCGCGCTGCTCGGCGCGGTGGGGAGCTACTCGGCGATGCAGCGGCTCCTGCGGTCGTGAGAACGGGGCGCACGATATGACGCGCAGACTGATAACGACGGCGATCGCGGCGCTGGCGCTCTGCTGCGCGGCGTCCTCCCTTCCCGCGCAGGAGCGCGGTCTCGAGGACAAGATCAAGGGGACCGAGGACGAGCTCCAGCGGTTGCGGCGTGAGATCTCCGAGCAGCGCAAGAAGATCGCCGAGATAGAGAAGCAGGAGAAGGACGTGAGCGGATATCTCGACCGGCTCCAGCGCGAGGAGCAGCTGATGAAGCGGCTGCTCTCCGGGCTCGAGGACAAGGAGTCGATGCTCGTCGAGCAGGTCGATCTGCTCCGGGGCGATCTCGCCGAAAACGAGGCGGTCTACCGCCACAGGCTCGAGGTCTTCTCGGCACGACTGAGGGAGATATACAAGGAAGGCCCGCGGAACATGTGGCAGGAGCTCCTCGCCGCCGAAGATGTCCCCGATCTCCTCCAGCGGTACAAGTTCCTCTCGTTGATAACGGAGAGCGACGCGGCGATGATCACCGACGTGCGCTCGCGCAAGGAGGAGATCGAGCGGCAGGAGGCGGAGCTGACCGAGCTGCTGCACGAGGTGAGCTCCTCTCGGGCGGAGAAGGAGTCGGAGCTGCAGAAGCTCGGAGAGAACCAGAAGAAGCGGAGGAGCTCCCTCGCATCGCTGCAGACGCGCAAGAAGGACTACGAGCGCAAGGCCGCCGAGCTCGAAGAGACCGAGCGCAAGATGCAGTCGCTGATCGACGAGCTCGAAAAGCAGCGGCTCGCCCAGTCGAAGGCGTGGGGGGACTACGGCGAGCCCGATTTCCCCGGCCTCAAGGGACGGCTGCCGCGGCCGGTCGAGGGGAGCGTGTCCCGGGGCTTCGGGCGGTTCAAGCACCCCGAGTACGGAACGGTCACCTTCAACACGGGGATCGACATCGAAACGAGAGCGGGCGAGCCGGTGCGCGCGGTGGCGCGAGGCCGGATCGAGTACGCGGGCGACCTGCCCGGATACGGCAACTGCATCATCGTCAACCACGGGGACGGGTACTATACCCTCTACGCGCACCTCTCGAGGATATTCGTCTCGCAGGGGGTCCAGGTCGAGCGCGGGACCCTGGTAGCCGAGACGGGACGTGACACGGCCGGGGGCGGCGGGACTATCCATTTCGAGATCCGCCAGTCGAAGAAGGCCCTCGATCCTGCGGAATGGCTCGGCCGCTGAGCGCGGTCCGGAGGAAAGGCGACAGCATGGACATCCTCGCCGCGGCGCAGCTCGTCGCCCGCGGTCAGGAGCGCATATGGGCGCTGCTGACCGCGATGACGGGCGCCTCCAAGCTCCCCTCGACCCTTCTCTTCACCGGCCCCGCCGGGGCCGGCAAGGAGCTGGCCGCCGTGCGCCTCGCCGCCCTGCTCGAGTGTCGCCAGGACGCGCCGTGCGGGGCCTGCCCCGCCTGCCGGAAGATCTCCTCTCTCGAGCACCCCGACGTCCATCTCCTCTGCGCCACGCCGTCGGGAGATCTCGACAAGATGACCGCGGAGGCGCTCGACGGGCGCCGCGAGGACTTCTTCGCCGCCGGGGAGCCGGGCGGCCGGGCGCGCAGCACAGGCATAGACGCGGTCCGCCGCGTGACGGAGCGAGTCTCCCGGCAGCCGTTCGAGGGGCCCCGATCGGTCGTCATCGTCCTCGAGGCCGACCTCGCCACGACGGAGGCGCAGAACGCCCTGCTCAAGCTCCTCGAGGAGCCGCCCGCCTCGACGGTGATCGTGCTCGTCACGAGCAGAGCGGACCGGCTTCTGCCGACGATCGTCTCCCGCTGCAGGGAGATGCGCTTCGAGGCCCTGCCGCCGGAGACGGTCTCGGCCTTCCTCGAGACGTTCCATTCGGTCGAGCCGGAGGAGGCGCGCCGCCTCGCCACCGAGGCGGACGGCGACATCAGGCGGGCCGCGAGGCTGCTCGACGAGCGGTTCATCGAGCTGCGGCGCGACGCCGTTTCGCTGCTGCGCCTCGTCCTCGAGGGGCAGGTGCGGCGCGGCCCCGCCGCGGCCGAGGAGATCGCGCGTTCCTGGTCGCGCGACGAGGCCCGGGAGCTCTTCGAGGAGATGACCTCTCTCCTGCGGGGGCTGCTGCGGGCCGGGGCAGGCGGCGATGCGGGCGAAGCGGCGGTCCGGGCGGTGGGGAAGAAGGCGGCCGGGGCGGCCGCCGCACGGGACCTGCCGGCCGACATGCGCAGGATCGCCGAGGCGGGGGCGAGCCTGCGGCGCAACGCCGACACCGAGCTGACCGTCGCGCAACTCCTCCTTGATTTGGCGGGGAAGTGGTATTAGATTGAAAGGCGCTGTGTAAGCGCCGGTAACCCCGAAAGTTACCTTGCAGGAAGACCGGGCGCGGCGGCCCGCCGCGCGGGAGCGCTCCGTGATGGAACTCGTCGAAGTACAGTTCAAGGCCCAGCGCAAGGAGATCTACATCAACTCGCGCGCTCTCTACCTGCGCACGGGTAACTACTGCGTGGTCCAGGCCGACCGCGGGGAAGACATGGGCCTGATCGTCTCGATCGCCCGCGTCTCGGCGAAGGACGTCGATTCGGACATGAAGGAGGTCCTGCGCCACGCCACAGACAACGACCTCGCCCAGCTCGAGGAATCGCGCACGAAGGAGCAGGAAGCCCTCAAGGTCTGCCAGCAGAAGGCGGCGGAGCACAAGCTCCCGATCAAGCTCGTCGACGTCGAGTACCAGTTCGACGGGAACAAGATCACCTTCTATTTCACCGCCGACGGCCGCATCGACTTCCGCGAGCTGGTCAAGGACCTCGCGGGGATCTTCAGGACGAGGATCGATCTGCGGCAGATAGGCGTGCGCGACGAGGCCCGCAGGTTCGACGGGATGGGGATGTGCGGCCGGCGCCTCTGCTGTTCCACCTGGCTGAAGGACTTCGAGCCGGTCACGCTCAAGATGGCCAAGGACCAGAGTCTCCCGCTGACCCCCTCGAAGATATCGGGGGCCTGCGGGCGACTGATGTGCTGCCTCTCGTACGAGCTCTCCGACTACAAGGAGCTCGCGCGCGACATACCCAAGATCGGGAGCAAGCTGAACTGCTTCGGCGGCCGCCACCGCCTCGAGAAGATCGACATCTTCCGCTCGTCGGCGATACTGAGCGACGAGGACGGGAACACGATAGAGGTCCCGATCGAGGATCTCAAGGAGGAGCTCGCGCGCGTGGCCCAGGGCGGAGATGTCGGGGCATCGGCGGGCGCGCCCCAGGCGGGGGGCGCCGCGCAGGACCGCCAGGGAGCGCGCGGACCCCGCACTACCCGGCGGGGCGTCCAGCGCAGCCGACGGGACAGCGGCCGCCAGGAGGAGCCCCAGCGGGGCGAGCGCCCCGGGGCCGAAAGACAGGACCGCACGGAGCGCCGCGGCGGCGATCAGGGCCAGGGCGCGGGGAAGGCCGGCGCAGGCCGGCCCGGCGCTCAGGACAACCAACAGCGCAGCCAGAGCGGAGGGCGCAGCGGGCGCCGCCGCGGCAGGCGTCGCTGAGAGGAGCCGGGCGTGACTGGCCAGAAGCGGTTCTACATCACCACGGCGATCGACTACGTCAACCAGAAGCCTCACCTCGGCACGGCCTACGAGAAGATCGGGGCGGACTGCATGGCCCGCTACCGCAGGCTCTGCGGGTACGACACATGGTTCCTGATGGGGAACGACGAGCACAGCACCAACGTGGCCCGCGAGGCGCAGCGGCAGGGGCTCGACCCTCACGAGTACTGCCGGCGGATGTCCGGGGTCTTCACCTCGACCTGGCAGCGGCTCGACATCTCGTACGACGACTTCATCCACACCACGGAGGAGCGGCACATCAGGGCCGTGACCGAGCTGTTCTCGAGGATCCACAGCAACGGGTACATCTACAAGGGGAAGTACGAAGGGCTCTACTGCGAGTCGTGCGAGGAGTTCATCGTCGAGAAGGACCTCGTCGACGGGCTCTGTCCCCGGCACAAGCAGGAGCCGAAGCGGATCAGCGAGGAGAACTGGTTCTTCGCCCTCTCGAAGTTCGAGCAGCCCCTGCTCGACCATATAGAGCGCAACCCCGATTTCATCAGGCCGAAGACGCGCGAGAACGAGATCGTCAACGTGATCAAGGGTGGGCTGCAGGATGTCTCGATATCCCGGTCCGGGGTCGAGTGGGGGATCCCCCTGCCGATAGACCCCTCCCACGTCGTCTACGTCTGGTTCGACGCGCTGACCAATTACATCTCGGCCCTTGGGTTCGGCGGCGACGGCGGTCTGTTCGAGAAGTACTGGCCCGCCGACGTGCATGTCATCGGCAAGGACATCACGCGGTTCCACTGTGTGATATGGCCGTCGATGCTGATGGCTGCCGGGGTCGAGCCGGCGCACAGCGTCTTCGCCCACGGCTTTCTCTCCCTCGGCGGCGAGAAGATGAGCAAGACGAGGGGGAACATCCTCGACCCGATCCGCATGGCCGACGTCTTCGGCGCCGACGGCCTGCGATACCTGCTCCTGCGCGAGGTCCCCTTCGACCGCGACGGCGACATCTCCCCCGAGACGCTCGTCGCCCGATACAACGCCGACCTGGCCAACGAGCTGGGAAACCTCTTCAGCCGCACCCTCTCGATGATCGTGAAGTATCTCGGCGGGAACGTCCCCGAGATGCCCTTCGCCGGGGGGGGCGAACTGTACGAGGCGCTCGCCGCGGGGGTGGCGGGGTACGGCGAGGCGATGGAGCGCATGGAGTTCTCGCGGGCGCTCGGGGCGTTCTGGCCCGCCGTGCAGGCGGCGAACAGGTATATAGAGGAGAAGGCCCCGTGGGCCCTCGCGAAAGACCCCTCGCGGCGGGGTGAGCTCGAGGCGGTCTTCGGCGGGCTGCTTGCCGTGCTCCGCACCGCAGGCTCGGTCCTCTTCCCCTTCATGCCGGGCAAGATGGCGACGATGCTCGAGCAGCTCGGGGTCGGGGCGCCGTCGCTGGACGGGCTGCCGCCCGCCTCGGCCGGAGCGGCCGGACTTGCCGCGCCGCAGCCGCTCTTCCCGCGTATACAGGAAGCCCCTGAAGACCTCTTCAAGGACTGACGACGCACGATGCTGATCGATTCCCATGCGCATCTCGACCTGGAACAGTTCTCCGGCGACCTGCCGGTCGTGATCGAGCGGGCCCGGCGGGCCGGTATCGGCGAGATACTCAATGTCGGGTACGACGCGGCGACGATAGACGGGACCCTGGGCCTCGCCGACGAGCACGCCATCGTCTGGGCGGCGCTCGGCATCCATCCGCACAACGCCTCCGAGTACGACGACGCGTTCGAGGAGAAGCTCAAGCAGCTCCTGCTGAGGCGCAAGGTCCTCGCCGTCGGGGAGATAGGGCTCGACTACTACCGCGACCTCTCCCCGCGCGAGGTCCAGCGCGAGGCCTTCCGCAGGCAGATCGGGCTGGCCCTTCGCTTCGGCAAGCCGATCGTCGTGCACTGCCGCGACGCGTTCAACGACGTTATCGCGATCCTCGACTCGGAGGGGGCCTCCGAGGCAGGAGGGATCTTCCACGCCTTCTCAGGCGGGATGGCCGAGGCGGAGGCGGTCCTCGGCCTCGGGTTCCTCGTCGGGATCGGCGGGCCTCTGACCTACCGCAACTCG
>Ga0316578_10000547_pt1 | contig 12922 bp, 7 predicted proteins | sample J0NA_2_FD_203076 | JGI IMG/M metagenome (GOLD analysis project Ga0316578, IMG submission 203076) | Rhizosphere microbial communities from salt marsh grasses in Alabama, United States - J0-2_160517rDrC | ecosystem: Host-associated > Plants > Roots > Rhizosphere | place: USA: Alabama | collected... | reverse complement strand
CGCGCGCAACGCCTGCTCGAAGCGGACCGGCTCCATGTCCGCGGCCGTGGTCAGTACGGTGAGCTCCTGGCAGATCGCCTCGCGTGCGGCCTGGTTGTCGCGCAGCTCGGCGGTCTTGGCCTCGTGCTCAGCCTGTCGCCTTGCGAACACGGCGTCGCTGGCGCCACGGAACGACTTCCAGAGCGCGTTCTCGTCGCGCTGGCGGCCAGCCACCGTGGTATGCCACTGCTGCTGCAGGGCCTTTGCCGCGTCGATGGCCCGGCGCAGGTCCGGCTCGTCGGCCAGCGCCTGCATCTGCTCGATCAGTGACCGCTTGTGGGCCTGGTTGCGCTCGCGCTCCTCCGATAGGGCTTTATCCAGGCGCCGCAAGTCACGCCGGAAACGGCCTTCCAGCGGCTTGTGATGGCGTCCCTCGACGGGGCCCAGCGCCGCCCAGGCCTGGCGCATCTCGCGCTCGGCGCGGGCCAGCTTCTTCCAGTCAATGCGCTCCCAGTCCACCTGCTCCATGAATTCTTCCAGGCGCTTGCACAGCGCCTCGCGCTGGCGGCGGTTTTCGGCGCGCAGCGCCGCCTGCTGGTCCAGGAACGGCCTGCAACGTTCGTGCACGCGCTCGCCGGCCTCATGGAAGCGCTGCCAGAGTGCGTTGGAGGGCGGGGCGCCGTTGCGGTCGAGCTCGCGCCATTCCCGCTGCAGCTCGTGCAGGCGCGCGGCGGCCTGATCCAGCGGCCGCTCTTCGTCGGCGGCCAGAGTCTCGATTGCCTCGCACAGTCCGGCGCGGTGCTCGTCGGCGCTCCAGCGGCGCCATTGCCGCAACTCATGCAGCCGCGGGGCGATCTGCTTCAGGTGGGCGTCGACGGGCGCGATGTCGGTCTTGGGCAGGCCGGCGGCGCGGGCGTGCTCCAGCGTCGCGCCGATGCTCTGATACAGGGGCTCGGCCTTTTTCAGCTCGCCCTGGTCGAAGTGGGCGTCGAGCTCGGCGAGGCGCTCCGGCAGTGCGGCAAGCCTGCGTGCGAGTTGTTTGCAATGCTTGTCGAAGCGCCGGTGCAGCTGCTCGAGCAGCGCGGTGATCTCGGCGTGCTGCGGCGCATCGTCAGGGAGGACTTCGAAGCGGCCTTGCAGCGCGCGCAGGGTCTTGCGCTCCGGCACGCCGCCCTGCTCCAGCAGCTGTCGGGCCTCGCCGAGGAGGCGCTCGGAGGTCTGTTTATGGCGGCGGCGCTCGCGCAGGTGCTCGCGGTGTGACCGGAGCTGCTGCAGCGCGGCATCGCGGGCCTGTGCCAAGCGGCGTGCGGCGGCCGGTTCCGGCTCGGGGGCGCTGTCCCAGGCGCGGGTGTTGTCGTCGAGCCCCTGGTCCAGCGCAGCCAGGTCCTCGAGTGCCGCGAGCTGCTCCAGTTCCGCGATCAGCGCCTCACGGGTGCGCACGGATTCCGCGCGGGCCTGCTCCGCCGCAAGCTGGGCGGCGTGCTCGCGGGCATAGGCGTCGTAGGCGTCGAGGAAACGCCGGCGCAGGGCCTGATAACGCTCGCACAGGGGCTCTCCGGCGTCGGTGCTGAGGGCCTCCCACTGCTGGTCCAGGTGGTCGAGCACGGCCCGGTCCTGAACCCAATTGTCGAAGCGGCCCAGGCGTTCGAGCTTCGTGCACAGAGCCTCGCCCTGCTCGCGGGCCAGGCGCGGCCGCTCCTCGGCTTCGGCGATGGCTCGCAGGCGTTCGCGGGCGAGGCGGTAGACGCGCTTGTCGCGCTTGCCGATGCCCTTGGCGATATGCTCCAGCGCGGCCTTGTCCTGCACCCGCTCGGCGGCGGCAAGGCGGTTCGCGGCCAAGGGGTCGTCGATGGCGCAGGCGGCCAGCGCCTCGGGCCGGCTCAGGCGGGCGATGGCGGCCAGACGCAGCTCGGGCTCCTCGGCCTGGCCGGCAACGTCGCCGATCAGGCTCTGGTCGTCGGCGCTGCCGAGCTCGCCGAGACGCAGCTCCAGCGGCGGCGACTGGGCGTCGAGGCCGCACAGCAGCCGCCGGTAGCGGGCGCCCGCCAGGTCGCGCACGGCGGCGTCCTCATCCTCGGCGGCCAGACGGCGCAGCGCCGCCAGGTCGCTCAACTGCCGGCAGGCGTCGCGCCGCACCCGAGCGTCCGGGCTGGCCAGCGCCGCGGCGATCAGCTGCTGCTGCTCGGCGGGGTCGCCGGCGTCGGCCTTCTTGCTCAACAGGCGTTTGAAGAACATGGCGCGGGACAGGGATTGGTGACAACGGAATGACCGCGCATTGTAACCGAGCCGAAGGCCCTATCCATGGCGGCCGCGCCGCCCCTGGGGGCGCCCCGCGTCCCTGTGGGAACGGCTTCCGCAGCGGCCCGCGCGAGCGCAGCGAAGCGCGAGGAGGCGAATGTCGCGCGGCAAGCGGGCACGCGGGCCTCGTGGCTGCGCTCTGGCGCCGGCGGCGCGGGACCGGCATCGCGCCGGGTAGATCCGGATGCCGCGCGCAATGTCCCGAGACTGGGCGCTCTCGGGACTTTGGCAGTGCTGTTCTAGCGGTCGGCGGTGGCGTGCCGGGCCGGTGCCAGTGTCTCCTTGATGGTGGCGATCCGGGTCGGAATCGGTAGGCCGGTGGCGCTGGCGATGGCTTTCAATGCGCGCGGGAACGGATCGGCCGAGCGCAGGCCCAGGGGCAAGTCGAATGCCTCGCGGTAGACACGTGCGGCGTCTCGGACGAAGCGCAGCGTTGGCGGCGCGGGGGCTGACGACTCGGCAAGGGGCCGAGCCGCCCGAGTCGCCGTGTATGCGCCGCCGGACTTCGTGTCCGCGGCCGCGTCTGGGGTGGGTTCCGCGATGGCGGCGGCGGGTGGTGCCAGCGTAGTGGCGGCGCCGGCGATGCGACCCAACTCCCTGGCGACGGCGGCGAGGTACTCAGGGCCATAGGCCCGGGAGAACGGATCGGCGCCAGTCAGCGCGGACGCGAGCCCGGCAACGGCGTCCGCGTCGAGGGACTCGATGTGCTGGCGCGTGCGTTCGGCGGCCGCGATCAGCGATTCCAGCGGTTCGGCGATGGCCGACGGCTCCTGTGGTGTCGGTTCCGTTGACGGTGCAGCCACAGGCGGCGGGGGGACGGGTGGCGGTTCCTGCTCGAACGCCTGCGCCATCTCTGCGGCCAGGAGAGCGACATCGTAGGAGATGGCTCCGATGAAGATGGCCCGCCCGCTCGCATCGTCGATGCCCGCGTCGGTCAGGGCCTTGTCGATCAGGCCGCGCTGGTCGGCGTCGAACTGGTAAGGCTCGACGAAACGCTTGGTGTGGCCGTGGGGCTGAGCCGGGGGCGGGGCGGCTGACTTGGATGCGTCTGCCTGGCTGCGGTGTCCGGCGGCGACCGCATCAGCGGCTTCCGCCCCGGTGCCGCGTGCCGGGGCGGTTCCGCTACCCATTGACGTCTCCTTCGACGCTGCTGCGCCGGCGCGTCTCCAGCGTCCCCGCCTACCGACGTCGTCCACCCGCGGGTCCCCGAAGGTCTCGTTGCCACGCCCGCTTTCATGCGCTCGGTCCATTGCCCCTGGTCTCGTTGCCGCTTTCGATTGAATCTTGGATGCGTCCGGCCGCCGTCTCCTGCAAGTAAGTAAAGCATGCTATTGCATTAAAGCACGCCGGAGTCGGCCGAACCGGAAGCCGTTCATGGCCCCGGCATCAGCGGCTCCGGCATGGAGCCGGGGCGCGGCGGCGAAGTCAGCCGCCGCCGGCGTGGGCGACGAACGGATTGGTCCGGCGCTCCTCGCCGAGGGTGCCCATGGGACCATGGCCGGGAATGAAGCGCACGGCATCGCCAAGGGGAAACAGCACCTCGCGGATCGAGCGCAGCAGGTCCGCATGGTTGCCGCGGGGGAAGTCGGTGCGGCCGATGGAGCCGCGGAACAGGACATCCCCCACCTGGGCCAGCGCCGACGCGCGATGAAAGTACACTACGTGTCCGGGTGTGTGGCCGGGACAATGGAGCACCTCCAATGACTGCCGGCCTACCGTGACGCTGTCGCCGCCGGCGAGCCACTGATCGGTGCTGAACGCCTGGTGGGGCGGGAATCCGAACATCTGCGCCTGCTGCGGCAGCGCCGCCAGCAGGAAGGCGTCGTCGCGGTGCGGGCCGATGATGGGTACACGCAGGCGCCGGGCCAGCACGGGCGCCGCCCCGACGTGATCCAGGTGGCCGTGCGTCAGCAGGATCCGGTCCACCGTTACGTCCATGCGCGCGACCGCGGCGAGGATGCGCTCGCTGTCGCCGCCGGGATCGACGACGGCGGCGGTGCCGGTCTCCGGGCACGCGAGGATGGTGCAGTTCTGCTGAAACGGGGTGACCGGAACGATCGCGTAGTGCATCACGCTTCCTCGGCCTGCTTGGCATGCCCCGGCTTGGCGGTCAGGACCGCACGGGTATGGGACAGGCGGTCATACCAGGTCAGCCCGTCGTGGTCGAACAGCATCCACCACAGGCCGAGACCGGCCGGGGCCAGCGTCAGCGCGGCGAAGGCGAGGCGGCGCAATGCGTCTAGCGCGGAGAGCGGCTCGCCGTCGGCACGCAGCACCAGCGTGCGCCAGGCACGCATGCCGAGAGTCTGGCGCCCGCCGGTCCAGAAGTATACGTAATACAGCACGATCACGGCGAGGAGGTAGAGCTGCAGAGCGAGCATAGGCAGGCCGGTGAGCGGCGACAGGCTGCTGCCGGGCTCGTCGGCGGTCAGCCACAACAGCGGAAGGACGAACAGGGCCGCGGCCATGAACAGCACGCTGGACAGCAGGATCAGGTCATAGGTCATGGTCGCGAGTCGCCGCACCAGGCCGGGAGCGCGCGCGCGGGAGAGATCGGGCATTGAGGGTCTCGTCATGCGTCGTGTCTGGAGCAGTATTGTCCGGCAATCGTTGCGGTTCCGTCATCCGGTCGGGGAGTACCGCGCAGTGCGAACACCCGACCAGGTCGGCGTATGCGTCGCCGCAACCGGCTCCAGGTTCTTTGTCGTCGCCCTCGAACGTCTTTGCCTAGCCGCCTGCCCTTCGGCACTGCGGCAGATCCGGCGGGCCCGGTTTCATGCCATCCGCCCCTCACGCCGCACTTCGCACTTAACACTTCGTACTTCGTACTTCGTACTTTCTTCACGTTAGACTGACGCTCCCAGATCATCTCTCCGGATGCCCGTGAAACTGCCCAAGCCCACCGTCAAGCCCCTCGTGTTCAGGCTGCTGCGCCGGGTGCCGATGCCGATCATCGCGATACTGATTGGTCTGCTGGCCGGGCTGGCGGTATGGGGGGTGCTCGATCAGGTGCAGAGCCGCGCCGTGGAACACATCTTCGACAAGGAGCTGCGCGCGCGGCTGGATATGCGCTCGCGGGAGAGCCTGATCCGCTTCGATCAGTACATGGCCAACTATGCGGCGACGACCCGGCTGCTGGCCAATCACCGCCGCCTGGCACAGTACCTGGAGCCGCTGTTCTGGTTTCCCGAGGAGCGCATCGAGCCGGTGGTCTATGAGGGCTTCCGGCCATTCTGGCTGCCCGACTTCTTCGGCCGCAACGCGCTGCTGGCGCCGAGCCACGTACTGCTGGTGGACTCGCGCGGCCAGGTGCGGGAGATCTACCAGGCCGGCAAGGAGGCGTTGCCCCAGGAACTGCTCGCGGACACCGGACAGTGGCTGGACGATTCCGACGACGTGCACACGGTGCTGAGCCGCTTTGGCGACCAGCCGTACCTGGTGGTCAGCGACCGCGTGGAAGATGCCGGCGGCTACACCATGGGCAGCCTGGTCGTCGTGGTGCCGGTGGATGCGGAATTCCTGAACGCGTCCGAGGGCTCGATCTCGGCGGACAGTTCGGCGGTGGCGCTGGTGGACGCCGATGAGCAGCGCATCCTCTCCAGCAACGAGCCCAATCAGCTGATTCCCGGCACCCAGCTCGACCAGTGGACGGACGACTACGTCATCACGTCGCAGTCCCTGCCCGAGTACGAGGGCTCGAACTGGAACATGCTGTTCGCGACCTTCATCCCGCAGAGCAGTGTGGCCAAGATGTCCGACCGTGTCGTGGACTTCGAGCGCAACCAGCGTCTGATCGCGGCGCTGGTGTTCATCCTGGTGTTCACGCTCGTCATCTATATCGTGTCGGTGCGGCTGAACAAGGTGCTCAAGCGCATGTCGCGCTTCTCCCAGCGCGCGCTGGACATCGAGCAGCCTGATTTCACCCCCGGCGGCAATCAGCTGCTGATGCTGGAGGAATGGATCCAGCACTTCACTCACCTGGTGCTGCGGGCGCGCGAGGAGATGAGCATGCGCCACGAGCTGGAGCTCCGCGAGACCGAGGCACTGAAAGCGGCCATCATGGAGGCGTCGCTGGACGCCATCGTCACACTGAACCGCTCCGGGGCCATCATCGACTACAACCCGACGGCCGAGACCATGCTCGGCTTCGACCGAGATGCCATCATCGGCGAGGACTTCACCCGCCGCTTCCTCGACGACGCGGATCATGCCGCCTTCCTCGGCATGCTGCAGGAGTCCGGCCGCCGCGAGCAGAACGGCCATGCGGCGCATGTGCGCGGCGAGTTGTGGGCCAGGCGTATTGACGGCGGGCGTTTTCCGGTGGAGATGTCCATCGTCCCCATCGACATCGACGAAGAGCGCGTCTACACGCTCTACATCCACGACGCTACCAAGCGCAAGGAGGCCGAGCGCGAGATCAAGAGCTTGGCGCGTTTCGCCAGCGAGAGTCCGAATCCGATCCTGCGCGTCAGCGGCGATGGGCTGATCGCCTACGCCAATGCCGCGAGCCTGCCGCTGCTCGAGGCCTGGCAGACCGCCCCGGGGCGGCACCTGCCGGAGGCCTGGGTCGACGAGGTGCGTGCGGCCTTGGAGCAGGGTGCGAACCGCGAGCATGAGGACGACCAGGGCAGCCAGATCTACTCGCTGCTGTTCGTGCCCATCACCGATCTCGGCTATGTCAACATCTATGCGCGTGACATCACCGCCGTACGCCGCGCAGAGCAGGAATCGCGCCAGCACCAGGCCGAGCTCGTCCATGTCTGCCGCCTGAGTACCATGGGCGAGGTGGCCACCGGCATGGCCCACGAGCTGAACCAGCCGCTGTCGGCCATTGTCAATTACGCCAAGGGCGCCAGCCGCCGGCTGCAGACCGGCATCGGCGACAGCGAGGCCCTGGTGGACGCCATGCGCCACATCTCCAGCCAGGCGCAGCGCGCCGGCGAGATCATCCGCCGGCTGCGGGCCCTGGTGGGCAAGCAGCCGCCGGTGCGCAATGTCGTCGATCTCAACTACTTGGTGCGCGAGGTATGCGGCTTCGTCGAGTTCGAGACCGGCAAGCTGGACGTGCAGATCGGGACCGAGCTGGCCGACGGCGAGATCCCGGTGGATGTGGACCTGGTGCAAATCGAACAGGTTTTGCTCAACCTGGTGCGCAACGCCCTCGATGCGCTGGAGGAGCGTCCTGCCGGCGAGCGCGAACTGATCATCCGTACCGTCGTGGACGACGGCGAGGCCGTGGTCAGCGTCCACGACAACGGTCCTGGCATACCGCCGGACCGGATGGCGCATCTTTTCGATCCTTTCTACACGACCAAGGAGACCGGCATGGGCATGGGCCTGCCGATCAGCCAGACCATCCTGGAGAATCACGACGGCACCATCGCCGCCGAGTCAGAGCCCGGTGCCGGCACCGTCTTTCGCGTTCGCCTGCCGGTGGCCGGGCAGGTTGCCGCCGCTGCGGCGAGGCCAGCGGACGTGGCGGCGGCCGCGGATGCGAACCGCGCCCTTTCCGCGGCGATTGCGGCGGAAGCGGCCGCGGTCCCCGACGATGCGAGTTCCGGCCGGTCGAACGATGAGACGCCGTCGCGGGCGGCGGGGATGGGCCGATGAACCAGGATATGACCGTCTTCGTCGTCGACGACGACCAGGCCATGCGCAGCTCCCTGCAATGGCTGATCGAATCCGTGGGCATGAAGGTGGAGACCTACGACTCCGCCCAGTCCTTCCTCGATGCCCATTATCCGGGCCGCGCCGGCTGCCTGCTGCTCGACGTGCGCATGCCCGGCATGAGCGGCCTGGAGCTGCAGCAGTACCTGGTGCGTCGCGAGATCCGGCTACCGGTCATCATCATCACCGGCCACGGCGACGTCTCCATGGCGGTTAAGGCGATGAAAGCGGGAGCGGTGGACTTCATCGAAAAGCCCTTCGACGACGAGGAGCTGTTGAAAAGCATCCGCAGCGCCATGCAGCACGACGAGAAGCGCCGCGCGCTGCGTGCCCAGCGCGCCGACATCGCCGCGCGCATGGCCGAGCTGACCCCCCGCGAGCACGAGGTCATGGCGATGGTCACCGACGGCAAGTCCAACAAGGAGATCGCCTCCGCCCTGGGCGTCAGTGCCAAGACCGTCGAAGTCCATCGCGCCCGGGTCATGGACAAGATGCGTGCCGACTCCCTGGCCGAGCTGGTGCGCCTGGCGCTGATCGCCCGCGGCGATGGGCTCTGAACCGCTGCGGCATTGGCCGGAGGCGATGATGTCTCCGGCGTCTGCTTCAGCGGTGTAGAGCCCCGCCGACGGCGTCGTTCTCCGATGTCGGCCGGAGAGTCCTCCGTCATAACTTTGCCGATAACGCGGTAATCTAGGGGGCTCTTTCTCTTGGCTCCGGGTCACCGTGGGGCCTCTGTCCGTGTCGGCGGCGGGGTAGACGGCGGCCGGGATGCTCAGCAACGGGGGACAAAGTGTTCTATGCCTTTCGTGCGCTGCGCCTGGCCGGTGGCACCGGCTGGGCCTTGCGCAACAATCTTCTCGCGGGCCTGACGGTGGGGATCGTCGCATTGCCCCTGTCGATGGCGCTGGCCATCGCCGCCGGCGCACCGCCGCAGCATGGCCTCTATACCGCCATCGTCGCCGGCACCGTGATCGCGCTGGCCGGCGGCTCGCCGGTCAACGTCTCCGGTCCCACCGCGGCCTTCGTGGTCGTGCTGCTGCCGATCGTTCAGGATTACGGCCTCGGGGGACTGCTGGTGGCCGGTATGCTGGCCGGCTTCGTGCTCGTCGCACTGGGGCTCGCGCGCATGGGCAAGCTCATCGAGGTGGTCCCCTATCCGGTGACGGTGGGCTTCACCGCCGGCATCGGCGTGGTCATCGCCACCCTTCAGATCAAGGACCTGCTCGGGCTCGATCTGGGTCTGCTCGACGGCCATTTCACCGACAAGGTCCTGGCCACCGCCGCGGCCCTGCCGACGCTGCGCTGGCAGGAAGCAACAATCGGCGGGCTGACGCTGGCGGTGCTGCTGCTGTGGCCGCGTCTGGACCGGCGGCTGCCGGCGCACCTGGTGGCCGTGGTTGTGGGCTCCGTGGCTGCGTGGGCCGGAACGGTGCTGATCGACGGCTTCGCGGTCGAGACCATCGGCAGCCGCTTCCACTATGTCGTGGACGGCGTGGCCGGCAGCGGCATCCCGCCGGTGCCGCCCGAATTTGCCTGGCCGTGGCAGCAGCCCGGCCCCGACGGCCAGCCGGTCGGGCTTACGTTCGACCTGATCCGCAGCCTGCTCGGGGCCGCGCTGACCATCGCCATCCTCGGGGCGCTGGAGTCGCTGCTGTGCGCCGTGGTCGCCGATGGGATGTCCGGACGCCGGCATGATCCCAACGACGAGCTGATCGGCCAGGGCCTCGGCAATATCGCCGCATCGCTGTTCGGCGGTATTCCTGCCACCGCGGCCATCGCGCGCACGGCGACCAATATCCGCGCCGGGGCCACGTCGCCGCTGGCCGCGGTCGTGCACGCGCTGTTCCTGCTCGCCGCGGTGCTGCTGCTGGCCGACCTGCTCGCCTATGTGCCGATGGCGTCGATGGCGGCGTTGCTGCTGATCGTCGCCTGGAACATGAGCGACGCCAAGCACTTCGTCCGTACGCTGCGGGTGGCGCCGTTGCCGGATCGGGCGACTTTGCTGGTGTGTTTCGCGCTGACCGTGCTGTTCGACATGGTCATTGCGGTGGGCGTCGGCATGACACTGGCCGGCATCCTGTTCATCCGCCGCAGCATCGCCCTCACCGGAGTCTCGGCCATCGAAACGCCGCGTGCAGAACACGCGCATCAAGACCCGCTCCCGCCCGGTGTCATCGTCTACGACATCAACGGACCATTGTTCTTCGGCTCGGCACAGCGGGCGCTCAAGAGCATCATGGCCGTCAATCCAGGCATCCGTGTCGTGGTGCTGGACATGGCCGATGTCACCATGCTCGACATGACCGGTATCGTGGCCATGGAGTCCATTGTCGCCGGTCTGTCGGGACGCGGTGTCAAGCTGGTTATCGCCAACCTGGCGCCGCGCATGATCCGCAAGCTGGGCCGTGCCGGCGTGCGTCCGCGCCGGGGTCACGTTGCGCTGGCGCGCGGGCTGGACGATGCGCTGGCCACGGCCGTGCGTCTGTCCGGCCCGCCGCTGCCGGCGGCGGCCGGGTAAGCCGTGCTGAGCCCTGCGCGACCCCGGGCCGAGCCTCGCTCAGAGCCTGCCGATGGCCTCGCGCAGCAGCCGGTCCATGGCACGTCGGCCAGTCAGACGCAACCATGGCGCCGCCGCCGTCGGGTCGTGACCCTGGAGCACGCAGGCAATCAGGGCCGCGCTTTGCTGCTGGGTCAGGCGGCCGGCCTCCAGTGCCGTTGGCAGTCGGTGCAGTGCCAGTCGGTGCAGGGCCGGCAGCGTGGCCTCCAGACCCCGTCGGCCGCCGGTGTAGGCGCTGATCTCGCGCTGCTCGGCGATGTCCGGTGGTGGTCCACCTGCGGCGATGCCGGCCAGCAGCGCGGCGGCGACCGCGGGCTCCAGATCGCGTAGGGGGCCCGCAAGCAGGATGGCAAGGCGCTGCATCAGCCGGCGGCGGCCATCGTCCAGTAGCCCGACACCGGCGGGGCTCAGCGGGCACAGCACGACAGCCGCATGGGCGCCGCTGGCGGCATTGCGATGCGTGCCGATATGCACCGGCAGCAGGCCGCAACTGCGCCAGAAGTGGATCAGGCCGGGCGTCGCACCGAAGCTGGCGCCGATGGCGTCCAGGCCGTCGGCGCGGGCCTGGCAGGCGATGGCGGTGACCAGGCGCCGGCCGATCCCCAGCCGGCGGGCCGCCGGGTGGACCGCGATGCGCAGGATGCGGGCGTAGCCGATCCGGGGCGCGTCGTAGAGCCCGGCGTGGGCGGAGAGGGTCTGGGGCAGGAGGTGGCCGCGCGGCCGGCGGCGGCCGTCGAAGATAGGGTCGAGCAGTGCCGGGTCCAGCCGCCCTTCCCGGGCCACCAGTGCCGTGGCGAGGACGATGTCACCATCGCCGGTGGCGGGCTCGGGTCCTGCGTCGCCGGTCGGTGGCGGCTCCCCGGCGTCGCGCCGCAGTCGGGCAGCGACAACGTCTACGTTGGGTGCGTCGAGCAGCAGCCGCAGGTCCGCTGGCCGGGTCTGGTAGTGGCCGAGGACGAGGAGGCCGAAGATCTGGCGCAGCAGCGGTTCGTCTTCGGAGAGCCGGACGCGGTTCAGCCGTTGGATGTTCAGGGCTTCGCCCGCGGTCCCGGCGGCGGCCGGCATGGCAAAGGCGGCATCGTCCGCGGGCTCGGCATCCAGCAGCAGGGTACGGTCGATCACGGTCTCGAATGGATCGTCGGCGGCCCAGCGGATCGGGGTATCCAGGCGCAGCTCGCGCCAGTCCGGCGTGCGCTGGTCGAGCACGGCGCGGAAGCGCACGTCGAAGCCGCGGCCGGTGCCCTCGTAGCCGTGCACCGTGGTCGCAAAGACGATGCGGCCATAGCGATCCAGCAGGCCGGCAAGCAATGGCGCCGGGATGCCGGCGGCCTCGTCCACCAGCAGCAGGTCGGCGGCGGGCAGCTCGCGCAGCAGGGCATCGGGCGGCAGGTAGTGCAAGGCGTCTGCGGCGCCGGCGCGGGCCGCGCCGGCGTGCTCGAAGACGGCCGCCGCGGCGCGTCGGCGCGGGGCGGTGACGAGAATGGTGCGCGGGGCATCCGCGAGCAGCCGCGCGGCGGCGATGCCCAGGGCCGCCGATTTGCCGCGGCCGCGGTCGGCGGTCAGCACCAGCGGTCGGCGGGCGCGGCCCTCGGCAACGCGGCAGACGGCGTCGATGGCGCGGGCCTGGTCGGGCGTGGCCGGCATCCCGGCGCCGATGTCGCGGCTGCAAGCCGCTCCCACGGCGACGGGTCCCGCGGGAGCGGCTTGCAGCCGCGACAGCGGCGTGTCGGCGAGCAACGGCCGGCCGACTCCTGCGTCGTCCGCGACGGCCTGCCCGCAGCGCGTGATCGCCGGCGACCCCGCGAGCAGCCGTGCCAGGCGTGCGATGAACCGAGTGCCAACCTCTGCCGGCGCATGGCCGTGCACGGCCATGCGGGCGGCCCCGGGGTCGGGGAGATCGGGCCAGTCCGCGAGCGGCGGGCACAGCAGCAGCATCAGGCCGCCGCCGATCAGCGTGCCGGCGGCGGCGCCGAGGGCGTCGGCGTCGAGTCCGCCGTGGGCGTCGATGATCAGCAGGCCGCACTCGCCGCCCAGGAGGCCGGTCGCCTTCGCCGGCGGCAGCGCACCGCTGACGCCCGCCGGGGGCAGGTCGGTGATCCAGGTGGCCGCTGCCGGCGCCAGCGCCGCGGCAATGGCGCCGGCCGCGGCGAGCCCCCAGTCGCGTTCGCCTTCCAGCGTCAGCAGCCGGCGCTCGCCGCTGCCGGCCAGAGTGTCCCGCAGCGCCAGCGCGGCAGCGACCGGCGCGCCGGGCTCAGCCGTCAAGGCGCAGCGGCAGCGTGCGCAGCCGCTTACCGGTGGCCGCGAACAAGGCGTTGGCCACGGCCGGGGCGATGACCGGGGTGGCCGGCTCGCCGACGCCGGTGGGCGGCTGCGTGGACGGCACGATGTGCACCTCCACGTTCGGCATGTGGTTCAGGCGCA
>Ga0316578_10000546_pt1 | contig 12923 bp, 10 predicted proteins | sample J0NA_2_FD_203076 | JGI IMG/M metagenome (GOLD analysis project Ga0316578, IMG submission 203076) | Rhizosphere microbial communities from salt marsh grasses in Alabama, United States - J0-2_160517rDrC | ecosystem: Host-associated > Plants > Roots > Rhizosphere | place: USA: Alabama | collected... | reverse complement strand
GGGATGTACGTACGTGTCCTGGCCGAGGAGCTCGGCGGGGCGCTCGACGTCCCCGCGCACCTCGCCGGCCTCGTGCGGAAGCGGATCGGGCACTTCGATCTCTCCGCGGCCGTGGGGGACGGCGATCTGGAACGGCTCGCCGGGATGGAGTCCCCGGGATTCTCCCTGTACGACGCGATGCAGCACCTCCCCGCCGTCGAGCTGACACCCGCGCAGGTCCAGGGGGTCCGCAACGGGATCGCTCCTCGTGCGATCGGCCCCGCCCTGCGCCCGGGTACGCTCGTGCGGCTCGCCGGCCCCGACCGGCGCCTCGAGGCGATCGCCGAGACGGGTCCCGGCGGCCTGCTCGATCTGCGGCGCGTCTTCTTCGGCGGCGAGTGATCAGATGGCACCGGTGCGCGTCATAGGAACCGATGATCTGACTGAGACAGGATCCCCCTCCGTCGTGACGATCGGCGTCTTCGACGGGGTGCACGCGGGGCACCAGGCGGTGATATCGGCCGCCTCCGCCGCGGCGCGCGCCGCGGGGCTGCCGGCAGTGCTCGTCACCTTCGACCGGCATCCCCTCTCCGTGACCGACCCGGGGCGGGCGCCGTCCCTTCTCACCACGCTCGACGAGAAGATCTCTCTCCTGCGCCAGCTCGACCTCGACACGATACTCATCGAGCCGTTCGACAGGCGCACGGCCGCAACGGAGTATCGCGACTACATCGAGCGGCGCATGCTCGGCTCGCTGGGGATGAGACATCTCGTCGTGGGGTACGATTTCCATCTGGGGAAGGGACGCGAGGGGGGGAGCGACGCGCTCTCGGCGGAGGGACGCCGGCAGGGCTTCGCCGTGACGATCGTCCCTCCGGTCGTGATAGAGGGTACCGCCGTCTCGAGCACCCGGATCCGCCGGGACGTGCTGGAACGGCGGCTCGGCCGCGCCGCCCGATTCCTCACCCGGTATTACTTCTTCGACGCCGACGTGACGAGCGGCGAGGGGTTCGGCAGGGAGCTCGGCTTCCCCACGGCGAACGCCTGCGTCGTGCACGGCGAGAAGCTCGTCCCGCCCGGAGGGGTCTACGCGGTGCAGATAGAGTCGCCTGCCGGCCTGCACGGCGGGATGATGAACGTCGGCTCGGCGCCGACGGTGCGGTGCGACGGGCGGACGACGATAGAGGTGCACCTGTTCGATTTCGAGGGCGACCTCTACGGGAGCCGCCTGCGGATCCACTGCGTCGAGCATATCAGGGACGAGCGCAGATTCGCCGGCCCGGACGAGCTGCGGGCACAACTTATGCGGGACCGGGAGACGGCGTCGGTCGTACTGGAAAAGAAACGTTGACTTTTGCCCGGCGTCGTGTATGTTAGTGAATTGCATCAGACGGAAAAGCGCAGTATCTGGCGGATCGGGCACCCGCCCTTTCTGCTGCCATCGTGTTCTCAACACGAGTGCACAAGGAGGTAAAAACGATGGCGCTGCCGAGAGAGAAGAAGAAAGAGGTAATCAGCAGGTACCGGCTTCATGACCTGGATTCCGGCTCGCCGGAAGTGCAGATCGCGCTCCTCACCGAACGCATCAACACCCTTACCGAGCACTTCAAGGTCCACAAGAAGGATTTCGCATCGAGGCGCGGACTCCTCAAGCTCGTCGGTCGCCGCCGCAAGCTCCTTGACTACCTCAAGAAGACACGGCTCGAGAAATATCGCGAGCTCATCAAGGAACTCAACATCAGGAAGTAGGCCCCCGCACGCGCAGATTCATAGCGATATACCGCGGCGTGGGCGCAGCGTATCTTCGTCCTATATCGATGATTGGAGGATCATAACAGGATGACGAGGCTAGAAAAAAGTATAGACAGGACTCAGTTCGTGTTCGAGTCGGGCCGCATGGCCAAGCAGGCACACGGCGCGGTGCTCGTGGGAGAGGCGGGGACGACCGTGCTCGTCACGGCCGTCGCCTCGAAGAAGCCGGACCCGGGGAGGGACTTCCTTCCCCTCTTTGTCGAGTACCGCGAGAAGTTCTACGCCGCGGGCAAGATCCCCGGCGGTTTCTTCAAGCGCGAGGGGCGTCCCTCCGAGCGCGAGACGCTCGGCGCCCGCCAGATAGACCGGCCGATCAGGCCGCTCTTCCCCGACGGGGTCCGCAACGAGGTCCAGGTCGCCTGCACCGTGCTGAGCAGCGATACCGAGCACCAGGCCGACGTGCTGGGCATCACCGGCGCCTCGCTGGCGCTGAACCTCTCCGACATCCCGTTCGGCGCCGTGCTGAGCGGCGTCCGCGTCGGGCTCAAGGACGGCGCGTTCATACTCAACCCGACGCTGAACGAGGCGCAGGAGGGCGGGCTCGACCTCGTGATCGCCGGCTCCGACGAAGCGATCATCATGGTCGAGGGAGGCGCGAGCGAGATCCCCGAGGCGAAGCTCATCGAGGCCCTCGAGTTCGGCCACCAGCGCATCAGGGAGATCAACGCCTTCCAGCGCGAGTTCCTCTCGAAGTTCGACGTTCCGGCGAAGCGGACCTTCCCGCTCCCCGAGGTCGACACGGCCCTGCGCGACAGGCTGCGCGGCGAGTATCTCGGCGAGATCGCCGCACGATGCCGCGTCAAGGGGAAGCACAACCGCGCCGAATCCGTCGACGAGCTGACCGAGCAGGCGATCGAGAAGTATGTCGCCGAGTTCCCCGACTCGGAGAAGGAGATCGCCGGCATCATGGGAGAGCTCGAGCGCGAGGTGGTCCGGGCGCTGATCCTCGACGAGAAGGTCAGGACAGACGGCCGCCGTTATGACGAGGTCCGGAAGATCGACTGCGAGCTCGCCATCCTCCCGCGCACGCACGGGAGCGCCCTGTTCACCAGGGGCGAGACGCAGAGCCTCGTCGTCGTCACGCTGGGCACGTCGCAGGACGAGCAGCGGATCGACGCACTCTGGGGTGAGGGGTGGAAGAAGTACATGCTCCACTACAACTTCCCGCCGTTCAGCGTCGGCGAGGTCGGGTTCTTCCGCGGCCCCGGCCGCCGCGAGATCGGTCACGGCGCGCTCGCCGAGCGGTCGCTGCTACCCGTGATTCCGCCCGACGAGAACTTCCCGTACACGATCAGGGTCGTCTCGGACATCCTCGAGTCGAACGGCTCGAGCTCGATGGCGACGGTCTGCGGGGGAAGCCTCGCCCTGATGGACGCGGGAGTGCCGATCTCCAAGGCGGTCGCCGGCGTGGCGATGGGGATGGTCAAGGAGGGCGACCGCTACGCGGTGCTCACCGACATCCTCGGACTCGAGGACCATCTCGGCGACATGGACTTCAAGGTCACCGGGACCCGCCAGGGGATCACCGGATTCCAGATGGATGTGAAGGTCTCCGGCATCTCCCGGAAGATCATGGAGGAGGCCCTCGAGCAGGCGCGCCGCGCCCGCCTGCAGATCCTCGACATCATGGACCGGACGATCGACAGGCCGCGCGACGACATCTCGCCGTACGCGCCGAAGATCGTACAGATCAAGGTCCCCGTCGACAAGATCCGCGAGATCATCGGCCCGGGGGGCAAGATGATACGGCACATCCAGGACGTCTCCGGATCGAAGATCGACATCGAGGACGACGGCACGGTGACGATCGCCGCCGTGGACAAGGAGTCTCACGACAAGGCGATGGAGATGATCGAGCTGATCACCGCCGAGCCGGAGCTGAACAAGGTCTACAAGGGAAAGGTCAGGAGCATCGTCCAGTTCGGCGCCTTTGTCGAGATCATGCCCGGCAGGGACGGCCTGCTGCATATCTCAGAGATAGACAAGAAGCGGATCGACAAGGTCGAGGATGTCCTCCAGCTCGGCGACGAGATCGAGGTCAAGGTCATCAAGATAGACAACGACGGCAAGATCCGCCTGAGCCGCAAGGCGCTCCTGTAGCATCGCGGTATGATCAGGCTGCCCCGACCATCGCGCATCGTTCTCGATTCCGGGGCCACCCTCATCCACCAGCGGGACCCGCTCGCCGCTTCGTGCGCGTTCGGCGTATGGATCACCAGGGGCTCGCGCGACGAGGAGCCGGGCGAACGGGGGATGTCGCATCTGCTCGAGCACATGGTCTTCCGCGGGACCGGCTCGCGCAGCGCCCTCGACATCGCCCTCGAGCTCGAGTCGATAGGCGGCCACTGGGACGCCTTCACGGGGAAGGAAGCGACCAGTTTCCACGGACGCGCCCTCGAGGAGCACCTGCCGCGGCTGATAGAGGTCCTCGCAGACATCATCCTCGATCCCTCGCTCGATCCCACGGCCCTGCGCACCGAGCTCCAGGTGGTGCGCGAGGAGATCCGCAGTGTCGCCGACTCCCCCGAGGAGACGACCTTCGAGTACTTCTACCGGACCATCTTCGGCGAGAGCAGGCTCGGGCACCCCGTCGCCGGGACGCTCGGCGACCTGAGGGGGGTCACGAGGGAGCGGCTCGCGCGATTTCACCGCAGCACGTACACGGCGGCCGACACGATTTTCGGATTCGTGGGGAACATCCCGCCCCGGCGCGTCGCGTCGCTGATCGACCGGCACTTCGCCATGCCGCCGGGAAGGCGCGGCGCCCTCCGGCGTGGATCGCGGCTGCCCCGCCCGCCGGCATCGCGGACCCTGAGTCGCTCGTCGTGGAGCCAGACGCACGCATGCATCGGGTCGCGCACCATCAGGGCCGACGATCCGCTGCGGCTCGTCGTCCTGCTGCTGTCCAATATCATCGGCGGGGGCGTCTCGTCGAGGATGTTCCAGGCGCTGCGAGAGCGGGCGGGGCTCGCCTACTCTGTCTATTCCCACGTCAACTTCTGGCGGGACACCGGAGACATCTCGATCTATTTCTCCGTCGACCCGCGCACGATAGACGAGGCTCTCGGCATCTTCCACGAGGAGCTCGATTCGCTGCGGCGCGGGGGGATACGCCCCGAGGAGCTCGAGAGCGCGAAGGCGCAGCTCAAGGGCGCGATCGTCTTCGGCCTGGAGAGCTCCGAGGCGAGGCTGTTCCGGTTACTGCACAACGAGTTCTACCACGGCGGACACCGGAGCGTGGCCGATGTGCTCCGCGGTGTCGAGCGGGTCGACGCCCGTTCGGTCGCCGCTGCGGCGCGCCGGTTCCTCGCGCCGGCCCGTCTGTTCTACGTCACCTGCGGGCCGGTCGTGCGCCGGCCCAGCCGCGGCCGCTCACGGCCGCGCGCATGAGGGAGGGCACCGCTCGATGGAACGAAGCGCGCCGGCGCGGATCGGCATCCGGTACCTGCCGCACCATGACGGGCTGCCGCCTCTGGCGCGGATGACCCCCGGCTCGAGCGGCTTCGACGTCCATGCCGCCTGCCCGGGCGAGATCGTCATCGCCCCGGGTGATGCGTCGCTCGTGCCGGCCGGGTTCGAGCTCTCGATCCCACCGGGGCTCGAGGCGCAGGTGCGCCCGCGCAGCGGCCTCGCCCTGCGCCACCATATCGGCCTGCTGAACAGCCCGGGGACGATAGACAGCGACTACCGGGGAGAGGTCGGCGTGATACTCTTCAACTTCGGCCGGTCGGAGTACACGGTCAGGCGCGCAGACCGCATCGCCCAGATCGTCTTCTGCGCCCTCGCGCCGGTCGAGCTCGCCCCTGCAGACGAGCTCGACGGGACGACCCGCGGAAGCGGCGGTTTCGGCCACACCGGCAGGGGACCGGGACGATGACGTGGCTGCCCGCAGCGGCTGGGCTCGCCGCGGTGGCCGCCGGGTCGTACGCCGCATGGCGGGCCACGTGGGGATATCCTTCCCCGTCCGCCCCCCGCGTGCTGGCCTTCCACAAGATCGTGCGGTTCGAGCTCGGCGGGACGTGGATCAGCCCGCAGCGGTTCGAGCGCCAGATCGACTCGCTCCTCGCTTCGGGGATCAGGTTCATCGACGAGACGGCGTTTCTGGAGACGCTCGACGGCTCACGGAGCGCCTCCCCGGAGGAGGTCCTGCTCACCTTCGACGACGGATACGAAGACTTCGCCTCGGGCGCCGCCCCCGTGCTCGAGGCGCGCGGGATCCCCGCGCTCGTCTTCCTCGTGAGCGGATACGCGGGGCGCGGGAACGAGTGGGAGCTCGCCCTGCCCGGCAGGCGCGCGCGCCACATGGACTGGGAGACGGTCCGCCGGCTCCGTTCACGCGGTTTCTCGTTCGGATCGCACACCGTCACACACCGGCCGCTCACTAGGCTCGGACACGCGGCGACGGCCGTCGAGCTCGAGCGATCGCGCGAGGAGATCGCCGGGCGGATCGGCGCCCCGGTGAGAACGCTCTCCTACCCGTTCGGCATGGTGGACGCAAGGGTCGCCCGCGCCGCCCGCGAGGCGGGATACGAGGCGGCCTTCGCCCTCGCGCCGCCGCGCGGCGCCGGCAGGTTCATGCTGAGACGCGACGGCGTCTGGGTGATAGACACGCCGTGGACGATCCGCGTGAAGCTCTCGAGGCGGGGCCTGTTCTGGCTGGAGGACTGCAAGGAGCGGGCGATCAACGCTTGCAGCGTCGTGACGCCGCTGGTCACCGGCGCCTGGCGCGGGGAGGAGCGTCAGCGGCGGGAGAGCTCGTAGCTGTCGGCCGGTTCGGAGACGTGATAGACGAGACCGGCCTGCTGCGCGCGCGATACGGCGTCCGCGGTCAGGATCTTCTTTACCACGAGGATCTCCAGCGAGAAGGGGTACTGGCCCGTGACGGCGTAGTATTCCTCGAGCCCCTGCCTCACCGTCGTCTCGAGCCGCCTGAGCATGAACTCGGAGAGATCGGCGGAGAGACCCGGTCCGCGCGACGCAGGCGCCGCCGCGGCGGGAGGCTGCAGCAGGTCGGCCGTCCATCCGGGGGGCAGCAGCGCCGGCACGGCGTACTCGCCGATCGCGTAGCACAGCACGAGGGCCGCAGCCGTCGCCATCGTCGGCAGCGCGCGCTTCCGTCCGCTCCTGCGCCGCGTCTTCACCTGCTCGCCGGGGGTATCGTCCTGCTCGGGCTGGGTGTCCCTCGTGATCTCGAGCAGCTCCTTCTCCATGAGGTTCTTCAGCGATTCGTACGTGCAGAACTGGGCCATCCGCGCGCTGCGAACGACCTCGGCGACGCTCGTCTCGTTCTCGAGAAGCTCGTAGACGACCTCTTCGGAGCGTTCGAGCTGGACCTGGCTCCCCGGCTCCATCGGGAGCCGGCGCACCATCATGTCCTCGGCGTGGAAGATCCGGCGGATCTCGGGGAACTCGTCGATGCGCCGCATGCTCTCCATGAGAAGCCCTTCCACCTTGACGGCGGCGAACGATCGTACCCCGGTGAGCACGTTGGTCCCCGAGACGAACTTGTAGTAGCTCTTCGGCCAGGAGAGGATGATCTGGACCGTCTCGTAGATCTGATCCATGAAGATCTGCCTGAGCTCGTCCTCGGAGAAGTATCTCTCCTGCAGGAGGATGTCGGTCAGGTCCATCCCCGAGCCTCCCTGGATCTGCTGAAGGTTGTTCATCTCATCTCGCTGTAGGAATCCGTACCGCAGCAGGTAGTCCCTCAGCGGGTCGCGCGTCTTCGAGCGGCGGTCCCGTGTCGATATGATCATGCCGTCCTCGAAGAAGACCGCCATGTTCTCCTCTCCCGAGATGGAGAGCATGCCGGACTTCTTCTGTATCGAGATCAGCTGGAATATCTCGCTGAGCCCGAAATCCCTCGCATTGCCCTCGAGTGCCATGCCGCTTCCTTTCTAGAGGCTGTCGAGGAACTCGGCGAACTGCTTGTCCGGTCCGCCGTCTCCCGCCGCCGGCTGCTCCGCCGTCTGCCGGCGCTCTTCGGGGGTCTCCGTCGCGCCGATCTGGGCGAACCTGAAATCGAGCGGGAGTATACGGTAGTTCATCTGCTCGGTGCGCCGCCGCGTGCGGACCGTGGCGAGCCAGGTCAGGAGCAGGACCAGCGCCGGGACCGCCGTCACCCAGGTGAACGGATCGAGCCCCGTGCGGCGCGGGTCGTCGAGGTACAGGCCTCCCCAGAGGAGGATCAGCAGCGCCGCAGCTGCGATGATCATGGCGATCACGCCGGCGATCGGCTTGCCGTAGTAGACCTGAGCCGAGCCGGGCACGATGCGCGTCTTCCACCAGTCGCCGCGGCCGCGGCGTGCCCGCGTCTTCTGGCGGCGGTGCCTTAGCAGCGCCTCCATGACCTTCACGCTGGAGAGACCGCTGATCACCGTCGCGCATTCGTGGCAGAGCTCGATCCCTTCCTCCGCCGTTCCGCAGGAGGCGCAGACGGGGCGGCCGCAGTTGTAGCAGTCGTCGACCTGCATCCGGGCGCCGGCGGCGAGCGAGAGGACGATCCCCGCGGCGAGCCCGGCCGCAAGGGCGATCCAGAGCCGGCTGAGCGGGACGAGCAGCCACGGACGGAAGATGTCATCGAGGACCGCCGAACCGTGCCCGAGCCCCTCGCGGCCGGCTACCGACCAGAGCTGCGAGGGGGGAAGCCCGTTGTCGTAAATGTCGAGCTCGAGCAGCCGCGAGGCGGGATTCGCCCGGCGGTACTCCTCGATCCCCAGCTCGCGGGCGCGCCGCAGCGCCTCGCTCGATTCGGCGAAGAGCATCTTGTTGATGTAGGCCTGTCCGATGTTGTACGAGGCGACCGCGTTCGTCGAATCTATCGCCATCACGTTCTGGTATCCGGCCAGGGCCCTGCTGAAATCGCCCTGCCTGAAGTAGACGTTTCCGAGATTGAGGTACGCCGGCGCGAAGTCCCCCCGCAGCGAGACGCATTCGAGCAGGTGCTCGCGCGCCTCGTCGTAATAGCCGAGCCGGTAGAGCAGCGTGCCCAGCGCGTACTCGCGCTCCGGCACGAACCGTTCGTCAGAGATCCGTTCTATCGACCCGACGAGCTGCGGGTCGGCCCCCCGGTCCTCGAGAGAGGCGATCAGCCGCGTGACGCTCCCCTCGTCGACGGCGGGCAGATAGGCCTCGATCCGCGGGGCCAGCGCCGAGCAGAGGCCGAGGAAAACGACGAGCGGGATCACGGCGGCCTTCTCGCGGCGTCCGATCATCGGCCAGAGCACGGCGAGCAGCAGCGCCGCGTACAGCGCCGTGCCGAGGCGCGCGACGAGCAGGCCGAGGATCACGAGCGGTCCGATCAGCCTCGCCGGAGGGAAGGCGAACCGCTTCGACCACCGCTCCCGTATCAGGTGGTCGTAGCGCGGCCAGTGCCGGATCAGCAGCATCACCAGCAGGAGGATCAGCGCCGCCGCCGAAGCGGAGACGGCGAGGATGACTGCGTTCGCCGCGATGAGGGCCTGGCCGTAGAACCCGCGCACCAGGCGCCTGCACCCCTCGGCGAGATGGAAGAGTCCTTCGATGTCGCCCGAGGCGAGCTCGATGCGCGCGAGGGTGAACATAGGGTCGGGGAGATCGCCGGATAGATCGGCGGACATCAGGAGCTCGCGGCGTGCCCCCTCGCGATCGCCCGCGGCGAGCCTCTCCAGAGCGTCGCGGTAGAGCGCGCGGGCCGGTACCTGCAGCGAGACGGCCCCTTTCTCCAGCTCGCTGATCGTATACTGCCGGAGCCTGGGGTTCTCGATATCGTTCAATGTATTGGCAAACAACGGCTTGCAGAATGCAACGACGCCGAGGACGAGCCCCGGGAGAGCCGTCAGCATTAGTGTTCTAACGTCAAGAGAGACAAACCGTTTGCTGTGCACCGCGTTTCCGTTTCTGCTCGGGTGGCGGCCGATCCCGCACCGTTCGACTCCCTGACGGCAAGTTCCATGCCGCGCCGGAGCGATTGACAGCGCCCGCGTCGTATGTATATTTCACTGTTTACAGAGGCTGCGGCCGGTGGTATATCATGCAGGCCGCCCACGCGGGAGCGGCGGGGTCACGTCGGACGGGAGCGGTACGAGATGAAGTCAGCGGAGATAGCGGGAATCGGCGTCTTCACGGGCGAGGAGGTCACCCTCTGCGGGTGGGTCTACAACCTTCGCTCGAGCGGAAAGATCCTCTTCCTCCAGGTGCGCGACGGCACGGGGATCATCCAGTGCATCGTCGAACGCGCCGCGGTGGGGGAGGAGAAGTTCGCCGAAGCGGCCACACTCACGCAGGAATCCTCGCTGACGGTGACGGGGACAGTCCGCGAAGACGCGCGGGCCCCCGGGGGGTACGAGCTCTCGGTGAGCGCGCTCGAGATCATACAGGTCGCCGACGGGTTCCCGATAACACCGAAGGAGCACGGCAGCACATTCCTGATGGACAACAGGCACCTGTGGCTGCGCAGCCGCCGCCAGCATGCGATACTGAAGATACGGGCGGGACTGGTGCGGTTCATCAGGGAGTTCTTCGACAACCGCGGGTTCGTCCTCTGCGACACGCCGGTCTTCACGCCGAGCGCCTGCGAGGGGACGACGACCCTCTTCGAGACCGACTACTTCGGCGACAAGGCGTACCTCACGCAGAGCGGCCAGCTCTACAACGAGGCCACCGCCGCCGCGTTCCGCAAGGTCTACTGCTTCGGCCCGACCTTCCGCGCGGAGAAATCGAAGACGAGGCGCCACCTGATCGAGTTCTGGATGGTCGAACCCGAGGTCGCCTTCGCCGACCTCGACGATATCATGCAGCTCGGCGAGGACTTCATCGTCGAGATCGTCGGCCGCTGCCTCGAAGAGTATCGCGACCTGCTCACCGGAGAGCTCGAGCGCGACGTGACGATGCTCGAGAAGGTGAAGCCTCCGTTCCCGCGGATCAGCTACACCGAGGCAGCGCGGATCCTCCGGGAGAGCGGGGTCGATTTCGCCGAGGGCGGCGACTTCGGCGGGACTGACGAGACGGTGCTGGCGGGGAGGTACGATCGCCCCGTCTTCGTGCACCGCTTCCCGTCGGCGATCAAGGCGTTCTACATGGAGCCGGATCCAGACGATCCAGAGTTCAGCCTCTCGGTGGACCTGCTCGCGCCGGAGGGGTACGGCGAGATCATAGGCGGCGGACAGCGTGCCTCCGACCTCGCGCTGCTCGAGCGGCGGATCGCAGAGCACAAGCTCCCCAAGAAGGCGTTCGAATGGTACCTCGACCTGCGGCGCTACGGGACCTTCCCCCATGCGGGGTTCGGTCTCGGCGTCGAGCGGACGCTCGCGTGGGTCTGCGGGCTCTCTCACGTCCGCGAGACGATCCCCTTCCCGCGCCTGCTCAACAGGCTGACTCCATAGTAGGTCTAACTACAATATATTAAAGTAATTGCACGTGTAAAATGTAATTAACAACCATTATTGTCAATTACTATTGACCCGAATCGTAAATATTCTCTAGATATTTTACCCTAGTTGTGGTACAGTAATCGCGTCGTGAACCGGGGGGAGCAGGGCTGCCTTCCGGTTTCCGATCGCATACCTTTTTCAGCTCATGAACGGGAACACGGGTTTTCACACCTGAAACGGAGGGACCGCATGAAGCGACTGTACACGTTTCCCGTCATCGTTCTCGCTCTCGTTCTCGCTGCGCCGACGGTAGTGTCGGCACAGCATCCCTGCGGCGAGGGAGCGGTGCCGTACGAGGGATTCTGGACAACGACGGACGGATCGCTCACCGGCGGACGCATCTCGGAGGCATGGTGCGGTACGCCGCAGCAGCCCGGCGTTCCGGGGAACACCCTCTATGTGGAGTCGTGGGACGGCGCCACCCTCGGATTGCTCTACGTCTTCGCCGGGATGGCGATAGACGGGGACGGCGCGGTGGAGACGGGCAGCTCGGTCAACGCGAGCGGATTCGGCTGGATCGACTACATGACGAACTATGAGGGGGGATCGTTCTGGATGTCCGGCGGGCATACGTGGAGCGACGGGACCGATCTGACCGGCACGGTCACCTCGTGCGCGGTCGGCGCCAGGGTCACGCTCGTCAACTGGATCCCCGTCGGCGTTGTCTCGAACATCACCCTCACTGCTGTCTTCGACCAGTGCCAGGAATGCACGATCCACGTTGTTGCGAACTCGACGCGGATCTGGGACGGCGTCACCGGCACGATGCCGACGGGATTCCCGCCGTTCGCATGCGGGACGACCGGCGAGCTGCACGACATGTGCTGCCTCCAGGCGACGATCACCTGCCCGATCGTCGGCACCGAGGAATCGTCGTGGGGAGAGATCAAGGAACTGCACCGGTAAGAGACCGGTAAACGGGTATCCAGAACTGTCCCGGGCGGCATGACCGGGACGGACGGCGGGCGGTCGTAGCATTCTCGCGTAGGCACCAGCACTGCCGCGAGGAGGTGGTCGACGAGGTCCAAACGCAACTGTGAGCGCCGCCGAACCGCGGCGGCAGACTGAAGGCGGATGTGTCCTTTTTTACCGGAGGGAACAGATGAAGTACCTGGTAACGATCTTCATGGCGATGATGCTCATCGCACCGGCCGCATGGGCCCAGTACGGCGAGTGCGATTGCCCCGAGGGCATGATGCCCTATCAGCAGATCTGGTCCACCAATTCGGGAACCCTTCTCGCCGGCCGCGCCTCAGAGGCGTGGTGCGGCACGCCGGTCATGCCCGGCGTCCCCGGCAACCAGGAGAACGCCGAGTCGTGGGACGGCGCGACGCTCGGGACCCAGTGGAAGGTCTGGGGTATGACGGTCGACGCGGCGGGCGCGGGCATGGTGGCCAGCAACATCGACGCCTACGGCAACGGCTGGGTCGACTACGTGACGAACTACGAAGGCGGCCAGTTCTGGCTCGACGGGAGCCATTTCGGCGACGGGACGACCGATTTCACCGGGGACATCACGTACTACAACGTCAGCACGCGGATCACCCTGATTGGCGGCGTCCAGACCGGGGCGACATCGAACATCACCTTCAACGGGATCTTCAACGAGTGCGACTGCTGCTACCTCGAGTTCGTGATCGCCAACGCGATGCGCGTCTGGGACGGCTACACCGGCGATCCCCCGGCGAACTATCCGCCGTTCATCTGCGGAGACAACGGCGA
>Ga0316578_10000545_pt1 | contig 12928 bp, 10 predicted proteins | sample J0NA_2_FD_203076 | JGI IMG/M metagenome (GOLD analysis project Ga0316578, IMG submission 203076) | Rhizosphere microbial communities from salt marsh grasses in Alabama, United States - J0-2_160517rDrC | ecosystem: Host-associated > Plants > Roots > Rhizosphere | place: USA: Alabama | collected... | reverse complement strand
TGTCGAAGACCCCCGTCATATGGTTTCCGTAGTCCGCAGGGAATCCGCCGGCGTGGAGGTCGATTCCCCCTATGGCGTTGATGTCCACGATGCCCAGGGCGCCGTCGAAGTCCTTCAGGTGGTAGGGCTCGTAGAGCTCCAGTCCGTCCAGGAGCATGAGCACCTCCCGGTCCGTCCCGCCCCGGAGGTACAGGCGGGTGGAAATGTCGCCCGACGCCACTCCGGGGAGTCGCCGAAGGGAGCGGAAGACGTCCTCCCCCAGCTGGGGTACCGTCTCGATCTCTTTCCGGGTGAGCGTCTGGAGGGCGTAGTCCCTGACCTCGTCCAGGATCCCGTACGAACCGGGGGAGACCACCAGGGCGGAGAGGGGGATGACCCGTCGGATGAGGCGAAACTCCACCAGGGCGGTCTCCCCGGCCGCCACACGGAGGTCGGGGCGTTCCTGGGAATCCCATCCCAGCCCCGACACCCTCAGATGGTAGAGGCCGGGGGGAACGTTCAGGAGGAGAAATCGTCCGTGTTCGTCCGTGAGGGCCCCCCGACCGTCCCCCAGCTCCACCAGGGCGTTCGGGATGGCGGTGCCGTCGGAATCACTCACCACCAGCCCTGCCACGCTTCCCTTCCCGGGATTCCCCACGGCGGTCCGGACGGGGATGATCCTCACCTGGGTGGCGGTGGCCGTGAAGGTGAGCCCCGTGTCCCGCAGGAGGATCTCCAGGGCTTCTCGAACCGTTCGGTCCCGGCATTCGCAGCTCACGCGCCGGTCCGGCGGCAGGAGATCGGGACTGTACACCAGGCCGATTCCCGTCCGACTCCGTAGCTCCGTCAGCGCCGTCTCGATGGTGACGTCGGTGACCTCCATCTGGGCCAGGCGGTCCAGGAGGGGGTGACGTTCCTGCGCCGAGGCACGAAGAGCGATCCCGCTACTCGACACGAGGAAGAGGACCAGGGCCGGGAGGAGCCAGGGCCGCGGAGACCGCGGGACGGTCCTTCGGAGGAGTCTCCCACGGCGGGTCACGACCCACCTCCCGCCTCGTGGGGAGCGCCCATGGTCACGCCCCCATCCGCCCCTCGGCACACGGCCCCTGCCGCCTGGCAAAGGGCCACCGCCACCTCGTCGAAGGACTCGCCCTGGAACCAGGCGGTGACGCGCCGGCCCTCCATGGTCGCCCCGGTCACCACCAGGGGCCGCCCGAAGAACCGGGTGACCTCCTCGGCCACGGCCTTCAGGGGCGTACCCTGGAAAACCAGGGTCCCGTCCGGCCAATCCAGCAGCGCATGGACGTCCTCCGGGGTCGTGGCGGTGGGAGGTGCCCCGGACCGTGCCAGCGCCATCTCACCGGCTCCCACCTCCACCGTGCCCTCCGGGTTGGACACCTCCACCAGACCCTCCACTACCACCGTCCGGAGGGACCCGGCGTCCGACCGGAGCTCGAAGCGGGTGCCCAGCACCCGAACCTGCCCCGCGGCGGTCCTCACCACGAAGGGCTTCGCGGTGTCCCGGGCCACGGCGAAGAAGGCCTGCCCCTCCAGGGAGACGAGCCGCCGGGCTTCCTCTTCCCACTCCTCCAGGCGGGCCCCTTCTGCCAGCCGCGCGAAGCTCCCGTCCCTGAGGTTGACGGTGAGGGTTTGATCAGCGGCCGCCTGGTAGACCGCCACGGGCTCCGGTCCCCGGGGGCGGAGGAGCTGAACCCCCAGGCTCAGCGCCGCCACGGAGGCCGCCAGCAGCCACCACCCGCGGTTGGAAGCCAGAAGCCGACGCGATGGAGCCGGAGCGCGTGCGATGATGGCGTCAACGGAGGGGCGCCCGGGGACCGTGACCGGGGGCTCCGGACCCGTCAGGTCCCAGACCCGGGCCATGTCCCGGAATCTAGCCTCGTTCTCCGGGGCTTCCTCGCGCCAGCGTTTCAGCCGCTCTTCCTCGAAGGGCGACGCGGATCCGCTGAGCATGCGAATGATGAGATCGTCCATGCCCCACCTCCGAGAGGGCCTCCGGTGACTCGTCAACCCCTTTCACGCTGGAGCGCCCAGCTTCTACCAAGCCGGAACCAGGAGTATGTGAAAATCGGCCGGGCGACGCGAAACGGGAAGGGAGTCCTGTGGCGCCCGGCGTGGAGGGTCAGCCCAGGGGGATCTCGCCGCCTCTGAGGTCTCTCGAGGGCGACGCGCGACTTCCCTCGACGGAGCGAGGCTGAGAGCTTGGAAGGAAAGGCTTCAGGGCCGTCCTGAGGTCGGCCATGGCCAGGCTCATGTGGTTGGCCACGGTCTGGGGGGACAGCTCCAGGACTCGTGCCACCTCATGGTAGCTGAGCCCCTCCTCCCTCACCAGGCGGAAGACCTCCTGCCGCCGGGCCGGGAGTCTGGCCACCGCGGTAGCGGCCGCCCTCTGGAGCTCGGCCCCATGTACGTCTTCCCAGGGCGTCCGAACGGGGGTGGGGGAAGGGGCCTTCCCGTCCAACCGGTTCCGGCGGTCTCGGCGACGCAGCTCATCCAGGCAGAGATTCCTGACCGTGGTGTAGAGGAGCGCTTTCAGAGAACCTTCCTCGTCCAGGAGATGCCGTCTCGCCCAGAGCCGGGCCAGGGCCTCCTGGACCTGGCTCTCGGGGTCCCCGGCCTCCCCCACGAACCTGTGGGCGAACGCCACCAGGCGATCCCAGTACCGGTCCAGGATGCTCTGTAGCGCCGCCGGATCGTCGGATCGAAGGCGCCGGATCAGGGCCGAGCCGAATCCGTGATCGTCCGAAGGGGAGAAGGATGCCATGTGATTCCTGTCCAGGCTCCTGGGTTCGGACTCCAGTCTCGAAGGGGCGGGAGAGGATGCCGCCCCTTCGGGTGTCACCCCCTTGTACGTGCCGGAGGAGGGATCCTACCAATCGACTCCCTCACTCCGTCTCCAGCGCTCTCCGGGGGCTTACCCCCGCTGCCCGAAGGGCTGGAATCAGCCCGGCGCCGGTGGCCACCGCCAGCATCACGACAGCCGCTTCCGCCGCGGTCCCGGGGTCCGTGGCCCGGACCCCGAAGAGGAGGCTCTCCACCAGGGGTCCGCCGGCCAGGGCTACGGGGATCCCCACCAGAACGCCTAGTCCGGCGAGGAGGAGGACCCGACGAAGGATGAGCCACACGATCTGCCGGGGCTGTGCCCCCACGGCCACCCTGATACCGACTTCCGCGGTGCGACGGGTCACCGAGTAGGAGGTCACGCCGTAGAGCCCGATGCTCGCCAGGACCAGGGCAAACCCTCCGAAGATGGACAGGAGCTGGGTGAAGACCCGTTCCTTCGCGCTCGTCTGGGCCATGATGGCGCTCTGCGTTCGGATCTCCGGCACCGGGAGATTGGGATCGACCTCCCAGACCGCCCGGCGGATGGCGGGCTCCAGCCGGGCGATGGGCATGGCGGTGCGCAGCACTATGTTGTGGCCCCCGTACCCCTGTCTCTGGAGGGCCGACTGGTAGAGGGTCGGAGGCACGGGCTCCCTCTGATCGCGGTAGGGGGTGTCGTTGATGACGCCGACGATCTGGACCTCGCGGCTCCCGACCTGGAGGGTCTGTCCCAGCGGAGACTGCCCATCGAACAACCGATCCACCGCGGTCTGATTCACAGCTCCCACCCTGGGCCCGCTCCTATCGTCCTGTCTGCCCGGGAGGCGACCCGAGAGGAGACGGATTCCCAGGGTCTCCTGGAAAGCCGGGCCGACGGCGTTCATGTAGAGCACGTGCTCTTGCCCGTCCACGGTGACCCGGGAATTCGAGATGATCCCGCTCATGAGGGCGTTCTCCATGAGGGTGACCGACCGGACGCCGGGAATCGTCTCCAGCTTCCCGAGGATCTCCAGGTAGAGGTCCGGATACGCCTCCTCAGGACGATCCGTGTACCCGGGATCCACCTGAAAGGTGGCCAGACCACGTGGATCGAATCCGAGCTCCACGGCCCCCAGATTATTCAACGTCCGGAGGAAGAGAATCGCTCCAACCACCAGGGGGACGGAAGCGGCGATCTGAAAGGAGATCAACATACGCCCCAGCGTGAGCTTGGGGGTGGCGCTCCCCGCCGGCCGGGGCTTGAGCCAGGCGTTGGGGTCCAGGCCCGAAAGGCGGAGGGCGGGGAGGAGGCTGAAGGCCAGGGTCGCCAGGATTCCCAGGACTGCGGTCCCACCCACCACCGCGGGATCCAGCAGGACGTCCAGCTCCACGTTCCCGAAAGCCCCGGACCCGACGCTTCCGGTGAGGAGCCCGCTCAGGAATCTCCGGCTTCCCAGGGTGAGGAGGAGCCCGACCACGGTTCCAGTCCCCGCCAAGACCAAGCCTTCCAGCAGCAGTTGGCGTACCAGACGGCCCCGGCTCCCCCCGAGGGAGCGGCGCACCGCCATCTCCCGCTGGCGGCTGATTCCCCGGGCGAGCATCAGGCTGGAGAGGTTCACGCAGACGATGAGAAGGACGATCCCAACGACACCCAGCAGGAAGTAAAGGAGACGGGCGGTCTCGGAGCGTACCGGTTGGGCTCCCTGGGATCCCGGAAGGAGCTTCACTTCCGGCAGATATCCGTCCCCTCCCACAAGAGGGGAGGGGTGGGTCCGGAAGGTGCGGTTCAACCGCTGCCGGAGGATTTCCCGGTTCGTGCCCTCCGGCACCCGGGCCATCAGGCGCAACCAGAAGACGTCCTCCGTGGCGAACAACCCTCCGTCCGACCACCCCATCCGAGGGTAGACCCGGGGCTGGGAGGCCAGGGGTACGGTGATCTCGGTCTGGGGAAAGAACCCGCCAAGGGATAGGCCCACGAACCCCGGCGCCGTGATGCCCACCACCTCCGCCGGGTTCCCGTTGACGCGGACGGTGCGGCCGAGGATCTCCGGATCCCCGCCGAAGGCCCGCATCCAGAAGGAGTGGCTGAGGACGGCCACCAGCGGGGCATCGGATTGGTCATCCTCTTCGCCCAGGGGGCGTCCCAGGGCCATGGGGACCTGGAGGCTCGAGAAATACCGCCCGTCGGCCAGGGCTCCGCCGGCCAGGAAGGCCGGCTGGTCCCCGAGGGCTACGCTCACCCCTCTGAGGAAGGCGAAGGCGAAGATTCCCGCGTCGGGGTCCGCGGCGCCCCTGAGCGCACGATAGAGGGGATAGCTGAAGTTGCTCCGCAAGCGAATGCCGCTCGCCGGATCCGTGTACCCTGTGCTGCCGATCTGACTGATGGAGAACTCCCCTTCACGGGTCCATGTGACCAGGGAGAGCTCTTCGGGAGCATCCACCGGTAGAGGCGTCAGGAGAAGGGTCTTCACGACACCGAACATGGCGGTGTTTGCGCCTATCCCCATGGCCAGGGAGAGGATCGCCACCAGGGTGAACCCGGGACTTCTCCGGAGGACCCTCAGGACATAGCGAAGATCGGAACCGCCTCCACGGAGCATGTCGCCTCCTGTCTTCCTCGTATTGGACGGGATCTTCCCCGTACCCCCGGCACGGGAGAAGGCTCACTCGGTCCGTCTTTGAAGTCAGACGACGAGTGGGAGGGAATCGTTGCGGGAGGTTCCGGTCGGGCCGGCCTCGGCCCGGTGTGATGATTCTCCCGATTCCTCGACTCCTTGTCCCCGAGATGGAACGAACCTTCCGAAATTCGGCTATTGAAAAGGGTGACGTCGCTGTTCCAGATGGAGGGGTCGGAATATGGCTGATGAGTTCGGGTCCGAGCCCGGCGGGACGCTCTTCACCTCCCGGAAGAGCCGGCGCCGGTTTCCGGTCCATCCCCTGGCGGGGCTGGGGCTCTTGGTGCTGTTCGGTGTGGGGGTGGGGGTGGGCTGGTACTGGCTCCGCTCCCGGGAATCCACTCCGGGACCGGTTCCGGCTTCCGTGGCCGACTCTATGGCGCCTGCCGCGGAGGAGGAGCCGTTTGTCCTTCCCGCGCTGGGGGCAAGCGACGAGGTGGTCCGCCGGCTGGTCGCCGGGGTGTCCTCCAATCCCCAGTTGGCCCGGTGGCTCGTTCCCGACGAGCTGATCCGGCGCTTCGTAGAGGCCGTGGTGGACATCTCCCGGGGATCGAGTCCCGTTCCTGCCCTGGAAGTGCTGATTCCGTCGGAGCCCTTCAGCGTTCAGCGCTCCGGCGATCGGCTCCTCCTGGGTCCCGGGAGCCAGCGAAGGTACGACCTCCTCGCCGACGTCCTGGCCTCGGTGGATGCAGACGCGGCTGTGGAGGTGTACCGCCGGCTCCTCCCCCTCTTCAGGGAGGCCTACGAGGAGCTGGGGTACGCGGACGAGGCATTCGAAGAGGTCCTGGCCCGAGCCATGGGAAACCTCCTGGCAGTGGAGGTCCCGGGGCGGGAGCTCGAAGTGAGGGAAGCGGTGGGTCGGTACGTCTACGTCGACCGTCGTATCGAATCCCTCACCCCTGCGGCCAAGCACCTGATTCGCATGGGCCCCGACAACGCCCGGAGGGTACAGGAGAAGCTTCGAGAAATCTCGGAGAAGCTCGAGCTGTCGCCGCCGGATGAGGGGTAGGGGGCATCCCCGTCCCTCCCTTCCCGAATTGCGCGGCCTCCTCGAGGGATCCAACTTCTCCTTTCACCCTCGGAGGAGGAGAGCCCGTGTTCGACGCGGTGGAGAGTCCCTGCCTGGTCCCCTTCGACGGAAGCTTCCGGATCGCTTCCGCTCCCACTTCTCCCCCGAAACACGCCCCGAAGGAGGACGAGCTGCGGCACCGTTTGCGAGGGTCCGTGAAGCGGCTGGACCGGCTCCAGCGAAGGCTCTACGCCGACAACCGGTGGAGCGTCCTCCTGGTGTTTCAGGCCATGGACGCGGCGGGGAAGGATTCCACCATCCGGGCCGTGCTGCGGGGGATCAACCCCCAGGGGTGCCAGGTGTTCTCCTTCAAGCAGCCCTCCGTTCAGGAGCTGGACCACGACTTCCTCTGGCGGGTGAGTTCCCGGCTACCGGAACGAGGCCGCATCGGTGTGTTCAACCGGAGTCATTACGAGGAGGTCCTGGTAGTGCGGGTGCATCCCGAATTCCTGAAGGGACAGCGCCTCCCCGTGGATCTTCCCCTGGACCGGCTGTGGGCAGAACGGTACGAGTCCATCCTGGAATTCGAGCGGCATCTGGCCCGGAACGGGTACGTGATCGCGAAGTTCTTCCTGAACGTTTCCAGGGAAGAGCAGGCGGCACGGTTCCGGCGCCGGATCGACCGGCCGGACAAGAACTGGAAGTTCTCCGAGGGGGACCTGGAGGAACGGAAGCGATGGGACGATTACATGAAGGCTTACGAGGACGCCCTGAACGCCACCTCCCGGCCCTGGGCGCCCTGGTACGCCGTTCCCGCCGACGACAAGCCCTACCTCCGGGCCGCTGTGGCCGGGATCGTGGAGGAGGCGCTGGACTCCCTGGGTCCCCGCTATCCCCGGGTCAGCCGGAAGCGGAAGGAAGAGCTCCAGGCCCTGAGAGATCAGATCAAATGAAGTCTCCCACTCTGCAGATCCGGAGCATCGGGACGGCGTTCCTCCTGGCCGGACTCGCGGGCGGCGCCGCGCCGGGATGCGGGCAGGAGCTGGAGGCCGTGGTCGGCCGTCCTCCCGCGCCGGGGCAGCGGGTGGTCCTCATCACCGGATCCACCGGCGGGCTGGGGAGGGAAGTGGCCCGCCGTCTGGCGGCGGACGGAGACCATGTCATCGTTCACGGCCGGGATCTCCAGCGGGGCTCGGAGCTGGTGGCGGAGATCCAGGAGGAGGGAAGGGGAAGCGCTCGCTTCTTCGCCGCGGATTTCGCCTCCTTCAGGGAGGTTCGGGCCCTGGCCCTGGCCATTCGCCGGGATTACGAGCGCCTGGACGTCCTGGTGAACAACGCCGGAATCTGGCTGGAGGGCCCACGAAGACTCAGCGAGGATGGCTGCGAGCTCCACTTCCAGGTGAACTACCTGGCGGGTTTCCTTCTCACCCGGGAGCTCCTGCCGCTCCTCCGGGAGAGCGCGCCGGCGCGTATCGTCAACGTATCGTCCCTGGCCCAGCGTCCCATCGACTTCGACAACGTCATGCTGGAAGCGGGATACAGTGACGGGAGGGCCTACGCCCAGAGCAAGCTTGCCCAGGTCATGTTCACCCTGGATCTGGCCGCGGAGCTGGAGGGTACGGGCGTCACCGCCAACGCCCTCCATCCGGCCACCATGATGGACACCGACATGGTTCTGGAACGGGGTGCCCAGACCCGGAGCAGCGTCCAGGATGGAGCCGAGGCCGTCGTCCATCTCGTCGACGGAGCCGATCTGGGAAGCGGCCGATATTTCAACCAGATGACCCCGGCCCGGGCCAACGACCAGGCCTATGACGAGGCGGCCCGAGCCCGGTTGAGGGCCCTGAGCGAGCGGCTGACCGGATCGGGATGACCCTCCGGGGCGGGCGGACCGGAAGTCCACCTCCCCACCCCCCCCTCAGCTCCGGAGCTTCACCCGGGCGATCCTGGGGATCGCTCCCTCCACGCCGATTCCCAGGATCTCACGCCGACGTTGGCCCACGGCGTCCCGGGTGGCCGAACCGCTGTGGGCAGCGGGATTCCGGAGGTCCACGATGCGCCGGAGGCAGTGGGGGAGCTCGCCCAGGATCCAGCTGTGGTCGTGGACGAAGGCCTGCCGGACCGTCCGGGTCACCACGGCCTTCTTCTCCAGCATCAGGAGGAGGGTGCCCAGGGATTGGGGCGAAACCCGCTTGCCCAGGTCCAGGAGTCCGGTATCCAATCGGAGGGTCCGCTCCGCCTCCGTCTTCCCGGTAAGGAGCTTTTGTAGCGCGGGGAAGAGCAGGGCGTTCAGCTCCGCCTCTACAGCCTTGGCGTATTCCACCGCCGGCCCGGAGAAGTCGAAGGCCGGGTCGTCGCGCCGGCTTCTGAAGACGGCCTCGGCGGAAGCGAGGAAGGTCCGGGTCGCGGGCTCGAGGGCGTTCCACACGTCGGGGCCCAGCAGGTTGTCCCGGAGCTCTCTGGCCATACGCTCCGTTTCCCCCTTCATCTCCGATTCCCGCTCTGCCCAGAGGTGCCCTTCGGTGAGGACGTCCTTGTCCGAGAACCAGCTGATCTCGTCTTCCCGGGTGACGATGAGGGGAAGGTCCACCATCCCCCCGTACAGGGAGACGGGCCGGTCGTGGTACCGGGCGTTCCTCAGTCGCTTCAGCTCCTGGATGACCGCGGGGGTGTCGTTCCCCACCAGACGTCGGATGTCCCAGACCCGGAACCAGAAGTCGGCGAACTGGTCCCGGTAGTAGTCCGGCATGTGGGCGAGCTCCCCGGGCTCTTCCTTCGGCAGGTGGTCAGCGGTCACCTCTCCCAGGTGGGCTACGTAGAGAGACCGGTAATCGGTGAGGTACAGGTGGGTCTCGGCGCCTGCCTGGATCTGCGTGTCCACGGCCCCGATCTCGCCGGCGTGGGGGAGGGCGCCCTTCCGGTTCGGTGAGCGGATCCGGCCCCACCAGACATAGACGTCGTCGGCTTCCGCCTCTCCCCGATGGAATCGGCCTGCCCAGTCCAGGAGCACACGGAGGTGCTCGTCCATGGCGTCCGACGCGTAGGACGGGTTCCAGAGGGTGAGGAGGTGGCGGGTGGTGGTCATGGCGTACCGGTCCAACATTCCACAGCCCCCCGCACCCAGCCCCTGGCTTCTGCCGGGTCCAGGACCTCGGCCTCAGGGCCGTACTGGAGGACGTGCCGGACGATCCAGTGGGGGTCCGCCACCGGGTGGGTCAGCGTAAGAGATCCGTCGGGGGCCGGCTGCGCCGCCTCCTGCTCCGCGACCCAGCGGGCCACCACCGGGGAGTAGCGGACCCGCACTTCCATGGTCTCGTCTCCCCGGAACACCCGGCCGCCCTGGACGTGGGCTCCGGGATCGAAATCTTCCGGGACGGGGAACCCCTCCCCCGTGGTCTCCGCGTCCAGGACCCGGTCCAGCCGGAATCTCCGTACTTCTTTCGACCGGGCGCAGTGGGCCAGGAGGTACCAGTGGCCCTCACCGTGAACCATTGCATAGGGCCAGATGGTCCGGTCCTCCGGCTCCTCGTCCCCGGGTTTGAGGTACTGGATGCGGCAGGCTTTCCGCTCCTCCAGAGCCACGCTCAGGATCTCCCGGATTCCCGCGGGATCCGGTCTGAGGTCCGCCGCTTCGATGCGGGCCAGGAAGTCCTCGGAAGGGACGGTGGACAGGGTGGTCTCCAGGGCCCTGAGGAGGTGGAGGATCCCGGATGGCCCTTCGGTTCCGGCGATCTTCCCCCAACGTCCCGCCAACCTCCCCCGGAGGGCCAGCCCCAGGCACACGGCTTCCAGCATGGAGAGGCGCACCGGACGCCGGAAGGCCCCCGGCGTGAACAGGTTCACCCGTCCCCCCTCGATCTCCAGCAGGAGTTCCTCACCCCCGGCAGGGTGGTAGTAGGCTCGGGCGGTGACCTGGGTGAGGTCCTTGAGAACCACGGGGATCTCCACCCCCAGGGACTCGGAGAGCTCCGCGAGGCTCGCGCCTCCCTCCCGGGCTGCCCTGGGGAGTATGTAGAGAACTCGCTCCAACTGGCCCGCGGCGCCCGAGGCCTCAGGCATCGGGGTTCTCCCGGTAGAGATCCGCCACCTGCCGGGCCATGGTCCGGAGGGCTTCCTTCAGGGCTGGAGGGGATTCGATTACGGCATCCCCCTCCAGGCTCAGGATCCAGCGGAGGAAGGGGTTCGGCTGCCGGACCTGGAACCGCCGAAGGGTGGAGCCCTCATCGGCTTCCCCCACCGGCTCCCCGTAGCCGTTCCGGGCCGCCCAGAGGGAGGTGGGGAAGCGGAACCGAACCAGTGCGTGGACCGTCTCTTCGGCCTCCCCCAGCTCCCACGCTTCCCGGCTTCGATAGGCGTCCAGGACCGGCTCCTCGGGCATGTCATAGTCCGGTGTGGCCGGGGCCCAGGGGTTCACCCGGACCGCCTCCATCCGGTCCACCCGAAAGATCCGTTCAGCCTCTCGGGTCTCGTCCCACCCCACCAGGTACCAGTGGGAGTGCTTGAAGAGGAGGCCCCAGGGCCGGACTTCACGCTGCGTCACCTGGTCCCGCTGGATGCCGTGATAGCCGAACGTGACCTTCTTCCGACGGAGCAACGCGTCGGATAGGGCGTCCAGGTGTTCCTCGGCCCGGACCGTCTCCGGGGGAACGGCGTAAACGACCTTCCCCCTGGGGATTTCCGCCGGGTCCAGATCGAAGGTGAACTTCCGGTAGGCGCTGCGGGCGGCGGGGGACAGGGGAAAGCCCGGAAGATCCGCCAGCTCCCTCAACCCCCAGATGGCGTCAGCCGCCACGTCTTCACGGACCTCCAGGGACCCGTCCCGGCCCAGGTGGAAGAGGTCCATGTCGGCGGAGAGGAGGGTCTCTTCCGGGGATGGCGCCGGTTCGGGAGGAGGGGGCCTCTCCTGCCCCCGGATCCGGTCCAGAAACCCCAAGCCCCGGCGGGGGCTCGCCTCGGCGGGGCCGGCCAGTTCCCGCCTCAGGAGCTTCAGGTACGGAAGGAAGAAGTCCTTTCTGGAGATTCGATACCCCTGGGCCTCCTCCTGACCGAAGTTGATGGTGTAGGTGACGGTCTCCAGGGGAATCCCCAGATCCCGGAGCTCGTCCTTGTCCCGTTCGAACTTCCTTCGGACGGAAGCCCGGGCTGTCTCGTCCCCCTCGACCCAGTCCCTGGCGTAGGCCGGGAGGCCCTCCATGAGCTCCTCCACGGGGACCGGGAAGTGTCGGCCTACGAGGTAGGCGATGAGGTCGAGCCAGCGTTGGACCTTGCTGATGGGCTCAGGCATGAGAACTCTCGAGGGGGACGGACGGTCCTGTGATCCATCCATGCAAAACCCAGAATAGGCGCGGCCGGGGGACGGGGCCAGCCCTTCTTCTCCTGAGAAAGATCGAAGGGGGGTGTGACAAAAGAAGGCCGGGGGCGGTCCCTTCCGGACCGCGCCCGGCCTGCCTCCGCCACGCGCCCGGCCTCAGACCGGACCTCCATCAGCTCCCGTAGACGGGTACCTTCACGAGGAGGTGTGCCCCCTTGGACAGCTCCAGGCTCCAGCTGCCCAGGTCCCCCTCTCCCTCGGGATGGACGAAGATCTCGGCGGTGGACTGCTGCTGGACGATCCACTCGGGGATCAGCAGGGTGATCTCCTTGTCCGCCGGCACCGTCCCGATACGGGTGTCGAACTCGCCGTGCTCGATGAAGACCGTCACGGGCACGGCTCGGTTGTTCTGCACCGTCACCGTGGTGGTGCCCTCCCCAGGGTTCGGGATGGTGGGTGCGGGTGGCGGCGGGACGTATCCGACGTCGTTGTTGGGGACGTAGATGTCCAGGTTCTGCCCCATCCTCACCTGGAGGTCCTGGGTGGCGAGGTCCAGCCCTCCCTCCGGGTGGACGAACACCTGGATGTCCTCGCCGTCCTCGAGAGATCCGGGAAGGTTGAGCTTCTCGACCTCGTGAGCGGGGACGGTCCCCAGGCGGGTGTCGAAAATGCCCCGGTCGAGGTACACCGTCACGGGTACGTCCCGGGCGTTGTCCACCGTCAGCGTGGGGGCGTTGTGGTTCATCTGCTGGGCCGCGGCGGAGCCGAAGGAGGCGAGTGCCATCAGCGCCGCTCCGCCAGCCATCGTGAGACCCTTCATCGTCATGCTCATAGATCCTCCTATTCGAATCAGCGCAACCCATTCGCACTGTGTTTCCCCTGGCAGCGCATCAGGTGTGCCAGAAGAGAAAGACTTGTATTTCAGGGTTTTTCAGGGAAATGGGCCGGGAAAGGGTGGCTCTTCTCAGCCACCGTGGCGGATCTCGGCCGGCGGGTCGGATCTCGGCCAGCGGGCCGGATCTCGGTTGGTGGATCGGAGCCGGCGAATCGAATCAAGGGACTGGCTTGAGGGCCCGACGGCCACCAGACAAAGAAAGAGGCCCCCCGCCGGCGTGCGGGGGACCTCCGCTCCTC
>Ga0316578_10000544_pt1 | contig 12928 bp, 7 predicted proteins | sample J0NA_2_FD_203076 | JGI IMG/M metagenome (GOLD analysis project Ga0316578, IMG submission 203076) | Rhizosphere microbial communities from salt marsh grasses in Alabama, United States - J0-2_160517rDrC | ecosystem: Host-associated > Plants > Roots > Rhizosphere | place: USA: Alabama | collected... | reverse complement strand
ACGAGGTGGGTCGGATTCGACGGGTCGATCCACAGGGCGTGGACGTCCAGGTCGTCCCGTGGACGTCCGCCTCCGGGCCGGGTGGCCGGGACTCTCACCTGCTGGAAGCTATCCCCGCCATCGTCGGAGATCATGAGCCGAACGCCGAGGACATAGACCCGTTCAGGATCCTGGGGATCGACGCGGACCTTGCTGAAGTAGCTGGGCCGGGGGTTGGTGTCGCTGGTCTTCGTCCAGTGGGCGCCGGCGTCGTCGGAGCGGTAGAGGCCGCTTTCCTCTTCCGCCTGGATGAGGGCATAGACGATGTTCGGGTCGGAGCGTTGGACGTCCACGGCGATGCGCCCGAGAGGTCCGGCGGGAATCCCCTCCTCCAGCTTCGTCCAGCTCTCCCCGGCGTCCACCGACTTGTAGAGGCCGCTCCCGGGTCCGCCACCGTTGAACCCCCACGAGGAGCGGCGTCGCTGGTACATGGCCGCGTAGAGGACCGACGGGTCGGAGGGATCCATGACGAGATCCGTGGCGCCGGTATCCTCGTCCACGAATAGCACGCGGGTCCAGGTGTCGCCGCCGTCGGTGGTCTTGAAGACGCCTCGCTCCGGGTTGGGACCCCACAAATGGCCCGTTGCGGCGACGTACACGACCTCCTGGTCCCGGGGATCGATGACGATGCGGCCAATGTGCCGGGACTCCACCAGGCCCATGTTCCTCCAGCTTTCACCGCCGTCGGTGGACTTGTACACGCCGGCCCCCCAGGAGGAGCTCTGACGGTTGTTGTTCTCGCCGGTCCCCACCCAGACCAGCTCCGGGTCATCCCGAGGCGTAGCCACGGCGCCGATGGAGGCCACCTCCTCATGGTCGAAGACCGGGTCCCATGTAGTCCCGTTGTTCAGGGTCTTCCACACCCCGCCCGTGGCGGCTCCGACGTAGAGCACCGTGGGACGGGCCTCCAGGACGGCGAGGTCGTCGATGCGCCCGCCCATGGTCGCGGGTCCGATGCTCCGGAAGGTGAGGCCCTCCAGGAGGCCTTCGGGGAATTGTGCCGTCTCCTGGGCCGAGGCCGGAGTCGCCGGGAAGGTCAGAAGGAGAAGGAGGATGGTCCCCGGAAGGCATGACAGGCGACGCATGGCGGGCTTCCCGTTGTTCGCTGGCGACGGACGTGAAAGAGGATCCGAGATTCCCGGTGCGGATCTTAGGTGTGTAGGGGGGAGGGAGCAAATGGAAGCGGGGGGTAGGGATAGAGGGACGGGATGCCTCCCTCGACGCGCCCTCGAACCGACACCTCCTCAGGCGGCTGAGGGAGGGATTTTCCCGGCCCCTGGCAGACCAGCCCGGTTGGGAGGATCACTCCGTCAGGGCGAGATCCAGTAGTTGGCCTTGATGACGAAGACGTTGTCCGGCCGGGTGTGGAACATGGCATCCTGGTCCCGCCGGAAATCGAAGTTGCCCACTCCCTGGGCGTAGTCCGAGCGGTTCTGCTGCCAGGCCACGTACAGGGTTGACCCGGGGCGCCACTCCCACCGGAGCACGGCCGTACCCCGGAGCGACCGGTAGTTGAAGTCCAGGTTGGGGAGCTCTCCCGACCAGGGAGCGAACTCGAAGCCGCCGGGCTCCAGGAGCTCGGCCACCGCCTCGTAATCTCCGCTGGAGATGAAGGGCTGCGCGTAGAGCTGGAACGACAGCTTGGGGGTGAAGGTGAAGTCGAGTCGGGTCTCCAGGAAGACCGTGGTCTGGCGGAGGGGGGCGAACAGGTAATGCGCCCCGTAGGTATGGGTGGCCTCGGCGTCGGGAAGGGTCCCGACGTACTGAGCCGGTATGAAGCTCCTGTCCAGACCCGGCCTCAGGGTGAGGTTCCAGCGGGGAGAGGCCTTGATTCCCACGTTCCCTCCCGCGCTGTAGCTCCAGCTATCGTAGTCGCCCCTCCCCCCTCCCGCGCCCAGACCGAATGTCACCGGCTTCCGGGGGTCGCTGTTGAACTCTCCTCCCACCGTCCAGAGCGCTGGGCGCTCGATGAGGGGCCCGCCCCGGGTGGCCCGGTCGTCGTTGGCCGTGGCCTGGTAACGGACGTTGAAGGACAGGCCCCAATAGTCCAGGTGCCGAAAGCTGGCGAAGATGCCGTTCAGATTCAGGATGCGCTGATTGTCGTAATTGTGCTCCCAGCGGGTGATGCCGGTGATGGCGTAGTTTCTGAAGAAGGTCCCGGGGCGGTTCTCCACGTAGGAGAGGTGCAGCGCTGCGTCCCTCCGATCGGTCCGGGTCTGGAAGCCCAGGTCGTTGACCTCGAAGTCCGGGCTCGTGGCGGCCGCGGCCAGCTCTCCGCGCCAGTGCTCGCCGGCCTGCCTGGCCAGAGCCATCCCCACGGAGTAGCCGTTCATGGAGGTGGCGGCGGAGTCGACCGCCAGGTAATCGGCGTCGGGGCGCTGGAAGAAGTGGTTCCCGGCGGTCTGGACCCTGACAAGGGCCCTGGGGTCCCCGGCGATGCGGCTGCCCACGAAGCTCCCGCTCAACACCCAGCTCCGGTTGGACCACTCGTGCCGGAAGTCGATTCCCCCTGCGTAGGCGCTCTCCCGCAAGGTGGCCTGGACGAGGTCCGTGCTCAGGTCCCGGTTGGCGGCGGTGAGCATGGCCCCCACCGAGCTCTGCCCGTCTCGGCCATCCCTCCTCACCCTGCCCACGAAGTAGTTTGTAAGAGGCTCGGCCACGGCCTTCTCGGGCTCGAGAGAGTCGTTCAGGAACCGAGCGGTCTCCTCTCCCGTCACCGCCTCCATGATCCCGACGGACCAGCCGCTGGCCGTCTTTCCGGTGAGCTTCCCGGCTCCCAGAATGGTGGTGGTCTCCGGCATGTCCACCCCGGCCCCGACGGGGCGGACCTGGGGGGGGCGGCCGATCCGCCGGGAGTAGAAGAGCTGCCCGCCGCTGGTGTTGCGACCGAAGTCGAAGATCTCGCTCCCCTCGATGAAGAAGGGACGCTTCTCCTCGTAGCGGGTTTCGTAGACCGAGAGGTTGATGACTGCAGGGTCCACTTCCACCTGCCCGAAATCGGGGTTCAGGGTGGCGTTGAGGGCGAAGTCGGAAGTGACCCTGTAGAGGAGGTCCACCCCCCCCGAGGCGAAGTTCTCGGCGTCGGAGCGGAAGGCGTTTCCACGTTGGTCGATGTGCTCGGACCGGGCCACCACGTAGGGGAGGACCTCCAGCCGCTGCCCCGGGTCCGGGCTCACGAGCCCGACCAGGTGGCCGTAGGTGGGGATTCCGCCCTGCTCCGCCTTCGGGGTGAAGGAGAGGACCGAGTACTCCCGGCGTCGTCCGATGACGCGCTCGATCTGAATCCCCCAGGTCGGGTTCTCCTCCTTACCGAAGCGAAGCTGGCTGAAGGGAATGCGGTACTCCGCGGTCCAGCCTCCCTCGTCCACGCTGGTCTGGGCCTCCCAGACCGGGTCCCAGGATAGGTCGTCCTGCTCCTGGCCGCCGGCACCCATGGATTTCATGGCGTCCCGCTGCACCCCAGACGGGTTGACGTCGAAGGAGAACCCCGTGCGGTGGTCGTGGTAGGAGTCGATGACGACACCCAGCCAATCCGAATCCAGGAGGTTCATGTCCCGGCGCCCCAGGCGTGTGCTCACGGGCTGCCGGTCATGGAGCCTGACCCCCAGGTAGATGGCATCGTCGTCGTAGAGGACCCTGACCTCTGTCTCCTCGCTCTCCGGCTCAGCCTCGTCAGGATCCACCTGGATGAGCCCTCGGACCACCTGCGCCTGGCCCCAGGCCGCTTCGTCCAGGTGGCCGTCGACATGGATGGGCCCGGCGGCCCTGGTCGCCGGAACCACAGGCCTTTCGGCCGGCCCCGGGGGGGAGGATCCCTGGGCGCGGAGGGCTGGGGGCGCGATCCAGAAAAGAGAGAGGGTGAGTGCCAGCAGTCGCATCGAATGGTCTCGTTGGATGGAGTGTGGGTTCGGTGACGGCTCGAGCCGGGCGACTTCCGCCCGCTTCTCGGTAGGACGCCACCAGGACCCGGTTCCGTTGGCCTGGGCCGCCAATAGTACCGCTTCGGCGGAAACCGTGCCCCCGTCGCTACCCAGTTTCCGGTGGATGGCGTGGCGATCGGCGAGAGTCGCCTTCTCCACCAGATTCCGCCGTGGTTCAGATCGCCCTCGGGCCCTGTCTCTCGACCCTGGACGTAACGTTAACCATCCAATCCGAGTACTCGGGTTCGAGTTTCCGCATCTCAGCCAGAACGATTTGTTTGAACACAGATTCCACCAGCGATCCCTGCCCTGGCCAGACCCGGAACCGCAAACGAAGGTACCGCCAGGCGCCGCCGTCGACTTCGAATGTCCCAAAGATCTCGTGCTCCGTGAAGAGGGCAGCCCGGTGCTGCGATTGGAAACCCCTGGCGATCCTCTCCACCCTCTCGCGCACGACCTGTTCATCGAGCCCCTGGGGGATCTGGATATCCACGTATGCACGAACGACACCGGACCGAAACTGGCTGACGAGCACGATATTCCGGTTGGGAACGAACACCCGCTGCCCCTGGAAGTTCGTAAGAACGGTGAACCGAAGACCGATGCGTTCAACCCGCCCGACCTGGGCAGTGACCCCGCTCCCGGACAGTTCGATCATGTCACCGACATCGAAAGCGTCGGTAAAGACGAGGGTCAACCCGATCACGACATCTTGAATCAGGCCCTGCATCCCAAACGCAACGGCAAGTCCCACCACGCTGGCCGTTGCCACGTAGGTTCTCAGGTCGAGGCGGGGAAACGCTTCGTGCAGGATGAGGCCGACGGCGCCGAAGTAGATGGAGAAAGTCAATGCACTCACGATCAGACTGGTGATCGTGGCGAACTTCGGGTATCGCTTGGCAACGGCGACTTTTGCCGCCACGTCGGGTTCTCGTGCCCCAGCCAGGACCCTCTCGGCGAGGGATCGAGTGAATTGAACCAGGAAGTGGCCCAATACCGCTGCTCCCACGATGAGGGCGATCCGCACCGCGGGTGGAAGGTCGGCGAGAGACGAGATGAAATCCATCGGAGGCTCTTATCTGCGTGTCCAACCACGCTGGTTCATTCACAGGGACTACCGGACTCTACCGTTTCCAGAGAAGGTGGTGGCCGGGAATCGGAATCGGAAGGGAGTTGCTCGGCGGCTTCAGGGAACGACCGCATGCGGCCGGTCATTCTCGACCTGCCCTCGTGCGTCCGTTTTCTCTGCGATTCCCTCTCGAGGTCCTCTCTGGGATGGCCGTCCCCCGCACCACCTCCCACGCCCTGCCGTCCCACAGGCAGATCCGGCGCGCATTGCGTACATTGGCCGGGAACCACCTGACGGGTCAGATCCGGACCCGCCGACCACCCAGGGGTCCACCATGCACCGATTCGTTCTACTGCTGGCTCTTGGAGTCATTGCGCCGGGCGCAGGATCGGCCCAACAGCTCACCTCTCGACGCCCTGTGGCCACGTACTCCATCGTGGCGCGGGACGCCGAAACGGGAGAGATAGGCGTAGCCGTCCAATCTCACTGGTTCTCGGTGGGGGCCATCGTCCCCTGGGCGGAGGCCGGCGTGGGGGCCGTGGCCACCCAATCGTTCGTGGAACCCTCGTACGGACCCCTCGGCCTCGAGCTCATGAGGATGGGCCGTGGCGCCCCTGACGCCCTTCGGGCACTCGTCTCCACGGATGCGAACGAATCCGTTCGCCAGGTGGCCATGGTGGATGCGGACGGGGCGGTTGCGGTGCACACGGGATCCCGCGCCATCCAGGCCGCGGGCCATCACCTCGGCGACGGCTACTCCACCCAAGCCAACATGATGGAGAACGCCACCGTCTGGGACGCCATGGCTCGAGCCTACGAGAGCTCGGACGGTGATCTCGCCGAGCGGCTCCTTTCGGCCCTGGAGGCTGCGCAGGAAGCAGGCGGTGACATCCGCGGGCGACAGTCGGCGGCCCTCATCGTGGTCTCGGGAGAGCCCACCGGAACGCCCTGGATCGATCGCAGGTTCGATCTCCGCATCGAGGATCATCCCACACCCGTGGCGGAGCTACGCAGGCTCGTGACCCTCCAGCGAGCCTACCTGAAGCTCAATGAAGGAGACGAATGGGTGACCCGTGGAGAGCTGGAAAGGGCCATGGAGGCGTACTCGGTGGCCATGGGCCTCGTGCCGGACGAAGCCACCAATGGCGAGGCCCCCTTCTGGGTCGGCGTGACCCTCGCCGCCTCGGGCCGCACCCCAGAGGCGCTCCCGTATCTGCACCGGGCCTATGCGCAGGACCCCAACTGGGCCGAGCTTCTCGTGCGGCTACCGGCAGCGGATCTGCTTCCGTCGGCTCAACTCGCCGAGGAGCTCGCGGAGACGATGCGGGGAGGATCCCCAAGGGATTGATAGCCTCTTCCCATGCCCCGACCTGACCCCCACCCCTCCGCTGATTCGCCGGATCCGGGCGGATCCAAACCGATCGCAGTCATCAAGACCGGGCGAACCTACCACGAGCTTGCCCGCCATTGCGGGGACTTCGAGGATTGGACCGTTCGGGGCATGGGTGTCCCATCGGCGTCGGTAGCCATTATCGACGTCGAAGCCGGGCAGGGACTGCCTCATCCGGGAGATATCGCGGGCGCCGTGGTCACCGGGTCCCACTCCATGGTGACCGAAGGGCAAAGTTGGGTGGAGCCCCTGGCAGAGTGGCTCAGAACGCTGGTGGAGGAAGAGGTTCCCGTCCTCGGTGTCTGTTACGGCCACCAATTGCTGGGCCACGCCCTGGGGGGACGGGTCGGCTTCCATCCGGACGGGCCCGAGATCGGCACAGTGGAGGTCGATCTGCTTCAGGAGGGAGAGAGTGATCCCCTCCTCCGCGGGATGCCCAGGCGATTCCACGCTCACACGACGCACGCCCAGAGCGTGCTCACGCTTCCCGACGGGGCGGTTCTCCTGGCCCGGACGGACCATGAGGCCCATGCCGCCTTTCGAGCAGGGTCGTGGGCATGGGGCGTGCAGTTCCATCCCGAGTACGACCAGCTAATCATGCGTCATTACGTTCGTGAGCAGAGGGAGACCCTCCAGGCACTGGGCAGGGACCCGGATCGTGTGGAAGGCGAGGTCTGTTTCGCGGACACGAGACGGATTCTCAGGCGCTTCGCCGAGTTGTCGAGTCGACGTTGACCCGGGGCCTGCGGGGTAATCCTGCGTAAGGAGTGGAATCAGGCCTCCCCCACCTTCCTCGACGCACTCCGGCCGATCTTGACCGCGGGTGACCAGAGCCCTCAATTCGCGGGACGAAGGCGGTCCCTGGGCTCGTGATTCCAGCCCCACGTCCCGCGATCGGAATGAGAAGTCGCCGGGTGCAGGGCGGGAGCGAGTGGGTGGCCGCCGGATCCCGCAGCCCGAGGCCCGACCATGCACAAGCGCACTTCGACGTTCCGTCCCACCATCACCCCCGTCCTGGCTCCCCTGCTGGGGGTGACCCTCGCCTTGGCTGCCACCTGGATCGCTGCACCCGGTCCGGCCGGCGCCCAGGCCGTCCCCGCCCAGACCCTCTTCCAGGACCTGGAATGGCGCACCATCGGGCCCGCCAACATGGTGGGCCGGATCACCGACATCGAGGCCGTGGACTCGGATGCCTCGACCGTGTTCATCGCCACGGCGTCGGGAGGGATCTTCAAGTCGGTGAACGGGGGCACCACCTGGGACCGGATCTTTACGGACTACGGCACCTCGTGGATGGGCGACGTGGCCGTCTTCCAGCCGAACCCCGACATCGTCTGGGTGGGTACCGGCGAGTCGTGCACCCGGAACAGCATCGGCTGGGGAGACGGCATCTACAAGTCGACGGACGGGGGTGAGACCTTCACCAACGTGGGCCTGGAGGACACCAACCACATCAGCGAGGTGGCGGTCCATCCCACCGACCCGGACATCGTGTACGTAGCGGCCCAGGGACACCTCTGGGGCTACACCGGCGAGCGCGGGGTCTTCAAGACGACGGACGGCGGCCGGACCTGGAGGAAGCTCACGAACGGACTTCCCGACGACGGACGCACGGGCGCCAGCGACATCACCATGGACCCGTCGAACCCGGACGTCCTGTACGCGGGCTTCTGGGAGCGCATCCGCTACCCCTACCGGTTCCTGAGCGGGGGGCCCAACGGCGGCCTGTACCGGAGCACCGACGCGGGCGAGAGCTGGACGAAGCTGGAGAACGGCCTACCGGAGGGTGACATCGGGAAGGTGGAGGTGGACGTCTTCCGGCTCGATCCGAACATCGTCTACGCGAACATCGAGCACGGCTTCCAGCCCGATCCTGAGGACCCCGCCTACGACGACATGTCGCAGCTCGGCACGGGCATCTACCGGAGCGACGACGGAGGCGAAAGCTGGACGTTCGTGAACCGGTCCAACCCGCGCCCGTTCTACTACAACCACATCTGGGTCGACCCCAACCACGCCGACCGGGTCTTCCAGCTGGCCGAGAACGCCCGGGTGTCCGAAGACGGCGGCCGTACCTTCGACCGGCAGTTCCCGGGCATCGAGGGGGATTTCCACGCCCTGTGGATCGACCCGTCGGACAGCGAGCACCTCTACGTCGGCAACGACAAGGGCGCTTCGGTATCCTTCGACGGAGGCCGCAGCTTCATCCTGCTGGACAACATCGACGCGGCCCAGTTCTACGCCATCAGCGTCGACATGCGAGACCCCTACTGGGTCTTCGGGGGGCTCCAGGACAACGGCTCGTGGGGCGGGCCCAGCAACAGCCGGGACTACAACGGCGTGCTGAACGACCACTGGTTCAAGATGCACTCGGGCGATGGGATGCACACGGCAAACGACCCGCTGGACTGGAGGGTGGTCTACACGTCCAGTGAGAACGCCAACCTGCGTCGCGTCGACGCCCTCTTCCGGCAGGTCTCGACGAGCATCCGGCCCTCGCCCGGCAACGTCGTGAACATCGACGAGGTCATGCCGGGCCTGGAAGGAGGGCGGCTGCCGAGCCCCGAGTTCCGGTTCAACTGGAAGGCGCCCTTCATCCTCTCTCCCCACGATCACCGCACGCTCTACCTGGGCGGGAACTACGTGTTCAAGAGCACGGACCAGGGCGAGACCTGGCGTATCATTAGCCGCGACCTCTCCACCGCCGACACCGCGTTCGTGAACCCTTGGTCCGGAGGCCTCACCCGGGACGTGACGGGGGCGGAGACGCACGCATCGGCCTTCACCATCTCGGAGTCGCCCGTGACGCCCGGCGTGGTGTGGGTGGGCACCGACGACGGTAACGTCCAGGTGACCCGCGACGACGGCCGCAGCTGGACCAACGTCCGGCCCAACGTGCCGGGCGTGCCCGAGCACCGATGGGTAAGTCGCGTCGAAGCGTCCCACTTCGATCCGGGCACGGCATACCTCACCTTCGACGGGCACCGCAGCGACGACTTCCATCCCTACGTCTTCCGGACGTCCGACTACGGGGAGACATGGACCAGCCTCGCGGCCGGACTCCCCGACGGGGGGCCGGTGCGGGTGATCCGCGAGGACGCGAAGAACCCAAGCCTCCTGTTCCTGGGCACCGAGTTCGCCTTCTACGCCTCGGTGGACCGCGGGGAGAGCTGGCACCGGCTGATGAACGGCCTGCCCACGGTTCCTGTGCACGACATCGTCGTCCACCCCCGGGACAACGACCTGGTCATCGGCACCCACGGCCGGGGCATCTGGATCCTGGACGACATCACGCCGCTCCAGCAGCTGACCCCCGAGGTCGTCGCTTCCGACCTGCATCTCTTTCAGAACCGCGTCGCCACCCGGTGGCACGGGATCAGCCGCGGGGCCACGCGTGGGCACTTCCTCTTCCAGGGGCAGAACCCCCTCACCATCCGCCAGAGCGCTCCCTCGAACAGCCCCCGCGACCTCTCCAACTCGGCGGCTATCCACTTCTGGCTGGGCCAGGAGCCGTCGGGACCCGTGCGGATCGAGATCACCTCCATGGACGGGGAGGAGACGTTCAGCGAGGAGATCGAGGCCCACCGGGGGATCAACCGCTACTACTGGAACATCCAATTTCCATCGGCCGATCAGCCCGTGGCGGGGCAGCCGGGCGGCGGACGGGGGGGCTTCGGTGGCCAGGTGGGCTTTGGGCGCCAGGGGGGCTTCGGCGGACAGGAGGCTGAGGCGGGGACCTACCTGGTGCGGCTGACGGCGTTTGGCCGGACCGTGGAAGGGAGCGTCTCGCTGCGGGAGGACCCGGACCTTCGCATCGCCGAGGCCCGTCGGTAGGGGCGGATTGGGAGCCCCTTCAGGAGCCCAGAGAATCCTCATGCTGCAAAAGAACAGGCTCGGTGTCGAGGGCGCCCTGTGCACCGACTCCTTTTGACAGGAGAGTGTCGATGGCGGAGGAATCGATGATGGAACGGGGACGGGCAGCAAGCTCGGTTCTCGCGGCCCTGGCATTGTTGTTGGCGGGATGCGGCGGGGGCGACCCTGACAGCCGGGAGGGAGAGATGGCCGTTCCGGAGAGTGATGGGCCCGGGGTCCTGGCGACCAACGCCTTCTACTACTACGTGGACCTTCCGAGGGCCTGGGCCTTCTACACCAGGACCCTGGGCTTCCAGACCGTGGCGGACTACGGCTTCGCCAAAATCCTCCAGGTGTCTCCCACCTCCTACCTCACCCTGGTGGACGAGGCTCGGGGGATGCACGACTCCATGGAGCCCAAGAGCGTGACGCTGGCGGTGGTCACGGAGGAGGTGGAGGGGTGGTGGGACTACCTCCGGGACCAGGGAGTGGAGATGCGGTCTCCCCTGGGCCCAACCGGAGAGGGGCGTCCCCACGACGGTTTCGTCGCTGTGGATCCGGAGGGCTACCTCCTGGAATTCGAGCGATTCAACTCCCACCCGGAGAACGACCGTCTCCTGCCGTTCCTGGACGCCTCTCCCGCCCACCATCTGCAGGAGGGAGAGGAGGTCGCACCGGGCGTTACCTCTTCACGTCCTGCGGATCTAGGGGTCCGAGCCACTGTCCTATGGCTCTATTACCGGGACCTGGAGGCCATTCAGGATTTCTACACGCGGCTCTTCCGGCGGGACATCGTGGTGGATCAGGGGTGGGCGAAGGTCTTTCCGGTGTCCGCCACCGGCTTCCTGGGGTTCGTGGATGGGGAGCGGGGCCTCCACTCGGCCACTGAAGAGAAGGCCGTCACGGTTTCCTTCTTTACGCACTCGGTGGAGGACTGGCTCGCCCGGGCCCGGCAGGTCGCCGGATTCTCCCTTCGGACCGAGGGCATCACGTCGGAAGTCACGGACGAGGGATCTTTCGTGCGGACCTTCGTGGGCTACGACCCGGAAGGGTACTTCCTGGAGTGGGATACCTTCCTCGACGTGCCCCCGAACCGAAATCTCCTCAGGCGGCTGAGGGACGGGGCTTCCCGGCCCTGATCAGCAGGGCTCCCAGGCTGGCGGATAGGGCGGATCCCAGAAGGATCCCGACCTTCGCGTGGGCCCGGATCGCCGAGAGAAGTGGGTTCTGGTTCATGTTCCCCGGCTCATTTCATGGAAGGCACCAGCCCCGGATGGAAACCATTCCAGTCTTGACCCGTACACTAGTCAAAGTGGAGATAGAACGGCCAGTGTTCGGTGCAGGAAGAATGGAGATGCCAGGATGAACACGTTCCCACGGTCCCATCCGATTCCCCTTCATCCCTCGTTCCTTGTTGTATTCGCCCTGCCTTTCCTGACGAGCTGTACCACTCCCCGTGTGGCTGAAGGTGACCCTTCCTCGAACGCTGAGGCCATCGACATCGGTTACGGTTCGGTCGACAGGGATCAAATCACAGGGTCGACCTCCACGGTTCGCAGCGAGGACATGGAGGACCGACAACCCCAGACCCTGATGGAGATGCTGATCCGGATCCCGGGTGTGAGGGTCATGGAAAGGGGAGACCTCTGGAGGGGAGTGAGTGTGCGGGTTCGTGGCTCCAGCAATTCGTTCCAGGCTGGTGAAGAGCCTCTGTTCATCCTGGACGGGATGCCGATCTCCTTCAACGACGGGGAGCTTCGGAACCTCAATCCGAGCTTTATCGAGTCCATCACCGTGCTGAAGGACGCGGGAGCGACGGCAATCTACGGGAGCCGAGGCGCCAATGGTGTGATCCTCATCAAGACGAAGAGAGGTTCAAAGCAGGAGCCCTGACCAGCCAAAGCCGCGGAACTCCAACAACGGTCGTGGCCTCCGACCCGCATCTCTTCCAGAACCGCGTCGCCACCCGGTGGCACGGGATCAGCCGCGTGGCCACGCGTGGCCACTTCCTCTTCCAGGGGCAGAACCCCCTCACCATCCGCCGCCCATCCGTAGGGGCGGAAGAGGAGCGCCTTCAGGGGCCCAGAGAATCCTTGAACTGCATAACTCTCCAACCTATTTTCTCGTCGAAGACTTTCTTGAGCTGCTCGGCCGGAACGGGGGAGATGGACGGAGCGTCATCCTCCCCGCGCCGGCGTCGTGGGACCGGCTGGCCGACGACCTGAAGTATCGGGGAAGGTCCGCGCTGGAGCACCCGTCCATCATGCCGCTGCCCTCGCACGGTGGATGACCATCGGGCCTGCGAAGGAGGCGGGGACACGATCCCTAGCACCTGCCGCAGTCCACTTGCCCTTCGACAACAAGGATGGGGCGATGAGGTCTGGGAAAAGGCTGGGAGCCCTTGATGGTTCCATAGGACCGGGTGGGAACGGGTCATGACCCTCCGCTTCAAAGAGCTCCTTCGAGAGACGCACCGTCGATCGCTCTGGCAAGTGCTGGGCGTCTACGTGGTGGCATCGTGGGTCGTGCTCCAGGTCATCGACACGCTCACGTCGGTGTTGCGGCTCCCCGATTGGCTCCCGTCCCTGGCCCTCGTGCTCCTCCTCGTCGGACTCCCGATCGTCCTGGCCACGGCCTTCGTCCAGTCCGGATTCAAGG
>Ga0316578_10000543_pt1 | contig 12928 bp, 9 predicted proteins | sample J0NA_2_FD_203076 | JGI IMG/M metagenome (GOLD analysis project Ga0316578, IMG submission 203076) | Rhizosphere microbial communities from salt marsh grasses in Alabama, United States - J0-2_160517rDrC | ecosystem: Host-associated > Plants > Roots > Rhizosphere | place: USA: Alabama | collected... | reverse complement strand
CTGCAATCTCAGAAAAATTTCAGAAAACCATCGCCGGCCACCTTTCCGGGATTAAGCCTGATGAAAAATCTCCGAAGATGGCAGGTGCGGAACAAAATATTTTCGTTCGCGGCAAGGACGACCGCTTCACCGTATCGATTGACAGCAGCGGCGAACTTCTTTACAAACGAGGGCTGAAAAAACACCCTGGCAAAGCACCTCTGCGAGAAACAATTGCGGCGGCCGCACTGCTATTGGCAGGTTACCAGGGCAGTCAACCGCTGATCGATCCGATGTGCGGCGCCGGAACGTTTTCCCTGGAAGGCGCATTGATGGCCAAATGCATTCCGGCGGGCTGGTTCCGTGATTTTGCGTTTACGGGATGGCCCTCATATCTTGTGAAGCGATGGGACTATATCAAGCGTCAGGCCCAATCCGGCTTTGTGCAGCCTAAACGGCCAATCATCTTTGCTTCAGATACAGACCCCGACGCCTGTCAAAGGCTAAAAGGCTGTGTTGAAAAATACAGCCTGTCCGATGCCGTAAGCGTATATCAAAAAGACTTTTTTGATCTGGCTCCCCGGGAACTTACCGATCAGACCGGGATTATCTGCATTAACCCACCTTACGGCCGGCGGCTCGGTAAAAAGCAAGATTCCCAAAAAATATTTCATGCCATTTGTGACAAACTCAAAAGTGATTACGGCGGATGGAAGCTGGTGCTAATTGCGCCCAGCAGAAAACTGGCCGGCACGGTTCCCTTTGCGACAGAAATCTATCCCATTTTGCACGGTGGATTGAAACTGACCTTACTGGTTGGAACAATCAACTGACGATTACACGGATGGAGTACTTTGACTTAATTAGAGCTCTCTCGCACCACAAAGAACACGAAGTAGGGCCGGCCTCTGTGCCGGCCAGCAAGTGGCGGCCGCAGAGGGCCGCCCTACTTCACCCCAGAGTCCACAAAGATTAACTCCTAACTTTGTGCCTTTGTGGTTAGATTACAGCGATTCAGGGCTGCAAAGATTTTCAGCCTTGGCTGCCGCACGGCCGCAATTCTTACAGACGAATTGAGGGTTGCGCACATACTTTTTGTACGCTTCCAGATTGTTTTTCACAAACCCGACGTTTTCAGCCATGCACAGATGAGCCTCATGCCCCTCATGCGGCTCCGTCAGGTGTTGAGGTAGTGGAAACCACTCAGCCATAATCTCACCCCCTTAGATTTTTTTAAAATGATTGAATCATTGCAGATTCAAAACCTAATATAAAAATAAGAACCAATATAATGGTGTCAATTAGAGGCGATTTCATATTTGACAGTCCGGCGCTTCTTATCTATGATCACAACGCTATTGAAACTGGAATAATTGTAAATAACCAGAATAGAAGCAACCGATATGGAGGTGACTCATGGATCTTAAAGAATTACGCGTAAACGGCAAGCGCTTGCAGCAATCGCTTGAGGAAATGGCAAAAATAGGCGCGACGCCCGGTGGTGGGGTCCAGCGCCTGACCCTATCAGATGAAGATAAACAGGCCAGAGACCTTTTTGTGAAATGGCTCAAAGAATTGGATTTGGAGATTACCATTGATGAAATGGGAAGTATCTTCGGCAAACGGCCCGGAAAAAACAATGACCTGCCACCGGTTATGAGCGGCTCCCATATCGATTCCCAGCCCAAAGGCGGGCGCTTTGATGGCATCCTAGGCGTAATGGGACCCCTGGAAGTGCTGCGCACCCTTCACGAAAATAATATCGAAACTGAAAGACCGTTTACCATCGTAGATTGGACCAACGAAGAAGGTTCGCGATTTGCCCCGGCGATGGTGGCATCCGGGGTATGGGCCGGCGCGCTCGAACGCGACTGGGTCTATGACCGCACCGATATTACCGGCAAACGCTTTGAAGATGAGCTGATCCGCATCGGATACAAAGGGACCGTGCCGGCAAAAAAATGGCCGGTGCACTGCTATTACGAATATCATATCGAACAGGGGCCGATGCTGGAACGCGAAGGCAAACAAATCGGTGCCCCCAAAGGGATTCTGTGTCTGCACTGGTATGATGTCTATCTCGAGGGAGAGGCCAACCAGGTCGGGCCGACCCCGATGGAGGGCCGGCATGATGCGCTGTGCGCCGCAGCCGAAATGATTTTGAAAGTTAACGAACTCCCGGACCGCATGGGGGGCAATATGGTGGCCACTGTCGGCGAGATCCAAAATTATCCGAACTCCCGAAACATCATTCCGGATAAAGTTCACTTTACGGTGGACATCCGTTCATGGGATGATGACCACGCCATAAAGGCCTGGGAAGCCGTCCGCAAAGACTTTGAAGACATCGCGGCTCGCAGGGGCTGCCCGATCAAAATCGAAGAAACCTGGCGGGTGGAGCATTCGCCTTTTGACGAAAAGCTGGTACAGGGCATTCTAAACGCTGCTGATGATCTGGGTTATTCCAGCCTGCACATGGTCAGCGGCGCCGGTCATGACGCCAGTTATATGAATCAGGTTTGCCCGACCGCAATGATATTTGTCCCCAGCATCGGCGGCCGCAGCCACGTTGAAGTCGAAAACACCACCTGGGAAGACTGTGAAGCCGGCGCCAATGTGCTGTTGCATGCAATCCTGCAATCCGCTAATGAGCAGTAGGTTAATCACGAAAACACGAAAATCGAAACTATTTGTTCAGGCATATTGCTGAAATTTTCATTTTGCCAATTTTTGGCTTATTAATGGGAAGGACGATTGAATAGGGTTACGCGGGTTTAGATGCGATCAAGTTATCCAAAAAATTTTGAAATTAGAGGTACATAGCCGTTTTATACAATTCGGCAAATTTGTGGGATTTGTATCGAAGTTTAAACTTTGAGTATCGCTATATTTTTTTGGATATTAAAATCAGCTTTATAAATATCAGCTCGGCATTTATTTCTCATTACTTAACTTAGCAAAATATTCGTTTATAAACCATCCATGCGGCAGAGTATTCGAAGTTGCTCGACAAATAAATGATAGGTACCTAATTTATCTAAAACCGCGATGAAGTCAGCGTGTGGCTGGCATTGGCCCATGCGCGGCTGAAGCGTTCACTGAAGGCTTGGGCCTCCTTGACTCTACCCTGCCTTTCCAAGGCTTCACTCAGGCCGAACAACGAGTAGCCGTTTTCCGGATTTTTGCGCAGATCTGCAGCGTAAACCACCTCGGCTTCATTCGGGTAGCCGGCGTCAAGGAGCATGGCCCCCAGAAAATGCCGTACCGGAAAGTACCAATCGGGAGGTTCGTTATAGCGCAGCCCGTCTTCCAGCCGCACAGCACGCTCAAGATGTGCCAATCCTTCAAGGACGCGCCCTTCGGTGTAGGCCAACTCTCCCTGCACGATCTGTTCTGCAATAGTCATCAACGTCTTGGCAGTCGCAAAGCCGATGTAGTGTTCAATCGTTCCCATGGCCTCACGAACCGCGCTCAGATTTTGAAATTCCTGTCTCGCCTGCTTCGGTCGATCGGTATATATGTAAGCTAAGGCGCGTCCGTAATGCCAGATGCCCGTCATGAACTGCGATGCGGTATCGGGCTTGGGCTCGGCCATCATTGCATCCCACATACCGAAGCGCACCATGACAAACATCGGTTGGGACAGAAATGTCTCGTAAAGCGCCCAGGCGTTTTTGTCGGCAGAAATTTCAGGCGGCACCTTGGCAACGATCTTTCTCGCTGCCTCCAGCGCTGCCTCAGGGCGACCCTGGAACATCGCCGCCCAGGCCATGAAATGGATGTTGTGCGGGTAATAGTTCAGCGGATAGATGCCCTGGCTTCGGCACTGGGTGATGTAGCTTTCATCAGCCGACACCGCCCTGCGATTCGCCGCATAGGAGTCCGTATATCGGCCGACCCGCATATAAATGTGCGACGGCATGTGTACGAGATGCCCGGCGCCCGGCATCAGCCCGGCCAGCATGTCGGCATGTGGCTCCCCTCTTTCTGGATGGTGCGCTTCGACTGTATGGATGTAATAGTGAAGCGCCCCGGCATGGCGGGAATTGCGCTCGATAACCGACTGCAGAGTTTCCAGGACCTTTACGGTATTCTCTTTGGGACTGCCGTCCAGGTTCCAGTAATCCCAGGGACTCAGGTTCATCAGTGCTGCAGCATAAAGCGTGGCGGCGTCCAGATCGTCGGGGAAGCGTTCCACCAGTTTGGCCATCGCATCCGCGTATGCGATATCGAGGGGCGTGCGTTCGGCCTCGGCGTCGTCCGTATATCGTTTGGCCAAGGCATGGATAAAGGCGCGTTCACGCTCGGATGTCCGATTTACCAGTGCCATGGCACGCTGAACGGCCTGATAAGCCTGCGGTACGACCTCCGGGACCATCGGCAAATTGAGATTTGGGCCCAGGACAAGCGCCCACCCCCAATAGGCCATCGCATTTTGGGGATCACGCCGCGCAGCCTCTTTGAAAGAGCGCAGCGCTTCCGAATGATTGAAAGCATATGTCAGGCGCAGCCCCTGGTCGAAAAACCTCTGGGATTCCGGGCTGTTGGTTGTAACCGGAAAATGGTGATCCCCCAGACCCTCGAGCAGCGGCGCAATGGGTTTGACGGCCTTTGACGGATCTGCGACAAGAGCGCGCGGATCGTGGATCTGTGCCATGGCCGTCTGCGCTGACAAGCTTAATATTATCAGAAAAATGGTTGTAAGCCTCATTTTCGTTAGCTCCTTTTTTATGAATTAAGGCGTTTCACTGCTGCTTCAGAATCTTCTTTATCTGTGGTTCTTGGAAACCTTTCTCGAGGTGTTAACCACCCCAATAAAACAACAGCGATAAACAAGGCAGCAACGTCACCCATAAGATGGCCCCGCTCAGCAGGATCCATAATGGCTTGTGCGCCCATGATAATCCCATGGACTAAACTTGACCAGAATGCGAACCAGATCAGACTGAAATGAGCCTCCGGCCGACGTGCTGACCATATTAAAAAGATACCGAGTGTTGCATATACGCCAATCATCATTTGCTCGTATTCATGTTGTCTGGGTAACCACACCCAGCCGGTTGGCCACAGTTTCATCAGCGGGTAAAGAGACAGAAATAGGCTTCCTATCAGCACGAGAGCGATTTGAAGATAACACCGTTTACGCTTGTTCAAATCCATTTTTCATTTATCCAAATGCACTGATACGGGAGCTGACTTAGCAATGGTGTTATAGACTGGTGAGTATTTTTGGCCCATTCGTACCATTTCTTCCTTCTCGTCATCTGAAACATCGGCATCAATTTTGAAGAACACCCGAATTTCCTGATAACCTACCGGGACCTCCTGCGATAATCCCAGAAAGCCGCGCAGATCTATGTCACCTTCATATCTGGATTCTACTCCCTTTATTTCTATCCCTTTGGCAGATGCATGCGCGACAATACTTGTCGTAATACAGCCGGAAAGGGCAACCAAAAGATACTCGACAGGGTTTCTCCCTTCATTATTTCCCAACAGAACGGGCGGTTCGTCCATGTCATAATCCACAGCTGGACGGGAATCATCTTCTTCTAAGGCACCGTAAAAATCTTTGATGGTTCCTCGGCAATGGGTTCCGTTGATCCATTTGTTGGTTGCTCGAAACTTAAACTTGGCAATATCCGGATTTTCTTTGATGAGATCAATCGTACTGAATAACTGCTCCGTATTAATCCCGTTCACGAATTGAGCTTTTTCTTTTTTTATTGCTTTCATTCTATTTTACCTCCTTAAAGATAAGTTTTTATTCTCTCTAAAAATGAAAAAGGCGTTGCTAACAAAAAATTTGGTATCTTTGAAAAAATTCTGAAAAATTAAATTGAAATAACTGCCAGAGAGACCGTAGCCGGGGAATGGGAGTTAAGAGAAATGGAATTTCGCATAGACGCTTATCTGAAAGATTGAAACCGGGCCCCTGAGGCTTTAGGATTAAAAAAATCCGCTATCGAAATAGATGTTTGCGGACTCATTATAATCAAAAAACTTAAACACGTTGTGGTATATTGTCAATAAACGAAAAAATGAATTATTGCATAAACAAGTCCGCAATATTTTGCATCGCCAATATTGTGAGATAGCGTGCCTCTACACAATTCTGTTTGCTTTTCAAATTGTTAGATTACCAAATGAAATATGAGGTTTTTCAAGGCGGGAAATGTTGCCGTTTTTGATAGATTTAAATATATTGTCCGTATTTGAATTCCGACCCATAGGTGGGGCATCTCTGTCGGTCCGAAAACATTTTTAATCTATTTAAAAATAAAAAGGTGCAAGAATTATTTCCTGCACCTTATATTTTTAATAATTTACTAAATCGGCTTTAAAATGTTTAGATCTTGTTCGAGGGCTCCCGCAAAATGCGGGATTTCAAGTCTTTATCTTATACATAAAGCAATTCAAAAGGCGTAATGCGGTTCAAAACTCGTTTTTCCGAGCGTACACTATAGTGCGTGAGTATTTTGAACCGTATTAACGAACCCCTTAATTTTCATAAAAATGGATTGAGATCCCGCCGTAGCGGGGAAACACAGCCCTCGGCTAAAAGATGAGGGTTTTGAACCCAATTTTAGAAGGGTTGAAAAGGTTCGCGTTTGATAAACTTCCCCCGTCCGATCTCACCAACAAACTCCATCTGCTTCCCGTTCCACTGGGACACTTTTTTGCCGCGGGAATAAACCGCGCTGGGCATACCGGTGACCTCAAAGCCCTCATAGGGGGTATAGTCAACATTCATATGCAGTTTGCTCTGGGTGACGGTAAATTTCTGGTCCGGATTAAAGACCACAATATCGGCATCCTTGCCCACTGCAATTTCACCTTTGTCCTTGAGACCGAACATGCGGGCCGTGCCGGATGAAAGCACCTCCACCATCTTTTCAAGGGTGATCCGCCCTTTGGCCACACCTTCTGAATGCAGCATGATTAACAGCGTTTCGATTCCCGGAGCGCCATTGGGGATTACCTTGTAATCGTCTTTGCCGTTCATATCCTTTTTGCCGTTAAAGTCAAAGGGGCAATGATCGGTGGCCACCACCTGAAGATCCCCGCCACGCAGGCCTTCCCACAGGGCATCGTTGCTTTCTTTGGTTCGCAGCGGCGGTGACATCACATATTTGGCGCCGTTCCAGTCCGGTTCATTGTAGCGCTCTTCATCCAACAAGAGATACTGCGGGCAGGTCTCGGCATAGATATTCACGCCGCGGTCGCGGGCCTGCTTGACAACCCAGAGGCCTTCTTTTGACGAAAGATGCACAATGTAAATCCGAGAGCCACTCATCTCCACCATTTTAGACGCCCGGTGGATGGCTTCTTCCTCGGCTAGATTCGGCCGGCTGACGGCATGGTAATAGGGTTCCAGTTTGCCTTCTTTTGCCAGCACCTCGTTCATGTAGTCAATAACGTGAACATTTTCAGCGTGCACCTGCACCAGACCGCCGTGCTGTTTGGTCTGTTCCAGAAGCTTGATCATGGTGGCATCATCGACCCGGAAGTCATAGACCATAAAAATCTTGAAGCTTGGCGTGCCGTAATCCTGGCAGGCTTTTTTGACTTCCTCGATGACTTCCGGCCGGGGATCCATGACCGCCGGATGCAGCGAATAGTCAACCGCAACCTTTCCTTCAGCGAGTGCTTTTTTGCGTTCGATGGCCTCCAGCAGGGTTTCACCTTTTTGCTGCAGGTCAAAATCCACCACACAGGTTACCCCGCCGCAGGCCGCTGCAATGGTTCCGGTTTCATAGTCATCCTGGGCATAAGTCCCCATAAACGGCATGCACAGGTGAGTATGCGGGTCAATGGCGCCGGGAAGAATATAGTGTCCCTTGGCATCAACCACCTCATCTGCCGGGTTGTCCAACTCCGTCCCGATCGCTTTTATTTTGTCGCCATCTGCAAAAACGTCTGCCGTATAGCGACCGGTGGCATTAACGATTGTACCTCCTTTAAATAACACACTCATCGGGCCCCTCCTTTGTAAATGGCTCTAGTTTGACGTCTTTTTCCATATTTTTATCCATAACCGCAGTTTCCTGACGTTTCCAACCCTGCGGCATTTCCTTGTAGGAAATCAGCTCCGGAACCGGACAGACGAATTTGCACAGCATGCAGCTCAAGCATTTGTCTTCGATTAATTTCGGCCGCCGACTGGCCGCATCCCATTCGATGGCCTGGCCGGCTGCATCCTGACAGACGATATAGCACTGGCCGCAGCCGATGCACTGATCCAGATCATACTGGGTAATTCCCTGACGCTCCAGATCAAAGGCTTCGGTTTCATACAGGTTCGGCAGGGCTTTGCCCACCAGATCCGAAACCGATTGAATTCCGCGTTCCGCCATGAAATCGGAAAGGCCCTCGATCATATCTTCAACGATCCGATAGCCGTAATGCATGATTCCGGTGGTCACCTGAATCGTTGAGGCCCCCAGCAGGATGTATTCGAGAGCATCGATCCAGGTCTCGATGCCGCCGATGCCCGAAAGCGGCAGATTCAGCTCATTATTCTGGGCCATGGAGGCGATGAAATTCAATCCGATGGGCCGTACCGCCGGCCCCGAGGTACCGCTGATAGCACCTTTGCCGAAAACATTGGGCGTGGGCACAAAATCATCCAGACCGACTGAAGAAATGCCGCGAACTGTATTGATGGCCGAAATGGCGTCGGCACCCCCTTTTTTGGCATACATGGCCGGTTCGTTCATGTCGGTAATATTGGGGGTCATTTTGGCCATCACCGGAATGGATACCACATCTTTCACCGCTGCAGTAAACCCTTCGAGCAGCTTAAAGGCCTGGCCGACCTTGTGACCTGCCCCTTCGATGCACATGTGGGGGCAGGAAAAATTAAGCTCCAGTATATCAGCCCCGTTGTCTTCGGCCGCTTTAGCCAGATAGGCCCATTCATCCGTGAAAAACCCCATGATGCTGGCAATGATGGGATGATCGGGATAATTCTTCTTTAAATACAAATACTCCGCAAGGTTGTCCTTCAGGGGACGGTCGGAAATCATCTCGACATTTTGTACCGCCATTGTCTTTTTGCTGTTGTAATGCACGCAGTGCATGCGGGGCGATGGATGGATGATCGGCAGCCGATCCGAATTCAGCGTTTTAAATACCACCCCGCCCCAGCCGGCATCAAATGACCTCGCCACCATATCGGCACTGTTGGAAACCGGTGATGATGAGAGCAGAAACGGATTTTTGAATTTAACACCACAAAAATCTATGGATAGATCTACGTTGTTTGCCACAATAGTTCCTCCTATACCGGATAAACCGGAATTTCGAAATACGAAATCAGAAATCCGAAACAAATTCTAAATACGAATTTTTTAATGTTCAAAACAAATTCAAAAGTGGTCAACCATGCTGCTGGCAAATAATTTTGGTCATTTGAATTTGGGTTCTTCGAGATTGTTTCGAATTTCGATATTCGATATTCGGATTTATTGCCACCATAAATACTGAATAATTAGAAGAAAACCGAAAGATTTTCTATACGGCTATTTGCCGAGGTACTCTTTGATCGCTCGCGCGGCCACTTTACCATCCTGAACCGCCTGAACCACCAGAGCGGGTCCACGGACGATATCACCACCGGCAAAAATGCCGTCAACCGAAGTTTTCCCGGTCTCCGTATCGGCCTTGATGAGCTTTTTACCATCAACCTCAACACGGGGATACCAGTCGGGCGACTCATCCGGGGCTTTATTGCCAATGGCCTCGATCACGATATCCGCATCCATGATCCAATCGGAACCTTCTATTGCTTCAGGCCTTCTTCTGCCGGATTCGTCCGGCTCACCCAGACGGGTGCGAACCAGTTTCATTCCCTTGAGCCGATTCTTTTTATCGGTCACATAATCGATCGGCTGATTCAGCAGCATAAAGTGGACCCCGGCTTCCTGGGCCTCGATACGCTCATCGGGCTCGGCCGGCATCTGGCTATAGGACCGCCGGTATATCAGATAAACATCTTTGGGGTCGAGTCTGGCAGCAGATTCGATACAATCCATGGCCACCGATCCGCCGCCGATAACCGCAACGGTCTTGCCTTTGATTTTCTTTTCTATTTCTTTAAAGCGCCCGTCACGCAGCGCCGCCAGGTAGTCTACCGATGAATACAGACCTTCGATATCTTTGCCTTCCGGTTTGATCGTGGCCGCGTCCCATAGACCCGGGGCCAAAAATACGGCATCAAAACCATCTTTTAATAGTTTCTCAGCGTCATTTTTGCTGTCAATCGGTGTGTTGCATTGAAATTTGACGCCCAACGATTCAATATCTGCCATTTCGTGTTTAAGGAAGTTCAGATCGAAGCGATAGGAAACCACCCCGTAACGCAAAACCCCGCCAGGTTCCGGTCTTGCCTCAAAAACCGTCACCTGATAGCCGTCTTTAGCCAATTCGGCCGCACAGCTCAAACCGCCCGGACCGGATCCCACCACCGCTATCTTTTCGGATCGGGGTTCAGGTTTTTCAAATATTTTGAAGCCTCTTTCCCAGGAATGTTCCACTAAAAAGCGCTGAATTTTACCGATCTGAATCGGCCGGTCAGCGCCTTCGGGTCGATTCAAAGATTTAAACATGGCGCTGCATTTTTCTTCGCAAAGCCGCGACGTCGGGCAAAGAACCCCACAGGCGCCTCCCATAATATTATTTTCTTTAATCGTTCGTATGGCACCGGTGACATTTTTAAATCGCAGCTTGCGGATAAATTCACCCGGTTTCGTATCGGCCGGGCACCCCTCGGAGCAAGGGGCGTCATGGCAAAGCAGGCAGCGGTCCGCTTCGGCTATGGCCTGGGCCAGATCAAGCCCTTTGCTCATTTTCTTAAATTTATCTAAATTACTCACAACTTTTCCTCCTTGCGGGTGATATTGAGTTTAGCAGAATGACGGTTTGCCTGTTGAGATAATGGGCCTCTGGAATCCCAGGAACTTTTCCTAGGACGAATGTAATTAAATGATTTGTTTAACAAAACTTGGATTTTAAGCCTTTCATAAAAAATTGTCAAACGATAATCTCTTTAATTTCTAAATACGGGTTCATTTAATATTTTTAATTTGAAAAAAGCTTGACGGCAATTTCTGATGCAACTATAAAACAGCTAATCTGTATCTATCGAAAGACCTGCTGTTCTTTTCAATTATGAAAGAAACCAGATTAAAGGAGGAGTGAATGTCGCGAGTTGTAAAATGCGCCCACATCCAGGCATCCAACGCCAAACATGACGGTACACCGGCCGAAATTAAAGAAGCCATGATCCAGAAACATATTCCGTTAATCGAGAAAGCTGGAAAAAAAGGCGTGAACATTCTGTGTTTGCAGGAAATTTTCTACGGCCCCTATTTTTGTGCCGAGCAGGATATCAAATGGTATCATAATGCCGAGCCGGTCCCCGGACCAACCACCGAACGCCTATCCGAATATGCCAAAAAATACCAGATGGTCATGATTATTCCCGTCTACGAAATGGAAATCGAGGGCGTCTATTATAATACGGCGGCTGTAATCAATGCAGATGGGACCTACCTGGGTAAATTTCGAAAAGTTCACATACCCCACACCTGGCCGGGATTCTGGGAAAAATTTTATTTCAAACCGGGCAATCTGGGATTTCCAGTATTTGAAACTGCCTATGCCAGAATCGGCATCTACATTTGCTACGACCGCCATTTCCCGGAATGTGCCCGGTTGCTGGCACTAAACGGGGCAGAGATACTCTTTAATCCTTCGGCCACCACATCGGGCAAATCCCAGTATCTATGGGAACTGGAACAGCCGGCCCAGGCGGTGGCCAACGGCGTGTTTATCGGCGCCAATAACCGCATCGGCCTTGAAAAGCCGTGGAAATTCGGCAAGTTTTACGGTTCCAGCTATTTCGTGGATCCGCGCGGTCAGATGATAGTCAAAGGCAGCGAGGACAAAGACGAAGTCGTCATCGCAGACCTTGATCTCGAGCTCATCCGTGAAGTCAGAGACGGCTGGCAATTTTTCCGCGATTTACGGCCTGATCAGTATACCGGTCTGACCCGAACGATTGGTTCATAAAGCGATATCATGTTCGTCATAGGTCTGAGAAATTATTAGGCTAACCGAATTTGAACCGGTTTTCCTGCGCGCATTCGAATTCGGTGGAAGGAGGTTGGTATTTATTCATCTTAACCATCCCCACAAGGGGGCAAACAAATAAGGAGGTCAACAGAGAATGAGTGAAGAAAGCACACAGGAAAAGCAACATTGGATTGTTTATCCTATTGGCAGTAAACCCAAGTGGCCGCTGGCGATATTGCTGGGCATTCAGCAATACCTGACCATGTTCGGTGCCACGGTCCTCATCCCCTTCATTGTCGGCGGGGCCATGAAACTGCCCCCGCATCAACTGGCATTGATGATTTCAACCATCTTTTTTACCTCCGGTCTGTGCACGCTGATCCAGCAGTCTCCACTGGGCAATAAGTTGCCGGTTATTCAGGGCGGTACATTTTCGTTTCTGGGCCCCACATTCGCCATCATTGGCATGGTGGCCGCCAAGAAACTGACCGGTGCGGAACCCATGTGGCAAATCCAGATTCAGCATGTAGCCGGCGCGATCATGATCGCCTCGGTGTTTGAAATTGTCCTGGGGTACACCGGCATCATGGGCTATGTGCGCAAGATCATCAGCCCCATCGTAATCGGTCCTACCATCGCCATGATCGGACTGGCACTCTATGGCATTGGAGCGCCCTGGATGGCCAGCAACTGGATCATTTCCCTGATCACCCTGGTGGCCCTTATTGTTTATTCTCAGGTGTTTTCGCAAAAATCCCGAGCCTTCATGCTTTTTCCGGTTTTGCTGGCCATCGTGACCGGCTGGCTGGCATCGCTTATCGGCACGGTAACCGGAATGATTTCGCCCGACAGCCCGGCCTTTCTGAAAACC
>Ga0316578_10000541_pt1 | contig 12943 bp, 10 predicted proteins | sample J0NA_2_FD_203076 | JGI IMG/M metagenome (GOLD analysis project Ga0316578, IMG submission 203076) | Rhizosphere microbial communities from salt marsh grasses in Alabama, United States - J0-2_160517rDrC | ecosystem: Host-associated > Plants > Roots > Rhizosphere | place: USA: Alabama | collected... | reverse complement strand
CCGTCTATTCGAACCAGGACGAGGGCATCGAGCGGGTCTGGCCGTTCGATATCCTGCCGCGGATCATCCCCGCGTCGGAGTGGGCGCATATCGAGGCGGGCCTGAAGCAGCGCATCCGCGCGCTGAATCTGTTTCTGAAAGACCTCTACCACGGCCAGCGCTGCCTGAAGGACGGCGTCGTGCCGCCGGAGCTGATCTATCGCGGCAAGGACTTCCGCCGCGAAATCATGGATATCGACGCCCCCCACGACATCTACACCCATATCAGCGGGGTCGATCTGATCCGCGACGAGGAAGGGCGCTACCTGGTGCTGGAGGACAACCTGCGCACGCCCTCCGGCGTCTCTTACATGATCGAGAACCGTGTCGTGGAGCGGCGCATCCTGCCGGAGCTGTTCACCCGCTACCATGTGCGCCGGGTGGAGCACTACCCCGCGCTGCTGCTGCAGGCCATGCGCCATCTCTCGCCCCGCGGCGCCGAGCGCGCCAACATCGTCGTGCTGACCCCCGGCATCTTCAACTCGGCCTACTTCGAGCACACCTTCCTCGCAAAGGAGATGGGTGTCGAGCTGGCCGAGGGCCGCGATCTGGTCTGCAAGAATGACAAGGTCTATCTGAAGACCACCCACGGGCTGCACCAGGTCGATGTGATCTACCGCCGTGTGGACGACGACTTTCTCGACCCGTTGGTCTTCCGCAACGATTCGGTGCTCGGTGTAGCCGGCCTGATCAACGCCTGGCGCGCCGGCAATGTGGCGCTGGTCAACGCGCCCGGGGCCGGCATCGCCGACGACAAGGCGGTATACGCCTATGTGCCGGAGATCATCCGCTACTACCTGGGCGAGTCGCCGATCCTGCAGAACGTGCCGACCTACCAGATGACCGACCCGAACGACCGCGCCTACGTCCTCGACAACCTGGAGCGGATGGTGGTCAAGGCGGTGGCCGAGTCCGGCGGTTACGGCATGCTCATGGGACCGAGCTCGACCCCGGCCCAGCGCGCGGAGTTCGCCCGCAAGGTCGAGGCGGACCCGCGCAACTACATCGCCCAGCCGGTGGTCCAGCTCTCACGCCACATCTGCTATCTGGACGGTGAGCTGGAGTCGCGCCACCTGGACCTGCGCCCGTTCATCATCTACGGCCGCGACATCGACGTGGTCCCCGGCGGGCTGACCCGGGTGGCCATGACCAAGGGCTCGCTGGTGGTCAACTCGTCCCAGGGGGGCGGCAGCAAGGACACCTGGGTGCTGGCGCAATGATCATGCTCAGCCGCATTGCCGAGTCGCTGTACTGGATGGCGCGCAACCTGGAGCGCGCCGACGAAACCGCGCGCATCCTCGATATCAACGTCTCCTTCATGCTGGAGGCCGACGAGGGCGCCACCGAGGAGATGCAGTGGACGCCGCTGCTGACCATCGTCGATGCCGACGAGCCCTACCTGGAGCGTCACCCGGACGGCAAGGTCACGGTGCAGCGCGTCATCGGTCTGCTGACCCAGGACAAGACCTATCCAAGCTCGATCTACTCCAGCCTGCGCCTGGCCCGTGAGAATGCCCGCGTGGTCCGCGACCGGATCTCCCAAGAGATGTGGGAGGCGATCAACGAGTTCTGGCTGGCGATCGACCGCCATCTGAAGACCAAGCTCCAGCCCTGGCGCGCGGCGGAGCTTTACGCCTACGTGCACCGCGAGGTGGCCCTGTTCTACGGCCTGGCCCAGAGCACGATGATGCGCGGCGAATCGTACGGTTTCACCCAGCTCGGCTGCCTGCAGGAGCGCGCCGACATGACCGCGCGCATCCTCGACGTGCGCTACCACCTGCTGCTGCCGGATCTGACCCTGGTCGGCTCCGCGTTGGACTATTACCAGTGGGGGGCGCTGCTGAAGTCCTTGTCGGGCTTCGAGGCCTACCGGCGCAAGTACCATGGCGGCATCCGCCCGATCGACGTGGTCGAGCTGGTGGTCCTGGACCCGGACTTCCCCCGCTCGCTGCGCTACTGCGTCGACGGTCTCGACCGGGCGCTGGAGCGCATCGGCCCGGTCGATGACGGCCAGGTGGACGAGCGCATGGCCGCGCTGCACGCCCACCTGGAGCAGTCCTCGCCGCGGGCGATCCTGGAGCATGGGCTGCACGAGTGGCTGGATGTCTTCCTCGGCCTGCTGGCCGACCTGACCGGCGCCCTGCAATCGGACTACTTCGAGGCGCACATGGGCGATGCACACCTCGACCTGGCCGGCGAGGCCGACCCGCGATGAAATACCGCATCGAGCGCAGCGACAGCCTGCTGTTCACCGCCCCGGTGCGCGAGCACCACTTCGAGTACCGGATTGCACCTTGGAACGACGCCGGACAGCGGCTGCTCGACCTTGACATCGGCGTCGATCCGCCGGCGATCGTCGCCTCCCATCGCGACTGCTTCGGCAATCAGGTCCACCACGCCGAGCTGCTGGCCGCCCACGACAGCCTGAGGCTGACCATGACCGCCGAGGTCGAGACCCTGCTCGCCAACCCCTTCGAGCACGACCCGATCCCCGTCGCGCGTGAGCGCAGCTGGATCGACCAGAGTCTACGCCAGGCCCCGCGGCTATGGGATTTCGTGCTGCACCGCAGCGAGCTGACGCCGAGCCTCGATGACGAGCTGCTGGCGGCCGTGCAGCGGTTAGCCGTGGCGGCGGAGGCCGATGATGCCGAGCCGTTGGAGATCCCGAGCTGGCGCGACGGCGAGCCGCTGCTCGACCAGCTCCAGGCGGCCATGGCCTGGATCAACGCGGAGATCAGCTTCGACCCCGATGCCGCCAGCGACACGGTCCCGTTGACCAAGCTGCTGTGCGAGCGCCGGGCGAGCTGCGCCGGGCTGGCCCACGTCTTGGTCGCCATCGTCCGCGGCTGGTCCATGCCCGCCCGTTTCGTTGCCGGCTATATCGACGCCGCCTATTTCGAGGCCGACGATGATGCAGGCGCGGACGCCGAGCCCCGTCCGCAACGCCGACACTGCTGGATGGAGGCGCTGATCCCCGGCGCCGGCTGGCGCGGGTTCGACCCATCCCTCGGGCTGCTGGCCGACGCGACCTTCATCCGCACCGGCATCGGGCGCGATGCGGCGGACCTCATCCCGGAGCGGCATAGCTGGAAGGGCGAGGCCGAGGTCGCCTCGCGCGTCACCGAGATCCAGGTGCAGCGGGTCGAATGACCGTGGCAGCCGCGGACGTCGTCGTCTGCCTATGCCGGCCCGCGGTACGCCGACTTTAGCCCGCCAACGCTAACACTCGCCGGCTGAAGCCGGCGCACACGTGGCGTGGTGCACTTCAGCGGGGGATGTCGTGGTGGCTGATCTCCCAGCCTTGGGCGCGATAGTGGGTCCAGCGCTGGCGGGCGGCTTGGAGCACGGCAGGGTCCGGGTCGAGGGGCTCGCAGATGCGTCGGAAGCGCGCGGCGAACGGGGGTGGCGCCAGGTCCAGGTTGATCAGGACCTGGTCGCGGTCCTCGGGGGTGCCGTCGGGGCTGATCAGCACGGGCGTCAGCTCGGCGTCGGTGGCGCCGACCAGGCCATGGGGGACGAAGCTGTCATCGCGGAAGGTCCACAGCAGTTCGTCGAGCTGGCCGGCGAGGCCGCGGTCCGGGCAGTGGATCAGGATCAGCAGCCCCTCCGCCAGGATGCGCTCCACCAGCCGGCAGCACAGCCGCAGCCGCGCCCCAGGGGCGCCGTTTTTTTGCAGGTAGAAGTCGACGCGCGGCATGGTCCGATCGGTCGGGCCGTCTTCTTGGCCCTTTGCGCCCTTGCGGTGAACGATCCCCGGTAACGCCTAGCCGCCGGACTGGGGCGCCGCTCCACTGCGCTGGATCAGCAGCTCCGAGAGCAAGGCCACGGGCCGGCCGGTAGCTCCCTTTTCCTTGCCGGTGAGCCAGGCGGTGCCGGCGATGTCGAGGTGCGCCCAGCGGAGCTTTTTCGTATAGCGGGCGAGGAAAGCGGCGGCGGTGATGGCGCCGGCGTCGCGCCCGCCGATGTTGGCCATGTCGGCGAAGTTGCTGTCGAGCTGGCTGTCGTAATCCTTCCATAACGGGAGCCGCCAGGCGCGGTCGCCGCTGGCCTCGCCGGCGGCCAGGACCTCTGCGGCGAGCGCGTCGTCGGTGGTGAACAGGCCGGAGGCGTGTCGGCCCAGGGCGACGATGCAGGCGCCGGTCAGCGTCGCCATGTCGACGACGATCTCGGGGTCGAAGCGCTCGGCATAGGTCAGGGCGTCACAGAGGATGAGCCGGCCCTCGGCGTCGGTGTTCAGGATCTCGATGGTCTGGCCGGACAGGCTGGTGACGATATCGCCGGGCTTGTTGGCGGCGCCGTCGGGCAGGTTTTCCGACGCCGGCACGATGCCGACGATGTTGATCGGCAGCGCCATGGCCGCCGCGGCATGGATGGCGCCGAAGACGCTGGCGCCGCCGCACATGTCGTATTTCATCTCATCCATCTCGGCGGCGGGCTTGATGGAGATGCCGCCCGCGTCGAAGGTGAGCCCCTTGCCGACCAGGGCCACGGGCTTGTCGCCGTCGCGCCCCCCGAGGTAGTGCATCAGGATCAGCTTGGCCGGCTCGCGGCTGCCGCGGGAGACCGACAGCAGGGCGCCCATCTTCAACTCCTCCATGGCGTCCTCGTCGAGCACCTCGCAGTGGATGCGCTCGTCGGCCGCCGCCATGGCCTGGGCACGCTCGGCGAGGTACGTCGGGGTGCAGATATTGCCCGGCAGGTTGCCGAGGTCCCGCGCCAGGTTCATCCCCTCACCGACGGCCTGACCATGGGCGACGGCGGTCGCGGCCAGCGAGGCCTGCGACTTGTGGGCGACGTGGATATGGATGCCGCGCATCGGGTCGCGGGCGGTCTCCGGCTTCTTCTTGGTGTGCTCGTAGCGGTAGGCGGCGCGCACCGCGGTCGCGGCCACGTGGCGGACGCACTGGTAATAGTCCATGCCCTTCGGCAGCGGGTCGGGGAGCGTGAACAAGGCATCGGAGACGCGGGTCTCGGCGAGACGCTTGAAGGTGGCCTCGAGGGCCTTGTCGAAGCCGGTGCGATCGAGCTCCTTGCGCTTGCCCAGTCCGACCAGCAATACCCGCTCGGCGGCAATACCGGGCAGGTCATAGAGCAGCAGGCTGTCGCCGGTCTCGCCGTCGAGGTCGCCGCCCTTGAGCCGCTTCGAGATGGCACCGCCGCTGGCCTTATCGATGGCCGCGGCGTCGCCGGTGAGCTTGTGCTTGGCAAACACGCCGAGGATGAGGCAGGGGGTCTTGGCCTTGGCGGCGTCGCCGGTCTTGATCTTGATCTCCACGGGCACTCCGGAATGCTGTCTCTGCTGGATAGGGTCGGTGCGCTCGGTAGGGCCTGTCGCCGCCGTTGCGCTGGTGTAAGATTTCGACCGCCCAAGTCTACCGGAATCTGCGCCGGTTTCACCGGGCGCATCGGGTCGTCGTGGCTTTTCGTTCCGACCCAATCGATTCCCCTGTTAGGAGACCGCGTGCGGATCATCGATCGCTATCTCGCCAAGGCCGTGCTCGGCGGGACGTTGCTGACATTGGCGGTGCTGGTGCCGTTGCTGGCCTTCTTTCTGCTCGCCGACGAGCTGGACCAGGTGGGCATGGCGCAGTATCGGTTCCTGGACGCGGTGCTGTTCGTGACGCTGAGCATGCCGCGCTATATCTACCAGGTCTTTCCGATCGCGACGCTGATCGGTGCCCTTGTCGGTCTCGGCACGTTGGCGAGCCGGTCGGAGCTGGTGGCGATCCGGGCCGCCGGCGTCTCCATCGCTCGCATCGTCCTCGGCGCGCAGATCGGCGGTCTGATTCTGGCGCTGATCGCGGTGCTGCTCGGCGAGGTCGTCGCGCCGCCGGCGGAACAGCGGGCATTGGCGCTGCGTGCCCGCGCCCAGACCGGCAATGTGGTGCAAATGACGGCCTCCGGCTTCTGGGCAAAGGATGGCGATACCTTTGTGCAGATTCGTGAGATCGCCTCTGGCCGCCAGCTCAGCGACATCGAGATCTATCGCGTGGACGGCGATCGGCTGCTGGAGGCGACCCACGCGGCCGGGGCGCGCTATCGGGGCGGCAACTGGGTCCTGGAGAACCTGGAGCGCAGCCGCATCAGCGACGACCGCGTCGAGGTCGAGCGTGTCGAGGCCGCGGGCTGGAGCTCACTGTTGAGCCCGCGGCTGCTGAAGGTCATCGTCGTCGAGCCCCACGCGTTGCCCGTCTGGGGGCTGTTCCGCTACATCGCCTTCATGAAGACCAACGGACAGGACGCGGGACCGTACGAGGTCGCCTTTTGGGGAAAGATCGTGCATCCGTTCCTGGTCCTGTCTGTGATCTTCGTCTCGATCCCGGTCTTGCTCGGCTCGGCCCGCACCAGTGGGCTCGGCGGGCGGATCTTCGCCGGCATCGTCATCGGCATCGCCTTTTATCTGGTCAGTCGGACCTTCTCGTTTCTCGCGCTGCTCTACCACCTGAACCCTGGCATCGCCGCCTTCAGCCCGCCGATCCTGTTCGTCGCGGCGGCGCTGCTGCTGCTGCGCCGCGTGGGCTGACGTGGCCGCGCGGCGCCCGGAGGACGCGGAAACGGCGCCGACCGCGAAGCGCGGTCAGCCGCCAGCACGCCGGGGTGGAAATTCGCGAAACAGGTCCCGAACAAGCATCGAGCGCCAGAGATAGGCAAGCACGGCGAGGCTCAGCAGCACCGACAGCACTGTCGCCTCGTCGAGCAGCGACGCCAGCGGCCGGGTCTCACGGAGCAGCCGCCACCCGAGCAGGCCGAGATAGACCAGCACCGATGCCGTGAGCAGCGACGGCCCCCAGGGCCACAGTCGGCGCATCCAATCCGGGGCCTCCGGGCGGCGTCTGGCCGCCACCGCCGCCACCGGCAGGGCGATCAGGTCGGCGAGCAGGTACTCGGGCCGAATCAGCTCCCGCAGCACGGTGATCTCGGCGCCGGTGGTGGGCATGAAGGTGATCCCGAGCAGCAGCACGTGGCGCAATTGAAATGCGAGCACCAGCCAGAGCGTGAGTGGGACCTTCAGGACCAGGTGGGCGTCGTAGCGATCGGGGTCGTGGATGGTCAACGGGGCTCCGCAGAGTCGCATCGGTGAGGCGATCGCGTCGCCCGGCGCGGGCGTTCTTCTGCTTCAGACTGGCGTCGACGGAGCCGAAAAGGGGCTCAGTCGCTGGAGACCAATACCCGGCCCATGCCGGGACCGAGCACGAAGTGGAATGGCGCTGGCAGCTCGTCCATCGGCCAGTCCGGTGACAGGTCGCGGATCGGCCCCGGCGATTGGATCAGGTGGCGCAGGTCGTCGACATAAAAGGTCTGCCGGCTCCAGGGGTCACGATTGAGCACGAGCAGGCCCTGGCCGGGGCCGTCGACCGCGTGCTTGCGCAAGACGAGGATCGACGGGTCGGGATAGTGGAGCTGGTCGATGCGCCCCTCGCCAGCGAATACCGGTGCCTGGTCCTTGATGGCGTTGACCTGGGAGATGAAGCCGGTCAGGTCGCAGTTGGGCTGCTCCCAGTCGTCCGGGGTGGTGTCGACCACGTCCAGACGCTTGCGAAAGCCGTACTCGAAGCCGATGGGGATCATGACACCGGTGGCGAACAGGGCAGTGAACAGATAGCGCTGGCGCAGGGCATCGACGTTGCCCTCGAACTCATCGAACAGTCTGCGCGTGTCGTGGCTCTCCGGGAAGCCGATCGATGGGGCGATGTCGCGGGTCAGCTCGTACTGCTCCAGCAGCCAGTCGCCGTGGAAATCCCACCACTTCGCGCTGTTGAAGATGGCATCGAACCCGGCGTCGGCGGTCTCGCGGGTCTGTTGCGGTGTGCAGCCGAGGGTCTCGGCAACGAACAGCACGTCCGGGTGGGCGGCGCGGATGGGCTCGATGATGCGGCGCCAGAATTCGGACGGCACCTGATAGGCCGCGTCGCAGCGAAATCCGCGGAAGCCAAGCCGGACCAGGTGCTCGACCATCTTGATGCAGTAGGCGAGCAGACCGTCCGCGGCCTCGGGCTCACGCAAGGCGGCTTGGTGATCCAGCTGGGCCAGGTCGCGCCAGACGACCTTGGTGCCGTTCTCCTCGATGCAGAACGGGTTCGCGATTCGGCCGTGCTCGTACCGGAACCACTGCGGATGCCGCTTGACCAACGGGCTGTCCTCTGCACAGTGGTTGATGACCAGGTCGATCATCATCGATAGGCCCTGGGCATCGGCGGCGTCGCTGACGGCGCGAACCTGCTGGTCAGCGCTCTTGGATGAGCTCCGGGTCAGCAGGACTGGATTGATGTCGAAGTAGTCGGCGATGGAATAGAGGCTGCCGGAGCGACCGAGCCGCTGGATCGGATTGACGAACACCCAGTCGAAGCCCATGGACGCGGCCCGCTCGAGATGTGGCCCCCATCGGTCGAAGGGGCCGGCCAATAGCGGAAACAGGTTGTAGATTCTCATGCTCTTGTTTATTCCCGGTCAGCGGCGCCTAGCACAGCGTCCGCAGTCGGTGCGCGGTGTGTCAGGAGCCAGTGGCTGCATGACCTGGGCCGCCATCGATGCTCAGCCCCCGCGCTGAGGTGCGGTGGCGCGCCGTCTGGCGATACTGCTCACGTCGACGAAGTAGTAGCCACATTGCTCTGGCGTCACGTTCTCGTCGGCCGTGCGCGGATACTTGCGGCAGCTTGGCGGGCGGGCGAAGTAGACCGAGCAGGTGCTCAGGCCTTCCGCGTCGTAGCGCAGGAACGGGCAGGGATAGGGGAGCTTACAGCACTCGCCGCAGCGGTTGCATTCACCTTGCCGATTGGCGTCGATCGGCAACATCGACGTAATGAATCGCTTCATTTTGTGCTTCAGCGCGACCACGTCGCTTTTGAGCTGGATGGGGTCGGGGCGCTTGTCGGCCATGAACGAGACCTCCGGGGGGTGACGAGACCGCGAAAGGACGATGCGACCGCGTCGGACTGGCTAGGGCGCGGGCATCTCGGGCTAGGGCACGCGAGTATAGCCAGATGGCGGGGTTTTTACAGCAGCATGCCCGTGGCAGACCCGGCTCTTGGCACCCTGCTGAAAACCGTCCGAATACCCCAACCTGTCTGGGCAACGCGGTTTGCGACGTGCCTACCGCGCCGTCCAAAAATCATGCCGAGCGATCTCAGACCCAAGGCCTACCCCGAGCATCTGCGCGAGCGCATCTGGCCGCTGACGACTCGCCCGCCGCGACGTGGCGGCGAGCTGGTGCTCTATTGGATGCACCACGCGGTGCGCGGGCACGAGAATCCTGCGTTGGACGTGGCGCGCCTCGCCGCGGATGCCCTAGGCTTGCCGTTGTTGATCTACCAAGGCCTCGCAGGCCGCCACCGCTTCAATGCCGATCGCCACCATTGGCTCATCATCGAAGGCGCCCGCGACGCGCATGAGGAGCTCCGGCGGGCAGGGCTGCGGGCGGTGCTGCACGTCCCCGCAGACCCGTCGGCTCCGTCACCACTGCCCGCCCTGGCCGCCCGGTCCGCATTGGTCATCGGCGAGGACTTCCCCGCGCCGCCGTTCCCGCGCTGGGCGGACAGGCTGGCGGCGCGGATCGATGCGCCGCTGTGGCTCGTGGATTGCGCCTGCATAGTGCCCATGCGCGCCCAGCCGCGACGGTTCGAGCGCGCCTTCGAGCTGCGCCGACACAACGAGCGCGCCTATGCCGAGCGGGTACACAGACCCTGGCCCGAGCTGGAGACCGTGCCCCCTGCCTGGCCGGGCCCATTGCCGTTCACACCGGTGGAGCCGGGTGGGGCCGATTTGGCCAGCCTCTGCGCGCGCTGCGCGATCGACCATAGCCTGGGCCCGGTGACGCACACCCGTGGCGGATCTATCGCCGGCTATCAACGCTGGGAAGCCTTCAAGCGCGAGGGTCTGGCGACCTATCACCGGCTGCGCAACGATGCCGCCGTGGATTGGCCGCGCGGGGTGAGCCGGCTCTCGGCCTATCTGCATCACGGCCAGGTCTCACCATTTCGCATTGCCAGGGAGGCCGCTGCCATCGGCGGAGAAGGTGCCGATAAGTTCCTCGACGAGCTGCTGATCTGGCGCGAGCTGGCACACAACTTCGCGCTGCATACACCGGACCCGGAGTCGTTGGATGTGCTGCCCGCCTGGGCCCGCGAGACCTTGCAGGCCCATGCGGACGATCCTCGCTCGGTGCTGATCGATGACGAGTCGTTGGCGCGCGCCGGCAGTGGCGACCGGCTCTGGGACCTAGCTCAGCGTTCGCTGCTGATCCATGGCGAGCTGCACAACAACCTGCGCATGACCTGGGCCAAGCAGATCCCGGGCTGGACCCCGGGTCCGTCCGCGGCGCTGGCGCAGCTGGCCGACCTCAACCACCGCCATGCCCTCGATGGCTGCGACCCCAACTCCTACGGCGGGCTGCTATGGGCGCTGGGGCTGTTCGATCGACCGTTCAGCCCGGAGCGACCGGTGACCGGTCGGCTGCGCTGTCGCGAGACCGCGGCTCACGCGCGCCGGCTCGACATCGATCACTACGCGCGCCGGGTGGAGCGGCCGACCGGTCCGCGTCTGCGGATCGCCGTCGTCGGCGCCGGGCTGGCCGGGATCAGCGCGGCTCGGGCGCTGCACGATCAGGGCCATGACGTGGTTGTCTTCGAAAAGTCGCGGGGCCTCGGTGGACGTGCGGCGACCCGTCGCATCGACACGGATGGCAATGGCGGCTCGGCGGTCGGCTTCGATCACGGGGCTCAGTACTTCACCGCCCGCGATCCGCGATTCCTGCGCCGGGTCCAGGCTTGGGCAGCGCGGGGACTCATCGCCCCCTGGAAGGGGCATCTCGGCATCTGGGACGGCGCATCTCCACGACCGAGCGGCAGCGACGACCTCCGCTGGGTCGGTTTGCCCGGGATGAGTGGGCTCGCGCGGGGGCTCGCCGCGGGCCTCGCGCTGCGACTCGGCTGTCGCGTCGGGCCGCCGGAGCGTGACCAGGACGGCTGGCGGCTGCGCAACGACGATGGGGATAACCTCGGGCAATTCGACCGCGTCCTCATCGCCATGCCGGCCCCGCAGGCCGCCGTGCTACTCCAGGAGGCTGCGCCGAGACTGGCACAACGTGCCGATACGGTCGCCTTCGTGCCGGCCTGGTCGCTGATGTTGCAGCTGGAACGTCCGCTGCGGCTGCCCTTCGATGGGCTTTTCTGCAATGCCGAGCCGTTGCGCTGGTTAGCGAACAATGGCAGCAAGCCGGGGCGTAAGGGTCAGACCTGGGTGGTCATCGCCAGCCCGCGGTGGAGCCGCGATCATTTCGGTGAGCACCCGGAGGTGATCGCCGCCGTGCTGACCGATGCACTGGCCGATCTTTATGGCGGGGCACTGCCACCGACGCTCTGGTCCGGGGTACAGCGCTGGCGCTACGCCAATCCGGAACAGCCGCTTGACGAGGGCTGTCTCTGGGACGGGGCACTCGGCATCGGCGTCTGCGGGGACTGGTGTCTCGGCGAGCGGATCGAGGCCGCATGGCTCAGCGGCGAGGCCCTTGCAGGACGCGTCCTCTGCGACCTGGCCAAGCGGCTGGATGAAACGGCTTCGTAGCGCCCGGCCGGGGAGCCGACCGACTGCTGGTCATGCTCGCAGCCGTTGGCGCGGACGCATCGGCGGGAGCGATCGCCGCCGCCGACCTCGCCGCCGGACATCCGGCACGGCCATCCGTGTGCGGGCGCGCCGTCGGTTCGGCGCATGGAGACCGATCAGCCGCCCGGTCACGGTTGTAAGAAGGCCGAGCAGGGTGTAGAAGCCGGACAGGAACAGCATCAGGACCAGCAGATTGGCGGTCGTATCCATCGTCTCCTCCGCGGGGTTGGGGATGGTGAGGTCAGCATGACGCCGCCGGTGGCTCAATCGGCGAGTCCGCCGCCTGTCCTTCACCGCTCCCATTTCACGCTTCACGCTTCTACGAATGAACCCGATCGAGCTTGCCCTCTTCGCCAGTCGCCTCGAGGCCGTCTGTGACGAGATGGGCGCGGTGCTGCGCAACGCCGCGTTCTCGCCGAACATCCGCGATCGTCTGGATTTCTCCTGCGCCGTTTTCGACGCCGAAGGAGGGCTCTGTGCCCAGGCTGCCCATATCCCCGTGCATCTGGGCAGCATGGCCTATGCGATGGCGGACCTGATCGCCGGCCGGGACTGGGGCGACGGTGACATGCTCATCGTCAACGACCCCTTCCTGGGCGGTACCCACCTGCCGGACGTCACCCTGATCGCGCCGGTGTTTGCTGGGGGGCATAACTCCCGCCGACCCAGCGCCTTTGTGGTCAACCGCGCCCACCATGCCGATATCGGCGCAAGCTCCCCCGGCTCGATGCCGATCTCGCGGACGTTGGCCGAGGAAGGCGTGGTCATCCCACCGCGGTTGCTGGTGCGCGGTGGCGTCCTGGACGAGGCCGTGCTGACCGAGATCGTCGATCAGACCCGCACCCCGCGCGACGCCAAGGGCGATTTCTTTGCTCAGATCAGCGCCAATCATGCCGGACGTGAGCGCTTGCGCGGTCTGCTGGTGTCCATGGGGGAGCCGTTTCCCGCGGCCCTCGATGCGCTCAACGACTATGGCGAGCGCCTTGCACGGGATGCCCTATCGCGGATACCTGGCGGCCGCTATCGGTTCGAGGACTGGATGGACGACGACGGGCAGGGCAACCAGGCCCTGCGGATCGCCGTGACCATGACGGTGGCCCGCGGCGACGTCGAGCTGGACTTCACCGGCACCGCGGCGCAGAGCGCCGGCAACGTCAATTGTCCACTCGCGGTGGCCGCGGCAGCCGTCTTCTACTGTTTCCGCTGCCTGATGCCGCCACAGACACCAGCCTGCGCCGGCACACTGCGACCGATCCGACTCCGGGCCCCGGCCGGCTCGCTGGTCAATGCGCGGCGTCCCGCCGCG
>Ga0316578_10000539_pt1 | contig 12955 bp, 10 predicted proteins | sample J0NA_2_FD_203076 | JGI IMG/M metagenome (GOLD analysis project Ga0316578, IMG submission 203076) | Rhizosphere microbial communities from salt marsh grasses in Alabama, United States - J0-2_160517rDrC | ecosystem: Host-associated > Plants > Roots > Rhizosphere | place: USA: Alabama | collected... | reverse complement strand
ACGAGAAGCAGCAGGTCGCCGTCGACCAGTTCCTGATGCAGGGTGGCACCGTCGTCATGGCCGCGTCGCCCTTCGACATCGACCTGTCCAGCAGCGGTATCACGGCCGCCACGCAGCAGACCGGTCTGGAGGACTGGCTCGACGGCCTCGGCCTGACCCTCGCGCCGACCCTGGTGCTGGACCCGCAGAACACGCCCTTCCCGATCCCGGTGCAGCGCAACCTGGGTGGTTTCGTCGTCGAGGAGATCCAGACCTTGGACTACCCGTATTTCCCCGACGTACGCGGCGACGGCTTGTCCGCGGATTCCGGCATCACCGCAAACCTGGACATGCTGACGATGAACTGGTCCTCGCCCATCACCGTCGATTCCGAGACCAACGCGAAGCGCCGCGTCACACCGCTGATCGAGAGCTCGCCGAAATCCTGGACAAGCGACTCCACCGACATGCAGCCGGACTTCCAGGCCCACCCGCAGTTCGGCTTCCCGCGCGGCGACGACACCGGCCGCAAGCTCCTGGCCGTCGCGGTGGAGGGCCGCTTCGACTCGGCCTTCGCCGGGCGGCCGTCGCCGCTGCGCAAGGACGACACCGACCAGGCCGACGAGACGGCCGCCGACAGCGCCGAATCGAGTTCAACGGCAGCGACCGGCGAGCCCGCGGCTGGACAGGACGACGGCACCGACTCCGCCGTCCCCGCGGTGGTCGAGCACTCGCCCTCCTCGGCGCGGCTGATCCTGATCGGCTCGTCCGGCTTTCTCAGCGACACCGCCATCAGCCTGGCCACCGAGGCGACCCAGACCCAGTACCTGCAGCCGCTGGAACTGGTCCAGAACGCCATCGAATGGTCGCTGGAGGACCGCGGCCTGCTGACGCTGCGCGGCCGCGGCCAGTTCAGCCGGCTGCTGGAGCCCATCAGCCGCGGCCAGCGCATGTTCTGGGAATACCTGAACTATGTGCTTGCCGCCGCCGGACTGGCCCTGGTCTATGCCCTGCACCGCCTGCTGCGCCGGCGCCGCGAGCGCGCCTACGACCTGCTGTTGAGGGTCTGAGCCATGCGTCTGTCCTTGCCCCGTTTTCTTGCCGGCAACCCGCTCAAGCACCTGGACCCGAGCTGGCGGCAGGCCCTGCGCGGACCGCTGGTCCTGGGCCTGGTCGCCGCCCTGGTGGTCCAACTCGTCATCGCGCTGGCCGCCGGCGGCGGCCGCGGCCTGGTTCCCGCCGCCGGCGACCGGGCGCTGGTGGACATCCAGCCCGACCAGGTCACCGCCATCACCATCGACGGCGCCGACGGCCAGGTGCGCCTGACCCGCGGCGCCGATGGCTGGACGCTGCCGGCGCTCGATGACTTCCCTGCCGATGCCGTCAAGGTGCAGGGCCTGTTGCAGCTGGTGTCCGGGCTGCGGCGCCCGCTGCCCGTGGCCACCTCGGCCGAGGCCCGCGCCCGCTTCAAGGTCGGCGACGACGAGCCCGAGCACCGCCTGACGCTGAGCGGTGCCGGCGGCGAGCCGGCCGTGCTGATCGCCGGCGACTCACCCGGCTTTCGCCGCAGCTACGTGCGCGTGGCCGGCGAGGACGCCATCTACGACCTGCCCCTGCCCGGCCACGAGCTCGGCGCCGCCGCGGACGCCTGGATCGCCCGCGATCGGCTGCGGCTGGACGCCGATGACATCGAGCGGGTCGCCGGCGACGGCTGGGCCCTGGTCCGGGACGGCGACGGCTGGCGGCTCGAAGGCGCCGACGGCGAGCCTGACAACGACGGCATCGCCGGCCTGGTCGGACAGGTCGCGAACCTGAGCTACGAAGGGGTGCTCGGCACAGAAGCGCCGACAGATGCCGACCTGGATCATCCGGCGCTGACGCTGGATATCCGGCTCGCCGACGGCGATGCGCGGACCTACCGGATCAGCCCCGTCGGTGGCGGGGACGATGCCGCCGCGGATGTCGAGGACTATGTCCTGGCGACGTCGTCGAGCCCGTTCCGATTCCGGTTGTCGCGGTTCGACCTGCAGGGACTCATCGATCTCGACCCGGCGGAGCTGACACTGTCGGCACCGGCGGGGCCGGAGGAACAGCCAGAGGCCGCAGCCGTGCAGCCAGCCGCGGCGGCGGCTGCACAACCCACCGAGGCGGCGGAGCAACCGGCCGCGGCAGCGGAGGAGCCGGCCGCACCGACGGCGGCAAGCCCAGGTCCAGGCAGCGGGGCCGCGGGCGACAGCACCCCCGCGGCCGGCGCGAAGAGGGAGCCGCCGGTCGAGCCCGCCGCCGCGCCGGAGGCCGGTCTGGCTCCGTCCCCGGCCCAGGCCGCCCCCGAGGCCGCGACCGCGGCGCCGGCGGGAGCAGCCGCCGGGCGGAGAGGCGAACCTCGGACCACGGGACCGCCCGCGTCCGGAGCCAGTCTGCCGGCACCGGCCGAAACGATGCCGCCAGCGTCGGCAGAAGCCGTTCCACCCGCCGGACAAGGCCCGCCACCGGCAGCAGCCACCGAAACCGGCGCTGTCCCCGCAGCCGCCGCATCGGGGGCTTCGGGGCCCGCCGCCGGAACTGCAATTCCCGCCCAGTCCGACAGCGCCGCCGGCGAGGCGGCCGGAACGCCTCCCGAGGCCGCCGTAGCCCCCGCCGAGGAGGCGTCCACCACCACCGCACCTGCAGCGCCGGCGCCGCCGGCGCCACCACGCCGGGCCGAGCCCTGGCCACCCCGGCAGGGTCCACCGATGGGCCCGCCCGGCAGCCATCCGCCCTGGGGACCGCAGATGCCGCCGCCGGGCTGGCGCCGCTGAGCACGTCCCTCACGCAGCCGCCGCTCTTCGTTCCTCCGCGGCCCCGCTACTGCGGCAGCCGGCGAAGCGCTGGCAGCAACCTGTTCTCGACCACCCGCGCCGCAAGACCGGTCAGCGAGCCGGCCGGGGGCGGATCATCCCGCCGCGGCTGGGCGGCCGCGTCCTGCCAGCCCGCCATGGCGTCTGCAAAGGTCGTCACCCGGTAGCGTTCCGGATGGGCCGCCAGATGGCGGCACAGCTTTTCCAGCCGTCGCTGCCGCAGCCGGTCCGCAATGTAGCGCGGCGGCACGTTCAGCCCTTGCGGGAGAGCAATGCGGAAGTCGTGGGGATGCATCAGCACGACGACAGGGCCGATACCTCGGCGGGCGGCGCTGGCCAGCACGGCTGCGATCTCGCCGAAGGAGGAGCCGGTGATGGTGAGCAGCAGCAGCCGGCCGCGCAGCAGCGGCGGCCGATAGCTGGTTACCGGCACCTCGACGATGCCGTCGATAACGTGGGTCCCCGCGTAGAGCTGCAAATGCGCGTCGGCCGGCCGCATCAGCCCGACGCCGATGTTGGACGCCAGCGCCAGGCCCGCCGAGCGCATAGCCGGATACAGGACGGCGCCGGCGTCCAGGTTGCCGCAGCGGAAGGCGAGGGGGCGGCGACCCGAGAGGCGCTCAAGGATGTCACAGCCTTCCCGCAGTAGGGAGGCGACCTCCGCCGGCTGGCGGCCGACCAGGCTGTCGCTGCCCGCCGGCGGCAGCATCGGCTCCTCACGCCAGCGCGGATTCAGGAAGCGGCGCCAGATCGGGTGCAAGTGCAGTTGCACATCCTGGCCGCGGGCGAGGATGTCGGCCACGACGCCGCCCATGGGTCCATCACCCAGCAGGATGGTGTTGAAGACCTCCACGAAGAAGGTGCCGCCGAAGCCGTGCCGGTCCAGGCAGTCCAGCAGAAAGCCCAGCCCCTCCGATCGGCCGCCGGCACGCCCGTAAACCCACTCCGGGCCGAGCACGGGGCGCTCCGGCCGCGCCAAGGCATTGTTGGGGCTGAATTCCACGTCGACGCTGAGGCAAACGTCGATAGGCGCAACGGGCCGTCCGGTCACGCGCCCGCTCCCGCCGCAGGCGCGCGCCGGCTGGCCTGCGCGGGCGCGATATCGATAAAGATCACGGACGGGCAATCCTCCCTGTCCGCAAGCGCCCGCATATGGGCCCTTGTGGAGGCCAGCCCCTCCAGCGACGCTTGCCGGCTCATTGCGCCTCCCCGTCGCCCCCCGCCTGCAGCCTCTTCAATGCCTGCGAGCGCGCATAGCGCTGATAGGTCCAGCCCTTCTCGTAGGCGCGCTCGGTGACGAAACCGATGCTGTTGTGCATACGGTGGGTCAAGACAAGGGCATCGGTGGACAGCACGCGGCGGCCGTCCTCGCTGAAGAACACCAGGGCCGGCAGCTCGGTGAAGCCGAGAGCCTGGTACCAGGCCTGCGGTGTCGTACGCCCGCCGCCCGGCATCAGCACCGGCGTCTCTGCGTCGGCGGCGTCGAGCCGCACGACGTCGAAGTCGTCCAGGCGCGCGCGGATGCTCTCGTCACCCAGGACTTCGTTGTGGAAGCGCTCACAGCGGGTGCAGCCCGCACCTTCGAACAGCACCAGCAATGGTCGCTCGGCCGCCATGCGGCTGCGGTCCAGGGCGTAGGGGGGCGCCGCGAACAGCGGATCATCGAGCAGGCCGCCGCCCGCTGGTGCTGCGCCGGCCGCCAGATAGTCCCCGAGCGACATCTCCTTGTAGCGGCCCTCGATCAGGTAGTCGAGAACCTGGCTGAAGCGCTCCGGCTCATAGTAGCCGGTCAGCCGGAGGAGACGGTCGCCGCCGGTATCGTAGAACAGCAGCGTGGGCGCGAACTCGACGCCCTGGTCGACGGCGAACGTCTTGACCCGCGTCGCGTCACCGTCGAAGTCGGTCAACTCCGCGTCGGAGAAGATCTCCAGCCCGATGGCGTCGAAATGGTCCCGAACCCGCGCGGCGATGGCGGGGTCCCCGAGACTCTTGGTCAGGAACAGGTGGCAGTAGGAGCAGCCCTGGGTCGTGAAGAACAGGAACAGTCCCAGCTTCCCCTCGTCGGCCGCCGCCTCGGCATCGTCCCGGAGGTCCAGGAAGCTTTCCTTGAACCAATCGGGATAATGGAGCTGGTAGATCTCACCGTCATCGAACCCGCCGTCGCCCGCGGACGGCGCCGCGGCGGCGGTGCTGAAGCCCGGGATCAGCAGGATGACGACGGCCAGCATGATGGCACGTGATGGCATCGGACCTCCAACGAAATGGTCGGGTATGAGGAGATAGGTTAGCCGATGCCGGTCAGGCTCGTCGGCGACACGAAGCCCCGGGCTAGCCGGAGCCGTCGTGGTCGCGCGGCAATGCGGCGTAGGGCGCGGCGCTGTCGGCAGGCCGGCCGGTGACGAAGGAGCGCCGCACATCGACCAGCGCGCGCCCGGCCAGCGCGGTGCGGCCGACGAGCATACGGAAGCGCATGGTGTCGCGGTCGGTCAGGGTCAGCTCGACGGGCCAGCGCTGGCCGGCCACGTCCAGCTCCGCGCGGATGACCGGGCGCCGCTCGCGATGGCCGCCGGAATCGGTGACGGTGCGGCTGTCGAGAAGCGGCGCCTGGCAGCGTACGACGACATCGCTGCGGCCTTGCAGCGGATGCACGGCGAAACGCACCCAGTCGGCGCCGTCGCGCCCGAAGGGCTCGAGCTCGAAGGCATGCAACGCCGAGGTCCGCGCGCCCGTGTCCACCTTGGCCTTGATCAGCGGCAGCCCGAGACCCGGCAGCGCCACCCATTCACGCCAGCCGAGAATGATCGGTCCTTCGGCCCCAGCGCCTTCATCGCTCACGACGGCAACCCGCCAAAGGCTGGTATTGGCATGATGAACGGACCCGGTTCAGGCTTGGACGGCAAACCCGTGATTTTAGCAGCATGCTCGGCGTTCGCCCGCCACGACCGGCCCCATAGATTGCGAGCACGCGCAGCGGGCAGGCGCGGAGGCCGAACAGTCATGGACATGAATTGCGACTCACGGGAGTCCGGCGAAGCGCGAGCGTGCGCTCCGGAATGAGCGCCCACATAGCCTGGTAAACTTCGCCCGAGACTTACCATAAAAGGCCAGCAGTGACCGCATCGCTAGACGACACCGGTAACGGAATGGCACTCCCCCAAGGGGTGCGCCTGGGGCGGGCCATCTGCGGCGAGCTCGCCGAGGCCGAACGGCGGGAATGGTGGCTCGCCAACGGCCGCGGCGCCTATGCCGCCGGCACCGTCGCCGGCTCATTGACGCGCAGCTATCATGGTCTGCTGGTGGCGCCCGTGCAGCCGCCGCTCGGACGCCGGCTGCTGCTGGCGAAAGCCGATGCGACCCTGATCGACGGCGCGCGAGAATGGCCGCTGTTCACGAACCGCTGGACCGGCGGCGCCGTCGCCCCGGCCGGCCATGCGCACATCGAATCCTTCCATCTGGAGGGGCGGCTACCGGTCTGGACCTTCGCCATCGGCGCGCTGCGCATCGAGCAGCGCATCTGGCTGGAGCACGGCCGCGACCAGGTGCGATGCGTGTGGCGACGGTTGCCCGGCGGACCGCGACGTCCTTTGCGCCTGCGCCTGGAGCTTCTGGTCGGCGGCCGCGACCATCACCAGGTGACTGGCCCGCGGGCGCCGGCGCCGGCGGCGTCCCTGGAGGACGGGCGCCTGGCCGTGCACTGGCCCGGACTGCCGGTGCTGGGCATCGCCGCGACGGGCGGCACGCTGCGGCTGGAATCGGGCTGGATCGAGGCGTTCGACCTGCCGGTGGAGCGCGAGCGGGGCCTGCCGGATCGCGACCGGCATTGGCGCGCCGGTACCGCCGAGCTGTCCCTGCCCGCAGACGGCAGCTGGTGCGGCATCACGGCAGCGGTGGGCGATGTCGCCGGTGGCGATGCCGGGGAACTGGCCGGCAGTCTCGAGCGCCACCAGGCCCGTGAACGCCGGCTCCTCGCCGCCGCCTGCGGGAAGCAGGGGCCGCTCGCCGGCGCCCCGGACTGGATCGCGCCGCTGGCCCTCGCGGCCGACGCCTTCCTGTTCAGCCGGCCGCTGGCGGACAGTGACGACGGCCTTTCGGTCATCGCCGGTTACCCCTGGTTCGGGGACTGGGGCCGCGACACCATGATCGCGCTGCCGGGGCTATGCCTGGCCACGGGCCGGCCGGACGCGGCCCGGCGCATCCTGCTGACCTTCGCCCGTTTCGCCCGGGACGGCCTGTTGCCGAACCTGTTTCCCGGCAGCGGCGAGACGGCCGCCTATCACAGCGTCGATGCCCCGCTCTGGTTCATCGAGGCCTGGCGCGCCTGGGCCGACGCCGGCGGCGACGACGGTACGCTGGCCGAGGCCCTGCCGGTACTGCGGGAGATCATCTCCGCCTATCGCGACGGCACCCGGTTCGGCATCGGCATGGACCCGGCCGACGGCCTGATCGCGGCGGCCTCGCCCGGCCTTCAGCTGACCTGGATGGATGCCAAGGCCGGCGACTGGGTGGTGACACCCCGGGCCGGCAAGCCGGTGGAGATCAATGCCCTCTGGTACAACGCGCTGGTGGCGATGCGGCAGCTCTGCGAGCGCCTGGACCAGGACCCGGCATCCTATGCCGCGCTCGCAGAGCGGGCCCGCAGCGGGTTCCAGCGCTACCGCCGCGGCGGCGGCGCCGGACTGCTGGACGTGCTGGACGGTCCTGGCGGCGACGACGCGGCGATCCGCCCGAACCAGGTCCTTGCCGTGAGCCTACCGGCCTCGCCGCTGGATGCGGAGGCACAGGGTGGCGTCATCGCCGAGATCGGCGAGCACCTGCTGACGTCCTACGGTTTGCGCACGCTGAGCGCGGAGGACCCCGCCTACCGGGGCCGCTACCGCGGCGACGTCGTTTCCCGCGACGGGGCCTATCACCAGGGCACGGTCTGGCCCTGGCTGCTCGGGCATTTCGTGCTGGCGGAGTACCGGGTCAGCGGCGACAAGGCCCTCGCCCTGGCGCGGCTGCGGCCCGTAGCGGACCATCTCTGCGACGCCGGGCTCGGCACCCTCAGCGAGATCTTCGACGGCGACCCGCCGCACCGGCCCCGCGGCGCGCCTGCCCAGGCCTGGTCAGTAGCCTGTACGCTGGAGGCCTGGTGGCGGCTGACCGCGGCTCCACAACCCTGAGCCGCCCCCGCCCCGGCCCCGCCGCAGGCGGCAGCCGCTTGCGCCGCGGTCCGGAAACGGCCTCAGTCGCGACTCGCGCGCCAGCGGCGGGCTGCACCGCACCTCCGGGCCGGCCGGGGCGCGCTCGGCATCGCACTTCGCTGCGCTCGTGCGGGCGCGCCTGAAGCCGCTCCCTCGGGCTCCCGGCGCACAAAAAAGGGCCGCGCCCCCCGGCGCGGCCCCAGCATGGCGGAAACCTCAGCCGCGGTAGTGATGCGTCGCCTCGGCGTCGCGGTAGTGGACATCGGTCCAGCAGCGAGGCAGGTCCTCTCCGGACGGGAAGATCAGGTCGGTCTTGGCAAACTTCTCCGGGTCCTGGGGCTCCTCGCCGTAATGGATGCGGCCGACGACGGTCTCGTGCATCGGGTTGTAGAGGTCAGTGATGCTCAGGACTTCGACCAGCTTCTCGTCGTTGCGTTGTTTCAGGTACATGATCGCCTCCTCTCGATTCGTTGGTTTCTGTACCTTCAACATAGCCCTACTGACCGGGATTTACAGGGCCGCGCCGCGCCGATATCGATCCGGTTCCCGCACTCGACAGACCCGACAATACGGCCCTCGTCCGGCGTGTCCGGCGGCATGGCTCAGCTGGTCAGAGTCTTCACCTGGAAGCCGACGGCGCTACGCTTCTCGCGGCTGAATTCGATCAGGAAGGTCGGCATCGCCGTCTCGCACCACCAGGCGCGGAACGTGCGCTCCTTAGAACAACGGCGTTGCGTTGCGCCATGTGCGGCTTTCCTGCGGCGCCGCCCGATGACGCCCGCGGTGAACCGCGGGCTACAGGCGGCGGGATCATCCATGTGCGATCATTTGCTCTTCACTTTGCGCCATTTGCGGCTTCCCTCCTGCGCCGCTGCATGACGGCCCTGAATCAGGCGCCGCGCATGAACATGCCGAGCATGAGCTTGTTGAGGCGGCCGACGAAGGCGGCAGGGTCGTCCAGCTGGCCGCCCTCGGCGAGCTGGGCCTGGTCGAACAGGATCAGGCCCAGGTCGTCGAAGCGGGACTGGTCGGTCTCGCTTTCCAGCCGCTTGACCAGCGGGTGGTCCAGGTTCAGCTCCAGCGTCGGCTTCATGCTCGGCGCCTCTTGGCCGACGGACTTGAGCACGCGGGCCAGATTGGCGCTCATGTCGTGGGCGCCGACGACGATACAGGCCGGGGAGTCCACCAGGCGCGTGGACGGGCGCACGGCCTCGACCCGGTCGCCCAGGGAATCCTTGAGCCGCTTGAGCAGGTCGCCGTGCTCCTTCTCGGCCTGCTCGACCTTGCCCTTGTCGTCCTCGCCGGCCAGCTTGCCCAGGTCCAGCTCGCCCTTGGCGATGGACTGGAGGTGTTTGCCCTTGTACTCGTGCAGGTTGGTGACGAGCCACTCGTCGACGCGGTCGGACAGCAGCAGCACCTCGACGCCCTTCTTGCGGAACACCTCAAGGTGCGGGCTATGGCGGGCCGCGGCGGGGCTGTCGGCGGTGATGTAGTAGATGTGCTCCTGGCCCTCCTTCATGCGCTCGATGTAGGTGTCGAGGGACACGGTCTGCTCGTCGCCGTCGTTGGCCGTGGTGGCGAAGCGCAACAGGCCGCCGAGGCGCTCGCGGTTGGCGTAGTCCTCGGCCGGCCCTTCCTTCAGCACGCGGCCGAACTCGCCCCAGAATTCCTGGTACTTCTCCGGCTCGTCCTTGGCCATGGACTCCAGCAGGCCGAGGATGCGCTTGACGTTGGCGCCGCGGATGGTGTCGATCTTGCGGTTGTGCTGGAGCAGCTCGCGGGAGACGTTGAGCGGCAGGTCGTCGGCGTCGACCACACCCTTCACGAAACGCAGGTAGTGGGGCATCAGCTTGTCGGCCTCGTCCATGATGAAGACGCGGCGCACGTAGAGCTTCACGCCATGCTTCTGCTCCCGGTCCCACAGGTCCCACGGGGCGCGCTTGGGCACATAGAGCAGGGCCGTGTACTCGTTGGTGCCCTCGACGCGGTTGTGCGCCCAGGTCAGGGGCTCGTCGAAGTCGTGGGAGATGTGCTTGTAGAAGTCCTTGTACTCGTCGTCGCTGATGTCGGACTTGCCCCGCATCCAGAACGCCGTGCCGCGGTTGACCTGCTCGAACTCCGGGGCCTCGTCCTTCTTCTCCTCGTCCTCGTCGCCGTAGCTCTCCTTGAGCATCTCCACAGGAATGGCGATGTGATCGGAGAACTTGTTGATGACGGTGCGCAGACGCCAGGGATCGGCGAACTCCTTCTCGTCGTCCTTCAGGTGCAGGATGACGTCGGTGCCGCGGCCCGGCTTCTCGACCGTCTCCAGCGTGTAGCTGCCGCGGCCGTCGGACTCCCAGCGTACGCCGTGCTCGGCGGTCAGGCCGGCGCGGCGGGAGATCAGCGTGACCTTGTCGGCAACGATGAAGGCGGAGTAGAAGCCGACGCCGAACTGGCCGATCAGGGCCTGGTCGCTGGCCGTGTCGGGCTGTCCGCCTTCGGCCTCGCGCTGGGCCAGGGCCTCCACGAAGCGCCGGGTGCCGGAGCTGGCGATGCTGCCGATGGTCTCGACGACCTCCTGGCGGCTCAGCCCGATGCCGTTGTCGGAGACGGTGACGGTGCCGGCGTCCTTGTCCACCAGCACGCGCACGCGCAGGTTCGGGTCGTCTTCGAGCAGCTGCTCGTCGGTGAGGGCCTCGAAACGCAGCTTTTCGGCGGCGTCGGAGGCGTTGGAGATCAGCTCGCGCAGGAAGATCTCGCGGTTCGAGTACAGGGAGCGGATGACCAGGTCCAGCACCTGGCTCACCTCGGCCTTGAACTCCAGGGTTTCCTTGTGGGCATCAACGGTCATGGGAACGATTCACCTTTTGAGTGTGACGGGCTCCGCGGACGGCTGTACGGCGTCCTTGGATGTGGTATTCGGGGGCCGCGGCCGCGCCGCAACCGCTACAATCGGCGCATGCGGGCTCTGTCGGCGGGGTGTCGATAGAGGCATACCAACTGAAAATCAAGGGTTATGACGATGCAGGCACGACAGGTCAGCACGACGCCATTCGAAGGCCAGAAGCCGGGCACCTCCGGGCTGCGCAAGAAGGTCAAGGTCTTCCAGCAGCCCCACTACCTGGAGAACTTCGTCCAGGCCATCTTCGATACCCAGAGCCTGGCCGGGCGCACCCTCGTGGTCGGCGGCGACGGCCGCTACTACAATCGCGAGGCCATCCAGACCATCCTGCGCATGGCCGCCGCCAACGGCGTCAGTAAGGTCATGGTCGGCCGGGGCGGCATCCTATCGACTCCGGCCGCGTCCTGCATCATCCGCAAGTACCAGACCGGCGGCGGCATCATCCTGTCGGCCAGCCACAATCCAGGGGGGCCGGACGAGGACTTCGGCATCAAGTTCAACATCGGCGCCGGCGGCCCCGCGCCGGAGTCCGTGACCAATGCCATCTTCGAGCGCACCGGCACCATCGACCGCTACCTCACGCTGGACGCCGCGCCCGTGGACCTGGACGAGATCGGCGATCGCCAGGTCGGCGACATGACCGTCAGCGTCATCGACCCGGTCGCCGACTATGCGGACCTGATGCAGGAGCTGTTCGACTTCGACGCCATCTACCAGCTGTTCAACTCCGGCAGCTTCAGCATGCGCTTCGACGCGATGCACGCCGTCACCGGCCCCTACGCGGTGGAGATCCTGGAGAACCGACTCGGCGCCGAGCCGGGCACGGTCATGAACGGCGTGCCCCTGGAAGACTTCGGCCACGGCCATCCGGACCCGAACCTGGTCCATGCCCACGATCTGGTGGAGCTGACCCACGGCGCCAGCGCGCTGGACTTCGGCGCCGCCTCCGACGGCGACGGCGACCGCAATATGATCCTGGGAAAGGATTTCTTCGTCACGCCCAGCGACAGCCTCGCCGTGCTCGCCGCCAACGCCCATCTGACGCCGGGCTACAAGGCCGGCATCACCGGCGTGGCCCGCTCCATGCCCACCAGCCAGGCCGCGGACCGCGTCGCCGAGGCCCTCGGCGTGGAATGCTTCGAGACACCCACCGGCTGGAAGTTCTTCGGCAACCTGCTCGACGCCGGGCGCATCACGCTGTGCGGCGAGGAGAGCTTCGGCACGGGCTCCAACCACGTGCGCGAGAAGGACGGCCTGTGGGCGGTGCTGTTCTGGCTGAACCTGCTGGCCGTCCGGCGCCAGTCCGTCGCCGACATCGTCACCGAGCACTGGCGTGGCTTCGGGCGCAATTACTACACTCGCCACGACTATGAGGGCATCGACAGCGAGGCCGCGGCGGGGCTCGTGGATCATCTGCGCATCCTGCTGCCGGACCTGCCCGGCAAGCGCCTGGGCGCGTTCACGGTGGCCTATGCCGACGACTTCAGCTACACCGACCCGGTGGACGGCAGCGTCGCAAGCAACCAAGGCATCCGCATCGGCTTCGAAGGCGGCTCGCGCATTGTCATGCGCCTGTCCGGCACCGGCACCCAGGGGGCAACGCTGCGGGTCTACATCGAGCAGTACGAGCCGGACCCGGAGCAGCATGACCAGCCCGTGCAGGAGGCGCTGGCGCCGCTGATCCTGATCGCGCGGGAGTTGGCGCAGATCGAGGCGCGCACCGGTCGCGGCGAGCCGGACGTGATCACCTGACAACGGCGTCCCGTCAGCAGCGCCGCCTCGCACACCCCTGATTCTGCGATGGTTGTAATGCCCGGACCAGACCGCATGAACGGCCCTGTAGCGGCGGCGTACAAGTCTCCGCAGCCCATGTCCTGCTTTCGAACAACCCGAGGCACCGAATCATGATCAAGCGCACCACCATCCTGACATCCGCCCTTCTGACTGCCCTGGCCCTCGCCTTCGCCGCCGGCAGCGCCTTTGCCGGTGACGGCGGAAAGAGCTGCGGCAGCAAGAATAAGGGCGCGAAGGGCGAGAGCGCGGCGGTCGTCGTTCCCGCCCAGCCCCAGGCC
>Ga0316578_10000538_pt1 | contig 12960 bp, 10 predicted proteins | sample J0NA_2_FD_203076 | JGI IMG/M metagenome (GOLD analysis project Ga0316578, IMG submission 203076) | Rhizosphere microbial communities from salt marsh grasses in Alabama, United States - J0-2_160517rDrC | ecosystem: Host-associated > Plants > Roots > Rhizosphere | place: USA: Alabama | collected... | reverse complement strand
ACGGTCGGCGCCAGTGAGGCGTTCATCCTCACCTCGGGATCGTTGTTGATGATGCCGAACGAGTTGGGCCCGATCACCCGCATGCCGGCACCCCGGGCCCGGCGCACGAGCTCGGCCTGGAGCCGGGCGCCCTCGGGCCCCGCCTCTGCGAACCCGGACGAGACGACGAGCAGCGCCTTGACGCCGGCCTCAGCGCAGTCGTCGACGATGTCGAGCACGGTCTCGGCAGGGACCGCGACGACGACGAGGTCGACCTGCCCCGGGACCGCCGACACGGACGGGTGGGCCGTCCAGCGCCGCAGCCGGGTCGCGTTGGGGTTCACGACATGGATCTCGCCGGTGAAGCGCGCGTCGAGCAGCCGCTCGAGCAGCTGGCTGCCGATCGCCACCTCCCGGCGGCTCGCGCCGACGACCGCGATGCTGCGGGGGTGCAGCAGCGCGTGCATGCTCCGCGACTCGGCACGGTGCTCGCGGGACATCGCCACGGCCTTCGACCGGTCGGTGGGCTCGATGTCGAAGGCGACCTCGACGACGCCGTCCTCGATCCTGCGGCTCACCTCGTAGCCGGCGTCGGAGAAGACCGCGAGCATCTTGCGGTTCTGGGGCAGCACCTCTGCCGTGAACCGGGAGATCCCGAGCTCCTCCGCGATCGCCGCGAGGTGCTCGAGCAGCACCGAGCCGATGCCCTTGCCCTGGTAGTGGTCGCTGATGTTGAAGGCGACCTCGGCGCTGGTCGCGTCGATCCGGTCGTACCGGCCGACGCCGATGATGTCCTCGCGCATCGTCGCGACCAGGGCCACCCGGTCGTTGTAGTCGACGTGGGAGAAGCGGTGCACGTCGGCATCGCTGAGGACCCGCAGCGGCGCGAAGAACCGCAGGTAGATCGACTCGTCGGACTGCTTCGCGTGGAACTCGCGCAGCCGGTCGGCGTCGTCCGGTCGGATCGGCCGGACATGGGCCACCGTGCCGTCGCGCAGGACGACGTCGGCCTCCCACTCGACGGGGTAGCCGGGGGGAAGCTCGGCCTCCTCCTCCATGGCGCACATCCTGCCATCTGGCGACGTCGGCCCCGGTGCCCGTCCACCCGCCCGCTCTGGTCCACCCCGCCCGCTCTGGTCCACCCCGCCCGCTCTGGTCCGCCCCGCCCGCTCATGGTGCTGTGGCAACGCCATCCGGAGAGAGCGACCAGAGCCGCGCACGGCATGCCGGGCACACTGGCCGCCATGGACTTCGCGGACCTCGTGCGGCGGCGCCGGATGGTGCGCCGCTTCGACCCCTCACGCCCGGTCGATGCCGGGACGGTGCGCCGTCTCGTGGCCCTCGCGGTCCGGGCGCCGAGCGCGGGGTTCAGCCAGGGATGGGACTTCGTCGCGCTCCTCGACGCCGAGGACCGCGCGTCGTTCTGGGAGGCGGCGTCCGAGCCCGGTCCACGGGACGCCTGGTGGCGTGGCGTCTCGGCCGCGCCGGCCCTCGTCCTCTGCTGCTCGGACCCGGAGACCTACCTCGACCGCTACGCCGAGCCCGACAAGGGGTGGACGGACCGGTCCCGTGACCGCTGGCCGGTGCCGTACTGGGACACCGACGTCGCGATGGCGGCGATGGTCATGCTCCTCGGGGCCGAGGAGCACGGGCTGGGCGCCCTGTTCTTCGGCGTGCCGGCCCCGCGGCACGAGGCTGTCTTGGCGGCGTTCGACGTCCCGGCCGACCGGCGCCTCGTCGGCGTCGTGGCCCTCGGGCACGAGGCGCAGCGCACGTCGGGCTCCGCGGCCACCCGACGGCGCCGCCCCCTCGACGAGGTGCTCCACGAGGGCCGCTTCGGAGTGTCGTGGCGGGCCGACGGTGGGCGTTTGTGAGGATGGAGTGACCGCTGTCCGGACCCACCCCGGCACCACCGCACTCACGAGGTAGCCCGACTCCCCCATGGCCAGACGAACGAGCGCCCCTCCCCCCGAGGACGACCTCGGCCGGGTCGTCGACATCGACGTCGAGGAGGAGATGCGCTCGGCGTTCCTCGAGTACAGCTACAGCGTCATCTACTCCCGGGCTCTCCCCGACGCCCGCGACGGCCTGAAGCCGGTCCAGCGCCGCATCCTCTACGGGATGTCCGAGCTCGGGCTGCGCCCCGACCGCCCGCACGTGAAGTCCTCCCGGGTCGTCGGCGAGGTGATGGGCAAGTACCACCCGCACGGTGACCAGGCCATCTACGACGCGCTCGTCCGCCTCGCCCAGCCGTTCTCGATGCGGCTGCCGCTCGTCGACGGCCATGGCAACTTCGGCTCCCTCGACGACGGCCCGGCAGCGTCCCGGTACACCGAGGCGAAGATGGCCCCGGCCGCCCTGCTCATGGTCACCGGGCTCGACGAGGAGACCGTCGACTTCGTCCCCACCTACGACGACTCCGGCACCCAGCCCGGGGTGCTGCCCGCGGCCTTCCCCAACCTGCTGGTCAACGGCACGAGCGGCATCGCGGTGGGCATGGCGACGAACATGGCACCGCACAACCTCGTCGAGGTGATCGGCGCCGCCAGGCACCTCATCGACCACCCCGACTGCTCGCTCGACGACCTGATGAAGTTCGTCCCAGGCCCGGACCTGCCCGGCGGGGGGCGGATCGTCGGGCTCGACGGCATCCGGGACGCCTACCTCACCGGCCGTGGGAGCTTCCGGACCCGGGCCACGGCCCGGGTCGAGAAGGTCACGCCCCGCCGAATGGGGATCGTCGTCACCGAGCTGCCCTACCTCGTGGGTCCGGAGAAGGTCATCGAGCGGGTCAAGACCCTCGTGCAGTCCAAGAAGCTGCAGGGCATCTCCGACGTCAAGGACCTCACCGACCGGAAGAACGGGCTGCGGCTCGTCGTCGAGATCAAGAACGGGTTCAACCCCGACGCCGTGCTCGAGGCGCTGTACAAGCACACCCCGATGGAGGACTCCTTCGGCATCAACAACGTCGCCCTCGTCGACGGCCAGCCCCGCACCCTGGGCCTGAAAGACCTGCTCCGGGTCTACGTCGAGTTCCGCATCGACGTGGTGCGGCGGCGTACCGAGTACCGCCTCGGCAAGCGGCGTGACCGCCTCCACCTCGTCGAGGGCCTTCTCATCGCGATCCTCGACATCGACGAGGTCATCCAGCTGATCCGCTCCAGCGACGACGCCGCCGCCGCGAAGGAGCGGCTGATCGCCGTCTTCGACCTCTCCTCGGCCCAGGCCGAGTACATTCTCGAGCTCCAGCTCCGGAGGCTGACGAAGTTCTCCCGGGTCGAGCTCGAGACCGAGCGCGACGAGCTGCGCCGCCAGATCGAGGAGCTCGAGGCGATCCTCGCCGACGAGAAGCTGCTCCGCCACACCGTCTCCCGCGAGCTCGCCGACGTCGCCAAGGCACACGGCACCCCACGCCGCACCGTCCTCCTCGAGTCGGCGGGTGCGCCTGCCACCCAGACGACACCGCTCGAGGTGGCCGACGACCCGTGCTGGGTGCTGCTCTCCTCGACCGGCCTGCTGGCGCGGACGTCCTCCGGCGACCCGGTCCCCGCCGAGGGGCCGCGTAGCCGGCACGACGCGGTCGTCGGTGCCGTGCGCACCACCGCACGGGGCGAGGTCGGGCTGGTCACCTCCGCAGGCCGGATCGTGCGGATATCGGCGCTCGAGCTCCCTGCCCTGCCACCGCTCGGCGGGGCCCCGGGCCTGTCGGGCGGCGCGCCGCTCGCCGTGTACGTCGACCTCCCGCGCGCGGAGGAACCGCTGACGATCGTCCCGATCGACGGCGACAGCCCCGGGATCGCCCTCGGCACGGCCCACGGGGTCGTCAAGCGGGTCACCACCGACTACCCCGCGAAGCCCTCCTTCGACGTCATCGCGCTCAAGGACGACGACCGGGTCGTCGGTGCCGCGGGCCTGCACGACGGCACCGAGGACCTCGTCTTCGTCACCAGCGACGCCCAGCTCCTCCGCTTCCCCGCGGCCGCGGTGCGCGCCCAGGGCCGCAGCGCGGGCGGCATGGCGGGGATCCGCCTCTCGCCCGGCGCCCGGGTCGTCTTCTTCGGTGCCGTGGACCCGGGAGCGGACAACGTCGTCGTCACTTCGGCCGGCTCGTCCGACGCCCTTCCGGGCACCCAGCCGGGCTCGCTCAAGGTGGCCCCCTACGAGGAGTACCCCGCGAAGGGGCGCGCCACGGGCGGCGTTCGCGCGCATCGCTTTCTGCGCGGCGAGGACACCCTCGTCCTGGCCTGGGCGGGCGCCCGGCCCGCTCGCGCCTCCGGTACCGGCGGGGTGGCGCTCGAGCTGCCCGAGCCGACGGGCAGGAGGGACGGGTCCGGCAGCGGGTTCCCCGCCGTGATCGCGGGGATCGGCCCCGCGCCCCGCTCGCGCTAGCCGGCAGGCGCCGAGGTCGCGCGTTCACGCTTCCTGGACCTGCTCGGCGGCGCCGTACTGCCGCGAACGATGAGCTGGGTCGGGAAGGTCGTCGTGGCGGCCTCGGGACGCGTGTCGCCCCGCAGCACGTCGAGGATCAGTGTGGCGGCCGCGTGTCCCAGATCGGCCACCGGCTGCCGCACGGTGGTGAGGTCGAGCGGCGCGGCCATCTCGTGATCGTCGATCCCCACGACCGAGATGTCGGCCGGCACCCGGATCCCCGCACGACGCAGGGCCCAGAGCGCACCGAAGGCCAGCTCGTCGTACTCGGCGAGGACGGCCGTGGGGCGGGCGGTCCCGCTCACGAGCTCGGTCATCGCGGCGTCACCACCATGCAGCCCTGCCACTCCGGACAGGACCAGATCCTCGTCGACGGAGCACCCGGCCTCCTCCATGGCGGCGACGTATCCGCCCAGCCGGTCCCCCAGCGAGGTGAACCCCAGCTCGATGTCGTCATGGGCGCCCGCGATGTAGGCGATGCGCTCGTGGCCGAGGTTGAGCAGGTAGGTGGTGGCCGTCCGAGCGGCCGCCTCGTCGTCGATGGCCACCTGCGGCAGGCCCGGGATCCGTGCACCGAGGGCCACGATCGGCAGCTCGAGCTCCTGCAAGCGGGACTTGTGGGTGTCGTCCAGCCACAGGGACACCGTGATGACCGCATCCACCCGGCGAGCCAGCGGCAGCTCTTCGAAGAAGGCGTCCCGGTGCGCGGCGCCGCCGAGGTGGTAGAGCAGCACCCCCAAGCCTGCCTCGCGGAGCCCGTCGGTCACCGCCGCGAGAGCCGTCGCGAAGTACCACCGGGAGGCGAAGGGCACGACCACCGCCACGGTGCCCGTGCGCCCCGTCACCAGTCCCGATGCCTGCGGCGAGGTGACGTAGTTGAGCGCCCGCGCCGCCTCCAGGACTCGGCGCCGGGTGGCGGGTGAGACCTTGCCCGCGCCGCGAAGCGACCGTGACACCGTTGCCGGCGACACGCCCGCCCGGGCCGCCACGTCGACAATGGTCGGTGGGCGCCGCGTCCTCTCACCATCGTCGGCCACGGCACCTCCCTCCCGCGTCAACCGGGGCAGCACAGCATGCAAACGCTTGCCCGACATCAGGGCTCGGCGGCGGACGGGCGACGACGGCCTTCTACAACAGTTGAGTCACGCTATCCGATTCACCACTTGCGGCATAGGGTGATCGCTGCAAGGTTACCCGTGCAACCGTTTGACCCGAAGCCGTCTCGCCGCGGTACCGCATCGCCGCGGGTCGGCCACGACAGCCGAAAGGGACTGCACAATGAAGCGCACGTCACTGGCCGTCGGCGCCTTCACGGCGGCGGCCGCCCTTGTTCTCTCCGCGTGCGGAGGGGACAGCTCAGATGAAGGATCGTCAGGGGAAACCAGCGCCGCGGCCTTGGAGGGGACGGGTCCGATCACCCTCGTCCAAGGCAAGGACGTCTCCGGGTTCATCCAGGAGATCCTCGACGAGTGGAACGCCGACCACCCCGACGAGGAGGCCCGGCTCATCGAGCTTCCTGAGTCCGCGGACGCCCAGCGGCAGCAGATGATCCAGAACGCGCAGGCCCAGTCGGACGCCTACGACGTCCTGGTCGTGGACAACGTGTGGACCGCCGAGTTCGCAGCCAACCGGTACATCGACGAGCTTCCTCAGGACGAGTTCCCGATGGACGAGTTCCTCGAGCCGGTCATCAACTCGGCGAAGTACCTCGACAAGCTCTACGCGGTCCCGAACTCCTCCGACGGCGGGATGCTGTACTACCGCACCGACCTCCTGGAGGCGGCCGGCATCGACGCCCCGCCGACCACCTGGGCGGAGATGATCGACGACTGCGAGAAGATCAACGCGACGCCCGAGGGCGAGGGCATCCCGTGCTACGCGGGTCAGTTCGAGAAGTACGAGGGCCTCACCGTGAACTTCTCGGAGGCCGTCAACAGCGCCGGCGGCGTCGTCACGGACGACAGCGGCACGCCGAACGTGAACACGCCTGAGGCCAAGGAGGGTCTCGACTTCCTGGTGAACGGCTTCACGGAGGGGTACATCCCGAAGGAGGCCATCACCTACAAGGAGGAGGAGGGACGCCGCGCCTTCCAGGAGGGTCGCCTGATCTTCCACCGCCAGTGGCCGTACCAGTACAACCTGGCCAACGCCGATGACGGGTCCTCCGAGGTCGCCGGCAAGTTCGAGGTCGCCCCGCTGCCCGGGCTCAACGGCCCCGGCGTGTCGAGCCTCGGTGGCCACGCGCTCGGCATCTCGAGCTACTCGAAGAACAAGGCGAGCGCGCTGGAGTTCATCAAGTTCTACACCAGCAAGGAGAACAGCCAGAAGTACCTCGAGCTGGCGTCCCAGGCCCCGGTCTACACGTCGATCTACGACGACCCGGAGCTGCAGAAGGAGTTCCCGTACCTGCCGGTGCTCAAGGAGTCGATCCTCACCGCGGTCCCGCGGCCGAAGGTCGTCCGGTACGGCGACGCCACGCTCGCCATCCAGGATGCGGCGTACGGCGCCTTGACCGGAAGCCTCACCTCTGAGGAGGCCCTTGCGCAGCTGCAGACCAAGTTGGAGGAGTTGACAGCGGGCCAGTAGCCCAGGCACAGCCCGGCGGAGTGGCCGGTCGTCCTCGACGGCCGGCCGCTCCGCCTCAGCCGGAGGGAGAGAGAATTGGCAGTGGTAGAGGCTTCATCGAAGAAGCCGAAGACAACGAAGTCACGACACGCCGCGACCGTGGCCGAGGAGAAGTTGGCCACCAAGCTCCTGGCCCCGACGATGCTCGTCCTCATCATCGTCATCGGCTACCCGATCCTTGCGGGGATCTATCAGTCCTTCTTCACCCAGAGCCAAGGCGTCGACGAGTCCGGGTTCGTCGTCGAGGGTGACCAGTTCGCCGGACTGGAGAACTACACCGCGATCTTCTCCGGCGACGTCGGCGATCGCTTCTGGAACGCCTTCTACGTCACGACCTTCTTCACCGTCGTCTGCATCGTGATCGAGACGGTGATCGGCGTGGCGATGGCGCTGATCATGAACAAGGCGCTGCGCGCTCGCGGCATCATCCGGGCCAGCATTCTCGTGCCGTGGGCCATCCCTACCGTGGTGTCGGCCCTGCTGTGGCGGTGGATCTTCGACGCCAACGGGATCGCGAACTCGTTAATCGGGCAACAGATCCTGTGGTCGACCGACGGCTGGCAGGCCAAGGTGGCCGTCATCGTCGCCGACACCTGGAAGACCGCACCGTTCATCGGGCTGCTCACCCTGGCGGGACTGCAGATCATCCCGGAGGACATCTACGAGGCCGCACGCATCGACGGCGCCTCGGCGCTCCAGCAGTTCCGGCAGATCACCTTGCCGCTGGTCAAGCCGGCCCTGCTCATCGCGATCCTCTTCCGGATGCTCGACACGTTGCGGATGTTCGACCTGCCCTTCGTCCTCGTCGGACCGGGCAAACCGAGTGTGGAAACGCTCTCGATCCTGGCCTGGTTCGAGAACTTCAACTCCCGCTTCGGTCCAGCGGCGGCCTACGCGGTGATCCTGTTCTTCTACGTCATGATCGCCGCCTACGCCTTCGTCAAGCTGCTCGGCGCCGACGTGATCGGTGAGGCGCGGGAGCAGACCGGGCCCAAGAAGCGTCGAGGCCTGATGGCACGGGTGAGAGGAGCGGACTCATGAGCAGCACGACCTCGGCTCCTGCGGAGACCACGCAGGAGGCTCCGCGCCAGTATCGGCACAAGAAGACACGGTCCTGGGCCTGGCTCAGCTACGTGGGCATCGGTGTCATCGTCATCTACTGCCTCGCCCCGTTCTACTGGATGGTCGTCAGTAGCCTGCGGCGTCCGCAGGATGTCTTCGACATCAGTGTCATCCCATCGCCGATCTCGTTCCAGAACTACGTCGATGCGTTCGACCCGAAGAACGAGTTCGGACGGGCGCTGATCAACAGCGTCTTCGTCGCGACGACGGTGACGATCCTGGCCCTGATCATCGGGATCCTCGCCGCGTACTCGATGGCGCGCCTGCACTTCCGCGGGAAGAACTTCGTGCTCGGCCTGATCATCGCGACCTCCATGTTCCCGGGGATCGCCATGGTCATCCCGCTGTTCCGGGTGTTCACGAACATCGGGTGGATCAACACCTACCAGGCGCTGATCCTGCCGGCCCTGTCGTTCGCCCTCCCCCTTGCGGTCTGGAACCTGACGTCCTTCTTCCGCCAGATGCCGGCCGAGCTGGAGCAGGCCGCGATGGTGGACGGGTGCACCCAGGGCCAGGCCTTCCGGAAGGTCATCCTCCCGCTGGCGGCCCCGGGTGTGTTCACGACCGCGATCATCGTGTTCGTCATGGCGTGGAACGAGTACATCATCGCCGTGACGATGACGAACAAAGCCGAGTACCGGACGGCCACGGTGGCCGTGACCTTCTTCACCGGCACGACCGGGCGGGACATCCCGTTCGGCAGCATCATGGCTGCCGGTGTGATCCTCACCGTTCCGCTGCTCATCATGGTGCTGGCCTTCCAGCGCCGGATCGTCGCCGGCCTGACCGCGGGTGGCGTCAAGTCCTGAGCGGGCCGTCGGGCCCTGCCCGACACCCGGCGCGACAACACACCGGCGGCGCCGCGATCGCACTCACGATCGCGGCGCCGTCCGGTGTCGTGCTGTCAGGCGTCGATGCGCTCGCGGTCGAGGGCGTGCGCCGAGTCGACGATGAAGTCCTTCCGCGGCCCCACCTCACCGCCCATGAGCAGCTCGAACACCCGGGCGGCGGACTCGATGTCGGTGAGCGTCACCTTGCGCAACGTGCGGTGCCGCGGGTCCATGGTGGTCTCGGCGAGCTGGTCGGCGTCCATCTCGCCGAGACCCTTGTAGCGCTGCAACGGCTTGGTCTTCTTACCGCGGCGGGTGAGGCCCGCCATGGTGCGGCGCATCTCGGCCTCGGAGTAGGTGTAGATGATCTCGTTCGCCTTGGAGCCGGGGTTCACGACCTCGATCCGGTGCAGCGGGGGCACCGCGGCGTAGACCCGGCCGGCCTCGACGAGCGGTCGCATGTAGCGGAAGAACAACGTGAGCAGCAGCGTGCGGATGTGCGCGCCGTCGACGTCGGCATCGGTCATGATGATGACCTTGCCGTAGCGGGCGGCCCCGAGGTCGAAGGTGCGCCCCGAGCCGGCCCCGATGACCTGGATGATCGCGGCGCACTCGGCGTTGCCCAGCATGTCGGTGACCGAGGCCTTCTGGACGTTGAGGATCTTGCCCCGGATGGGCAGGAGCGCCTGGTGCTCGCTGCTGCGGGCGAGCTTGGCGGTGCCGAGCGCGCTGTCGCCCTCGACGATGAACAGCTCGGTGTCGTCGGGGTCGCTGCTGCGGCAGTCCGCGAGCTTGGCGGGGAGCGACGAGGACTCCAGGGCGGACTTGCGGCGCTGGGTCTCCTTGTGCAGCCGCGCGCTGATCCGCGACTTCATCTCGGCGACGACCTTCTCGAGGAGGGTGCTCGCCTGCTGCTTGTGCGGCCGCTTGGTGGAGGTGAGCACTGCGGTGAGCTCACGCTCCACGACCTTGGCCACGACCTGCCTGACCGCGGCGGTGCCGAGGACCTCCTTGGTCTGGCCCTCGAACTGCGGCTCGGCGAGGCGCACTGTGACGACGGCGGTCAGGCCGGCGAGCACGTCGTCCTTCTCGAGCTTGTCACTGCCCGCTTTGAGGCGCCGTGCGTTGGCCGCCACCTGGGTGCGCAGCACCTTGAGCAGCGCCTGCTCGAACCCGGCGAGGTGGGTGCCGCCCTTGGGAGTGGCGATGATGTTGACGAAGGAGGTGACCTTCGTGTCGTAGCCGGTCCCCCACCGCACGGCGATGTCCACCCCGCAGTGGCGCTCGACCTCGGTGGGCGTCATGTGTCCCTTGCTGTCGAGCACGGGGACGGTCTCGGTGAAGCTGCCGCTGCCCTGCAGACGCCACACGTCGGTGACCGGGGAGTCGGGGGCGAGGAACTCACAGAACTCCGAGATCCCGCCGTCGTGGACGAACTCCTGCGTGACCGGCTCCTCCCCGCGGTCGTCGCGCACGACGATGGTGAGTCCCGGCACGAGGAACGAGGTCTGGCGGGCCCGCGCCAGGAGACCGTCGCGGTCGAACGCGGAGTCCTTGAGGAAGATCTGCGGATCGGCCCAGTACCGAACCCTGGTCCCGGTGACCCCCCGTGTTGCCCGGCCGACCACCTCGAGCTCGCTGTTGCTCGTGTACGGCGTGAAGCGGTGCTCCGGGTCCTTCACGCCCTGCGCCCCCGCGACGTCCGAGAAGACCCCTGGCTCCCCGCGGCGGAAGCTCATCGCGTAGGTCTTGCCGCCCCGGTCGACCTCGACGTCGAGACGCGACGAGAGGGCGTTGACGACCGAGGCCCCCACGCCGTGGAGACCACCCGAGGCGGTGTAGCTGCCGCCACCGAACTTCCCCCCGGCGTGCAGGCGGGTGTAGACGAGCTCGACACCGGTGAGACCCGTGCGCGGCTCGATGTCGACGGGGACCCCGCGTCCGTTGTCGCGGACCTCGACCGACCCGTCGGCGAGGAGCAGCACCTCGATGTGGTCGCAGTGCCCCCCGAGCGCCTCGTCGACGGCGTTGTCGATGATCTCCCAGAGGCAGTGCATCAGCCCGCGGGAGTCGGTGGAGCCGATGTACATGCCGGGACGCTTGCGGACGGCCTCGAGGCCCTCGAGGACCTGGAGGTGGTGCGCGGTGTACTCGGACGCAGACTTGCTCGTCGCGGTCTTCTTGGCGGTGGTACTCGGCACGTCTGGCAGGGTAACCGGCCCCTGCGACAGCCTCGATGAGGCGCACCGCGCCCGCCGTCCGGTTCGCCCCGAGATCACGATCTCGACATGTCGGTCTCGTTACGGTCACCCCTGCGCCACGGAATACCGCGGGCGTGCTTGACTGTTGCCACGCTCGCCGATCCGCCCGGGATCGGTGGACTACGGCAGGACCGAGAGCGACGCCGAGGAGGCCGACGTGAACGCCGCACTGGCACCCGCCCTGACCGCCGCGGACCGCTGCGACCGCTGCGGGGCCCAGGCCTACGTCCGCGTCCGCCTGCACGCCGGCGGTGAGCTGCTCTTCTGCGCCCACCACGGCCGCGAGCACACCCCCGCCCTCGAGGGCATCGCCGACATCCGCGACGAGAGCGAGCGTCTCAACGAGCCGAGCACCCCGGGCGCCGACTGAGGTGGACGCCCTGGCCGACGACGTCTGGCTGCTCCTCCCCCCGCTGCTCATCGTCGTCGGTCTCGTCGGCATCGTCGTCCCTGTCCTCCCCGGGACCCTGCTCGTCCTCGCGGGGATGCTGGTCTTCGCGCTCAGCACCGGGAGCCCGGTCGGCTGGACGCTCTTCGCCGTGAGCCTGGTACTGGCCGCGGCCGGCAAGGGGGCCCAGTACCTCGTACCGGGTCGCCGGATGAAGGAGCGGGGGGTGCGCACCTCCACGCTCGTGATCGCGGTCCTGCTGGGGGTCGTGGGGTTCTTCGTGATCCCCGTGGTCGGTGCCGTCGTCGGGTTCGTCCTCGGCATCTGGCTGGTCGAGCTGGGACGGGGACGGGACCACCGTCAGGCGTGGGTCCGGACCAAGCACGCGGTCGTGGCCGTCGTCCAGAGTGTGGGCATCGAGCTGCTGGCCGCCCTCGCGGTGGCGGCCCTCTACGTCGTCGGGGTGCTCGTGACCTGAGCGCGGGCGCTCACGGGTTGTTCTCGCGGCGCTCCCACCGCTCGTCGAGCCGGTCCATGAAGGACCGCTGGCCCTTCTTCTTCTTCTTGCCGCCGCCGATGGGCGGCGCGGTCGAGCCGTCGGCCTTGACCGCGGCGAGCTTGGCGCGGCGGGGTGGCGTGACCGCGAAGACGGCGGCCGCCACCATCACGGCGAAGCCCAGCGCACCGACCCACATCGTCGTGTTGACGCCGACGAGCACGAGTCCGAGACCGGCGACGACGCCGACGACACCGACGATCCAGCGTCGGTGCTGCAGCGAGGACAGTGCTCGCCCCTGCATCTGCGAGGCGAACTTGGGGTCCTCGGCGGCGAGCGCCTGCTCCATCTGTTCGAGCATCTTCTGCTCGTGCTCTGAGAGGGGCACGGATCCTCCCGTTCTCGGCGCGGCGCCCGGTCGGACACCGCCGTGGTCCCTGAACCCTCAGGATAAGTCCCGAGGTGGCCTCGGGGAAGCGGATGTGTCACGTTCGATAAGACTGGCTGGTCTCACCGATCCCGCACCGAACCGGGCACGGGCGCGGTCGACCGCCTTGTCGGCGTCGCGCCACCCGTGCTCGGGCTCACCGATCATCGCCTGCACCGGCGTCCCCGCGGTGTCGGTGAGGCCGGTCGCGCGGACCCCGACGAGCCGGATGCGGGCGCGCTGGAGTCCGAGGGCGTCGAAGAGCGCCACGGCGGCCTCGTGGAGGGCGCGGCCGCTGTCGGTGGGCTCCTTGAGCGTCCTGGACCGGGTGATCGTCGTGAAGTCGCTGAAGCGGACCTTGAGGGTGACGGTGCGTCCGCTGAGGCCCGCGGCCCGCATCCGAC
>Ga0316578_10000536_pt1 | contig 12962 bp, 24 predicted proteins | sample J0NA_2_FD_203076 | JGI IMG/M metagenome (GOLD analysis project Ga0316578, IMG submission 203076) | Rhizosphere microbial communities from salt marsh grasses in Alabama, United States - J0-2_160517rDrC | ecosystem: Host-associated > Plants > Roots > Rhizosphere | place: USA: Alabama | collected... | reverse complement strand
TAGAGTAGCTCGAAAGTTAATTACTCGTCGCTACTCTCTGCGGCCTCGACAACCTCTTCGTCCACGAAGAAGAGCTGGCCGTCGTCTCCTTCCTCCAGCTTCATCCCGAAGCGGAGGCCGTGCTCCTCCAGGAAATCCGAGATCTCCTTGAGGGATTTCTTACCGAAGTTCTCGATGGCCAACATCTCCTCCTCCGTCCGCTGCACCAGATCTCCCAGCGTCTGGATATCCTCCTTCTGCAGCGAGTTCCGGGACCGAACGGAGAGCTCGGCCAAGTCTTCGATGGGTCGGTTGAAGAGGTCCTGGAGGCGCTCCGGCACAGGAACGGCTCCTGGAGGCGCCACCTGAGGAATGCCACCCTCCCCGAAGTAGAGCATGTACTCCAGATGTTTTCTCACCAACTCCGCGGCGTAGCGGATCGCGGCCTCCGGATCCACGGAGCCATCCGTCTCCACGTGGAGCGTCAGACGGTCAAAGTCCGTCCGCTGCCCGACCCGTGTTTCCTCCACCGTGAAGTTGGCCCGACGAACAGGATTGTAGATGGCGTCCACGCGGACCAGATCCACGGGAGCCCCCCGGGGCAGCTCATGCTGATCCGCCAGGACGAACCCACGACCCTTGTTCACGTGAAGCTCCAGTCGGAGCTCCCGGTCCTCTTCCAGCGTGAGGATGTGGTGCTCCGGATCCAGGACCTCCACCGACGCGGGAGCCGCGATCATGGAGGCGGTGACTGGACCGGCATTCTTCGCCTGGATCTCCAGCGTCGCCTCGTCGACGTCATCGTCCAGGCGGACCACCAGGGACTTCAGGTTCTGGATGACCTGGTGGACGTCCTCCACCACGCCCTGAATGGTCTGGTGTTCGTGCACCACACCGTCGATTCGAAATGCCCAGACGGCGGCTCCTCGAAGGGACGAGAGGAGGACCCGTCGAACGGGGTTTCCCAGGGTGTACCCAAAACCCCGTTCCAGGGGCTCAATGATAAACTGGCCGGACCTTCCGTCTTCGGAAGTGTCCGCAATCTCCACGCGCTCGGGAAGCACCAGTCCGGTAAGATCTAACTCCACCGTTTCCTCCGTGCCTTTTGAGGCAACAGGTCTCGAATGTCCGCCTGGGGCGGAGATGCCGGGCCCGAACCCAACGGACCCGGCTCCCTCCTCATTACTTGGAATAGAGCTCCACGATGAGCTGCTCCTGGACCGCCATGGGGATCTCCTGCCGAGTGGGCTTTCTCACCACTCGACCCACGCGGTTCTTCTCGTCCAGGGCCAACCACTCCAGGAGGTCCGGGCGGGTCCTCGACTCCAGGCTCTCCTCGATGGAAACCATCCGACGGGACTTGGCCCTAACCGCGACCTCATCACCAGGGGACACCTGGTAGCTGGGAATGTCCACGACCCTGCCATTCACCTCCACGTGACGGTGGCGAACGAGCTGCCGCGCGGAGGCCCGACTGGGCGCGAAACCCATCCGGAAGACGATGTTGTCCAGGCGGGATTCCAGGGAGATGATGAGGTTCTCACCCGTGATCCCGGACTGGACGGCAGCCTTCTCGAAGAGATTCCTGAACTGCTTCTCTCCCAGGCCGTACATCCTCTTCACCTTCTGTTTCTCTCGGAGCTGCACCGCATAGTCCGACTGCTTCCGTCGCCGGGCCTGGGCAGGGCCGTGATGCCCCGGGGGGTAGGCCCTCCGCTCCACCGGGCACTTCTCGGTGTAGCACTTGATGCCCTTCAGGAAGAGCTTCTGTCCCTCCCTGCGACAAAGCTTGCAGACTGGTCCGTTGTAGCGTGCCATCCCTTCGCTCGTTCCTCTCTAAGCCCTGGCGATTTCCGTTTCCGTCGAGTGTCCTGGCTTCCGGCCTTAGACCCGCCGCTTCTTGGGGGGGCGACATCCGTTGTGCGGGAGGGGCGTTACGTCATGGATCGATTTGATGTGGAGCCCGGCTGCAGCCAGAGCCTGAATCGCCGACTCCCGGCCGGAGCCGGGGCCCTGAACTCGAACAGAGACCCGCCGAACTCCCATGGCCACGGCTTCCCGCCCGCACTGCTCCGCCGCCACCGTGGCGGCGAAGGGTGTGGACTTCTTGGAGCCCTTGAAGCCTGCCTTTCCGGCACTGGCCCAGGCCACTACGTTGCCCGCCGTATCCGCAATTGTGATGAGGGTATTGTTGAAGGTCGCCTTGATGTGAGCGATCCCTTCCGCCTCAACCACCTTCTTGGTGCGCTTCGTTCGTGCCTGCTTCGGCTTTGCCACGCGTCGCCTTCCTTCGTCCGCTCGTTCCAGTCTTTCGAAAACGGAAAACGAGGACGGGAGTCGGCAGCCCGGTTCGGCTCCAGCCCCGCCCCCGATATCTCTCTACTTCTTCGGAGCCTTCTTCTTTCCGGCAATGGGCCGGCGAGACCCCTTGTGTGTTCGGGCGTTCGTGTGAGTACGCTGACCCCGGACGGGAAGGCCTCGGCGGTGCCGGAGGCCCCGGTAGCATCCGATATCCATGAGGCGCTTGATGTTCATGGATACCTCCGTCCGGAGGGCACCCTCCACCTTGTAGCTCCCCTCGATCTCCCTCCGGAGGAGATTGATCTCGTCATCCGCCAGATCCTGGGTGCGACGGTCGGGATCGACCCCGCAGGACTCCAGAATCTTCCCGGCCCTGGTCTGCCCAATCCCATAGATATAGGTCAGGGCGACCTCGATCCGCTTTCCCCGAGGAAGGTCAACACCCGCAATACGTGCCATCAGATCGTCTCAGCAGTGTTCAATCCCAGAATACGGCTCGGTCCACGAGGCGGCCCAGGCTCTACCCCTGGCGCTGCTTGTGTCGAGGATTCCGCTTACAAATGACCCGCACCACCCCTCGGCGACGAATCACCTTGCAGTGCTCGCAGATCGGCTTAACGCTAGCTCGTACCTTCATGGGAACTTCCCCGGTCCGTTGATTACAGAGCTTTGAAGTATAACCCAAACGTTACTGTGTCTCAAGGCATTCCCGACACCTCCGGCACCGGTGCCGGAAGCACGTCGTAGTCGCCCGCAACCACCCCCGTCAGCACCTGCGGCCCCGCCTCCGTGATGGCGATCGTGTGCTCGAAATGGGCCGAGGCCGTATGATCGGCGGTCACCACCGTCCAGCGGTCCTCCAGAGTCCGGATCTGGTCCGTCCCCAGGCTGAGCATGGGCTCGACGGCCAGCACCATCCCCTCCATCAGCGGAGGCCCGTGGCCCGGTCGGCCGACGTTGGGAACCTGTGGTTCCTCGTGAACCTCCCGCCCCAGGCCGTGACCCACCAGGTCCCGGATGATCCCGAAACCCGTTCCGTCCACCCGGCGCATGACGGCCGCTCCGATGTCCCCCACGTGGTTCCCCACTCTGGCAGCCTCCAGCGCCCGGTAGAGGGACTCCTCGGTCACCTGGAGGAGCCGTTGCCGCTCAGCATCGATCTCCCCTACCGGGAAGGTCCAGGCTGAGTCTGAGCACCATCCTCCCAGGCGCACTCCCACGTCGATGGAGAGGATGTCCCCCTCCCGAAGCCGTCTCTTGCGGCTGGGTAGTCCGTGCACGACCTCTTCATTGACGGAAGTGCACACGCTCCCCGGGAAGCCATACAATCCCTTGAACGCCGGCACGGCTCCCTCGTGGGACCGGATGAAGGTGTCGGAGAAGCGATCCAGTTCTCCCGTGGAAACACCGGGGACCACCCGGGGGCCGATCTCAGCGAAGAGATCGGCGATGATCCTCCCACCACGGGCAATGATCTCGATCTCCTTCCGGGATTTCAGCTGGATCACCGGGTCACCGTCCTCCCCCTGACCGGTTGCGGCCCTAGAGGGCCGCGCGGATCCCCTGCTGAATCTCGTCCACTCCGCCCTCGCCGGGGATCCTGGCCATGACCCCCTCTCGCCCGTCGTAAAACCGGATGAGGGGCTCGGTCTGTGCCTTGTAGACGTCGAGACGGTTCTGAACCGTCTCCGGATTGTCATCGGGACGATGCACCAAATCCGCCCCACACTTGTCGCAGACGCCTTCCCGTTGGGGTGGATTCGCGTACACGTTGAAGACGGACCCGCACTCGGGACAACTCCGGCGTCCGGCAATCCTCTTCACGAGGACCTCGTCATCGGCCTCCAGGACCACCACGCGGTCCACTCTCCGTCCCAGCTCCTGGAGGGCCAGGTCCAGGGACTCCGCCTGGGGCACGGTTCTGGGGAACCCGTCGAAGACGACCCCCTGGCTCGGCGGCATGGCCTCGAGCGTGTCCTTGACCATGGCCACGATGAGCTCGTCGGGGACGAGCTCCCCGGCGTCCATGTACTTCTGCGCCTCCTTGCCCAGTGGGGTGCCCTCCCGTCGATTCGCTCGGAGGATGTCCCCCGTCGCCACGTGCTTCCAGGCCTTCCCTTCAGCGAGAAGGACCCCCTGGGTGCCTTTTCCCACCCCCGGGGGGCCCAGAAGAATCACGTTCATTCCCCGCTCCAATCAGTCGGCCGGTGCGGCCGTTCGCGTGGACAGTTCGCCGTCCCGGTCGCCCTCCGGGAGGAGGAACCTCCTGGGAGAGAGGTCGGCACGGCCCATTACATGTAACGTCCTCTCCCCCTCATCTTGACCCTGCCCTTCTTCATGAATCCGTCGTAATGACGGAGCATGAGGTGTTGCTGAGCCTGCTGCACCGTGTCCAGTGCCACACCCACGACGATGAGGAGACCGGTCCCCCCGAAGAAGAAGGTCTGAATGTTGAAGATGTCGAAGATCCAGTAGGGCATCAACGCGATGAGGGCCAGGTAGATGGAGCCCGGCAAGGTCACCCGAGTGAGCACCCGATCGATGTACTCTGCGGTCCGAGCGCCGGGCTTCACGCCGGGAATGAACCCGCCCTGCTTCTTCAGATTCTCTGCCAGGTCCACCGGGTTGAAGATGATGGCCGTGTAGAAGTAGGTGAAGAAGACGATCAGGAGCCCGTAGGTGATGTAATAGAGCGGTGTCCGGATTTGGAAGAGATCCGCGATGGTCCGCAGGATACCGACGCTGGAGAAAGCCGCCAAGGTCCCCGGGACCACGATGAAGGCCTGAGCAAAGATGATGGGCATCACTCCGGCGGAGTTGATCCGCAGGGGGATGAAGCTCTTCTGGCCCTCCTGGATCCGTCCCCGACCCACCACCTTCCTGGGTATCTGGACCGGGACCTTCCTGGCCCCCATGGTCATCGCGACGACACCGGCGGTGACGCCCACCAGGACGGCCAGGAGCGCCACCAGGGCGATGGCCCCGATCTCGCCCAACATCAGCGCTTCCCAGGTCCGGGCGGTGGCTGCGGGGAATCCCTCCACGATTCCGAAGAAGATCAGGAGGCTCATACCGTTCCCGATCCCCCGCTCGGTGATCTGCTCCCCGAGCCACATGACAAACACCGCACCAACGGTGAGAGCGATGACGGTGGTGAAGGTGAAGAGGAACCCTGGGGTCCTGACGGCACCGGGCAGACTCCCGAGGAAGACCGAATAGCCGTAGGCCTGAATCGCGCTGAGGCCCACCGTAACGTACCGGGTCCACTGCGTGATCTTCTTCCGGCCTTCTTCTCCCTCCTTCTGAAGCTTCTCTATGGTGGGGAATACGGCTGCGAGAAGCTGGAACATGATGGAGGCGGAGATGTACGGCATGATCCCCAGGGCAAAGATGGTCGCCCTGGACAGCCCCCCGCCCACAAACATGTCATAGATGCCAAGGAAGGTGTCCTGAAGCTGCCCGAACTGCTGCCTGAGGGCCCCGACATCCAGGCCGGGCACGGTGATGTGCGAGCCGACCCGGTAGATCAGGAGCATGAGCAGGGTGAAAAGGATCTTTTCCTTGAGCTCCGGTACCCGAAACAGATTCGGAATGGGATTGGCCATGGTCGCCCCGATCAGGCCTTTTCTTCCTCAGCCTCCGACGCCTCTTCCCCATCCGGGGCCGACGCCTCTTCGGTCTCCTCCGCCCTGGCGGCGGACTTCCTCCGGGTCTTGGCCACGGGGGCATCTCCCGCGGCCGCCTGCGAATCATCGCTCCCGGTCAGAACCGTCACGGTCCCCCCGGCGCTCTCGATCTTGTCCCGGGCAGTACCGCTGAACCGGTGGGCCGACACCTGATAACTGCCATCGACCTCGCCCATCCCCAGGACCTTGACCGGCTGGCCGAGGGTGCGGATCAAGCCGTGCTCCCGGAGGACCTCCGGTGTAACCTCCCCGGCCTCGATGCGGGAAAGGTCCCGGACGTTGACGACCTGGTACACGACCCGATTGAGGTTCGTGAAGCCCCGTTTGGGGATGCGGCGCTGAAGGGGCATCTGCCCACCTTCGAACCCGCGGCGCACCTGGCCACCGGAGCGAGCACCCTGCCCCTTGTGCCCCCGGCCTGACGTCTTTCCCTTCCCGGACCCGGGTCCCCGACCCACCTTCTTCCCACCGCGATGGGATCCTGGATTCGGTTTCAAATCATGCAGCTCGGGCATGCGATTCTTCCTCGATCTTCTACTCGTCGACTTCTTCCACCCGCACCAGGTGGGGGATCTTCTCGATCATTCCACGTATCGCGGGCGTGTCGTTGTGGATCACTGTCTGCTGATGCCGTTTGAGCCCCAGCGCCTCCAGCGTCCTCCGATGCTTCTCGGGCCGACCGATTCGGCTTCGGACCTGGGTGATGGAGAGCTTCTTCGGCTCCGCTGCTTTCTTCCTAGCCACGATGCGCCCCTCCCAGGCTCTCCACGGTGACGCCCCGCTCCCGGGCCACCTGCTCTGCCGTCACCATGTTCTGGAGACCGTTCACGGTGGCCCGCACGACGTTGATGGGATTGTTGGTTCCCAGGCTCTTGGTGAGCACGTCCCGCACTCCCGCCGCTTCCAGAACCGCCCGCACCGGGCCGCCCGCGATGACCCCGGTTCCCGGGGCGGCGGGCCGAAGGAGGACTCGTCCAGCCCCCCATTCACCCACGATGTCGTGGGGAAGCGTGCCGTTCACCACGGGAACGTCAAAGGTCTCTCTCTTTGCCCGCTCGAACGCCTTCCGGATCGCCTCGGCGACCTCGTTGGCTTTCGCGAGCCCGATGCCGACCTTGCCGGCCTGGTCCCCCACGGCCACCAGAGCCGTGAAGGAGAAGCGCCGTCCCCCTTTTACGACCTTTGCCACCCGGTTGATGTGGATGACGTTCTCCACCATGTCGCTCTCACGAGGGCGGCTCTGCCTCTTTTCCCGTTCCCTGGCCATCAGAAGTTCAATCCTCCCTCCCGGGCGCCTTCGGCAAAAGCCCGCACCCGGCCGTGATACTTGTAGCCGCCCCGGTCGAATACGACCCTCTCCACCCCGGCTTCTCTCGCCTTCTTGGCCAGGAGCTTGCCGGCTTCCCGGGCAACCTCGACTCTTGGATTCCGGGACTCGGGCTTGAATCCCCGGAGCTCCTGGGCCAGAGTGCTGACACCCACGACAGTACGAAACGAATCGTCGTCCACCACCTGTCCCTCGATGTTCCTGAGGGATCGGTAGACCACCAGGCGCGGACGCTCCGCCGTTCCCTGAATCTTCTTCCGGATCCGACGGTGCCGCTTGGCCCGCTGCACGAGCCGGCTCTTCCTGAGATTACCCATCTTCGCCATGGTCTATGCCCCCGCGGTCTTTCCGGCCTTCCGGCGCACCTGCTCACCCTGATACCGGATCCCCTTGCCCTTGTAGGGTTCGGGGGGCCGGAAACCACGGATCTCGGCAGCCGTCTGACCCACCTTCTGTTTGTCAGCCCCGGACACGACGATGGTCGTCTGGTTGGGGCACTCCAGGGTGATCCCTTCCGGCGCCGGATACTGGATCGGGTGGGAGTATCCCACCTGCACCGTGATCCCGTTGCCGGAGACGTCGGCGCGATATCCCACACCGACGATCTCCAGGGTCCTGGAAAAACCCTCGTTCACTCCCGTGACCATGTTGGCCACCAGGGAGCGGACCAGGCCGTGAAGAGCCTTGTGGCGGGGTTGATCAGAGGGTCGGTGGAACGCCACGATTCCGTCCTCGATCTTCACCTGGATCTCCGGGTGGACCGCCAGGGAGAGGGCTCCCTTGGGTCCCTTGGCCGAGAAGGTCCTGCCCTTGAGGGAGACTTCGACCCCCTTGGGGACCTCCACTGGCATCTTTCCAATCCGCGACATTGCTATTGCTTACGTTTTGGTTACCAGACCAGGGCCATGAGCTCCCCCCCAACGCCCTGCTGCCGAGCACCCCTGTCCGACAGCACACCGTTGGAGGTGGAGAGGATGGCCATCCCCAGGCCATTCCGAACCCGGGGAATCTCATCAACGCCCACATAGTGACGGCGGCCCGGGCGGGACACCCGCTCCAGATGCCGGATGACCGGCTGGCCGTCGTGATACTTCAGGTAAATGCGAAGCAGACCGTGGGCGCCGTCGTCCAGGACCTTGTAGTCAAAGACGAAGGCGTTCTCCTTCAGGAGGCCGGCCACCTCCACCTTCTGCTTCGAGACCGGCATGTCCACCCACCGGTGTCCGGCAACGCCGGCGTTCCGCACGCGGGTGAGCATGTCAGCGATGGGATCCGTCATCATTTTCAGTATCGATCCTTAGTTACCAGCTGGACTTCCGCACGCCGGGGATCTCGCCTCGCAGCGACATCTCCCGGAAGCAGATCCGGCAAATCCCGAACTTCCGGAGGAATCCCCGGGGGCGACCGCAACGCGAGCAGCGGTGCCGAACCCGGACGCCGAATTTCGGCTTCCGCTTCGACTTCTCGATGAGGGCTTTCTTCGCCATCTAATCCTCGCCTGACCTTTGCCTGGGCTGTCCGTTCCCCTCGGCGGGGCGGATGCCGCTTTCGCTCAGGAACCCGCTCCGATCTGGACGGGCTTCTCTTCACTCCGGAACGGGAAACCCATCTGCCGCAGGAGGGCATAGGCTTCGTCGTCCTTGTTCGTGGAGGTCACCACGGTGATATCCATACCGTGCACCTCCTGGACCCGGTCGTAATTGATCTCCGGGAAGATGATCTGCTCCCTCACCCCCAACGTGTAGTTCCCTCGGCCATCGAAGGACCGGGTGGGGAGTCCGCGGAAGTCACGGACCCGGGGGATCGCCGCACTGATCAGCCGGTCCAGGAACTCGTACATCCGGCTCTTCCGGAGAGTGACACTCACCCCCACCGGCATCCCCTCCCTCAGCGAGAAGTTGGAGATGGATTTTCGAGCTCGGTTCACGACCGGCTTCTGACCAGTGATGATGGAGAGCTCCTCCACCACGCTGTCCAGGAGCTTCTGGTTCTTGGGGGCCTCACCGATCCCCACATTCACCACCACCTTCTCGATCCCGGGAATCCGGTGGGGGTTGTCGAAGCCGAACTGCTCCTGGAGCGTAGGCCTCACGTGGTTCCGGTAATGACCCAGGAGCCTGGGCTCCCTCTTGTCTGCCATGGCCCTGGGTGCCTTGTCGGCCTTGGAAGCCTTCTCGGCTTTGGAGGCCTTCTCTTGTTCTGCCCCGCCCTGGGACTCCTTCTTCTTCGCCATTTCTCGGCAGTTCCTCTTACGGCTTGGGGATCGGATTCCCGCTCTTCACGGCGATCCGTTCCTTGGTTCCATCGGCCTCCACCCTCAACCGCGTCCGGCTGGCGTCCCCGGAATTGGGATCGACAAGCATGACGTTGGAGACGTGGATGGGGGCCTCGAAGGTGATGATTCCGCCCTCGGGATTCTCCTGGGTGGGGCGTTCATGGCGTTTTCGCATGTTCACCCCCTCCACGACCACCTGGTCACGGCCCGGAATGACCCGGAGAACCGTGCCCTCGGCATCCCGGTGGTTTCCGCGGATGACCTTTACTCGATCACCCTTGACGATTCTGTGCTTGGCCCGGCTCAGGGGGGCCTTCTTCATGGCCGGCATCAGAGCACCTCCGGAGCCAGCGAAACGATCCTCATGTACCTCTTCTCCCGGAGCTCACGGCCCACGGGGCCGAAGATGCGGGTCCCCCGGGGTTCTCCCTGGGGATTGATCAGGACGGCGGCGTTATCGTCGAACCGGATATAGGTTCCGTCTTTTCGACGCATTTCCTTGCTGGTCCTCACCACCACGGCTCGGACCACGTCCCCCTTCTTCACTGGGGCGTTGGGGATGGCGTCCTTCACGGTCGCCACGACAACGTCCCCCACCCGGGCATATCGCCGGCGGGATCCACCCAGGACCCGGATCACCAGGGCTTTCTTCGCCCCGGTGTTGTCAGCAATCCTGAGAACCGATTCCTGCTGAATCATCGCTCTGAACTCCGACGCTTCGGTCCGGCGTTACTCGGGCCGCTCGATCAATTCCGCTACCCGCCAGCGCTTCATCTTCGAAAGCGGACGGGTCTCGACAATTCGTACCGTGTCGCCCACGCGATATTGGTTCTCCTCATCGTGGGCGTGGTACTTCTTGGTCTTCGCAACCTGCTTCCCGTAGAGGGGATGAGAGAAGCGGCGCTCCACCCGCACCGTCACGGTCTTGTCAGCCCTGTCGCTGACCACCAGGCCGATCCGGGTCTTGCGGTTGCTCCGGTCCATCTCCTCCGGGGCCGTCTGGTTCTGTGTCTCAGCCATGTCCCACCAACTAGCTCTGCTGGGCGAGCTCACGCTCGCGGAGTATGGTCTTCATCCGGGCGATATCCCGGCGGATCTGGTTGATGAGCTTCGGGTTCTCGAGTTGCATGGTGGCACTGCGGAACCGAAGGCGGAACTGCTCCTCCTTCAACTCTGCAATCCGATCACGGATCTCGTCGTCCGTCAGCTCCCGAATGTCCTGAGGCTTCATGGTTCCGATTCTCCTAGCCCAGCTGGCGTTCCCGCACCACGAAGCGGGTCCTTATGGGGAGTTTCGCAGCGGCCAGCTCCATGGCCCGTGATGCGGTAGCCTCGTCCACGCCCTCGAGCTCGAACATGATCCGCCCGGGTTTGACCACCGCCACCCAACCCTCGGGATTCCCCTTCCCCTTCCCCATTCGCGTCTCGGCGGGCTTCTGCGTGATAGGCTTGTCGGGGAAGATCCGAATCCAGACCTTCCCACCCCTCTTGATGTGACGGGTCATGGCAACACGGGCGGCCTCGATCTGGCGGTTGCTGATCCAGGCGGCTTCCTGGGCCTGCAGGCCGTATTCCCCAAAGGACACGGCATTGCCCCGGGAAGCTTTCCCTCGGATCCGGCCTTTGTGCATCTTCCGGTGTTTGACCCTCTTGGGCGCTAGCATCGTCTATCGGTCCCTGCTCGTTGGTTCGCGTGGCGAGCTCGTCACGCGAGCTCGCCTTCTCAAGCGTTCGAAACGCTACTTGGTGCCGCCGGTGGAATAGGTCCGTCCGCTGCGGTCTTCCACGACTTCTCCCTTGAAGATCCAGCATTTCACACCCACGGTGCCGTAGGTCGTGATGGCCGGGAGGGAGGCGTAGTCGATGTCGGCCCGAAGCGTATGCAGAGGCACCCGTCCCTCGTTGTAGCCCTCCGTCCGAGCGATTTCAGCCCCTCCCAGGCGGCCGGCGCACTGAATCTTGATTCCTTCCGCACCGGTGCGGATGGCGGATTGCACCGCCCGCTTCATGGCCCGGCGGAAGGAGATGCGCTGCCGGATCTGGTGGGCGACGTTCTCCGCCACCAGCCGGGCATCGATCTCCGGGCGTTTGATCTCCTCGACATTCACGCTCACCTCCGACTTCGTGAGGACGGCGAGCTCGTCCCGGAGCTTGTCCACCTCGGCCCCGCGTTTTCCGATGACGACACCGGGGCGAGCCGTGTGGAGGGTCACGACGATCTTCGAGGGCTTCCGCTCGATCTCCACCTTCGAAAGCGCCGCGTGATTGAGGCGCCGATGGAGATATCTCCGTATGGTCTCGTCCTCCTTCAGAAGGCGGGGGAAATCCCGCTCGGCATACCAGCGAGACTTCCAGTCCTTGACGATCCCGAGGCGGAACCCGTGGGGGTGCGTCTTCTGTCCCATCCAGCGTTACTCCTTCGTATCCACGATCACGGTGATGTGGCTGGTCCGCTTCCGGATCGGTGCAGCCCGTCCCTGGGCGGCTGCCCGCCAGCGTCGGAGGGTGGCACCCTCGTCGACGAAGGCTTCCTTGACGTGGAGGGTGTCCACGTCCAGGACGTCTCCCTCCTCCTGTGCCCGGTACTGGGCGTTGGCCACGGCGGACCGAAGCGTCTTGCTCACCGGGTCCGCGGCGGCCTTCTTGGAGAACTGGAGAATGGCATAAGCCTCGTTTACTGAACGGCCCCGGATCTGGTCTACCACCAGGCGGACCTTCCTGGGGCTCATGCTGATGCTCTTCGCGATGGCCTTGGCTTCCATGGTCGGCTCTCCCACCCCTACCTGGCCTTGGACCGCTTGTCGGCCAGCTTCCCACCGTGCCCCCGGAAGAGCCGTGTGGGAGCGAACTCGCCGAGCTTGTGGCCCACCATGTTCTCCGTGATGTACACGGGGATGAACTTGTTTCCGTTGTGGACGGCGACGGTGTGCCCCACGAAGTCGGGGGAGATGGTCGACCGACGAGACCAGGTCTTCAGGACCTTCCTCTCATTGCGGGCATTCATCTCTTCGATGCGCCTCAAGAGCGCGTCCTCGATGTAGGGCCCCTTCTTTACGCTACGCGGCATCTCTGCTGACCTCTCTAGAAAGCGGGTGCGACCGACTCCCTCAGCGGGTGGCCTTGCCCCGCTTCCGTCCACGGACGATGTACTTGTTGGACTGCTTCTTCCTCTTTCGGGTCTTCTTCCCCTCCCGCTTCCCCCAGGGGGAGACGGGTGGGCGCCCTCCGGAGGCCTTCCCCTCACCTCCACCCAGGGGGTGGTCCACCGGGTTCATGGCCACGCCTCTGACCTTGGGGCGGTTCCCCCGCCAACGGTTCGCCCCGGCCTTCCCGATAGACTGGAGATTGTGGTCGATGTTGCCCACCTGACCGATGGTGGCGGTGCACTCTCTTC
>Ga0316578_10000535_pt1 | contig 12969 bp, 6 predicted proteins | sample J0NA_2_FD_203076 | JGI IMG/M metagenome (GOLD analysis project Ga0316578, IMG submission 203076) | Rhizosphere microbial communities from salt marsh grasses in Alabama, United States - J0-2_160517rDrC | ecosystem: Host-associated > Plants > Roots > Rhizosphere | place: USA: Alabama | collected... | reverse complement strand
GAACGAGGCGGGTTGCCGTATCGACCCCCCCGTGTCGGAACCGAGGGCTGCCGGCACCATGCCGGCGGCGACAGCGGCGGCCGATCCGCCGCTCGACCCCCCAGGCGCGCAGTCGGTGTCCCAGGGGTTCCTCGTCGGGCGGTACGAGGAGTGCTCGGTCGATGAGCCCATCGCGAACTCGTCCATATTCGTCGTGCCGATTATCACCGCCCCCGCCTCGCGGAGCCGGCGCACGACTGTCGCGTCGTACGGGGGACGGTACCCGCGGAGGATGCGGGACCCGCATGTCATCGGCATGCCGCGCATGCAGATGTTGTCCTTGACGGCGACGGGGATGCCGAACAGCGGCCTGCCCGAGGGGTCCTCGCCGTCGAGCTCGGAGGCCCGCCGCATCGCCTCGTCGCGGAAGACCTCGACGAAGGCGCCGACGCTCGTATCCTTGGCGTCTATTGCGTCGAGGCACGAGGCGACGATCTCGGAGGGACGCGCTTCCCCCAGCCGGTAGAGTCCCTCGATCTCCCCGACCCGCAGTCCGTCGGATGCGCGCGGTGCCGTCATGACTCCTCCGTCTCGATCACCGGCGGAACGACGAAGCAGCCGTCCTCACTCTCGGGGGCCGCGCGGAGGACCTCTTCACGCTCGAGACACTCGCCGATCTCGTCCTCTGCTGGAGACGTGCCCCCTGCCCTGCCGGCATCGCCGGAGGCCCGGGGGAGCTGCGCACCCTGGAGCACCCTGACGAACTCGACGATCCGTGCGAGCTGCAGCCCCAGCCGCTCGCGCTCCTCGGGCTCGAGCTCGAGACGGGCGAGCTCCTCGAGCCGCCTGATATCGGACACCGAAAAGGCCATGCGAATCGTCCTCCGTCCGCGCCACCCGGTGCGGCGCTCCGCAGTGAGACTACCCGCTGGGGAAGGCCCCTGTCAACGGCGCGAGAGGCGATGTGAATATCTCCGCACATGCCGTGTAGGGCGTATGGACCCGTGGGCGCCGGGATGCCGCGCAGGTAACGGCCGCCCGCTTTCCATTGACCCCCGCGCCCGCACCCGATACGATGGGCGCTGACACATCGACCCGGAGGTACCAATGCGGATGACTGCGTACCGGACCCCGTGCCTGCTCCTGCTCGTATTCGCTCTCTTGATATCGTTGCCGGCGGTGGCGAGCGCGGACAAGAGCTACCGCTATCCCGCGATAACGATGACGGTCACGCTCGAGCCCGACGGCACGGCCGACATCGACGAGGTACGCACGTACCGCTTCGACGGCAGCTTCTCGTGGGCCACGCTGAGGAAGGGGACCAGAGGACAGTACGGGCGATACGGCATCGAGTATCTCGGCGTGAGCGACGTCGATACCGGCGAGCGGTTCCGCTCCGAGGTCCTCAGAGAGGACGGCTTCGAGGTCCTCAAGTGGTACTACACGGCGAGCGACGAGACGCGCAGGTTTCGCATCCGCTACCGCGTGCACGATGCGGTCCAGAGGTACGGGGACGCCGCGCAGTTCTACTGGCAGCTCATCGGCCCGGAACACGAGCCGATAGAGCGGCTCAGCGTGACATTGCTCCCGCCGGCGCCGAGCCTCTCCCTGATGAAGGTCTTCGTGCACGGACCGACGATCGGAGACCTCGACATCGCAGAAGACCGCACGCGCGCCGAGATACGGATCGACGACGTCCACCGCAACCGGTTCGTCGAGATCCGGGCGCTGCTCGATCCCTCCCTCTTCACGGGGGCGCCGGTGCTCTCCGGTCATTCGCACGCGTCGCTCCTCGAGGACGAGCGGCGGGTCACCGAGAAGTGGCGGCTCGAGCAGCAGCGGCGCATCGAGCGCAGCCGGAGGCGGGCGAAGGAGCTCCTCGCCGCCCTGATCCTCGGCGGGGCATCGGCGCTCGGGCTCATCGCCGTCTACGTGCGGTTCTTCCGCGAGTACGGCCGCGAGTTCGACGTCGGCTACGTCGACCGGTACGAGCGCCAGCCCCCTCGCGACCTCCCCCCCTGCTATCTCCCCGCGATCATGACCCAGAGCGGCGCGAAGGTCGAGGAGATGGGAAAGGCGTTCATCGCCGCGATCCTCGAGTGCGCGAGACTCGGATTGCTCGAGATACGCGAGTTCGAGAAGGGAGCCCTGATCTTCAAGAAGAAGGAGCTCGAGTACGAGCTGACCGACCCCGGCCGGCGCGCCCTTGCCGGCAGCGACGAGGGGCTCCCGCGCCCGCTGGTCTTCTTCGAGCGGGACGTCCTTCGCGCGCTGTTCAACGAGGCGGGGGACGGCTCGAAGGTCACCGGCGAGGAGATCCGCAAGTGGGCCGTGAAGAAGTCGGCTCCACGCACGAAGTTCTACAAGTTCGTCGAGAAACGGGGCAAGCGGCTGCGTCGCGAGTTCGAAAACCTTTACTTCAAGCTCGACGATCAGGTCAGCGAGCGGGCGAAAAAGCGGTTCTTCGGGATCGCCGCGCTGATAGGGATCGTCCCGGCCGCGGTCTTCTTCGCCGTCACGCGGAACCCGATCATCCTGCCCTTCGCCATCCTCGTCATCGCGGCAGGCGCGATCCTGACGATACCGCTGGCGCGATGGACCCGCGAGGCCAATCTCGAGCACGCCCGATGGACATCGTTCAAGCGGTTCATGACCGATTTCTCGGCTATGAAGGAGGCCGGCCCCTCGCTCCTCCCCCTCTGGGAGCAGTACCTCGTCTATGCGGCGGCGCTCGGCGTCACGGCGAAGCTCCTGAAGAATCTCGAGCAGCTTGCCCGCGAGTACGACATGGCGGTGCCGGCCGTCCTCTGGTTCCATCCCGTTGCCGGCACCGGCGGCCCGGGGGTCGACGCCGGCGCGTTCGATTCTGTCGGCGCCTCGATCGCGAACCTGTCGGCGCTCTCATCCGCCCTGTCGACGACGACGAGCAGCGGGGGAGGATTCAGCGGCGGCGGTGGCGGCGGTGGTGGCGGCGGCGGCGGCTCAGGAGCGGGCTGAGGGAGGTATGATGCTGAAGTCGCTAATCATCATCGTCGCAGTCGCCCTGGTGCTCTGGATCGTGATCGCCTTCAACCGGTTCGTCACGCTGCGCAACCGGTGCATCAACCAGTGGTCGCAGATCGACATCCAGATCAAGAAACGTCACGAACTGGTGCCGAAGCTCGTCGAGACGGTACGGCGCTACGCGGCGCACGAACGCGAGACCCTCGAGCGCGTCACGCGCCTGAGGTCCGAGTCGATGGCGGCCGCATCTCCCGCCGGCGCCGCGAAAGTGGAGGAACGGCTCGACGGCGCGGTCCGCTCGCTGATCGGCGTCGCGGAAGCCTATCCCGACCTCAAGGCGGACGAACTCTTCCTCACGCTCCAGCGGGACCTAACAAAACTCGAGGACGATATACGGTTCGCCCGCCAGTTCTACAACGACACAGTCATGCGGTACAACACCCTCCTCGGTGTCTTCCCGAACGTGGTCCTCGCGCGGGCGACCGGATTCAAAGAGAGGGAGTTTTTCGAAGCGGGGCATTGACCCCTCCATCCCCATACGGTATCTTCACTGCAGGAACGCGCCGGATCGTCCGGCCGGTTCCGACCCCGCCGCCGACAGGCGCAGATCCCATGGATGACGCCGCAGCATCGCCATACAGCGCCCGGCACGCGCCGCTCGCCGCGATAGCCTGCCTGTGCATCCTCTTCGGAGCATGCTCGGATGGAGACTCTTCCCCCGTCACTCCGGGGCCTCCACCGAATCCTCCCCCGACGCTCAAGTGGACGACCGTTTCGTCGAGCGAGCCGCTGACGGGTATCTGGGGAGCGGGTTCGAACGAGCTCTACGTGATCGGCACCAGCGGCCGCATCATCAGATTCGACGGTGTCGACTGGTGCCAGATGAACAGCGGTACGAATGCGGATCTGCGCGGTATCTGGGGATCGGGGCCCGGAGCGTGCACAGCCGTCGGCGACGGAGGTACGGCGCTGCGCCTGGAGGACGGCGTCTGGCGGCGGGAAAGCACGCCGACCGATGCCGATCTGCAGGGGGTGTGGCAGGACGGGCAGACCGCCTTCGCCGTCGGGATCGGCGGTACGATCATCCGGCGTTCCTACGGACGCTGGTCGCTCCTCGAGAGCGGGACCGAGGTCGACCTGTACGCCGTCTGGGGGACCTCCCCATCTAATGTCTACGCCGCGGGAAATTCCGGCGTCATCCTGCACTGGGAAGGGGCGAAATGGACCAGGGAGGCATCATCTCTCACCTCATGGTTCAGGGCAGTCTGGGGCTCCGGCCCCGACGATGTCTTCGTCGTCGGGCTGAGCGGGAATATCGCCAGGTTCAACGGCGCGAACTGGGGGCGTATGACCTCCGCCACGACGAGCTCCCTGTACTGTGTCGGCGGCACCGGGCCCGACGACGTCTTCGCCGCCGGAGGGCAGGGCACGATCCTCCATTTCGACGGAGCGGTCTGGTCCCCCGCCGGCTCGTCGATGGCAGACGCGTTCGAAGCGGTCTGGTGCTCCGGTGTCCATGACGTCTACGTCGCCGGGGGTCCCGGGACGATCATCAACTGGGACGGCGTGAACTGGGTCCCCGTCTCGAGCGCATCGAGCGTCAACCTGTACGACGTCTTCGGAGCGGGGAAGTACGTCTTCGCCGTCGGCGAGCAGGGCGTAATCATGTACACCGACCGGACGATATGGCGCCGCACGGCGGTGGCGAGCACATCTGACCTCTTCACCGTCTCCGGGTTGTACTGGAACAGCATGACCGCCGCCGGTCAGAACGGTACGACGCTGCTCTGGGACGGCGGAGTCTGGCAAACGGCGGGCGCTGCGGCGCCGTCGACCGTCACCGGATCCTGGACACTGACCGAGGACGATGTCTGGGCAGTGACCGTCGCGGGGACAGTGCATCGCTTCGACGGAGAGCGATGGAACGATGCGGGGACGCCGGGTGGCGGCTGGCTCTGGGATATCTGGGGATCGGGAGCGGACGATGTCTTCGTCGTCGGGAACGGCGGACGCATCTTCCACTGGGACGGTCACGCGTGGTCCGAGATGGACAGCGGCGTCGACGTGATGCTGATCGGTGTCTGGGGTCTCTCGGGGACCGACGTCTTCGCCGTCGGCGGCGCCGGCACGATCATCCGCTACGACGGTGGTTCCTGGCAGCGGCTCGAAAGCGGCACCGTCCGGAACCTCTACGGCGTCTGGGGGGCCTCGGATGAATCGATGTACGCCGTGGGAGAGTACGGCACGGTGCTGCGGTTCGACGGAAACGCATGGACGGCGGAGGACGCCGGCACGGGCGACCACCTCCGCGGCGTCTGGGGGACCTCACCGACCGACATCTTCGTCGTCGGGGCCAGGGGCACGATCCTCTACTACGGCCTCGTGCACCCGGAGTGAAACGGGCGCGCGGAGACGTGCCGACGAGCCCGTCGGCGATTATTTCCTGAAGGTGAACGGCGCGTACCCGGCGAGGAATTTCTTGGTGCCGTGGCCGATGAAGTGGACCGAGACCTTGAGGTCGTCTCCGCTTCCCTCGAGCTTGCTTATCCGGCCCTCGCCGTACGTCGGATGGAACACCACGACCCCCTCGCGGTACCGCGGATCGGTGCGCACACGGACCGTCCCCGTCTCCGACCGGGCAATCCCGTCGACGGCCCTGAACAGATCGCCATCGGCATCGCCCGGCGCCGCGTACCCACCCGTCTCGGTCAGCTCGCCGGGGATCTCATCGAGAAACCGCGACGGGCGGTTCCCCGTCCAGTTGCCGAAGTGCATCCTGCTCGCCGCGCAGAACAGGTAGAGCTCCTCCATCGCCCTCGTCATGCCGACGTAGCAGAGACGCCGCTCCTCCTCGAGCTCCCGCTCGTCGTCGAGCGACGAGTAATGCGGCAGCAGACCCTCCTCGAGCCCCGCGATCATCACGGCCCGGAACTCCAGTCCCTTCGAGTTGTGCAGGGTCATCAGGCTGACCTTCTCCTCGTCCCGCATCGCATCGACGTCGCTGAGCAGGGCGATCTCTTCGAGAAACGCCGACAGTGTCGGCTCCTCGGCGGCTGCACCGAACCGGATCGTCTCGTTGACGAGCTCCTCGACGTTCTCGGCACGTTCCCTCTCGGTCCTCGGGTCCTCCCGGAGATAGTCACGGTACCCGGTCTTCTCGACGACCGCTGCGAGGACGTCATGCGCCGAACCGGTCCTTGAGATCACCTGCAGCGAGGCTATCAGGGCGGAGAATTCCTCCACGCGCTGGCGCTGCGCCGGACCGATGCCCTCGAGCCCCCCGCCGCGCCGGATCGCCTCGAGGAGGTTGCTCTCCCCCGCCGACTCCTCGATCCGCTCGAGCGTCACTGCGCCGATGCCGCGCCGCGGGACATTGATGACCCGCCGGAAGCTCACGTCGTCCGACGGATTGCCGACGAGCTTGAGGTAACCGAGCAGATCCTTGATCTCCCGACGCTCGTAGAACCTTACCCCGCCAATGATCTGGTAGGGGAGGCCCCCCTTGAGCATCGCAGCTTCGATCGCCCGGGACTGGGCGTGCGTCCGGTACAGGACGGCGATCTCGCTCCTGCGCATCCCACCCCTGAGCAGCCCGATCACCGCCTCCCGCACGGCCGAGGCCTCGCCGCGGTCGTCGGCCGCATAATAGACCTTGACCGCCGCCCCCCTGCCGCGCCGCGACCAGAGCTTCTTGCCCTTGCGCCCGGTGTTGTTCGCTATCAGGGCGTTCGACGCGTCGAGTATCGTCTCCGTCGAGCGGTAGTTCTCCTCGAGGCGTATCACGAGAGTGTCCTCGTAGACCCTGTCGAACTGGAGGATGTTCTCGATAGTCGCCCCCCTCCACCCGTATATCGCCTGATCGTCGTCTCCGACGACGAAGAGGTTTCCGTGGATCGAGGCGAGCGCGTCTATCATGACCATCTGTATCGTATTGGTGTCCTGGAACTCGTCGACGAGCACGTACCGGAACTGGCGCGCGTAGCGGTCCCTGACCTTCGGGTGGGCGGCGAACAGCTCGACGACCTTCGTAATGAGATCGTCGAAGTCGAATGCGTTGCATTTCGCCAGCGCCGCGCAGTAGCGCCGGTAGATCTCGGCGTGCATCTCCTCGATCGGATCGAGGGCGTTCGAGAGCGCCTCTTCGGGGGGTACCAGGGCGTTCTTCCACCGGGAGATCCTGACGCGCGCCGGGGCGGGAGGATACTCGTCGAGCTTCCATCCCTTCTTCTTTATCAGGTCTTTCAGCAGGCTCGTCGAATCGTCCTCGTCGAAGACGGCGAAGTTGTTCTGGAAGCCTATGTGCTTCGCTTCGCGCCTGAGGATCTTCAGCCCCGTCGCATGGAAGGTGCCGATCCAGAGCGGCAGCCGCCGCTGTGAAAGCGCACGCTCGACGCGGTGCCGCATCTCCCCCGCCGCCTTGTTCGTGAAGGTGAATGCGAGGATCCGGTCGGGCGAGACCCCGTGGTCGCGCACCAGCGCGGCGATCCGCTCTGTGAGCACCCTTGTCTTGCCGCTTCCCGCGCCGGCGAGCACGAGGACATGACCCTCGATCGTGCGGACCGCCTCGATCTGCTGCGGATTCAAGGAGATGCTCACGAACTCCGTCCGTTTCTCGGGAAGACGTCCCGCCGCCGGCGACGCCGCATCAGAACTGCGGTCCTATGTAGAAGTGGAAGACCGATCGGCCGGTGTAGTTGAAATCGGTCGGCCACCCGAACTGGAAATCGAGCACGAGATAACCGAACCGCATGAAGAAACCGAATCCGAAATCGCTGTAGAACTTCAGCCCGTTGATCTCGCGGGCCCCGATCCGCGGATCGAGGGGCTCGATGAATATCGGCTCTCCCCAGACCGAGCCGGTATCGAAGAACACGGTCCCCCCGATGTTCGTCAGCCCCCATCTTCCGGGCCAGCCGAAGATCAGGGCGTCGACGAGCGGGTAGCGGTACTCCACGTTGAACAGGGCCATGCGCGGTCCCTGGAACTGCAGGTAATCGTACCCGCGAAGCGTCATGGGCCCGCCGAGGAAATAGAACCTGCGGTCGGGGCCGGTGCTGACGCTCGTCACGCCTCGCACGGCGAGGTAGTTCCGGTACCAGAGCGGGAAGTACTTACGGAAATCGAACAGCACGGTGGTGCGCGATATGTCCTGGCTCGAGAACGAGACCGCCCGCGATGCGCTGAGCATCCAGCGCGTCCCGATCACGGGACCGAAATAGCCGTAATACGCCGTGTCGTGGACGAACGACAGCGTCGGCTGGAACAGCCTGCGCTGGGAAGCCTGATCTTCGAGGAACAGGTCCTCCTCCGGCGTACCGATCACCGACTGGCTCGAGTAGAACTCCCGCTCCGAAATGAAGGCCTGCAGATCAAGGTCGACGCGCGTGAACATCGAGAAAGGGTAACTCACGTCGGCGAAGACGCCGTAGTTGCGCTCCGTGAAGTAGCGGTAGTCGGTGAAGATCTCGCCGACCGAGGTCACGCGCGAATTGAGATAGTTCTTGAACTGGAATATCCCGAACGAGTAGTCGAGCCTCCGCTTGAGATAATAGTAACTGAACATGATGTCGCTGTCCTCGAGCGACCCGTAGAGGCTGAACTGGAGAAAGAAATGATGGTCGCCGAGCAGGTCGCTGAAGGCGACCTGGTTCATCAGGCCGAACCCGATGCCGGTGGAAAAGAACAGCCCCATCCCGTTCCCGATGTAATCGGGAGAGAACTTCAGATGGTACGGCTCTATCGTGCCTATCTTTTCCTTCATCCGCTCCCTGATCGCCTCGAGAGAATCGGGATCGATATCCTTCGAGGAATCCTCGTCGACCACGACCGCCGGTCCGAGCCCGAACGTGCGGCCCGCTGCTGGAAGCCCGTCCGTATCGGCCGGAGTGGTGCCACCTTCGATCTCGCCTGTGACGCTGATCCGTATCGGCTTCTCGAGCCCGCTGGCTCCTTCCGGGACAAGACCCGTCCCCGTCACCGGTGTCGTCTTCACCACCATCGTCGTGTCGGCCCCGCCGTCGAGGCCGAACTCGGCGCGCCGGTCGGGGATCACGCCGAACGGCTCGATCTCCTCCGTACCGGCGACGATCCCTGGACTGCCCGTCGAGTACGACCTGCTCGAGTTCTCCTCGAAGTCATCCATGATGAACAGGTCGTATCCGCCCTGGTTGAAGGCGCTGAATACGAGGCGGTCCTTCTCCTCGGAGACCGACGGAGAGAACGTGCCGCCGAGGACGTCGGTGAAACGGAACCACCCGCCGGTCGCCAGGCTCCCTCGGTAGAGGTTCCTTATGCCGGTCTCGTCCGAGGTGAAGATTATCTCCTCGCCTCCGTGGATGATATGCGGCGAGGCGTCGTCCCCCGGCGTCGCGATGAGTTCTCTCTTATCGCCGGTGACGAGGTCGATGCTCCAGATATCGGCCGCGGCATGTCGGACGTTGCCGCGAAGCCGCAGATCGACTCCGGTCAGTCGCGCAGTCCCGGTGGTGTCCGGCTCGAACACCGGCTGCACGGCGATGAGCGGGTAGCGGACGTAGACGATCCGCGATCCGTCGGGAAACCACTCGGGTTCGTTCTCGTCGTTGCGGTCGTCGGTCACCTGCTCGAGTGCTCCGCTCTCGAGATCGTACACGAATATGTCGGTCCTGCCGCCGAGCGTTCCGACGATCGCTATCCTTCCTCCATCCGGCGACCAGGCGGGGCTGTGGATGAAGTCGAGCGGAAGGTCTATGCGCCGCTCGACCCTCCGCTTCGATACCCGCATCAGGAACAGCCGGTCGCGGCCGTCCGATTTCGCGACGAACGCGATGCGCTCGCCGTCGGGGGACCAGGTGAGGCTCGAGCGCATCGTCCTGATCGACTCGAAGCGCTCGGACATCGAGCCGATGAGCAGCTTCTTCTCGACCTTCCCGTTGAGGGCGTTCATCAGGTAGATGCCGTCGAGACCGCTGCGGTCGGAGTAGTAGAGGATGTGCTCCCCGTCCGGCGAGAATACCGGCTTCGTATTCTGGTAGTGATGCCGCTTGACGTGATCGGTCACGCGGCGTCCGTGCTTCTCGGGTTCGTTCTTGTCGGCATAGATCGGCCAGTACTGGTGGCGGAGGTCCTCCCTCCAGTCCTTTGTCAGCTCCTCTGCGGTGATCCCGATGGTCGATTTCAGGGCGATCTCCAGCGACCGCTGGTACCTGAGCTGGTCCATGATCTCGACGACCTTGCCCGGACCGTATCTCCTGTTTATGAAATCGATCGCAGACTGGCCGGCCTTGTAGTTCATATATCCGCCGGCGTAGTCGAGATTGTACGGCAGGTAGTCGAAGACGGTGGCGTCGCGCATGAACATGTGCGCCTCGTCGTCCATGCCGCCGACGGAATAGTACTCGGCGGCTCCTTCCATGAACCAGAGGGGGATGTTGAACAGAGCGCCCTGTGCGAAGGCCGATCTGAGCAGCGTCCCGTAGACGAGGTCGAACTCGAAGATGTGGACGAGCTCGTGTATGCAGGTATGGGCGTAGTCGAGATTGGAACCGCTGAAGTGCAGAACGACGCGCTTGTGGGTCGGCTCGGTGAAGGCCTGGACTCCCTCGGGAAGGATGTCCCAGGTCACGTTCGTCTGCTGGAAATCGGAGTGGCTCGCGTAGACGATCACGGGTACGCGCCATTCGACGCTGTGGTTGAAATCCTCAGAGAGCTTGTTGTAGCCGTACTCCAGTATGACCGCTGTTCTCGCTGCAAGGTCCCGGTACCCCTCGGAGAAGTAGATGTCGAAGTGAGGCGTCTTCAGGACCTTCCAGTCGAACTCCTTGTACTGCACCTTGTTCTTGCCGAACCAGGACGCCTGCGCCGCGCAGTCCGGCGCCGCAAGGGCGAGCGCTATCAGCACTGCCGCCGAAATATAGAATGCCCTCGAATGCATCGTCTTCACTCCCGTACGCTCCTGTCGCGGCGGGCCGGCTCCTGGCGCCCGCACCCTTTATATAAACATGAACACTTCAGGGGTTCTTTTCAAGGGGTTTGCTGCTTCAGAACTCCCATCGGAGCTTCAGATCGACGTTGAACTCGTCGCTGGTGCGGATACTGTTGCCCTGGATCACGTTTTCACTGTACTTTATGAGCTCGGAACGCAGCAGCACCCAGCGGTTTATGCGATATTCCACCTCGATCTGACGCGCCGTAGAGATCGAGAGCCCCTGCTTGTACTTCACGTACAGCCCCTCCGACAGGTACTTCCCCACCGCGACCATCGTCTCGCTGAACTCGCTGGAGCCGTTCGTGCTGGACGAGGAGGTGCCCTTCTCGACCTCTATCGTGATCCCCTCCATCTGGGAGTTGAGTATCCTCTCTATGTAGTTCGCCGCGAGACCCTGCGCCGTCGTCACGGCATCGAAGCTCGTGCCGTCCCCCGGCCCTTTGACCACTCCTCCGCCGAGCATCTTCCAGATGTCGGTCTCGCTGTACCCCGGATCCTCGTGCGTCAGCGTCACCCGGGGCTCGATATCGTCCTGCAGCCAGACGAGCGTGAGGAAGATCTTCCGCCCTTCCGGATCGAGGGTCTCGGCCTCGATGTTGACGACGGGCCGGTTCTGCTCGGCGCGTACGAAATCGACGGTCCCCGAGACGACCCTGAACTTGTTCGCGTATATGTTGTACCAGCCCCGCACGAGATCGAGATGGCCGCGGAAATAGGTTCCCCGCTGATCGTGGTACAGCGTGATGTCGCCGCGCAGCTCTATGTTCGCGTCTGGCGTCTTGATCCACGCGTTGCCTGGGATGTCGACATCGACCCGCGCGAGCCACGACGGCGCTGCGAATGTCCCCGCCGCGCGCGGCCCCCCCTGTTCCTCCATCGCGTAGAAGACCTCCGCGCGGTTCACCTCGACCTGCCCGCCGATCGAGGGGACCGCATGGCCGTCGATCGTTTCGGTGCCGACCCGTATGCGGCCCGATACGATGGCGAGGATATCGCTGATGCTCGCGACGAGGAACTTGTCGAGCTTCACGTCGAGATCGTACCCGGACGGCCGCCAGCCGGAAAGCACGACCCTGCCCGTGCATTCGAAACTGCCGTCCTTCCCTTCGCGGCCAGAGAGCTTCGAGACGGTGACGAGCGTATCCTGCAGGAGGATCGTCGCGTTCACCTGCGAGAACCGTTCCTCCAGGCCCGCGGGCCGGAACTCGGCGTCCTGCAGCGTCAGCTCGCCGAGGATCACGGGATCTGCCACCGTGCCCTCGACAGAGACCGTCGCCGCGTACCGCCCTCCTGCGGTCGCTACGAGATCGGTCACCGACGGCACGTCGTCGAGATCGGCCGGCGGCATGATCAGCTCGAGGAACAGACGGCCCCCGTCGTCGACCGAGTAGAACCACGGCTCCCTCCGCAGGGGCAGCCTCCCGGTGAAGCGCCCCTTGTGCTTCTCGCCGAGCTCGACCTCGCCCTGCAGGGCGACCGTCGTGCCGACCAGGTCGGATGCGAATTGGAAGACCGGGATCGAGAGCCCCTCCCTGCCGAGCCTCTCCACCGAGCCCTCCATCCTTGCGACGGGGTGGGCCAGCGAGTCCGAGAGGACGATCCTGCCGGTGAACGCGCCCCTGTCGAACGGGATCTTCTCGGAGTACCTCAGGAACGGCGCGAGGGAGAGATTCCTGCAGGACGCCTCCGCATCGATCCCGAGCGCCTTGAGCGCCCTCCCTCCGCGCAGGATGTCCCTGAGTCTTACGCCGGTAAAGCGCGCCCTCGCATCGATCCCGCCGAGCGGTGACGATGCGCTGAACGTATCTACCGATACGACAGATCCCGCATAACGGCCTGCGAAATAGACCGTGTCGACGGCGAGGGTGTCCCAGGTGATGCCGCTCACGCCGATATCGACCGAAAGATCGGGATCCTCGAGCGTCCCCGCGCAGGTGATCGACCCGCGTCCCCTCCCTCTGATCGGCTGCTCGAGCACACCGGCGCTGTTCAGCAGCGAGAGACCGAGCCGCTCGAACGAC
>Ga0316578_10000534_pt1 | contig 12977 bp, 10 predicted proteins | sample J0NA_2_FD_203076 | JGI IMG/M metagenome (GOLD analysis project Ga0316578, IMG submission 203076) | Rhizosphere microbial communities from salt marsh grasses in Alabama, United States - J0-2_160517rDrC | ecosystem: Host-associated > Plants > Roots > Rhizosphere | place: USA: Alabama | collected... | reverse complement strand
GCTCACGGGGGCAGGAGTGACGACCTACGTCTTCGGTGAGCACATCGATGACCTCACGGAGACCGGACTGCTCGCGCAGGGCGTCCGCAGGGTCGTCGAGAAGTCCGAGCTCTTGGACGACCCGGCTCGCTACTTCCCTCTTATCACGTAGCGTCGACGACGATCGCCTCGGACGGGCCGAGCACGACTGGCCGTTCGTCCACGGTTGTTCTCTGCGGATCGGTCGAGATGAGCAGCGCTGTGGCGCCGTCGATGTCGACGGGCTGCTCCGTGGCCGAGAAGTTGACGAGCACCACCGTCCGCTCGCCGTCGTGGTGGCGGAGGTATCCGAGGACGTCGGGCGGCAAGCCGTCCAGCATCGCGATGGTTCCGTGGCGAAGGGACGGCCGCTCCCTGCGGAGTTCGAGGAGCCGGCGGTAGAGGTTGAGGAGGGAATCCGCGTCGTGCCGTTGACGGTCGACGTTCCGCACCCCTGCGTCGACCCCGAACGGGAGCCACGGCTCCACGCCGGGCTCACAAAAGCCGTGGCCGGGTTCTGCCGTCCACTGCATCGGCGTCCGGCACCCGTCTCGCCCCATTCCGTGGACGCGCAACCCCCACGGATCCTGCCGTCGCTCGGTGGGCACCGGGGTCTCGGGCATCCCCAACTCGTCGCCGTAGTACATCGTCGGCTGGCCCCGGAGCGTGAGGAGCAGCACGGCCGCAGGGCGCGTGGCCGCCGACCCGTAGCGCGTGGCGAGGCGCTGCTCGTCGTGGTTGCCGAGCACGTAGCTCGGCCATGCATGTTCCGGGATGGCCGCTTCGAGGCTCTCGATACGGCGACGGAAGGCGTCGGCGCGCCACTCGGACCAGATCAGCGAGAAATTGAACGGCATGTGCAGCTCGTCGTCGTCGCCGTAGTAGGTCGCCCACTCGTCCCAGTCGAAGATGTGGATCTCGCCGACGGCGAATCGCTCGTCGTACTCGTCGAGGACGCTGCGGACGCCGCGGAACGCTGCGTGGACGTCGGGATGCCCCTTGTCGTTCACGTGGTGCCACTCGTCGTACTCGGCCAAGTCTTTGAAGTCGGCCTCCGGCGGCGGCGGGGGAGCGGACGGGTTGTCGGCGAGATCGGGGTTCTTCATGATGTAGTGCGCAACATCGATGCGGAACCCGTCGACGCCCCGGTCGAGCCAGAACCGCAGCGTGCCGTGCATGGCGGTGACGACCTCGGGGTTCCTCCAGTTGAGATCCGGCTGCTGCGGCAGGAACGAGTGGAGGTAGAACTGCCCGGTGCGCGGGTCCTCCTCCCAGGCCGGGCCCCCGAACACTGCCTGCCAGTTGTTCGGCAGGGAGCCGTCGGGCTTCGGGCCCCGCCACACGTACCAGTCGCGCTTCGGGTTAGTGAGCGACGACCGGGACTCGACGAACCAGGGGTGCCGGTCCGACGTGTGGTTCGGTACCCAGTCGATGATCACCTTGAGGCCGCGGGCATGGGCTTCAGCGAGGAGCCGGTCGAAGTCTGCGAGGGTCCCGAAGAGCGGGTCGACGTCGGTGTAGTCTGCGACGTCGTACCCGAAGTCGGCCATCGGGGATCGGTAGAAGGGGGAGATCCAGACGGCGTCGACCCCGAGGGTGTCGGCGAGATAGCCGAGCCGCTCGGTGATGCCGTTCAAGTCGCCGATGCCGTTGCCGGTCGTATCGCGCAACGAGCGTGGGTAGATCTGGTACACGACGGCGGACTTCCACCATGGGAGAGGTTGAGGCGCGGGGCTCACCGCGCGAACGCTAGCCACTCGCCTCGCCCACGCGTCGTCCTCGCGGTTCGACACCGATCGGCGGGTACGGCTCAGCCCCCGTAGCGGGCGGCGATCGCATCGGAGAGATACTGCGCGAGCCCCGGCCCGGCTTTGTCGATATTCCGCCGGAAGCGCTCGTCGGCCGCGTACATGGCGCCGAGGCCGGCGTGGATCTCCGGTGTGCACTCGTAGAACCACTTCGAGATGTGCGACCGGTGGGCGTCGACGAGCCGGGCCGTCTCGTCGCCGTCGGCGGGGACGTCGCGCTCCATGAGGGCAAGGAGTTCCGTGTTGATCGCCTCGGCCTCTTCGCCGAGTCGCTTCCAGTCGCCCGCCGAGTACGAGGCAGTGCGGCGGGCCGACTCCGCATACGCGTCGGTATCGCCCCACCGTTCCTCGGCCTCGGCTGCGTGCTCGTCCGGGTCGAAGTCGCCGAACGCCTCGAGTCTTTCTTGAGGGGTCATGGGGGTTCCCTTCTTCGCTGCTTCGATCGCCTGCTCGAGGCCACCTGCGATGCGCAGCAGGCGATCGATCTGCACGTCCACGCGCTTGCGCGCCTCGACCAGCGCTTCGACGATTCCCTTCGGCTCCGCGAGGATGTGCTCGATCTCGTCGAGCCCGAGGCCGAGCTCTCGATAGGTGAGGATCTCGTGGAGGCGGCCGACGTCCTCTCCCGTGTAGGCGCGGTAGCCGTTGGGCCTGCGCTCGGACGGCGAGAGGAGGCCGATCGCGTCGTAGTGGTGGAGCGTCCGGACGGTGATGCCGGCCATGCGGGCGACGTCGCCGATCGTCGAGGTGGTCATGGTCCGCAACCTACACCCTCACGTTACGTGATGGTCAAGGGTCTCCACGACCGTGCAGCCCCAATCGGGGAGCGGGGGCGCTGCACCGAGCCCCGTCCGCGTGTCGCTCTAGGCTGGTGCCTGCGATGTCGAGCGAGCACGAGCATCCCGGTAGGCCGCTCTGGTACAAGGACGCGGTGATCTACGAGGTGCACGTGCGCGCCTTCGCGGACTCCAACCATGACGGCATCGGTGATTTCCCGGGGCTCACCTCCCACCTCGACTACCTGAGCCGTCTCGGGGTCAACGCCATCTGGCTCTTGCCCTTCTACCCCTCTCCACTTCGTGACGACGGATACGACATCGCCGAGTACCGGGAAGTGCATCCGAGCTACGGGACGCTCGACGACTTCAAGGAGTTTCTCGACGCCGCGCACTCACGCAACATGCGCGTCATCACCGAGCTCGTGCTCAACCACACCTCCGATCAGCATCCGTGGTTCCAGCGAGCGCGGCGGGCCGAGCCGGGCAGCCCCGAGCGAGACTTCTACGTCTGGAGCGACACGCCGAATCGGTACACCGACGTGCGCATCATCTTTCAAGACACGGAGAGTTCCAACTGGTCCTGGGACTCGGTTGCGGACGCCTACTACTGGCACCGGTTCTTCGCCCATCAGCCCGATCTGAACTTCGACAACCCGATGGTCCGGGAGGCGGTGACCGACGTGTTGCGCTTCTGGCTGGACATGGGAGTCGACGGGCTTCGCCTCGACGCCGTCCCATACCTGTTCGAGCGCGAGGGCACGAATTGCGAGAACCTCCCTGAGACGCATCGGGAGTTGAAGCGCCTGCGGGCGTTCGTCGACGAGAACTACGAGAACCGGATGCTGCTCGCCGAAGCCAACCAATGGCCCGAGGACGCCGTCGCCTACTTCGGGGCTGGCGACGAATGTCACATGGCGTTCCATTTCCCGGTGATGCCCCGGCTCTATCTCGCGTTGCAGCTCGAAAGCCGGCTGCCCATCATCGACATCCTGGAGCAGACGCCGCCGATCCCCGACGAGGCGCAGTGGGCCATCTTCCTGCGCAACCACGACGAGCTCACGCTCGAGATGGTGTCGGAGGAGGAGCGGGATTCGATGTGGCGCACGTACGCGCCCGACCGGCGCGCCCGCCTCAATCTCGGTATCCGGCGCCGGCTCGCGCCACTGCTCGAGAACGACCGCCGCCGCATCGAGCTGCTCTTCAGCCTCCTGCTGTCGCTCCCGGGGACGCCCGTGATCTACTACGGTGACGAGATCGGCATGGGGGACAACATCTTCCTCGCCGACCGCGACGGCGTGCGCACGCCGATGCAGTGGAGCAACGACCGGAACGCCGGCTTCTCGCTGGCGAACGCCCAGTCGCTCTATCTCCCCGTCGTCATCGACCCGCAGTTCCACTACGAGACCGTCAACGTCGGTGCTCAACAGGCGAACCCGAATTCGCTGCTCTCATGGGTCCGCGACATGATCCGGCGCCGTCACCGGCATCGCGTGTTCGGGCGGGGGGGTATCGAGTTCCTCGCACCGGACAACGAGCACGTACTGGCCTTCCTGCGGGAAGGCGAGGATGAGACGATCCTCGTCATCGCCAATCTCAGCCGCCACGCCCAGTTCGTCGAGCTCGATCTCCTCCGCTACGCCGGCGCCCGGCCCGTCGAAGTCGTCGGGAGGACGGAGTTCCCGGTGATCGGCGACCTCCCGTATCTGCTGTCGCTCGGGCCGTACGGGTTCTACTGGTTCTCGATCGGCCCGAACATGCCGGCCGACACCTCCGCCCATGAGTCGTTCGAGGTGTCCGGCCCCCTCGAGACACTCTTCACGGCAGACGGGCCGCTGCCGGGGGTGCTCGGGCGGTTCGTGGCCGACCAGACCTGGTACCGCGGCTGGGAACGGCATCGCATCGAGTCCGTGGTCGGCGAGCTCATCCCCGTCACCGAAGGTGAGACGGACCCGGCGATGTGGATCGCGCTCATCGAGGATCACTACGCAACCGGACCCGCGGAGACCTACGTCGTCCCCGTCGGCGTCTCCTTCGAGGCCGACCTGCCGGCCCCCATTGAAGCGTCGGCGCTGGCCCGCATCCGTCGCGACCGAGACGACGGCGTCGTCTACGACGCGCTCGCGGACAGCCGTTTCCGGTCGACTCTCCGACGGGCCGTCGCAGAGGATCGCGCGCTCCTCGGACGGGCGGGAACGCTCCTCTGCACGGGTGGAGCCGCGCTCCATGCGATGCGAACGGAGGGCGAGGACGAGTCGACGGTCGCGACGACCCCCCGAGGCGAGACGCTCATCGACTTTGCGTCCGGCGTGTCGATCAAGCTCTTCCGCCGGATCGAGCCCGGCATCAACCCGGATCTCGAACTGCGGCGCTTCCTCACGGAGCGCACGGCGTTCGACGACCTCGTCGACACCTACGGGGCCCTCGAGTACGAATCGGGGGCGCTTCACACGGTCGGTGTCGTCGAGCAGTCCGTTGCCGCATCACCGACGGCGTGGAGTGTCGTCGTCGACGAAGCGCGGCGATGGCTCGAGGCTGCGCGCTCCCGTCCCGACTCGCGAGGCCCCGTGTGGGGCCAGTGGGCGTCCGGTCGGTCCAATGCAGCGCGGGTTCCGGCGCCGAAGACGATCTCGACAGCCGTCGGCGACGTCACGCGGCTGGCAGAGATGACCGCGAAGATGCACCTTGCCCTTTCGTCGCTGAGCGAGGAGCCCGACCTTCGCCCGGTGCCCTTCTCGCTCCTCTACCAACACTCGCTCTATCAGTCGCTGCGAGCCGACATCCGGCAGGAGTTGCGGACCATCAAGCGACTCGCACGGGGGCGCGGCGCCGAGGTCGAAGCGGCGACTCGGGAAATCACGGACCGTGAGGAAGTGTTCCTGTCGTGGCTCGACGCGGTGCGGAGGAGACCGATCGCGGGTTGGCGGATTCGTGTCCACGGCGACTTCCGACTCGACGAGATCCGGCTCGTCGACGGCAGATTCGTCGTCGAAGACTTCTCGGGCGACCAGGCACGATCACTGAGCGAGCGACGGCTTCGGATCTCGCCGCTGCGCGACGTCGCCCAGATGATCCGGTCGCTCGACTATGCGTCGCTTGCCGCCGCGCGAGAGCTTCCTGAGTCGAAGCGGTCCCTTGCACCCATATGGTCGGCGGAGGTCGCCGATGCCTTCGTTCGTCGCTATCTCTCGGCGATGGAAGGCTCGGCTGCCCTCCCCGACGATCCTGCAGCCATCGACATCCTGCTCCGGGCCTACGTCGCGGCGCGCGCATTGCGAGAGCTCCGGTGGGAGCTGTCGGTGCGCCCCGAGTGGCTCGATATCCCGCTCGACGGTCTCCGACGGATGCTCGATCAACCGGTCAGCGACTGAGTGACCGGCGTTCAGAAGCCACGAATCGGAGCGCCTCGGCCACTCCATCTGGATCGTCGACCCGATACGCGGCCAGCGTGGGCTCCGGACCAACCTTGACCCCGACGTCGTCGGGCCCGAGGATTGCGAAGACATCCTCGTCGGTGACGTCGTCGCCGAAGAACACGACGCAGTCTGCGCCGAGCGTGCGGCGGTGATGCTCTACGGCAGTGCCCTTGTCTCCGTCGCCGACGACGAACTCCACGACCTTCTTCCCCCGGATGACGCGTGCGCTGCTGCGGGAAGCGACATCGTCGACGGCCGAGAGCAGCGCGGTGGGATCGGGAACATGGCGGTAGTGGAGCGCCGCGCCGGAGGGCTTCGCCTCGAGGATCGCCCCCGCGTGTGATCGCGCGATCCCCTGGAGCGCATCGGTGAGTTGGGCGACGGCGCGCTGCTGTTCGACATCGAGCGACGGCGCATCTGCAGCCTGTGCGCCGTGCGTCCCGATGAGCGTGATCGATCCCGGCGCCTGCGTGAGGCGGGCGAGTTCGTCGAGGGATCGCCCGGAGATGATCACTCCGTGCACACCCGGGAGAGCGCTGGCTTCAATGAGCAGCGCAAGTGCCTCCTCGTGCGGCACGGCCGCGCCCGGGTCGTCGACGATCGGCGCCAGCGTGCCGTCGTAGTCGGATGCGAGGAGCAGGGTCGGTGCCGCGGCCGCCCGGCCGAGGGCCCCGCCAAGCCGTCCGGTGATCACCGGTTCTCGAGCGGGGCGAGGCACTGTCGGGCCCAGTCGAACACGTCGGAGGTGCGGACGGCCCTCCGCAGCCGGCTCATGCGTGAGCGTTGCTCGGCCGGTGGCATCTCGGTGGCGGCAACGAGGGTGTCGGTGACGGCGTCGACGTCGTAGGGATTGACGATCGAGGCGGCCCGCAGCTGCTCGGCCGCCCCCGCGAACTCGCTGAGGACCAGCACGCCGTCGCCCTCAGTGCGGCTCGCGACGTACTCCTTCGCGACGAGGTTCATCCCGTCGCGCAGCGGCGTGACGAGCATGACGTCGGCGGCGACGTAGTACGCGACGATCTCCTCGAACGGGATCGTTCGGTAGAGGTAGGAGACCGGGGCCCAGCCGGCCTCGCCGTGGGATCCGTTGATGTGGCCGACGAGCTGCTCGATCTCAGCCCGCAGCTCTTGATACGCCGGGACTTGCTCCCGGCTCGGCACGGCGATCTGCACCATCGAATAGGCGTGCCGGCCACGGTCCGTGCGGTCGAGGAGGCCGGCGAAGGCCTTGAGCCGCAGGTCGATCCCCTTCGTGTAGTCGAGGCGGTCCATGCCCAGGATCACGTGTTCGGGGTCGCCGAGTTCCGAGCGCAGTTTGGCGGCGCGCCGGCGGACGGCGGGCGAGCGTGCCATCTGCTCGAACTCGCCCGTGTCGATGGCGATCGGGGCGGGCTGGAGGTGGATCGCCCGGCCGTTCCATCGGAGGTCTCTCCGGCCGATCGCCTCTGCGCCTGCGAATCGCCGCGCCGCTCGGCCGAAGTTCGATGCGCTCTGCCGGGTCTGGAAGGCGATGACGTCCGAGCCCAGGAGCCCCTCCAGGACCTGGCGCCGCCACGGCAGTCGGGCGAAGATCTCGATCGGTGGGAAGGGGATATGGAGGTAGAACCCGATCGTTACCCCTGGTCGCAGTCTCCGGATCATCGACGGCACGAGCTGCAGCTGGTAGTCCTGGACCCAGGCGATGTCGTCCGGGCCCAGCACCGCAGCGGTCTCTTCTGCGTACCTTCGGTTGATCGCCACGTACGGCTTCCACGTGTGCCGGTGGTACTCCGGCGGAACGATGGCATCGTGGTAGAGCGGCCAGAGCGTCCCGTTGCAGAAGCCGTAGTAGAAACTGTCGAGCTCGCTCTCGCTGAGCGGCACCGGGCGCTGGGCGATGCCGGAGTGTGAGAACGGCTCAGGTGCAAAGTCGGGGATGCCCGGCCAACCGACCCACGCACCGTCGGCTTCCTGGAGGACGGGCCGGAGGGCGCGGACGAGGCCGCCGGGGCTCATGGCCCATTGCTCACCGTCCCACGACACGGGCAGCCGATTCGCTACGACGATGATGCGCTGGATGCTGGACTCCTCGGCTTGCGTCCATTCGAGCATACCTATCGCTGCGAACGTCCCCCGGGAGGAGGAATCCCGCGCCCCTGCAACCGGCCGGCCGGCTACGAGGTGAAGAGCTTGCGGAGCACGTAGAGCGTGACGACCGCCGACGCGCCGATGATTGCCGCCACGCGAGCATCCACGGCGATATCGGGGCGTCCCTCGACGGTGCCGCCCAGGAGGAACCCGATCCTCGTGTCCTTCGCGTCGATCTTCGACCCCGCGGCGATGCCGACGGTCGAGCGTGTGACGTCCAGATCCTCGCCGACGAGGACGCCGATCGACGACTGGCCGACGTCTGCGCGGTCGGCATCGACGAACATGACGCCACTCTGCGTGATCTCGGCCGACTGGGACACGACGGTCTGTGCACCCCCGCGTTCGATGGAGACGGTGTCGGCGTCGACGCGTCCGGCGCCGCCCTGGCTGATGTGCACGACCTCGGCGTGGACTTCTTCCGCGACGTCCTCGGAGATCCTGTGCTCGTCGTTCATCGCGCTCCCGTTCTCAATCTGTGAAGACATGCCGTCTTCCTCTGGGTCGTCGTGTCAGGTCAGCGATCGTGCGCTGCAGGGGAGACTATTCCGCGTCCCTCGCCGACGAACTGCCCGGACTGTACCGGCGATCTCTCCGCTCCGGAGAGGCCGTCTCGCGTCATGCGCCATCGCTTCCGCGTTCTTGGATGGCCGCGCCTTCCAGCGCGTCGAGGATGAGGTCGAGCCCGAACGCGAACGAATCGCCGAAGTCGTAGCCCGGCTTGAAGACGTGATTGACGGTGAAATCCACGAGGGTCGGGAAGGCTTCCGGGTCGAATGCTGCTGCAATGTCCTGGGCGACTTCGGCGAACCCGTCACCGCCGCCGGCAGGGAGGGTCGACTCCTGGAACGCGAAGCCGTACACGAACGCGTCGAGGACGGCGTAGGCGTGCGCCGTCCACTCCCAACTGAGCCCGCCCCGTCGGAGGCATGCCAGAACGGCTTCGTGGTGACCGAGATTCTCGGGGCCGGGGGAGGTCCGTGACTCCATCAACGGCGCCGCCCATGGGTGGCGGGTGAGAACCTCACGGGCCGAGATACAGCGCTGCCGGATCGCCGATTTCCACTCCTCGTCTTCGGGCGGCCTGGCGATTTGCGCGAAGACAGCCTCCACCATGCCGTCGACGATCGCATCCTTCGATGGGACGTGGTGGTAGATCGTCATCGGCTTCGTCCCCAAGGCCGCCGCCAGCCGGCGGATCGTGAGGGCTTCGATACCTACCTCGTCGGCGAGTTCCACCGCACCGTCGAGCACACGGGCTCGCGTGAGGGCCTGGTGCCGTTCGCTCTCGGTCATTGTGGGCCTCCGTCAAGAACCTGCTTGACACATCGTACTAAGTACGATACGGTCCGTCCAGTCAGTCGTACTAAGTACGACATCAACGACGGGAGAACGCCATGATGACCGACCGAAACAACACGACCGTCACACCCACCATGCGTGCGATCGCCCAACACCGCTACGGAACGACCGGCACGCTCGAGTACGTCGAGGCGGGGCGACCGGAGATCGCGCCCGATGAGGTGCTGATCGAGGTGCACGCTGCAGGCGTCGACCGCGGCGTCTGGCACCTCATGACGGGGCTTCCGTATCTGGTCCGCTTGAGCGGCTTCGGGCTGACGAAGCCGAAGACGCCCGTCCTCGGGCTCGATGTCGCCGGCAGGGTCGTGGCGATCGGATCCGGCGTCATGCGCTTCTCCGTTGGTGACGAGGTGTTCGGGATCGCCAACGGCTCCTATGCCGAGTATGCGGCCGCCAACGAGTCCAAGCTCGCCCACAAGCCTGCCCGGCTGTCCTTCGAGCAGGCCGCCGTCACGGCGACCTCGGGCGGCACCGCCCTGCAGGCGCTGACCGACGCGGGACGGATCGGCCCGGGACAGAGGGTGTTGGTCATCGGGGCATCGGGCGGTGTCGGGAGCTTCGCCGTCCAGATCGCCGGGGCGCTGGGGGCGAAGGTCACGGGAGTGGCGAGCAAAGACAAGGCCGACCTTGTCGAGGCCTTCGGCGCCGAGCGGGTCTTTGACTACGCAACCGACCCGTACCTCGACGGGAGCGAACGCTACGACCTCATCATCGACACCGGAGGGCTCACCCCGGTCCGGCGCCTCAAGCGAGCGCTCACGCAGAACGGGACGTTGGTGATCGTCGGCGGCGAAGGTGGGGGGCGCTGGACGGGCGGCATCGGCCGCCAGCTGCGGGCATCGCTCTGGTCGCTGCTCTTGCCTCAGCGGTTGAAGGCCCTCGTCAGCCGGGAGCACCACACGTATCTGGAACGGCTGGCCGTCCACCTCGAGCGCGGTGCCGTCGTCCCCGCGATCGGGCGCCGCTACCGCCTCGAAGAGGTCCCGGCCGCCATCGACGATCTCGCCGCAGGCCGCGCATCGGGCAAGTCGGTCGTCGTGGTCCGGCACGACCCCTGATCACTGCCGACCTCCGATCACCCCGCTCACGAACCCACCAAGGAGATCCCATCATGACGACGCAATCCCTCGAAGACATCGCGCCGACCGGCACACGACCGACAACCGCCACCTGGCCGTCGCCCGGGCAGGCGGCCCGCATCGCCGGGGCCGGCTACGTGTGTGTCTTCCTGCTCGCGATCTTCGCGAACTTCTACGTTCGGGAAGGGCTCGTCGTGCCCGGGGACGTCGCGGGCACCGTCGCGAACATCACCGGGTCGATCTGGCTCTTCCGGCTCGGGCTCTTGGCGTTCCTGGCGATCTTCCTCCTCGACATCGTCATCGCCTGGGCCTTGCACGTCGTGTTCCGCGAGGTCAATCGTGATCTGTCGCTCGTCACGGCGTGGTTCCGTCTCGTCTACTCGGCGCTGTTCGGTGTGGCGCTCCTCTTCATCTTCCAGGTCGTGCACCTGGTCGACGGAGCAGAGTCGCTCGCCGCAGTGGGGCCCGACATCGTCAACGGCCAGGTCATGCTCGCCCTCGAGTCCTTCAGCACCACCTGGCTGATCGGCCTCGCGGCGTTCGGGCTCCATCTCGTGCTGCTCGGCCGGCTCGTCGTCACGTCCGGCACGGCGTCGAGGTGGATGGGCGCCCTCCTTGCGGTGGCCGGTGGCGCCTACCTGCTCGACACGGCCGCGCACGCAACCCTCGGCAACTACGACGAGTTCGCCGCTGTGTTCCTGCTCGTGGTGGCGCTCCCGTCGATGGTCGGCGAAGGCTGGCTCGGTCTCTGGCTGCTGCTCTCCCACCGGATCGGGCGCTGAGCCTTCGGGTGCCGTGGGAGCGACGTTTGGCTCCGTCGCGCACCTGCCAAGGGAGGGGGAGTGGGGAGGAATGGAGCAAGGGTCCCGTCATTCCCCCTGGGATGACGAGACCCTCCACTCCGGTCCCTTCTCGCATCCGCTGATGGGACTTCGATTGCGGGACCCGACCCGTGCATTGGTACCTCCTTCATCGGCCGGGGCGCGGCGGCGGTCGAGGAGGGTTTCCTGCGTCGACGAAGTGACTAGTCAGATCCCCGTCTCGGGACGATCCGAGGTGTAGCGTGACCGTGACGGCGCCGACGTGGCCCCCCACCATTCCCCCTGCCCCGTCGGCGTCGTCGCGTCACGACCCAGCGGCCTGCGGCGGATGCGTCGCTGCAGGTGGGATGGGGCCGCTCGTGCCGGGATGTCGCGGTCGTGGCGGCGAGTGACAAGCCCGACCGCTGCCCGGGCATCGCTAGCCTCCCCGGCGGAGGACTGCGTGCAGCGGTATATCGTCCGCCGGCTCGTGCAGAGCCTTGTCGTGTTGTTCGGCTTCACGGTGTTCATGTTCGCGATCACCTTCGTCCTCCCCGGCGACCCGATCCGCGGTCTCTATGGGTTCACACCGCCGCCGCCGGACGAGTATCAGCATCTCGTCCAGCACTACGGGCTCGACCAACCGTTCTGGGTCCAGTACGCCAGGTACGTGAGCCAGCTCTTCACGTTCGATTTCGGTGAGAGCTACCGGGCGGGCCGCTCCGTGAACACGATGCTGTTCAATGCCGCCCCACACAGCCTCCGGCTCCTCGGGATCGCCTTTCTCGGCCAAATCGCGCTCGGCGTCGGCGTGACCGCGTGGGCGCTCCGACGGAAGGGGTCGATCCTCGATACCGCGGTCCAGCTCTCGACGCTCCTGCTCGTGTCGATCCCCGTCTTCGTGCTCGCCGACGTCGCCCTGTCACTGTTCACGAAGCAGCTCCACTTCTTCCCTCCGGGAGGGGTCAGCGGCTGGCAGTCCTACGTCCTCCCCGGCGCGGTGCTCGCGATCTCGCTCGCCGCGGTCATGGCTCGGGTCGCGCGATCGCAGCTCGCCGACGTCGCCGGCGCCCCGTACATCGCCACGGCGAGGGCGATGGGTCTCTCGGAGGGCCGGATCGCCATGACCCACCAGCTGCGACCCTCCCTGGGCCCGATCCTGACATTGCTCGCAATCAGCATGAGCCAGCTCGTCACGGGCCTGCTGCTCGTCGAGACGGTGTTCGGCATCCCCGGGCTCGGCGGCACGGTCTACACGGCGATTCGGAACCGCGACCGCCCGGTCATCCTCGGTGCGCTCTTCCTCGTCACAATCGCCGTTCTCATTGCGAACCTGGCGGCCGACGTTGCGATGAAGCTCGCAGATCCACGCATCACACTCGAGTAGGCGGCCTTGGGCCGGAGACCATCGATCGGCTCATCGAGAACCGTCCAGCCTCGGACCATGATCGCCCGGTCTTCGAGACGGGCCCTCGGCAGGATTTGAACGTTCGACACCCGGTTTGGGAAACCGAATCACCCCGAAATCAGGACCCTTACGCCCCAACGGCTACCGACGACCAATCAGCCGTTAGCCCTTACCGTATAACAC
>Ga0316578_10000533_pt1 | contig 12995 bp, 9 predicted proteins | sample J0NA_2_FD_203076 | JGI IMG/M metagenome (GOLD analysis project Ga0316578, IMG submission 203076) | Rhizosphere microbial communities from salt marsh grasses in Alabama, United States - J0-2_160517rDrC | ecosystem: Host-associated > Plants > Roots > Rhizosphere | place: USA: Alabama | collected... | reverse complement strand
CTTACGTTCTACGAACGCCCCGCCTGTCTCCGGCGCCGACATGGGTCAATGGCCTGTCGACGGCGCCCTCTCTGAGGGCTGGAACAGGGCGAAACGGCGCAAGCATTCGACGGTTGGAGGTCTTTCATGGCTTGGCGGGCGGCGGCCGCTCGAGATTCGCAAAACCTTGTGTCCCTTCGGGACTGCGAGGGCTTGCGCTTGCGGGCGCGCGATCGTCTGAGCCGGCGCCCCGGCCTTAGCTGCGCGCCGACGCTTCTCTGAGCTGCGACACCATGAGCGTCGACGTCACAACAGGCGCGGCTGCCCCCTGGACCATCCCCCGCATCATCGCCCTGGCGGCGATCCTCGGAGCGCTGATGCTGTTCGTCTGGCTTATCCTGACGGTCAGCGGCGTGCTCCTGCTGGCCCTGCTGGCGGTGCTGTTCGCCCTCTTGCTGGACAGCGCGGTGCGCGGGCTGCGGGTCGTGGTGCGCATGCCGCGCTGGCTCGCGCTGCTGCTGATCTGGCTGGCCTTGGCCGCCGTGGTGGTGGGCGGGGGCCTGCTGCTTGCGCCACGAGTGGAGGCCGACGTGGCGGACATGCGCGAGCGCATTCCCCAGGCGCTGGAGCAGATCGACGCATCGGTCGAGAGCACGTATTGGGGGCGGCGGGCCGCGGACCAGCTCTCCGCGCTGTGGGAATCCGGCACGCTGCAGGAGACGTCGCAGCGCTTTTTCGGCTTCTTCTCGTCCGTACTCGGCGCCATCAGCGGGACGTTGCTGGTGATCTTTCTCGGCACCGTGATGGCCGGCGAGCCCTATACCTATCTCGTCGGCGCCCTGCGGCTGCTGCCGCCTCCGGTGCGGCAGCGGGGGGCCGACATCCTCGTGGAGATCGGGTATACGCTGCGCCGGTGGCTGCTCGGGCGCTTCGCCTCCATGGCGATCGTGTTCGTCCTGACATGGATCGGTTTGGTGCTCCTGGGTCTGCCGCTGTCGTTTCTGCTCGCCCTGATTGCAGGGCTCCTGTCGTTCGTGCCGACCTTCGGCCCGCTGGCATCCGCCGTGCCGGCGATTCTGGTGGGCCTGTCGGACGGGCCGCAGCAGGCGCTCTGGGTGGTGCTGGTGTACCTGATCGTGCAGATGGTCGAGAGCTGGGGGCTTACGCCCTTCATCGAGCGCAAGGCCGTGCGGCTGCCGCCGGCCTTGCTGGTGGTCTTCCAACTGGTTATGGGCGTGCTCGCGGGCGTCCTGGGTGTCTTACTGGCCACGCCCCTCCTGGTGGTCCTGACCGTGCTGACCGGCATGCTGTACATGGAGGACGGGCTTGGCGAGCGCGCGCAGCTGCCCTGACGTCGTCCGTGTGGCGCGCAGCCTCGGTCCTGCTTGAAACAGTGCCCGGCACGGCTTGCCGCTTCGCGCCGGCCGGTCCCGCGTCCGTTCTCGTTGGGCATTGCGCCCACCGAGTCCGCAAAAGCACCGCTCAAGACCGTCAAGGCCGGCAGGACGGGGCCGCTCGCCGGTGCTTCCGCATCGTTGCCCGGCGGCGATTTGCTGGCACATTCCGTGCTCATTGCTCAGGTGTCCGGCACGCAAACCAGCGGCCCGATCATGAATCCCTTACCACTGAAAGAGAGCAGACCATGAAGCACACGACTACTGCCGCCGGCCTCGCCGCCGTCGCCCTCGCCCTTGGCGGATCGGCCGCCCTGGCAGAGCAACACCAGCAGATGCAGGGGCAGCAGGGCCAGGTCCAGGCCGGGCAGGGTGCCCGAATGGGCCAGCAGTCCGGAAGCCAGGCCAACACCGTACAGAAGAAGGTCGATCAGCTCACCGGCATGGAGGTAGTCACCCGCCAGGGCAAGAAGATCGGCGACGTCAACAAGGTCGTCCGCCGCAACCAGGACGGTCAGCCCGAGGCCGTGATCTCGGTGGGCGGCATCCTCGACATCGGCGACAAGGAAATCGCGGTGCCGCTGGATCAGCTGAGCCTCAACAAGGACGACCAGGTGGTGCTGCCGGACAGCATCCAGTCGAAGCGCGAGCTGAAGGACCGGCCCGAGTTGGACAGCTCCGAGTACCAGGAAATCGCGGGGTCGCAGCAGGTCGATATCCAGCGCTCCGACTTCGCCGCCTTCGAGCCCGGGACGACCGGCAGCGGCTCCACCGGCTATGGGGCTGGGAACACCTCCGGCGGCAGCACCTCCGGTGGCACGAACGACTCCGGCAACTCTTCCGGCGGAAACAGCTCCGGCGGCATGTGACGAGGCCCTAGCAACGGGGGCGGTGTCTCCCTTTGCTCATCCGGGAGCGTCAGAGCCGGGGCGGGCAGGGAAGCCCCGCCACCCGGCATCGCATTAACTGTCCGGCGGTGGAGACTGTTCCGCGGGATGGGCCGATGATCCCTCGGCGTCCGAATAGACCGGCCCGCGGTGCCAAACGGTGCTGGCCTCGAGGAGGCGCAAGACCAGGCTGGGGTCATCGTCGGCGAGGAACGTCGCCATAGCCTGCTCACCCTCGCGGAGGACCCGTCGCGCATCCGGGTCCCGGCGCAACTGCGGCAGGGCCTCGATGAGACCCGCGGTCTCGTTGCCCGGCAGTCCGTGACGCTCCATGAGCCGGCTCAGAACCCGGATGGCCCCGGTGGCCGGAAGGTCGTTCAGGTGCCAGAAGGCATTGGCTGCGCCGATCAGGTACAGCTGCAGGCACAGGCGCGAGCCGCTGTCAGCGGGAAGCTCCGGCAGCGCCGCGATGCAGCCCGCGACGAAAGCCGCCAGGGGCGAACCGCCCGCACGACCCGCGCTGCTGGCAGCGCCGGTCACCCGGCCCTGCGGCGGGTGTTGAGCGGCGGTCCGCCGCGGCCGCCGCTGGGCCGCAATGGTCTCCCCGTTGGGAGAGCGCCGGGAGAAAGTACGCATATGGTCATCCTTACTCTGGGGGAGTGTTAATGAGTTGGGCGTGGTCTGGTATCGAACGTCCGGGCAGACGACGCTGCGCCGGGCGACGCGCCGATCAAGCAAGAGATGTGCCGCTCGCCCGGGCAGCGCGTCGGTGCGGCCGTCACCCCAAGCGTCCGGGCGCCACTCCGGCCCCGCAGCGATGCAGACGTTAGGTCATGTCGCCGGATCGAACCCCTGACCGCCGGGTCCGCCAAGGCACGGGCGCCGGGACTGGCCCCGACGCGCCCGTGCGCTCGCTCGCGGGCCTGGTGGCGCTGCTCGCCGGACGCGGCGCCGAACCGGCACTGATGCAGATGATCCGCGCGGAGGCCGAGGGCGCCGAGGGCCACGCCGAGACCTGGTCCGGCGCGGCGCTGGCGAGCGCCGCGACGCGCGTCGCGCTGGCGCTGCAGGACGCCGGCGTCGAGCCATCGCAACGGGTCCTGCTGTATGCGCCGGGGTCGCCGCGCTGGATCATCGCCTGCCTTGCCTTGCTGCGACTCGGCGCCGTCCCCGTGCCTGTCGACAGCCAGGCGGATGCTGCGGATCTGGCTCATATCGCCGCCAGCAGCGGCGCGCATCGGGCCTTTACAGCCACGCACCTGGCCGCGCGTCTGGAAGAGGCCGCGGGTGACCGAGGTCCGGTGCAGATCCTGCTGGACGGCGCCGGTCCCGAAACCGACGGGGACGGCTGGAGCTGGGACAGTGAAGGCCGCCAGGGTCCCAGCGGCGTGGCGCCTCTGACCCTGGCAGACCTCGCCGGCAGCCTGAATCCGGAAGCCTTTGCCGACCAGCGCCTGGATGCCTCCGGGCTGCCCGCGGAGCCGGGGGCGGACGCCGAGGCAGTCTTGTTCTACACGTCCGGCACGTCCGGGCCGCCGAAGGGCGTCCCGCTCACCCATCGCAATCTGATCGCCAACATGGAGGCCGTCCTGGAGCAGGGGCTGGTCTCCAAGAGCGACCGTCTCCTGCTGCCGCTGCCACTGCACCACGTCTTCCCGTTCTCGGTGGGCCTCCTGATGGCGATGACGGCCGGCGTGCCGGTGGTGCTGCCGCAGGCGCTGACCGGTCCGGCGCTGGCGCGCGCGATACGCGACGGCGAGGTCACGGTGATCCTTGGCATCCCGCGCCTGTATGGGGCGCTGTTCGGCGCCGTGCAGCGCCGCGTCGGGGCCGGCGGCCGGCTCGTAGGCGGCGCCTTCGACGGCCTGCTGCGGCTTTCCGTGGCGCTGAATCGCCACGGCGTTCCACTGGGCAGGCCCCTGTTCGCTCCGCTGCGCCGGCGCATCGGGCCGCGGCTGCGGCTGCTGGTCTCCGGCGGCGCGGCGCTGGAGCCGGAGCTGGGGGCCCGGCTCGAAGGGCTCGGCTGGACCCTGGCCACCGGCTACGGGCTCACGGAGACCTCGCCGGTGCTGACCATCATGCGCCCGGGCGAATCCCGCTTCGACACCGCCGGCCGCGCGCTGCCGGGCGTGGCGCTGCGCATCGGGGCTCGGCGCGGCGGCGCGGGTGATGAGGAGGCCGGTGACGGCGCGGGAAACCGGGAAGGCGAGGTCGAAGCCCGCGGGCCCAGCGTCTTCTCGGGCTACCTCGGCGGAGCCGATGCCGCTGGCGATCCCTTCACCGGCGACGGCTGGTTTCGCACCGGCGACCTCGGCACCCTGGACGGCGAGGGCTGGCTCCGGCTCGGCGGCCGTGCCTCGAGTCGCATCGTGCTCTCCGGCGGCGAGAACGTCGATCCGGAGGCGGTTGAGGCCAGGCTCGACGCGCAGCCCGAAATCGGCGAGTCGGGCGTGCTGGAGCACGACGGCGCACTGGCCGCGGTGCTGGTGCCGGATGCCGATACGGTCCGCGACATCGGCGCCGACGCCCTGGGCGGCCGGCTGCGGCAGGCCGCCGGCGCCGCGCTCGCGGACTCACCCGGCTGGCGCCGGCCCACCCAGATCCAGATCGACCGTCAGCCGCTGCCGCGCACCCGCCTGGGCAAGCTGCGCCGGCGGCGTCTGCACGAGCGCTTCGAGCAGCTGCGCAAGGGCGAGGCCGAGCCGGCGGAGGCGGGGCTGCTGCCTCTCGGCGACATGGCGCCCGAAGATCGCGCCCTGGTGGACGACCCCGCCGCGGCCCGGGTCTGGGCCTGGCTCGGCGAGCGCTTCGACGGGCAGCGCATCACACCGGATACCGACGTCCGCCTGGACCTCGGCATCGACTCGCTGGAGTGGGTCGCGGTCGGCCTGGAACTGCAACAGGCCGCCGGGCTGTCCCTGGACGAGGCCGCCAGCGCGCGAGTCGAGACCGTCCGCGACCTGCTTCGGGAGGCAGCCGCCGCCGGCACGGCCGGCACCGGTGCCCAGGACGGGAACCTGGAGGATAGACTCGGCGAGCCAGAGGCGATGCTGGACGGCGATCAGCTGGAGCGGCTCGCGCCGCCGGGGCGCGGCGGGATGCTGCTCGCGGCCGTGCTGCACGCGATGGCGCGGGGTCTGATGCGCTGGTGGTTCCGCCTCGATGCCAAGGGCGCCGAGCACCTCCCGGCGTCCGGGCCGTGCATCCTGGCGCCGAACCACGAGAGCGCACTGGACCCCGTCGCCATCGCCGCCGTGCTGTCGCCGGCACAACGGCGCAATACCTCCTGGGGCGGCTTCACCGGCATCATGTTCGACACCCGGTGGATGCGCCTGGTGAGCCGCGCCTTCCAGGTGGTGCCCGTGGCGCCGGCCCAGCGGCCGGTCACCAGCCTCGCGTACGGTGCCGCAGCGCTTGCCCGCGGCCGGATTCTGGTCTGGTTCCCGGAGGGCCACCGCTTTCCGGGCACTGAGATCGGGCCATTTCAGCCTGGTGTCGGCAGCCTTGCCCGGGCGCAGCGCGCGCTCGTCGTGCCCTGCCTGCTGCGCAACAGCGGCGCCGCGCTGCCGCCGGGGGCGTGGTGGCCCAGGCGGCGGCAGCTGGAGCTGCGCATCGGCCCCGCTGCGGATGCCCGGACGCTGGAGCAGGAAGGCAGCGGGGACGACCCTGCGGCGCGCATCGCCGACGGGGTACGGCGGCGCGTCCTCGCGCTGCACGATTGACGTATCGACGCCGGCGGACACGCATGTACCTGTTGCTGATTCTCCTGCTCGTGGCCGCCGGGGCAGCGCTGGCCCGCGCCGGCCATGTGCGGGGCCGGCGTGCCTGGTTCCGGGGCGGCATCGCGCTGGCGGCCGGAACCCTGGTGTTGTTCCCGTTGCTCAGCGTCTGGGCCGATGCGCTCTGGTTCCAGGCGGTGGACTACGCCGGGCGATTCTGGACCTTTGTTGCCGCCCGGCTGCTGGCGGCGGCGGCCGGCGCGCTGGCCGCGGGGCTGATCCTGGCGCTTTTGTTGCGTCCGGCGCGGCGCCTGCGGCCGGCGCTGTCGCCCTGGGTAGAGCTTGCCGCCGCCGGCGGTGGGCTGCTCTGGGGACTCGCCACCTGGGAGACCTGGCTCCTGTTCCTGAACCGGGTCGATGCCGGCGTTACCGAGCCCCTCTTTGGTCTCGACGCGGGTTTCTACCTGTTCACGCTGCCGGCGCTGTGGGACCTGCACGGCCTGCTGCTGTGGCTGCTCGCGGTCTTGGCAGCGGCCACCCTTGCTGCCGTGGTGCTGCGGCTGCGGGATGACGGGGACGAGGCCGAAGCGGGCGCCGGAGACGGCGCGGGCGCCGGCGGCACCGTCTCGGCGCTCGTGGTGCTGAGCGCGGCGGTCGGTGTGTGGCTCGGGCTCGATGCGCTGCTTCACGTGTTCGGCCTCCTGTACTCCGAGCTCGGCGTCACCGCCGGGCCCGGCTGGACCGATGCAAAGGTCCGTCTGCCTGCCTACCTGGCCCTCGCGCTGCTGAGCCCTCTGCTGGGCCTGATGCCGGCCGTCCGGCCGCTGCGGCGCTGGCTCGGGAGCCGGTATGGGGACCTCCGCCAGCGGCTGGCGGCGGCCGCCTCGCAGCGGGTCGGCAATGGGCTGCCGGCGCGCCTGGAGCCTCTGCTCGCGAGCCTCGTGGTGGCCTGGGGGCTGGTGGCGGCTTCGTGGCTGGGACTGGCGCTGATCCTGCCGCCGGCCGTGCAGGGGCTGGTGGTGGAGCCCAACGAGATCACCTTCGAGAAGCCCTATATCGCCAACAACATCGCGCTGACCCGGCATGCGTTCGGCCTCGACAAGGTGGAGCAGCGGCGATACGACCTGCGCGGGGACTTCGACCGGCAGACGCTGCAAAGTAACCGGCCGCTGCTCTCCGAAGTGCGGCTCTGGGACTGGCGGGCGCTGGATGCGGTGTATCAGCAGTTCCAGGAGATCCGGCTCTACTACGAGTTCGTCGACGTTGACATGGACCGCTACACCTTCGGCGGCCGGTACCGCCAGGTCATGGTGTCGGCGCGGGAGCTCTCGCACGACAACCTGCCGGCGCAGAGCCGCACCTTCGTCAACCGCAGGTTCAAGTACACCCACGGCTACGGGCTGACGCTGGCGACGGTCAGCGATTTCACGCCGGAGGGTCTGCCGAACCTGCTGGTGAAGGACATCCCGCCGGAATCGGCCTATGCCTCGCTCGTCGTCGAGCGCCCGGAGATCTATTACGGCGAGCTGACCCGGGAATGGGTGGTCGTGAACAGCACCGAGCGGGAGTTCGATCATCCCCGCGGCGAGCGCAACGCCTACACGCGCTACGCTGGCCATGGCGGCGTCGAGATCCGGAACCCGTGGCGCAAGTTCCTGTTCGGCTGGAAGCTGGGCAGCACGCGGCTGCTGCTGTCCAGCTATCCCCGCCCGGAGAGCCGGATCATGATGCACCGCCAGATCGACGAGCGCGTGGGCCAGCTCGCGCCCTTTCTGACGCTCGACGAGGACCCCTATCTGGTGCTGGTTGCGGGACGCCTGTATTGGATCATCGACGCCTACACCACGTCGTCGCGCTTCCCGTACAGTCAGCCGTTTCTTGCCCCCTTCACCGGCCCGGGCCCGCTCGCGGCCGGCGCCGGCGACGCCGGCACGCCGCAGGTGGACTATCTCCACGGCATCAACTATCTGCGCAATTCGGTGAAGGTCGCCGTCGACGCCTACCAGGGCGACGTGGACTTCTACGTATTCGATCCGACCGATCCCCTCATCCGCGCGTGGCAGCAGGCGCTGCCGCACATGTTCCAGCCGAAGGAGGCCATGCCGGCGGACCTGCGTGCCCATGTGCGCTATCCGGAGGGTCTGCTGCTGACCCAGGGCCTCGTCTACGCCAAGTACCACATGACCGACCCGGAAGTCTTCTACAACCAGGAGGACCTTTGGGTGCGCGCGACGGAAAAGCACTACGACCGCGTGGAGCCGGTGGAGCCCTATTACGTCATGTGGGAGCTGCCGGAGTCGGATGCGGCCGAATTCGTGCTCATGCAGCCCTTCACACCGAAGAACCGCCAGGTGCTCATCGGCTGGATTGCGGGGCTCTCGGACGGAGACAACTACGGGCGCTTCCTCGCCTACCAGTTCCCGAAGGAGCGCCGTGTGCTCGGTCCCCAGCAGGTCGAGACCAAGATCGATCAGGACAGCCACCTGTCCGGACAACTGACCCTATGGGACCAGCGCGGTTCTCACGTGATCCGCGGCAACGTCCTGGCGATCCCGCTGGACCACAGCCTGCTCTACGTCGAGCCCATCTATCTCCAGGCCGAAACCGCGGCCTATCCGGAACTGCGTCTGGTGGCCGTGATGCACGGCGACGACCTCAGCTATGCGGCGACCTTCGACGAGGCCCTGGAGGGGCTGTTCGGGCACCGGCAGTCGTCCGCGGCGCTGACCAGTGCGAGCCCGCGGTCCTGGCGACAGCTCGCGGCCGACGCCAACGCCGCCTTCGAGCGCTATCTGAGCGCCCAGGGCGCGGGGCGGTTTCAGGATGCCGCCGATGCGCTGGCTAGGCTCCAATCGCTGCTGTCGAGGCTGGCGGCCGGGCAGGGTGTCGACGGCGGCGGTGCGGCCGCGGCTGTTCCAGGACGGGGCGGAGGAGAGCGATAAGACGCATGACTGCATGCACGAACAGGTTCCGGAGCGCGGATCGCCGCCGCTCGAAGGGGCCGGAATCACGAATCATGGCCACCACAGAATCCAGTCCCTCCGCGGGGGTGTCCGCCAACGGCGCGGCTCCCGACATCTGCATCATCCTGAACACCGGGGCCGGCGCCGGCAAGGACGCCAGATTCGACGATGCGCTCGAGGCGGCGCTGTCCCGGCACCCCGGCCGTTTTCACGTCGAGCGGGTGGACGGCGGCGCACGGCTCCGGCCCGCCATCCGCCGCGCCGTCAAAGCGGACTTCCCCACCATCGCCGCGGCTGGGGGGGATGGTACCATCGGCGCCGTTGCACAGGAGATCGCGGGGTCGGGCATCGTGCTCGGGATCATCCCGCTCGGCACGTTCAACTATGTGGCGCGCGGTCTGGGCGTCCCGCTGGACCTCGCTGATGCGGTCGACGCACTCGCGGCAGGATCGGTACGCCCGTTTCCGGTGGGCGAGGTCAACGGGCGGATCTTCCTGAACAACGCCAGTCTGGGCATCTACCCCGCGATCCTCGAGCAGCGGGAAGGCATCTACCGCCGCTTCGGCCGATCGCGGATCGCCGCCCACTGGTCGGTCGCAAGAACCTTCTTTCGGCTCTACCGGCCCTTATCGATCAAGGTGACCGTCGACGGAAAGGCGATCCGCACGCGCACGCCCTTGGTCTTCATCGCCAGGAGCGCCTATCAGATGGAGATGTTCGGACTCGAGGGCGCGGAGGAGGTCCGCAAGGGACGGTTCGCGGTCTTCCTCGCGCCGGACGTCGGCAGAGTGGGCCTGATGACCTACGCGCTGCGCCTCGCCTGGGGCGGGCTCAGGGCAGGCCGCGACGTCGAACAGATGTTCGGCGAAGACATCTTGATCGAGACGCGTGGATACGACCGGCTGGTCGCGCGCGACGGCGAACGGGAGCGGCTGAAGACGCCGCTGCGATTCCGGGTGCACCGCGACGCGCTGGAGGTGATCGCTCCGCCTCGGGCCTGACGCTGATGTGCCGACTCTCGCGCTTCGCTCCAGGGCGAAGCCCTGCCGCCGGAAACGGCATCGGGTTCTATGCAGCGGTATACGGGGAGCAGGCTTGGACGGGACGCCGGGCCGCCATCATCCGGCCGTGTGCAGGAAGAAGCGGCGCAGCCGCGGGACATGGCGGGTGAGCCGGGCCAGGTCGACCTCCGCTTCCCGGCTCAGCGTCGTTTCCCGCTTGCGGAGGCTGCGCAGCGCGTCGATGCGGCGCTCGACGAAATGCAGATACAGAATGCCGCTCACCAGCGCTGCATAAAGGCACCACAGGGCGGTGAAGGAGTACTGCGCGACGATGAAGACCACGATCAGTCCTACGAGATTGAGCCAGCCGAAGATCTGTATGCTCACGCTGCGGCTGAGGATGAGCGAGCCGCATGTCGTGAGCACATAGACCACCGCGATCCAGATCTGCTCTGTCATCGGGTTGTCGTACACCAGCGAGCCGCCGTGCACGTAAACCCGGGTTTGCACGGTCACCAGGCCCCAGGCCACGTACGCTCCCAACAGACCACCCAGTACCGCCAGCGCGAGGATCAGCATGCGCTTGCGGCTCTTCGGCTCGATCAGCCAGACGGCCAGCGGCACCAGCAGGGGCAAGACGGCCTGGGCATAGAAGACGAACACCGTTGCGGCCGCGTTCAGCGTGGCTTGGCTCCCCACGCCATACAAACCCAGCCATACGAGGCCCTGGTCGAACTGGTGCAGGCCGAACAGCAGCGGCAGACTGGCGAAGACATATTCGCTCGGCGTGCTGACATGGCGCAGGGTCAGCACTCCGATGACGAGCAGTGCACCAGCGAGGGTGAAGTTGGCGACGATGAAGAACATGCGGTTTCCTTGGTTGGTCGGAGTCGGCTTTCCGGTGGCGGAAGCCGCGCAACGCGCCGCGTTCAGCCGCCCGGCGCGCTCGAAAGCGCAGGTCCCGGCGGTTCGGCCGCTGTCCCTCATCCGTTGACCCAGCGCCAGGCCTCGTCACGCTGCTCGGGCTCGAACCATCGTACCGCCGCGCCATACAGAGGCCCGGCGAACGTTGCCGCAACCTTTTGCCACGTTTTGTGGCCGACGATGGCCGTCCTCCCGTACTGGTGCCTGTGCCTGAAGTCGAATTTCAGGTCCTGCCACAGCGCGCCCATCGTGAATCCAGACACGTCCCTGAGCTCGACGTAAAAGCGCAGGCGGCCGTGCCGGTCGAGCAGTTGGGCGAGTCGCGGCGTGACCGCGTCGAGGTCCTCTCTTGAAAGATGGCCGCTGGCAATGATCGTCAGCACGCCCTTTTCGTTCAAATCGCCGAGTCTGATCATCTCACCCCCCAGGCGGTTCTGACGACCGCTATGGCCGGCGCCAATGCCATGCAAAGGGTGATCCATAGCATCGCGCCCAACGCTTTTCGCATGGCCTTGTCCGACGCGCTATGCCGGCGAGCTGCCGCTGCCGAACCCGGCGGCCGGCGTCGGCCGGCGCCGGAGCACCTGCAATCCCGGGACCTTGTTGGCGCGGCGCGTGCAGACGCACGCCGAGGGGCAGGGGAGAGACCTCCGCTCGCGGGCCATCCCGCGCCCCGTAGTAACCGCCGGTCCCGGCGACGGCACCGGACCGGTGACGAGGCACCGCGAGAAAACGAGCAACGAGAGGCTGTCATGTTTCACTGGATCTCCGCCGCCTGGCGCGGCCGTCTCCCCCTGTGGCTGACCTATTGGGTCCTCGGCGTCGGCGGGAACATGACCTTCGTCGCCGTGCTGCTGTTGTTGTTCTTGCTCGCCGGTGGTGGATATGTCCGGGACTGGCTGTTGCCCTGGATGTGGCTTGTGTATGGGCTCTCGCTGCTCTGGTTCATCTTCATCTTCGTTGCGATCTGGCGTGCCGCGGGCGCATATCGGGGACGCCGCCTGTGGGCGGTCCTGGCCCGGCTCGGCGTCATCGTCGGCGTCGTTCGTATGGCCGTCGAGGCCGTGCTGCTCGCCCGGCTTTCGGGCGTTGGGGGCTGAGCCGGCGGTGCCTCGGAGGGCGCGAGGTTGACCCGGCAGGGATCGCCGCGCCGGGCCAGGGCCGCATCCTGGCGAGCCCGCCCGGCTCCGGCACAGCCTGGAGCAAATCAGCCGGGCCGAGGCGGATATCAGCCGGCAACCGAGTCCGCCCCGCCGCCGAACGCCCCCGGCGGCATGCGGTTCGAGGGAAAACCCTACTGGCACACCAGTTGCTGCCGAGTCACCAGGGCACCTCGGTACCGTCGTGCCTTGAAGGTGCCCCCACTGCCGCCGCCTTCCCGCCACCTGCCACCGAACGGACAGAATCATGAGCGACACCGCAAGCGACTTCCTGGTCCAACGCCTGCACGCCTGGGGCATACGCCGCATCTACGGCTTCCCCGGCGACGGCATCAACGGCGTGCTCGGCGCGCTGCAACGCCACGCGGACCTCGTGGACTTCGTGCAGACGCGCCATGAGGAGGAGGCGGCCTTCATGGCCTCGGCGCACGCGAAGTTCACGGGTCAGGTCGGCGTCTGCATGGCCACCTCCGGTCCGGGCGCCATTCACCTGCTGAACGGTCTCTACGACGCCCGGCTCGACTCGATGCCGGTGCTCGCCATCGTCGGCCAGCAGGCGACCACCGCGCTCGGCAGTTCCTATCAGCAGGAGGTGGACCTCATCAGCCTGTACAAGGACGTGGCCGGTGCCTACGTGCACATGGCCGCGACGCCGGTGGCCGTGCGGCAACTGCTGGACCGGGCGCTGCGCATCGCCCAGGCAGACCGCGCCGTGACCTGCATCATCCTGCCCAACGACGTGCAGGAGATGGACGCGGTGCCGTCCCCGCCGCGCAGCCATGGCAGCACCTTCACCGGCATCGGCTACAGCGCGCCGCGCATCGTCCCCGGCGATGCGGACCTGCGGCGTGCCGCCGACGTGCTGAACGCCGGCAGCAAGGTGGCGATGCTGGTGGGCGCCGGCGCGCTCCGCGCCACCGACCAGGTCATCGCGGTGGCCGAGCGGCTCGGCGCCGGGGTCGCCAAGG
>Ga0316578_10000532_pt1 | contig 13010 bp, 15 predicted proteins | sample J0NA_2_FD_203076 | JGI IMG/M metagenome (GOLD analysis project Ga0316578, IMG submission 203076) | Rhizosphere microbial communities from salt marsh grasses in Alabama, United States - J0-2_160517rDrC | ecosystem: Host-associated > Plants > Roots > Rhizosphere | place: USA: Alabama | collected... | reverse complement strand
CGATCTTGAGAGGCTTTAATAATGAGCAGCTGTACGCGCAGATTAAAGGCGCCCTGGCCGCTTAATGAGTGAAAATTGGCGGCACTGCCGCCCAATTGGAATACTGGAAAAATGGAATATTGGGTTTAGGTACACGCTTAAGAGTCGGTTTTCCATTATTACAACATTCCATCATTCCAAAAGATGATTTTTTTTTCGTACTTTCTTGATTGAAAATTAAAATCTGGCAACATTCTTATTCAGGAGAAAATATGAGGACACAGAATTTTGAGCCCAGAATCATTGCTTTTCTGTGCAACTGGTGTACATACGGCGCAGCAGATCTGGCCGGCGTCAGTCGCCTCAGTTATCCGCCAAACATTCGGGTGATTCGGGTGATGTGCTCGGGCACTGTATCGCCGCATCATATCCTGCGAGCTTTTCAAAGCGGTGCGGACGGGATTATGGTAGGCGGGTGACATCTTGGCGATTGCCATTACCTGTATGGTAATTACATGACGGTCAAACGAATGCGATTTCTGCAGGAACTCCTTAGATTTGTGGGGTTAGACGGGCGTCTGCATCTGGAATGGATCTCATCGGCCGAAGCCCAGAAATTTGTTCAGGTGGTGACGGAATTCACCGAAAAAATAAAGGCCCTGGGGCCGAATCCGCTGGCAGCGTTTAATGAAAAGATCGAGGCCCTGGGACCGAGAGCGGTCGCCGGTCCTGCGCGCCGGGATATCCCGGCATCGAAATTGCCGCCGGCCGCTGAAAAACGTAAAGCCAAAATGGCATCGAATTAAATATTTCAGAGTTGATCCGGACAGGGAGAGCGAAATGATCGATAAAGTCAAAAGCCTCTTAAAGGAAGGAAGGGTCGATATTTTTTTGGGATATCGAATGATGGCGGGGCACCCGCTACCCCATGGCTTCGTAAAAGAAAGACTGCAGGAAGTCGATGAACTGATCAGCAGTAATGACCGATATCCGCTGGAGAAAATGGCCGCCAGAATCGCCGCCGAGCATCCGGGTATCAAGATCGGTATGATGGCGCGGGACTGCAATACGCGTGCCGTGAACGTTTTGTCCATCTGGAACCAGCTGGATCCTGAACAGATCGAAACCGTTGACATCAATTGTTGTCCTTCCAATCTCAAAGACGGAGCGCAGTGTTCCTATTTGAAACCGCCCAGAAGCGGTTTTCATAAAAAACAGGTCGGTATCGATAACCAGTATGATCCGGAAGATTTCGAGAACTTCGATCAACCGGAGCGTTTCACCCGTTGGATCAACGAATTCCAGAAGTGTATAAAGTGTTATGGCTGCCGCAATATATGCCCGGTTTGTTTTTGCAAGGAATGCAGTCTGGAGCACCCGGATCTCATCAAGACCGGCGATCTGCCGCCGGAGGTTCCGATCTTTCATCTGGTCCGGGCGGTTCATATGGCCGGCCGTTGCATTGACTGCGGGTTGTGTGAAGAGGCCTGTCCGGTCGATATTCCGCTGCGCTTGCTCTACCGCAAGGTCAATCAAATCGTTTCCGATATTTTCGATTACCGGCCCGGTTCGGGTCCGGAGCAATCGCCGTTGAGCGTTCTGGGAGAAACGGCGCTGCTGGAACCCGAGCCGCTCAAAGCCGCGGGAGGATGAACTGGCAAACAGTCTATTTTTATAAAGAATAATTTAATCAAGCATCCACGAAAACGCTAAATAGGGTCCACATGAATTATTTTTCATTAATTTTTTTCGTGTTTTTTGACTTTCGTGCTTTCGTGGTGAAATCTTTTTTCAACTTCACAAGGAGTTAAAACATGGAAGTCAAATTTGTCCCCTCGGTATGTTCATACTGCGGAACCGGTTGCGGCGTGTTGTTTGAAGTCATTGATGGAAAAGTGGTGGGTACCCTGCCGTTAAAAACCCATCCGGTCAATGAAGGCAAGTTATGCATCAAGGGCTGGAATCTGCATGAACATGTCAACAGCTTTATGCGGCTCAAGGCACCGCTGATCAAGACCGGTGGGAGATTTCGTCGCAGTTCCTGGGATGAGGCCATACAGTTTACCGCCGACGGGTTCAAGAAAACTATTGCAAAACACGGTCCTGACAGCGTCGGGGTGCTGGTATCGGCCAAAATCACCAACGAAGAAAATTATATTGCCCAAAAGCTTGCCCGGGCCGTCATCGGCACCAACAATGTAGACCACTGCGCGCGTCTCTGACATTCTTCGACGGTGGCCGGTCTGGCCGCCGCATTCGGCAGCGGTGCCATGACAAACGGGATTGCCGAAATCGAAGACGCCGGCTGTATCTTGGTTATCGGCTCCAATACCACGGCCTGCCACCCCCTGGTGGCCCGGCGGATCCTACGCGCCAAAGACAGGGGTGCAAAGCTCATCGTCGCCGACCCTCGCAATATTCACCTGGCGCGTTTTGCCGATATTGCTGTAAATCACAGACTCGGCAGTGACGTGGCGCTGCTAAACGGCATGATGCATATCATTATCGACAATAACTGGCATGACCGAGAATACATTTCTCAAAGAACCGAAGGCTTTGACGAATTCAAAGCGATGGTTGAAAGTTATACGCCCGAGCGGGTCCAGGAGATTACCGGTGTTCAGGCGTCGGAGCTAGAGCGCATGGCACGGCTTTATGCCACCAACCCCCCGGGCAGTTTGTTATATGCCATGGGCATCACCCAGCACACCAGCGGGGTGGATAACGTTAAATCCTGCTGCAATCTGGCGCTGCTGTGCGGCAATGTAGGCGTGCACGGTGGAGGCGTCAACCCGCTGCGAGGGCAGAATAATGTTCAGGGAGCCTGTGATATGGGCGGGCTGCCCAATGTTTTTCCGGGATACCAGCCGGTCAATGACGACAGCATCCGCCAAAAATTTGCGGCGGCCTGGGGAACGGAACTACCCGAGCGCGCCGGTTATACGGTAACCGAAATGGTTCAGATGATGATTGAAGGCGATTTAAAAGCCTTATATGTCATCGGAGAAAATCCCAAACTCAGTGATGCCGATCGCAATCATTTAAACAAGGCACTGGCCAAGCTGGATTTTCTGGTGGTCCAGGGTCTCTTTTTGTCCGAGACCGCCCAGGTTGCGGATGTTGTTCTGGCAGCCGCCTCTGTGGCCGAAAAAGAGGGCACCTTTACCAATACGGAACGGCGTTGCCTGCGCATTCATAAAGCCATCGAGCCCATCGCCGATACCTTGCCCGACTGGCGCATTATTGCCAGGCTTTCCAATGCCATGGGCTATCAGATGGATTACGCCAGTGCTGAAGAAATATTTGATGAAATGGCAAGCCTGACACCCAAGAGTTACGGCGGTATGTCCTATGAGCGCCTGGGCATTGACGGCCTGCAGTGGCCGTGCCCCAACCCCGATCATCCGGGGACACCCTATCTGCACAAAGATGAATTTGCCCGGGGCAAAGGCCAGTTTCACGCCCTTGAATATCGCGATCCGGCCGAGCTGCCCGATGAACAATATCCGTTTTATCTGACCACCGGGCGGATGTTTGCCCATTTTCATACCGGCACCATGACACGGGTATCGGCTCACCTCGACACCGAACAAAAGACCGGCTATGTGGAGATTAATCCCCTGGACGCTGAAGAATTGGCAATCAAAGAAGGCGAGATGGTCAGCCTTTCATCGCGCCGGGGTAACATTGAAGCGCCAGCCAAACTCAGTACCAGTGTTGGCCCGGGTGTGCTCTTTGTTCCCATTCATTTTGGAGAAAATCCGGCCAATATGTTGACCAACCCCGCCTGCGACCCGGTTGCCAAGATTCCGGAGTTCAAGGTGTGCGCAGTGAGCATTGAGAAATTACCTGTCTGAAGTCACCGTGTGTTGAACAATCACGACGGTGAGACGTTAAAATGAAATACGGTTATGCAGAAAGCCCAAGTTAGTCTCTTGCAACCACGAAGGGCTCGAAACGGGGGTGTTAATTTATTTATTTTAGTCTACCTTGCTAATCTTTGTGATCTTGGTGTTCCTCGTGGTGAGATCACTATAGGACACATATTGCTGGGACTTTCCGGCTAACCTCGAAAGGAAAATATTGGAAGCCGCTTTTATTTCAGGGCGCCTTGATTCCGAACCTTATCATTTTGCGCCGTAGCGAATTTTTGTCGATACCCAGCTCACGGGCGGTCTTGACGCGTTTCCAATTATTTCGCTGCAGCGCCTGCAAAATGGCCCTTTTTTCGATTTCTTTAAGGGTCAGGCCCTTGGGCAAAATAACGGTGTCGCCGGCCGGGATGAGATGGGCCGGCAGATCCCGCAACCGGATCATATCTTCCCGGCAAAGCACCGATGCATGTTCGATGGCATTCTCAAGTTCGCGCACATTCCCGGGCCAATCATGGAGCATCAGGGCCGTGATGGCCTCCTGGTCTATTCCCATGATGTGTTTGCTTTTTTCGTGGTTTAATCGTTCGATAAAGTGATCCACCAACAGGGGAATATCCTCTTTGCGTTCGGCCAGCGGGGGGATGGCGAGTTTGATCACATTGATGCGGAAGTAAAGATCTTCTCTGAATTTTCCCTGATCAAAAAGCTTCTTCAGATTTCGATGCGTAGCGGCAATAACCCGGGCGTTTGTTTTGACTGCCTTGGTTGCGCCCAGAGGTTCATAGACTCTTTCCTGGAGCACCCGCAAAAGCCGAATTTGGATCGCCGGTGAGATATCTCCGATCTCATCGAGAAAGATCGTTCCGTTTTGCGCCCTCGCAAAACGTCCGGGTTTATCCTGCCGGGCATTCGTGAAAGCACCGGCTTTATAGCCAAAAAGCTCCGATTCAATGAGCGTATCGGGCAGAGCCCCGCAATTGACAGCCACAAAAGGGCCATCTTTATTCGGGCTGTAGTGGTGCAGCGCCCTGGCAAAAAGCTCTTTCCCCGTTCCGCTTGCCCCCTCTATCAACACCGTACTGTTGCTTTCGGCGATTTGAGGAAGAATGGAAAAGAGTTTGAACATTTTCTCGCTTTTGCTCACAATGTCTTCAAATGAGCTCTGTTTGCGCAGGGCTTTCTGGAGGCTTTTAATCGCCGTTAGATCGCGAAATGTTTCGACCCCGCCGATCACTTTCCCATGGGAATCCTTCAGCAGGGTTGTGGTGACGCTGATGGGAATGCGCTTCTTATCGGCACGATAGATAAAAATGGGCATGTTCATGATTGCGGATTTTGTTTCAATGGTCTGATGAACCAGGCAGCCGGATTCACATATATCGGCGCGAAAGACCTCATAGCAGGGTTTGCCGATGGCTTCTTCTCGCGGGATGCCCGTTATTTCTTCGGCTGCCTTGTTAAATGAGATTATTCGCCAGTTCAGATCGACCGTAAAAACGCCGTCTGCAATACTGTCCAAGATAATACGGTGCTGTTCCCTTAAAAAATTATCAGTCGCTTTCATTGGTTCAATCTGTTGAGTTGAGGCTCCCTTGGCCTTATCGTTTCTGTGGGTGCGGATCATTGGTCATTGTTTCCATATAGCAAGTTAAGGTTCAAATTGTTCCCTTTTTTACAATTCGATCGTCTTGGATTGCTTCCTGCAGACACTATAATGCGGTAGGCCCATATAATCAATCGATTAAATTTCTTTATTTATCAGATAGATTTGCTTTTGATGAACTCGATTGCCGGCTTCGGCATGAATGTTGCGTAACTGGAGTAAAAAAGATACCAGCGGAGTGATTGCTTGCTATCATGTATCGAATCGCCATACCCATTTTTAATTCGCGGGTTTCACCGGTTTTTGATACCTGCACCCGGCTTTTGTTGATTGATTTTGAGGATAAGCGGATCATCAAGAGAACGGAATTCGCTCTCGATAATTTTTCCTTCCGGGAGCGACTCCAGATTTTCGCAAAGAACGATGTGGCCGTTATCATTTGCGGAGGCATCAGCGATGTCTTCCATACGATTCTCTCGAGTTCAGATATCCGTCTGATCAGCGGTATTTGCGGCAATGTGGATGAAGTCATAAAGGCGCATATTGACGACCGGCTCGATGATCCGTGCTTTTTCATGCCGGGCCATAAAGCCTGTGATGAAAAATAAGGGCCTTTCCAGATTCGGCGATACGGTCAGCCGCTTTTCAAATGGGTGCTTATTGTTCCCGCTATAATCTTTATAATGGAACATATCGTTTCCTTTTCCGAACCTTCCAGATGCCCTCTACGGTCCGGCTGCAAACAAATAATTTCATAATTCCAGATAGATACAATTTCATTGCCTTAAATCTTTTTTTTGGCATTCGTGTTGCTATTCATAATCATTAATCTTTTTCTTTATTGAAAGGAGGCAAGCCAATGCCTGCAGGAAATGGGACCGGACCTGGTGGACAGGGATCACGCAAAGGTCAGGGCCAAAAACAGGGCGGTAGAGGTCGAGGTCGGGGTGGCGGTTATGGAGCTGGCCCGGGCGGCACCTGTGTTTGTCCGAATTGCGGCGAGAAAGCCGCGCACCAGATGGGAATTGCCTGTTTTGATATGCAATGCCCGAAGTGTGGAACTGCAATGGTACGGGAGTAGATATTTGGGGCTGTTGTCTTTATCCCGGCGAGTGAATTGATTTTGAATGATGTGCGGTAGAAAGGGCCGAACGCAATGAAAATGGCGGTTTGCGGAAAGGGCGGCAGCGGTAAAAGCGCACTTGTCACTTTATTGGCCAAACAGGCACTGAATAGAAGAATTAAGGTGCTGGTCGTCGACTCGGATGAATCCAACTCCAGCCTTTTTCGAATGCTCGGCTTTGATAAGCCGCCTGTTCCCCTGATGGAATTAGTCGGGGGTAAAGCCAGGCTCAAGGAGAAGATGAGTCAGGCCAACATTTTTGATGAAAGTCAAATTTTTGTTGAAGATATTCCCTTCCAATACATCCAGCGAAAGGATGGCCTTGCTCTGGTCGGCATTGGAAAAATTCTTCAGGCTCTGGAGGGATGCGCATGTCCCATGGGCGTTTTGAGCCGCGAATTTTTGAAAAAGCTGCGGCTCACCGAAAATGAGGTTGCGCTCGTTGATATGGAAGCAGGCGTCGAACATTTCGGCAGAGGAATCGACGAAGCTATTGATAATGTTCTTCTTATGGTGGAGCCATCGTTTGAATCCCTATCGATGGCAGAGAAAATAAGATCACTTGCCGCGGGGATCGATAAACAGGTCTGGGCGGTTTTGAATAAAATAGATTCTGAAAGTCGGGCCTTAAAATTAGAAAACGTTCTAAGCGAAAAGGGCTTGAAAGTTATCGGAGTCGTTCCCCATGACCCCTTGGTGTTTGAGGCCTGCCTGGAAGGTCGAGCCATGGGTGAGGGAGATGCTTTTCACGCCGCAGGCAAGGTCTTGGATTTTTTATTATCGGAGCGCTGAAAAATCAATTCGGAGACGGATATGTGCTTGAGTTCCGTATACATTGATTCGGGCGAAGGGCAAAAGCAAATCATGGGAGACGTCGCTCGAATGGAAGCGGAGGCCGAAGGGTTTTTGTTCATTGATCTTTTTGGAGAGCGCACGTTCGTGCGAGGCAAGATAAAGCGCATCGACTTTATTGATGAACACGCTGTTGTGCTCGAACAGGATGAGAAAAAAGATTGATGGACAGGTTTGCGTGCAAAATATGCGGGAATGAATTCGTTGATCGGTGCGCCCATGCATCGTGGAGGGTTGTTGATTTTGCAAACCTATTTTGACTGTTTCCCATGCTTTATCGATCAGGCCCTGCGGGCGGGTCGAATGGCAACCGATGATGAGCGAAAAATAAAGCGTCTGCTGGATGAAGTTGGAATGATGCTAAAGGATATTCGCCTTGAAAGCACGCCGCCTGAAACCGCCCGACTGATATATCAAAAAGTAAAGAAAATTACGGGGAAAAGCGATCCCTACCGAAAAATAAAAAAAGAAAATACCGCCAAGGCCCTTACATTATATCCTTCATTGAAACGCACCGTTGAAGCCTCCAGCGACAGGCTTCTGGCAGCCATACGCCTGGCGGTTGCGGGCAATGTCATGGATTTTGGAGCCAGCAAAGACTTTGATATCGAGGCTGAGATAAATGAGATATTCCAGCGCAAGTTTGCGATACTCGACAGCACTGAATTTAGAGAATATTTAGATAAATCCGAAGAGGTTCTGTTTATCGCTGACAATGCCGGAGAATGTGTTTTCGACAGGCTGCTGATAGAGGAAATGAAAAAGCGGGTAACCTATGTTGTGCGGGGGGTACCGGTCGTAAATGATGCCACTTATGAGGATGCCGTACAGGCAGGCCTCGATAAGGTGGCTTTGATCATGCCATCCGGAACCGATGCGCCGGGGACCATCCTGGCGACTTGCAGTCAAGAATTTAGGCGGATATATGACAGATCGTCGTTTATTATCAGCAAGGGACAGGGAAATTATGAGGCGCTTTGTGATGAAAAACGACCCATCTTTTTTTTCTTAAAAGCAAAGTGTGAGGTAATTGCAAAGGATGTCGGTGTAAACCAGGGTGATATCGTTTTGAAAGCAATAAATGTCTGATCCCGCATACGATCAACAAAATGGGATACAAAACCTTACATCGCGTCTGAGGATATTTACGCAAATGGCGATTAAGTTTTTTTGAAACATAAGGATCAATACTGATGAAAAGACCGCAAATTGATGCTGCAGAGCGCAAAGCGCAGATGAAAGTTCAAATGGGGCATATAAGGCAAACGCTGCAGCAGATCAAAAATAAAATTCTGGTCATGAGCGGTAAAGGTGGTGTGGGAAAGAGCAGTGTCGCTGCTTATTTATCTGTGGCACTGGCCAAACGGGGTTACAAGGTCGGTCTGATGGACGTGGATTTGCACGGCCCCAGTATCCCGCGTATCCTGGGTTTAAAAGGCAGCATCCAGTTCGGCGGTCATCCAGGCAAAATGCTCCCGGTGCAGTACCTGCCGAATATGGAAGTGATGTCAATTGAAACCATGATGGGTGCAGACAAGGATGCGGCGACCATCTGGCGTGGCCCCCTGAAAATTGGTGTTATCAAGCAGTTTATCTCCGATATTGAATGGATGGATTTGGATTATCTGGTCATTGATTCACCGCCGGGCACGGGCGATGAACCCTTGACCGTGGCTCAGACCATTCCAGACGCCAGAGCCCTGATTGTAACCACACCGCAGGAGGTATCGCTTGCCGATGTCAGAAAATCTATTAACTTTTGCCGTCAGGTCAAAATGGAAATTTTGGGGCTGGTTGAGAATATGAACGGCCTGCAATGTCCTTATTGTGGAAAGATAATCGATGTATTCAAAACCAGTGGCGGGATGCTAACGGCTAAAAAAGAAAATTTGAGGCTTTTGGCAACACTTCCGCTGGAGCTGGAGGTGGTCAAAAAGGGAGATGCCGGTGATATCGGTCTGCTGGATAACAATGCGCTTTTGCTCACCCGGGAGTTCAATAAGATGGTGGATAAAATTGTAGAATTAACCCTCGGGGAGCTCCGTTCTTCGGTCAGTGACGATAAAAACCGTATGCAAGCGGATTAAGGACTTGATCGATAAAAATAATAGAAGATGAAGGAGGATATAATGGCGGAAGAAAAAGAAGTCAAAGAACCCAAGGAGAAGAAACTGGCTGATCCTGTGGCCGCAACCATAGATCCGGCCAGCCAGCAGATGATCCGGCGCGCCCAGGAGCTGGGTGTGGAGACGGCGTTTGATCGGGCCGTTACCTTGAAACCGTGTAATATCGGCACCCAGGGCATCTGTTGCAAAAACTGCGGCATGGGCCCCTGTCGTCTGCCGTTACCCAAGGGCGGCATCGAAGGCGAAGACACCCGCAAGGGCATCTGTGGAGCCACCCCCAACACGATTGCGGCACGTAATTTTATCCGCATGATTGCCGGCGGCGCCGCCGCGCATTCGGATCACGGTCGGTCTGTTGCTGAAGTATTCATGTCGGCTGCCAGAAAAGAAACCGATGCTTACAAGATCAAGGATACGCGCAAACTTCTGGAAGTGGCCCAGGTTCTGGGAGTCGATACATCCGTGGAGGTCGATGGTGAACAGCTGGACCGAAATATCGATGAAATTGCGGTGGAAGTGGGTGAAAAAGCGCTCAATGAATGGGGCAAGGCCGAAGGCGAGCTTCTTTTTGCCAAGCGCGCGCCCGAGCAGCGATACGAACTGTGGAAAAAGCGGGGGGTTTTACCGCGCAACATCGACCGGGAGATTGTTGAAATCATGCACCGCACCCACATCGGGGTGGATCAGGATTATAAAAATTTGATGAAGCAGGGCACCCGGGCGGCTATCGCCGACGGCTGGGGCGGGTCGATGCTGGCCACCGAACTGCAGGACATTCTTTTTGGAACGCCTTACCCGCTGGCATCCGAAGCCAATCTCGGGGTCATGAAGCAGGACATGGTCAACATCGTCATACACGGTCATGAGCCGGTGCTTTCGGAGATGATTGTTGCCGTCGCCCAGAAAAAAGAGATGCACGACTATGCGGTATCCAAAGGTGCCAAAGGCATTCAGCTTTCCGGCATCTGCTGTACGGCCAATGAAATTTTACAGCGTCACGGCGTGCCCCTGTGCGGGACATTTCTGCAACAGGAACTGGCGATCATCACCGGTGCCTGTGATGCCATGGTGGTCGACATTCAGTGCATTTTCCAGAATCTGGCCAACGTGGCCAAATGTTTTCACACCAAACTGATTACCACCCACCCCATCGCCCGCATGGAACAGGACAACGTTTTGCACATCGAATTTGACGAGCATCACGCCCTGGAAGACGCCCAAAAGATCGTCAAGCTGGCCATCGATAATTTTGAAAACCGCAAATCTGAGGTTATGATCCCGAAGCAAAAATCACCCATCGTGGCCGGTTTTGGTGTGGAATCCATCGAGTACCATCTGGGCGGGATGTTTCGCGGCTCATACTATACGTTAAATGACAATATTATCAACGGTCGCATCCGGGGCATCGGCGGTGTGGTGGGATGCAACAACGTCAGGACGCGGCACAATGAGAGTCATATTCAGATTGTTAAAGAGCTGATCAAAAACGACGTGATTGTTCTGACGACCGGCTGCAACGCCATTGCCTGCGCCATGGAGGGTTTGCTGACGCCCGAATCCGCGGCGGTATACTGTGGCCCGGGTCTGGCCGAGGTATGTGAAACTGTCGGTATCCCGCCGGTGCTGCATCTGGGGTCCTGCGTGGACAACAGTCGGATTTTGCTTGCGGCCGCCGAGGTGGTCAAGGCCGGCGGTCTGGGCAACGACATCAGCGAACTTCCGGCAGCCGGCAGCGCGCCGGAATGGATGAGTGAAAAGGCGATCAGTATCGGGCACTATTTTGTGGCTTCCGGTGTGTACACGGTGTTTGGCGTCACCCTTCCGGTATCCGGTGCCCCGGTATTTAGAGACTACCTGTTTAAGGAATTTGAAAAAATGTACGGTGGTATGTGGGATCTGGAAGTCGATCCGATTAAACATGCCCATAAGATGATTGCCCACATCGACAAAAAACGCCAGGAACTGGGCATCGACAAAGCCAGAGAGAGAATCCTGGTGGATATGGCCGCGCGCCGGGATCTGGAATCAGCCTGATGCTGTATTCCCATCGATCATCTTCTTAAAAGAAAGGAGGCGGCATGGAACGAAGATTTGCCAGATTCAAGTATTGTGATTCAAGGTTTTTCCCTTATTTAGAAAGGGTCGTGAACCGTTTGCCGGATAACGTTAAAGAAGATGTTTTAAATAATAGCGCACTTCAAATATTGGCAGATGAAGATGCCCTTGATACCTGTATCAGGCGATACGCATTTGACCCGCCGGCTGCCACACTGATATATCTGAATCCGAAAATTCTCATCGAACCTGAACATATCATCATTTGCATGATCGCCTGTGAAATCGGCTATGCGATTCTTTGTCAAGGTGAACCGGATCCGAGTGAAAAAGAAGTGGAAGATCTGCTGACCCAGTGGGGATTTGAAAAAGAAGTAAAAGCGATGCGATACGACCGGGCCGTTGCACAATCAAAGGGTTACCGGGCCGGATATCGCTGGGCCCGCAGACAGAACAAAGATTATCTCATGCAGCATTTTAGCCTGTATTTCGACGAATGGAATCAAAAAGGTTTGGGCAGTTTATCGAGAGAGGAATTAGACACGATTTACCATCTGGCTGAACCCGGTCCGATTTTAGATGATGCAACCCAAATGAGTGAGCTGGATTTCGATGAATCTGAGAAAAACAACGTTCAAGAAGGCTTTTCAGTGCGACAGGCATTTCTTACAGGCATTCTGGCGGCCGTAAAGGAATTGAGACTCAATGAGTCATTCAGCCCCAAAACCTGTGTGACGCGCCATCCTTCTATGGAAAATGTCACTGCTTGAACTTCATTCGTGCGTTTTGACGGCAGCAGGATATCTTAAGATATGATCGCTTTTGGACCGGTTCCTTCCAGGCGTCTGGGCCGCAGTCTGGGAATTAACAACATACCACCGAAGGTATGCACCTATTCCTGCGTGTACTGCCAGGTTGGAAAAACCAGCAGGATGCAGGTCGATCGAACGCCTTTCTATGATCCCCAAGAAATATATGAGGACGTGCGAAAAAAAATCCAAGACGCACAGAACCAGGGCGAGACGGTTGATTATCTTACCTTCGTACCGGACGGTGAACCCACCCTGGATGTGAATCTTGGACGGCAAATCGAGCTTCTTAAGCCGCTGGGGTTTAAGATAGCGGTTATAACCAACGGCTCGCTTATCTGGCGGGAGGATGTCAGAGCAGATCTGGCAAAGGCTGATTATGTCTCTTTTAAAATTGATTCGATCCGGGAAAAAACATGGTATCGGATCAATCGTCAGCAGGGCTCCTTGAGACTGCCGGCAATTTTAAGCGGAATGCTTGAATTTGCTGATGCCTATTCAGGATTGCTGGTAACGGAGACCATGCTGGTTAGAAGCCTCAATGACTGCTCGAAAAGCGTCAGGGAAATTGCCGGTTTTTTGAACCAC
>Ga0316578_10000531_pt1 | contig 13012 bp, 8 predicted proteins | sample J0NA_2_FD_203076 | JGI IMG/M metagenome (GOLD analysis project Ga0316578, IMG submission 203076) | Rhizosphere microbial communities from salt marsh grasses in Alabama, United States - J0-2_160517rDrC | ecosystem: Host-associated > Plants > Roots > Rhizosphere | place: USA: Alabama | collected... | reverse complement strand
TGGGTGGAGCCGATGGCCGATCAACTGAGCGCAGTTATCTACGAAGAGAGATGGGGACAGATGCCGGACGTTTTGGTGCAACTGATGCCCTATTTCTCCGACGTGACGATCAAAAAGATGACGCGCCAGCCATCGTTGTGGCAGGGGGCGTACGAGAAGTTTATGCAGGGCGATTGAATTCGCGATTGATAGGAATCCGTGCAAATCAACCCTGGCGGCTTGATGCCGGGGCGGGTTGTGTAAGTAGCGTGACCTGCGGACTTGGCCTCAAGATCGGCGGTAAGAAAAAGGCCCCAGGAGAAAAATCCTGGGGCCGATTTGTGTTTCACATGGTGCAGTCTACGGCAAAAGGCCAGAGAACCCCATCGCTTGCAGTGGGGTGAATGGTCAACGGCGGATCAGCGGCCTGCGAAGCCTCCCTGCTGGCCTTTTGCTGTGAAGCTCCCCGGCTCCGAGGTTGTTGCAAAAGTCCCCACATTGGAAAGCGGGTTCCTTCCTAGAGGCCCTCACGCTTGCGCCGGGGAGCTTCACAGCCATTCTTCTGCGCCCACCGGCAGCGCCACCAATCCGCTGATCATCTTTGGGTAAAAGTCGGTCGACTTTTGGGGCATGCGCTCGCCTGCGGCGGTGCAGGCCCGCACTTGATCGATGCGGGTGGGGTTCATCACCAAAAGGTAGTCGGCTCCCCCCTCTGCGATGGCGTCGTATCCCATCTGCGGATCGCGCAGGAACTCGACGTGCCCGTTTTGCGACACTTCCTCTTTGCTGATACCCAACACGCGCTCGATGAACAGCTCGTGCACCACGGCGACGTCCAGCATGCGCCAGTCAGGCGTGCGGTCGGGTAGCAGGCGCGCCATGATGCTTGGATCGCGCAGTGTGAGCACGGCGGAGGTGCCGTCGTGGAAGCCAAAGAAGGGATTGGGGTGGGGGCCTTGGCCTACGATCAATGCCTCTTCTAGTGCCTGCCGGTCGGCCACGGGCTTTACTGTGAAGTATTCCTTGGCCCTTTCCAATACCTCCGTGCCATGCATAGTGTTGTGCGCACGGACCAGGCGATGCGTAGGCAGAATCACCAAACCGGGATCGTCCATACTCACCAATGCCACCTGGGTATAGTTAAAGCCAACGTTGGATGGCGCGCTGGGGTGTAAGGATCGCATCTCGGCCTGATATTTGAGGCTGGTCTCGTAACGGTGATGGCCGTCGGCGATGATCAGGTTGCGCCGTGGGGCCAGCTCCTCTGCAACCGCCGCCAAAACCTCTGGGTCGGTGATTGCCCAGAACTGTTGGTGTACCTCGTTCTCGAACAACTCGTGCATCTCCAGCGGCTGCTGCTCTGCGATGGCTGGATCGAGCAGTTCGTTGATCCCGCCGCCTGGGTAGAGCATAAAGATGCAGCCAAAGTTGGCATCCGTGGCATGCAGCAGGTTGAGCCGGTCCGCCATCGACTTGGCCAGCGTCTGTTCGTGGGGCAGTACGATGCCTTCTTCAAAGTGGGCCAACTTCAGGGCGGCGATCAGTGCCTGGCGTGTACGCGTCCTGCCGCCGGGTAGGGTGAACGTCTGGCGCAGGACGTAGAGCGCGGGCGCGTCTTCGCGCATCAGGATGCCCTCTTGCTGCCAGGAACGGAAGGCATCCTTGGCGCGGGTATAGGGGTTGTTCTGCCCGTCGTCGCCTGTGTACTCCTTGCCCTTGATGATGCGTGCGATGTTGTACGGGCTTTGTTCATAGTACCTATCCTGCAGGCCATGCCGCACCCGATCGTGGGGCTGGCTGACTACGGTTGAGAGGTCGGGAATCTTTTCCGGGTTGTATCGTACACCTCGAAACGGTTTTATCGTTGCCATAATTTTCTCCGACTATCGGCCTGTAAACTCGATGGCGATCTGGGCGACTTCTTCTCCCACACGCTTGCTGGCCTCCACAGTGCCTGCCCCAACGTGGGGAGAGCCGATCACCTGCGGGAGCGCGAGCAGCTTTTTACCACGATCCTCTTTCTCGTCGTGAAAGACGTCCAGTGCCGCCCCGGCGACCTTGCCACTGGCGATAGCATCGTACAGGGCATCCTCATTCACCGTGCCACCGCGCCCGCAGTTGATGATGTAGGCACCGTCTTTCATCTTGGCGAACTCTTCCTGGCAGAGGATGAAGTGAGTCTCTTCGGTGTAGGGCACGTGGAGCGAGATAAAATCGGCGCGGCGCAGCAGCTCATCTAGCGAGACGTTGTGCGCGCCGGGTAGGTCGGGGAAGGGGGGTAGGCAGTGGAAGAGCACTTCCATATCGAGAAAGATGGCTTTTCTGGCTACCAGGCTGCCGATGCGCCCGCAGCCGACGAGGCCCAGCGTCTTGCCTTCCAATTCCACGCCTTTGCTGAACCCCTTTTTCTCCCACTGACCGCCTTTCAGCGAGGCTGTCATCTGGGGAATTTGGCGGGCCAGAGCGAAGAGATAGCCCACCGTCAGCTCGGCCACCGCGTTGGATGAGGCGGCGGGGGTGTTGCGCACCTCGATGCCCTTTGATCGGGCGTGTTTCACGTCGATGTTGTCCAGTCCCACCCCGCCGCGAACGATCAGTTTCAGACTCGCGGCCTTGTCGATCAAGGGCTGGCGTACCTTGGTGCGGCTGCGCACAACCATGGCATCATAGTCGGCGATGATGGCTTCCAGATCCTCGGGTGTGATATTGTCACGCACGTTGACTTTTATCCCGGCTGCCTGCATCGTTTCGACGGCGGCCGGAGCTAGTGGGTCGCAGACGATGAGTTCCATTGCTAGAGCTCCAGGATGTCTTCGATCTGTGCTGTGAGCCAGCGCATATCGTCCATCGTCAGGTCGCCCATGTGCGCGATGCGGAAGCACTTTTCTTTGAGGTCGCCGTAACCGTTCGAGATCATTGCCCCGCGCTCGCCCAGTGCCTTGTTTAGGTCGGCGACGCTGATCCCGCGCGTGTTCGCTACGTTGGTGACGGTGGGCGAGAGATAGCGCTCGTCGGAGTAAAGGGCGAAATACTTGCGCGCCCAATCCTGGATGTAGGCGGCCATCTCCTTGTGATGCGCCCAGCGGGCCTCAAGCCCGACGGCCAGGATGTCGTCCATCTGCTTGTTGAGTGCTTGGATCAGGCTGATCGCCGGGGTGGCAGGGGTCTGGTTCTTTTCGTAACTCTTATCCATCTGCGCGTAGGCAAAGTAGTGGCCGGGGTAGGGTACCTGCAGCGCTCGCTCTCGCGCCCGGTTGCTCACTGCACATACGGTCAATCCCGGCGGCAGGGCAAAGCACTTTTGCACGCCGGCCAGACACACGTCCAGGCCCCAGGCGTCGAATTCGATCTTGATGCCTGCCATACCGCTCACCGCATCTACCAGGATCAACACATCGGGGTACTTGGCGTGAATCATGGCGGCGATCTCTTTCACAGGGTTTGTCAGGCCGGTGGAGGTCTCGTTCAGTACGACGGTGATGGCGTCATAGTCGTCCTGGGCGAGTGCCTCATCCACCAGCTCTGGCGTGATGGCCTGCCCCATCTCTACCGCAATTTTGTCGCAGGGGACGCCATTTTCCTTGGTAATCTGGTGCCAGCGCTTGGAAAAAGCCCCGCAGATGGTGTTGAGCACCTTCTTGGTCGAGGCCTGGCGCACTGACCCTTCCATTACACCGGTTGAGGAGGAAGCATAGAGGTAGACGCGCTGCTGGGTATAGAGGAGTTGCTGGAGCTTTGGGGTGACCTCCAACTGGAGATCAGAGTACTCCTTGGCGCGGTGACCGAGCATCGGCGCGGCCTGCGCTTGAAGGATTTCGTCCCGCACGTGTGTCGGGCCTGGGATGAAAAGCTTCTTGTACATGGAAAAACGCCTCCTATTAGGATGATGTTGGCCAGATAGAAGGCGCACAGCAAAAACGAGCTACTGTGAGCCTCTGTCTTCCGGCCTGAGAGATTGTTCCCGGTTGTGTGTCCGGGCTTTGCCCCTTCGGCGTCCTCGTTCGAGGACTTTCCAGAGGTGCCAGGATGTGGGGTCCGTTTACCTGAGAGTTTCGCCAGAGCGACCAGTCTATCGCGCTGGCTTGCACCTTCGGTCTCGTGAAATCTCGCCAGAAATTTCACGACGTCTCCCCCAACATCCTATAGCGGATATTCGGTTTTACTTAGTGTGGATTTTACACCAATTCGCGCGAATTGTCAATACCTTGACATCAACGACACAGGAGGGTACAATGCACAACTAGAACCAAAGCTACCTTGGAGGGTTGTATGCCTTCTCACGACGATGATTTCTTGTTTCGCGGCGACTTGGATGAATTCGACCCAGACGTTGCCCAGCTGGTCGAGTTGGAGAAAGAGCGCCAAGCCCGCAAACTGATCATGATCCCTTCAGAGAGCAGCGTGCCGCAGGCAGTGCGGGAAGTGCTTGGCTCTGTGTTTACTAATGTCTACGCCGAGGGGTATCCCAACCCCGAAAGCTGCTGGCTGACCGAGGACGAAATCCTGGATCACGAAAGCTATCTGGCGTACCACCGGCGTTACGGCGACCGACGTTACTACCAGGGCGTGGAGTACGCGGACATCGTCGAGTCCCTGGCCCGCCGGCGCTGTGCCGAGGCCTTTGCCACCGATGCGATCTCGGCGGACCAAATCTGTGTAAATGTGCAACCTCTCTCTGGCGCGCCTGCTAACACCGCCGTGATGCAGGCGCTTTTGGAGCCTGGCGATACCTTTATGGCCATGTCGCTGTCCCACGGCGGGCACTTGACCCACGGCGACCCGGTTAACGTCTCGGGGCGGTATTACGAGGTAGTGCCCTACGAAGTGAACAAGCGGACCGAGCTGCTGGACTATGACGCCATCGAGGCGCTTGCGCTGGAACACCAACCCAAGCTGATCATCGCTGGATACACCTCCTATCCGCGCCAGCCGGACTGGGCCAAGTTCCGTCAGATCGCCGACCGTGTGGGGGCCTATCTGATGGCCGACATTGCTCACACCGCTGGGATGGTCATCGCTGGCGCTCATCCGAATCCCCTGGGATACGCTCACGTGATAACCTTTACTACACACAAGACGCTCTGCGGCCCGCGCGGAGCGTGTATCCTGACTACCGATTCCTACCTGGCACGCAAGTTCGACCGTGCCGTCTTTCCGGGTCTTCAGGGGGGGCCGCACGTGAACAAGTTCGCGGCGATGGCGGTGGCCTTCAAATTAGCTCAGACAGAGCAGTTTCGCCGCTTGCAGTACCAGATTGTGACCAACGCCTCCGCGCTAGCTGATGCACTTGTCGCGCGCGGCATGCGTTTGGCCTGCGGCGGTACCAACACGCATCTATTGCTCATCGACTGCAAGACGGTCAAAGGGCACGACGGTACGCCGCTGATGGGGCATACTGCGGCAGCGATTCTAGAACTGATCGGTATCGTGGGCAACAAGCAAAAGATTCCCGGAGACGAGTCGGCTTTTTATCCCAGCGGCATCCGTTTGGGCACACCATGGATCACGCAGCGTGGTCTGCGCGAGCCGGAGATGGCACGCATCGCCGACATTATCTCCCGCGCACTCAAGGCCGTCGAGCCCTTTGCATACGCCGGATTGAGCGGGCCGCTCTACCGCGGCAAGATCGACTTTGACGTGCTGGAGGGACTGCGCGCGGAGGTCGCCGAACTGGCCGAGCAGGCTGGAGTTGATTTTGAACCACCGACCCGTAGCTGCCCCGCTCACTATCTAGCGCAAGAACCCAATTCAGAAGAGGGGGAATATAGGGTGATCGAGATCCGGGGAGGGGAGGCTGCCGCCTTTGTCGAGCAGATCACGCCGATGGATCTCGCTGATCTTGAGCCACAAGAGTGGCGGGCGGTGACGCTGCTGGAGCGTGACGGACGGGTGATGAGCTCCTGTCTTTTGCAGCGGTGCAGCGATGGTTACGATTGCTACCAGTTGGTGGTGCCGGTCGAGCAGGCGCGGCGGGTTACGGCCTGGCTGGGCGATCTATCTGACGGCTACGTTCTCTTTGACAATGCTGATATTTGGGCCAAGCTTTCGGGGCCGGTCGTCGTGCGCGATGTGGGCGTGAGCCAGCGAGAGGTTCCCAAGGAGGCATTTGTGCCACCGGTTTCGTGCAAGCCATACTTTGTCGGCCTATCGGTTCCCAGCTATGATGATCCCTGCGGCGAACCGCTGCCTGCGTTTCAGTGGCAGGAGCCGGAGGAACTGCCCTTGCGCCGCACGCCGCTTTTTGATTGGCACGTCGCACACAAGGCCAAGGTGACGCCCTTTGCTGGGTGGGAGATGCCGCTGTGGTATACCTCCATCAGCGACGAGCACAGAGCCGTCCGGGAGGCGGCGGGTCTTTTTGACGTCTCTCACATGGGCATCCTGGAGGTGCGAGGACCGCACGCGGTCTATTTCCTGAATCTGGTGACTACCAACGACGTCAGTCCGCTCCATCCTGGTGAGACGCAGTACTCTTACTTGTTATCCCCCGATGGTCACGTCATCGACGATGTGATGATCTATATGCTGGCTGCCGAGCGCTACTTGGTGGTGGTCAATGCCGCCAACGCGGAGAAGGATTTGGCCTGGCTCCAGGGGGTGAACGAGCAGCGGGTAAGCATCGATGATGAGCGGCCTTGGGTGCGTGCCAGCTTCCAGGCAGCGTTGCACAACCTGCACGATTCGGGCGATCCACGGGATGAGCTTGCTGATCTGGCCTTGCAAGGGCCGCGTTCTCTTGACGTGCTGCTGGCTTTTCTCGATACGGCACCATCAGATGTCTCAGAGATACGAGCGCGGCTGATGACGCTGGCGCACGCCGAGGTGGTGGAGGCCCACATTTCATCGGACCGGGCTTCTGGTGGTGCGTTCGACCTGGTTATCGCCCGCACTGGCTACACTGGCGAGCCGCTGGGATTTGAGATTTTCGTCCATCCCGATGCGGTGGTCGAGTTGTGGGAGCAGTTATTGCAAGTCGGCGCGATTATGGGCTTGCAGCCCATCGGGTTGGGTGCACGTGACAGCCTGCGCGTCGAGGCCGGACTGCCGCTCTACGGGCACGAGCTGGCCGGGCCGCTCGATCTGCGCCCCGACGATGCGGGATTTGCCTCGTACGTCAAGCTGCACAAGCCGTTCTTTATCGGGCGGCGAGCTTACGTCGCTCATGCCCAGGAGCGCAAGATGGCGGTGGCGCGTTTCCGCATTGCCAGGAAGGGAGTGCGCGTTCCCAAGGCGGAAGATGTGGTCGTGGATGGGCACGGGCGTGTCATCGGTCAGGTGACCTCGTGTTCGATGGATACCGAGGGGTACCTGGTAGGACAGGCATGCATCGAGCAGCGCCATGCCCGAAAAGGGGAAGAGATCAACATCTTTCCACATCCCACCCGCGAGGATTGGGACAAGCCCTACGACGAGTTGGAATTGGGGGATCGGCTAGTACTGCACAGTGAGGCGACGATAGTCAGTCGTTTCCTGCGCCGATAATGGAAACCGGGTTTTTCTAAAAAAGCCGGTTCTTGAGCGCTCTTCGCGTTCAGAAATAGACTTCCATCTCGCAGGCTGCGCAGTCAAAGCGCAGCCTGTATTCATGCCCCTCTTCGTCGACCAGGTACAAGGGTTCCTTGATCGACAGCGTGTTACCTTCCTGGGGGCACAGGCCCAGTTGGTGCTTGATACAGTATCTGGTGCGCATGACGCGCTTGCCAAGCATGTCCAGCCCTGATTCGGCGGCGGGTGCGATCTTTTCCACGCCGTGCCGCCGGTAGAAGGCGACGGCTTTTTGGTTGAGGGCGTTTCCCAGGTAGGAGAGCGCATGCTCGGGGTAGGGGGTGTCGTTCCTGCGGATCGTCCGGCGGAGAACGGGGCAGATCTGCGCCCGTACCTTTGACAGCTTTTCCAGTGCGTCGCGGCGCAGCGCGTTCAGGTTTGAGACTGGCAGAAAGTAAATTTGCTTCCAGTTGATCTCCACGTTCTCGCAGGCGAACTCAGTATCGCCCATCTTGCGCAGTTGTTTCTCGACCGTGCCCAGGGCCTGATCCGGCTTCTTGGCCCTGACCTTTTCGCACATCAACTCCCCCACGGCGACATTGTCATCCTCGTCGCTGGCTGTCAAAGCGAAGCCCGTTTGCGTTTCTTCCAGCTTTAGCCACACTGCGATCTTGCGTTCGGCGCAGCCGGGTTTCAACTGCTTGAGGAAGGCGTGGTCGTGGTTGCGGTGGATGCGCGTGCCTCGCTGGACGCCCGTGATCTCTTGTGGCGTGACGTCGCGCCCACGCACGGCGTTGACCACAGTGCCCTGTAGTTCCTGACCTGCATCGAAGAAGCAGATGCCGTCCCCGCTGTGAAGCTCGACGTCGGTATCCAAGGTGAAGGATTTGCCCTTTACCGATACGACCTGCCCCACAAATTCACCCATCATCTTGGGCGTGTCGATGGACCCCGGCGGCTCTCCGCGCCCGTGCAGGAAGTGGGGCGTGTAACCGCGGTTGAACGTCTTGTCCAGATTGGGTTCAAAACCGATGCCGCTGTGACCTGAGGAACTCTTGTGCAGTCCTTTAGCCCCCAACACTGCGTCGAGATGGCGGCGGTAGGCGCTGACGACGTTGGCGACGTAGGCCTCGTCCTTTAGCCGTCCCTCGATCTTGAAAGAGGTGACGCCCGCGTCGATCAGCTCGCCCAGGTAGGGGGAGAGGTTCAGGTCGCGCAGGGAGAGCAGGTACCGGTCGCGCACCAGGATATTGCCATCACTATCGGTCAGGTTGTAGCGTCGACGGCAGGGCTGGGCGCACTCGCCGCGGTTGCCGCTGCGTCCACCGAGGGCGTGCCGCCCTATAGCATAGCTCAGATAGCACTGCCCGCTGTAGCACACGCACAGCGCGCCGTGTACAAAGGTCTCCAGCTCGATGGACGTCTGCCGACGGATGGCGCAGATCTGTTCCAGGCTGAGCTCGCGGGCCAGGATGGCGCGTTGGAAACCGACACGCTCAAGAAAGGCCACGCGGGCGGGGGTGTGGTTGTGCATCTGCGTGCTGGCGATTAGGGGCAGCGGCGGCAGATCGTCCTCCAGCAGTCCTACGTCTTGGATGATGGCCGCGTCCACGCCGATCTCGTAGAGCTGGTGGAGTAGACGCACGGCCTGTGGCAGTTCGTCGTCGTACAGGATTGTGTTGACTGTGACATACACCTTTGCCCAATAGGTGTGGGCGTGGCGTACCAGCGCCTCGATATCGACCAGCGGGTTGCCCGCCTTGGCCCGCGCGCCAAAGCGTGGCGCACCAATGTAGACTGCGTCGGCGCCGCAGTCGATGGCGGCGATGCCGCAGGCCAGGTCGCGTGCCGGGGCCAGGAGTTCGATGGGGTTCATAGGGCTCATTTTACCGTAAAGGCGCGAAGGCGGGCGTGCCCGCCCGGATGCCAAGCAAAGTTGAACTGTGGGGTATTTGTCTCCTGGTGGCACTGATCTTGCATTTCGCATCCTTTTCAATTAGGCATCTCCTCTCCCCTCAATCCCCCCCAGCGGGGGGAGTTGGAGGGGGGAGAAAACGTCTGCCTGGAGCTATGTCCAAGTCAGCATTGTCTCTAACTACGAACACACTCTTGAACTGTCGCCTTTGCCGTGCTTGATTATAATCCAACGCCGGGAGTGGGCAAGATTATTCGAGCGCGACGAGGGTCTCGTGGCGTATGCGCCTGCGGACTTTGCCGCGCAGCCAAACTAGGAGCAGCAGTACGAGAAATGCCACAACGGTCAGGCCTGCCGTATCGTCCAGCCGTTTGGGGTCCATCTCTTGCAGCGGCGCTAACAGGGTCCAGAACAGCAGCGCCCCTGTGATCAGCGCGAGTTTGTGCTTGTCGTTCCAGCTCCCGCCGCGTGACATTGCACGCACGGCCCAAACGGTCGCTATCAACCACAGGATGGTGACCGTCATCGTGAGCCAAACCGGCAGGCCAAGCTCAGGTAGGATCCAGTGGGCGACGAAGAAAAAGACGGTGACTCCAAAGCCAACCATCGTGAAACAGATCGGCCACAGCAGCCAGCCCTGCTTTTGGGTGGGCTGCGGCGCAGGCAATGATCGTGCGAGCAGGAACAGCGCGGCCACCACGCCGATGGTCGGCAGGACGTGGAGGAACGACGGGTAGTACGGGAACGCCAGGAATCCAAACACCGTGATCGCCACCAGCAAAAGCCAGAAAGCGGTCATTCCCAAGCGCCCCAGCCAGCGCGCCTCGCGTTGCTCGGGGAACAAAAGCTCGACGATGAAGATGGGGATGGTGATGCTGAACACCGTGTGAAAGACGGTCAGATCGAGGCTCCATACCCAGTTGACGCCCGCCCAGCGCCCGTAGGTGCCCAGGATGCCGAGATCCTGCCATTCGGGGTTAAAGAACGACTTGCAGGTCAGTCCTTCCTCGATGATGCCGTAGGCCGCGCCCAGGATAAAGACCGTGGGCCAATATCCCTTTTTCCAGCGCACGCGCAGCTCGCGGATCAGGATCGCGCCGCTGCCGTATAGGACGGTCATGATGGCAAAAGCGGCCGGGTTCAGGAACTCGACCGGCGGCGCGGAGCCTGTCAGCATCTCGGCCAGCGCCGGGGCGAGAAGGAACAGCACCACCACGGCCCAGCGATTTTTCTTTTCGGTTCCGTCGTTCATAGCACTCCCCTATGCATGGTATGTGTTCTGTTAGTCTTTTATCACCAACTAGGTCTCGATTTGTTTCATCTGGAGGTAGCGAGACTCCTGTGTCAGCCAAACAGCAGAATAACGATCAGGCCATATGGGATCAGGGGCAGCAGCGGCAGGAACGCTCCCGCGACGCGCTGCCAATGCGGGCCGGTGTAGGGTTCATCGTCCATCGGAAAGAGCCACACTGGCGGTAGGACCATGGGCGAGTAGGTGAGTAGAAAGATACCCGGGCAGATGAAGAGCAGTTGTGCTATATACGCCGGATCGAGAGGACCGCCCTGCAGGATTTGCCCCAGGATACCATCGCCTCCCATCTCGTACAGGACGCCTAAAAGTGCCACCGTCGTCCAGTGGTAGCGGTAGCGGCGGTGCACGCACCACAGCACGGTGACCATGGCGACGTACCAGGGCATCGTCGCTAGCAGATCGACGATCAGGTTGGGATGTGCGGCTATACCCTGCACGGCAAAAACTTTTTCAAATGCCCAGAATACAGTCTCTACCCAGGCAGCACCAAGCGAGCCCATACTCACGAACAGCAAACCACTTAAACATCCGTGAATCTGCGGCGGCTTCCAGAAGCGTCGCGCGCCGTGGATTGCCAGCCTGAACGTCATGGTCGTTAGCCCGCAGACAAAGGCACTCACTGCGACGGTTTGTGCTTTTGGTTCCTGGAACATCATGACGAGTTCCACGATCGTGACCTCAGCCACAAGCAGTGCGATTAAGGCTCTCTGCCAGGTCATGCGCCAGCACCCTGCGCGTTTCTTAGGAACAGATGCAGGTTCTATCGTGTCCATTTCTAGTTGCCTCTCCTTTCTACATTACAACCGCGACGGCGAAATGTTGCGCTTGCGTGGTACAAAAACAGGGCGAGCTTTTGAAAGCTCGCTCTAAAAAAGAGTGGGAAGATTCCCTTTCTAGGTGTTATCACCGATCGCGATGTGTACATTTAGCCCGACGGCTTTTTCTCGCGAAAGTCGTCGATCGCTTTTGCGGCGGATTGCTGCCGACGCCACTGGCCGAAATGCTGCCCCTTACCGGTCAGGTGCTCCAATAGCTGAAGAGTCTCTGGGTCGATACGCCCGGGTGGTGCATCTTCCCACGGCGTGCCTGCCAGCGGCAGGAATGTGTGGCTGTGAATTCTGGCTCCCAGGCCCGCCAGGTCCTCGATCACCCTGCGTGTGCGCGCTCTATCCTCCTCGTTTTCGCCCGGCATGCCAAAGATAAAGTCCACGTTGGCTGTGATCCCAGCTTCTGCCGTGATCTCCACCGCGCGGTAGATATCCTCGACCATGCTGCCTCGGTGCGCCAAATCCAGCATGCGCTGGCTGCCGGACTGCGCCCCGATAAAGATGTTGTCGTTGGTGGCGAACCGCCGCACGAGTTCGACCGCTTCCCGGCTGACCGACTCGGGCCGCACCTCCGATGGGAAGGAGCCCAGGTAGGTGTTCTTCTTGCCCACCACCGCGTTCACGCCGCGCAGCATTTCTTCCAGCAGGTCCAGGCGCGACTGGCTGCCACCCGAGCCGTACATAAATGCGTCGGGGGTGATAAAGCGGATGTGCGACTTGGCGTTTCGATGGGACACCTCGACCCACTCGATGATGTTCTCCACGCTGCGGTGGCGCATCTGTCCGCCGAATAGAAAGGTCGCCTGGCAGTATTTGCACGCCCAGGGGCATCCGCGCGTGATCTCTATCGAGGAAAATAGGTTGAAGCGTTCGGCAAAGGGGGGACAGTCGTCCAGATTCTCGACCCGCGGCGAGCGCCCGGTGGAGCACGCGTCTGCTCCGGCGCGATAGATGATTCCCTGGACGTGATCGAGATCGGAACCTGTGTACAGGGCGTGCAGCAGCGCTGGGAAACTGATCTCACCCTCGCCAACGACGACGACGTCGAATCCCATGTCGAGCGTCTGCTGCGGCGCGCCGCTGGGGTGGGGGCCGCCGGCGATAAGGGTGACGTTTTCCAGCGTGTTGGATTGCAGGTACCGGCGCACCCGTTGTACGGCCTGGAGGGTTTGCATGGCCTTGGGGGTGGTGAAGGAGAAGCCAACGACGACTTTGGCATAGGTCTTGGACAGCGTTTCTATTTGCTTATTCAAGCCCAGGCGGGGTTTCAGCAGGTGGATTTCCAGATCGTCGAAGCGAGCGTCCGTCTCGATCGTTCCGATCAGGGCCGAGAGGCTTTGTTTGTTGTCGTTGCCGAACACAAAGGCCAGCGCGTGATTTTTCATACGCCAGTCATTATAACAGCTCAAACTCGCTTGACAAATTGCTGGGGCTGGCGGGAATCCGAAGCAGTAACCATGACCCTGTGGGCGTCCTCAATGACAGAAGTGACTC
>Ga0316578_10000530_pt1 | contig 13012 bp, 11 predicted proteins | sample J0NA_2_FD_203076 | JGI IMG/M metagenome (GOLD analysis project Ga0316578, IMG submission 203076) | Rhizosphere microbial communities from salt marsh grasses in Alabama, United States - J0-2_160517rDrC | ecosystem: Host-associated > Plants > Roots > Rhizosphere | place: USA: Alabama | collected... | reverse complement strand
TCTACATCCCGAACGTCTACTGGGACTATACTTCGCGGTCGGTCCTGACGATGGAACACATCGACGGTATCAAAATGGACCGGGTCGAAGAGATAAAGGCCCATGGGATCGATCCCAAGGAAATCGCGATGATCGGGCTGCGTTCCTTTTCCCGCCAGCTGATGGACTTCGGCCTCTTCCACGCCGACCCGCATCCGGGCAACACGATCGTGATGTACGACGGCCGTGTCAGCCTGGTGGACTTCGGCATCATCGGCTATCTGGACGAAGAAACCATGCTCCAGATCGCCAATATTTTTCTCGGATACGCCGAGCACGACTACGATCTGATCATGGAGGCTTTCGAGGACGCCGGTCTGATCAACCCGGACGTCTTGGACCTGCGCAGCTTTCGAACGGACCTTAAAGACATCAGTGAACCGTTTTACGGACGAACCCTGCAGACCATTTCCGTAAAAGATGTTTATGACCAGGTGATGCAGCTGGTGTTGAAATACCGGATCCGCCTGCCCCGTAATCTTTTACTGCTATTTAAAACCTTTATCCAGACCGAGGCCCTCGGTAAAATTCTCGGCAGCGACGCCAGCATTCTCGAGGTCACTCGGCCTTATGCGCACAATCTGCTTCAGCGTGGATACGAGGCCCGTAAAATAATGCGTAATGTCGGCAAGGAAACCCGACGCATGGGCGGTTATTTGCGGGTGCTGCCAAAGTTTCTGCACGATATTCTCCGCGCGGCAGCCAGCGGCAAGAACCGGATCGAGGTCTGGCACAGTGGGTTTGAGCAGCTTGACGACAAAATCGAAAAGGGCATCAATCGTCTGACGATCGGCATCATCGTCAGTGCATCGGTGATCGCGGGCTCGCTGATATTGAATTCTTCGCAGAAAGTTATGGAGTTCACGCTGAATTTCTTCGGTGTGCACACCGTTTCCATCACATCGCTGCTGGGAATAACCGGCTACTCCATGGCAACGGTTCTGGGAATATGGCTGGTTATTTCAATTATGCGATCAGGCAAGATGTAATTGTTTTGCTTCACAGCAACCCGGATGACGGGAAAACCATGTTTTCTATCGACCAATTCAACCGGCAGTATGACACCGAGCACCGTGACATCGTCATCGACGACCACCGCTATTGTTTTTTTGTCCCCCAATCGATCGACCGGTTCATCGACCCGGAAGACCCCTTGCAGGACTTTCCCCTCTGGGCCAAGATCTGGCCGGCCAGCGTTGTACTGGCCGGGCACCTCAGCCGCCTACCGGTGGCGCCGGGCCAACGGATACTCGAAATTGGTTCCGGACTCGGGGTGGTCGGCATCATTGCGGCCTGCAGCGGTCACGACGTCACCCTGACAGACGCCAATCCCCACGCGCTCGAATTCGCCCGCGCCAATGCGCACCTCAATGGCTGTACTCAGCTGACGGTCCAGCGTCTCGACTGGCAGGACCCCCAGCCGGAGGGAAAATTCGACACCATCGTCGGCTCCGAAGTCGTTTACAAGGATCAGGATATCGACCGACTCCTGAAGTTGTTCGTGAACTGTCTCAAACCTCAAGGACACATCATTTTGGTCGAAGAGATGCGCCGGACTCTCGACCCGTTTTTTCGGCACATCGATCCCCATTATCGGATCAGTATAAACAAAAATGTCTTGCGCGCTGCGGACGAAGAATCCCTGGTCCTGTTGATCCAAATGCATCCGCGTCAACAAGCCTGAGCACTGCTGGTAAAGCCACAGCCGATGCGGTCGACACCTTTTTGTCAGCAGCGCCGCCAGTGCGGCATCAACCAGTGACACGATTGCGCGGCATGCTCACGTACCCCTCCCGATGAGGGCTTTCATATTATGGATCTGGCGAGAAAATCCACTATCGAGCGCAACTCGCCCCCACCCCCGCCGGCAGGTGTAGAAATAGACCCTGACAATCCAATGGGTATTTGACATTGTCAGGCCGGATTAATATTTTTAGTTTTAACGAAACTTTAATGAACCGTGGCGACCCATGGGGCCATGATCGATTGGTGCGAAAATCGAAGGTAATTCGTAAAAAAAGGTGGGCGCCAGATGAGACCGATGGGGCATGCAACTCTGCTGATTGTCTTTATTATGTTCGCTACTGCCGTTCCGGCTGACGAGATCTATACCTGGACGGATTCAAAAGGGGTGACGCATATCTCGCGGACCCCCCCACCGCCGAATGCCCGTCGCCAAGAGGTGATCGAATACACTCCGCAGACTCCTTCTGAAATAAAATCAATCCGGCAAGAGCGGGAAGCGTTGCAGGACCGCTATGATGAAGAGGCCATCCTGCAAAACGCGCGCGCTGCCCGGCGCGAGGCCGAAGAGGCCCGGCAGCGGGCGGCAGAAGCCAGGGCCGCAGCCGATGCAGCCGAAAAAAGGGCTGCGGAGTTTAAGAAAAAAGTCAGCAATACCATCCGGCGACAGCAACTCAACCGCGGGACTATTTTACGATTGGAAGCTGAAGCATTGGCGACTCGCAACAAGGCCCTCAAAGCGGCTCAAAACGCCGACTTGGCCGAAAAAAGGGCCGTTGAAGCTGAAAGGAAAGCCAAAGAGGCTTTAAGCCGGAACGGTGACGCTGAAACCGGAATGCAGCCGACATCGGAACAAGCAGACCGGCCGCCGAACATTGGCGTGTCCCAGTAGGCCTAACCACCGAAAATCAAGTTCCTATCCGCTGGTACTGCGCCCGACTTCGAGCGGCCAATACAGGACGAGCTCAATCTTTCTCGTTTTATGCGCGCGACCACCACGAACCGCATACCGGTCCACTTTGACGAAATAAATCCAGTTTGCGCCGGATTTTGGGCCGCATGCAAGGCAAGGACAGCGGCGCGTAAAAGTTTATGTGCCGACGGTACTTAACACGTCAGGCGGGCAAAGGTATGCGCGGGATGTAGTGTTATTTCTTGCCGAGGCCTATAAAGAAAGGCACCCGATGCAGTTCTATGACTTCAAAGAATTCTTGAGACTCTCCTCGGTCTTGAACTATAACTTGAGCGCTGCATCGTTGAATCGGCATAATGTTCTGCTTTTCATCATTGGTGAAAAAAAACTGGTCCTCGACGAGCAAATGGATCGCGAGTACCGGCTGATCGTGATGGAGGCCCTCGGCTATCTTTTTAACGTTTACAACCAAAAACGACGGCGCCTCGGTCCAATGGCAGTTCTGCACCCTCTCAGAGCCGCGGCCCTCTATGCCAGGTCATGCGGGGATATCGATATCGTTTCGCTGCTCAGTGCGCTCTTTCACGATATTCTCGAAGACGTCGATCCGCTTGAATTCGAAAAACGTCGCTGGCGGGAGATGGAAGTCCAGCTGTCAACCTTGCTGGAAAAATTGCATGCCGACAATGAGACGTCCCTCGTTGATCGGCTCCGCTACCTGACCCGTCTCGATGGCGAGACCTACTACCACTACATCGGCCGACTGCTCGAAGAGTCGCGTCAAGCGCCGGATCTTATAGAAGTCAAGCTTGCCGATCGGCTCGACAACACGCTGGACATGCGTATCGATCTTCAAGATCCGATCGACGAGGTCAATTTCTTCGAGACCATTTTTCAGATCCTTTTTGTCAACAACTATTCCGGCTACCGACCGAAAACCGAACACCCACCGTCAGCGGTTTTAAACGGTTCCAAACGTCTTTACCAGCTGTTCAAAAACGCCGTCATTTTGTCGCTCATCCGGCAGATGGTCGATATCGAAAACAATCGCTCGGCCATGGTCCTCTTCGAGGCTTTGTCGGATGCCAGTCTCTTGGAAGCTCAGCGGACCTTGATACACCTGCTGGGGTATCATCATCGCGATCCAGAGACCCTTCGGCCTTTGCTCATAGAAGCAATGGAATACTGTTACAACGGTCGCACGGACCTGGTAACAGAGCCAAACACCCACTGGATGCTGGACGGTCTCTTTTCGACTTATTTCGGCAACACCTCCGGTCAGTTGCGCAATCAGCAGCTCGATCGCCTTTACCAAAACAAGCCCTTGATGATCGAGGCCTCGATTGCCTTCATCGTTGTTTTTTTCAGCTTCTTAAACGATTACCGCTACTATGTTAAGGGAATCAGCTCGTCGGGCATCACTGCCGGCTGACCACCCTTAAGATCGGTATCGGGCTTTTTATCATTCGGATTCATCGTTTCATGCCGATTGACCACCCCACAGCCACCAACCGACGCTGCGCCGCAACACCTGTTTGACAGATTCCAAATGATCGATATATTCTCCCGGTGTTACTGTCGCGCATTCAGAAAAACGCGGCCGTCACTTTGCGCTGCCGATACAAGTGTTGCCGGAATATAACCAGGATATCCGATGAAAATCTTAAGTCGCTTCCAAAAACCGACCCTGTTGAGTCTGTCGAAGACCTGCGGGTGAGCAGCTAAAATCAGTCCGGGCGGGCTGAACGAACTGCTGAAACAGCTGCCGGCCAATCGAGACCCCAATCTGCTGGTGGGCTACGAAACCAGCGATGATGCCGGGGTCTATCGTTTGACCGACGATATGGCGATCATCACCACCGCTGATTTTATCACACCCCCTGTCAACGATCCCTATGTTTTCGGCCAAATCGCGGCAGCCAATGCCCTCAGCGACGTTTATGCCATGGGCGGACGCCCGATTACCTGCCTGAACCTCGCCGGATTTCCGTCAAAGAAGCTCGGTCTGAATGTCTTGAACCGAATCGTGGCGGGCGGTTTATCCAAAATAACTGAGGCCGGAGCGGTCTTGGCCGGTGGACACACGACCGAGGACGAAGAGCCAAAATACGGTTTGGCCGTCACCGGCATCGTGCATCCCCTGAGATTCTGGAGCAACTCCGGAGCCCAACCCGGCGACGTTCTGGTGTTGACCAAATCGCTCGGCAGCGGCGTGCTCTTCAATGCCAATTTGAAAGGCTGGGTATCGACTGCGGCGCTGACGGAATGCCTATCGGTCATCACGCAACTGAACCGAACCGCAGCAGAAATCATGCAGGGTTTCGAGATCCATGCCGCCACGGACATTACCGGATTTGGCCTCTCCGGGCATGCCTTCGAAATGGCCCGGGGATCGCAGGTGCAGCTGAAGCTCTCAATCGGCGCGCTGCCGATCATGAGAGAGGCGCTTGAAATGTATGAAAGGGGAATGACCACCGGGGTGAATCTACACAACCGCCGCTTGGTCGAGAATCACATCCGTTTCGAAAATGAGCTGCCGTCATGGCATAGGGAAATCGTCTATGACCCTCAGACCAGCGGTGGTTTGATGGTGGCGGTGCCTGAACAGCAGGGCTGGGAACTCGTGACCACCCTTTTACAGGCCGGGGTTGCTCCGGCAGCCGTAATCGGCCGGGTCGACCGCCTGGTAGACGACACATACCTGGTCTTCACCTGACATGGAGTGGATTCTTTTTTTTATTTCTGCTATACGAGCAACGCTCCTCCGATCAAAATTCGAGCTGACAGCCTCAGCTCCTTGCAGCCGGATTACCGGTCGAACAGTGGCCGCAAAGCCATGATGAATAAAAAATCAACTCCTCCACAGGCGGTTACAAAAGAAAACCGGCTGCTCGCACCCCTGGTCCGGACCTATGAACGCTTTCTGAAAATCCGGGGTCACCCGCGGGAAATTGCGCTTGGTTTTGCCCTCGGTCTTTTCGTGGGGATGACACCCTTTATCGGCCTGCACACGGTCATGGCCGTACCGCTCGCCGCTCTGTTCAAATGGAACAAACTCTCTGCAGCTGTCGCGGTGTGGTTCACCAATGCAGCCACCGCACCTTTTATATATAGTATCACCTACGTTGTCGGAGCTCGCATTGCCGGAATAAGGCAGGTTTTCAGCTGGAAAGACATCGAAAGCTTCTCGGCCGTATACCGGCTGATCCTGCATACACCGGAAATGATCTGGGCCATGGTCATTGGTGGTGTGATTCTGGGATTGCCGCTGGCCGTTGCCGGTTATTATTTGGCGTTCTTTGTCGTCGGCCGTTACCAGGAAAAAATAAGGATCAAACGCAAGAAATCGAAGAAATTACGATCCCGCAAGAAAAAACCACGCAAACGGTCGATGCCGTCGACCATCACAAAAGTGCTCTCTACGGGAAAAACCAATCCATCTTCCAATCAAGAACCACCCTGAAATTTGTGCCGGAAATGGTCTTCGCGTCATAAATGGGACGCTATTTTTGAGTGCGTGTTTAGTTTGACACCAAACGACAGGGCCCCGGCCGCGCAAATCTGTTTTTGGTGCGCTTAAAACGGCCAGAAAAATGGAATTAACAACGTTCCCAGGACCAAGACGATCAGATTGAGCGGCATCCCGAGTTTGAGGTAGTCGCTGAAACGATACCCTCCGGGACTGTAAACCAGGAGATTTGTCTGGTAACCGATCGGTGTGCCATAACAGGCACTGGCGCCGAAACAGACGCCGATGATGAATGCCTTCGGGTCGACGCCCAACGCCTCGGCGGATGAAATCGCGATCGGCAGCATCAAAATGGCCGTGGCGTTGTTGCTCAGCAGCTGCGTGCTGATGCTGGTGAGCAGAATCACACCGGCCAGCACCATCACCGGGTCGGAATTGGTAAAAAGCGATAAAAAGAGTTCGGCATAATGTTGGGACGCCCCGGTTTTCTCCATCGCCTTTCCCAGTGCAATGGTTCCGACGATCAACAGCAGGACGTTTGCCTGAAGTGTCCGATAAGCGTCGCGCAGCTGGAGGCAGCCGGTTGTGATCATGAGAAAAACGGCGGCTAAGGCGCATACCATGATGTCCGCCAAACCTGCGGATGCGGCAATCACCAAAGCGCCGAAGATTGTAAAGGCCATACGGGCTTTGCGCTTGTGGACAATTTCGTGATGCACATCCTCGACGATGATCAGGTCGGTTTCAGACCGCAGTTTTTCCAACTTGCTTTCCGGACACCAAATGAGCAGGATGTCGCCGTTGCGCAGTCGTATATCCTGGACGTTTTTTTCGGTGTAGTGCAGTCCACTGCGCTGGATGGCAATGATGTGAACATCCGGGTCGCGCTGGAGGCGGCTCTCGACCAGCCGCCTCCCCACCAGCGTCGATTGCGGAGGAATGATGAGTTCGATCACAATCGACGCGTCTTCGCCCGATCCCAACACCATGTCCTTCTCGGCCAGCGGCAATTCGACGCCTTCCGCATGAAGAATGTCAACCAGCTCGTTGGCGGATCCTTTGACCAGCAGCAGGTCGTCCGGTGCAATGACGACCGCATCCCGTTCGGGGTAGTAGATGTGAGAGTAGCGGATCAGTTCGAGAACTTCCAATGAAGGGTGTTTATCGACAAAGGCCCGGTCGGCGGCTTGGCCGATGAGAGGGCTTTCGCGCGGTACGGAGAATTCAGCCAGATAGCGCCGGCGGCCGCCTTCCTTCAGCTCGCACACCGGCGAGCGATGGCTCGGCATCAGCAACGGTGCGGCGAACAACAAAAAGACGATTCCCAGAAGGGCGATCGGCACCCCTATAGGGGCCAGTTCGAACATGCCGAGCGCGCCATAACCCCGGGAGGCACTGTAATCGCTGACGATAATATTGGTGGAGGTCCCGATAAGGGTGCTGGTCCCGGCCAGAATCGACGCGTAGGACACCGGAATCAGAAACTTGGAGGGGCTGAAACTGAGTTCACAGCTGAGGCTGAGAACGATCGGAATGAACAGCACGACCACCGGGGTGTTGTTGATGAAGGCCGAGGAAACGCCGACGATCAACATAATCACCAGCATGGCCAATCTCGAATTGCCACGTGACAGGGCAATCACTTTCTGTCCGATGAAGCCGACCGCTCCTGTTTTGATCATTCCCTGGCTGATCATGAACATGGCCGCAACGGTGATGACGGCCGGTGAGGCAAAGCCGGAGACCGCTTCGAGCGGTGTCAGAAGTCCGGTGAATACCAGGGCGACCGTGATCCCGATCGATGTCAGATCTACCGGCAACTTCTCCGTGATCAACAGGACCAGCGTGACAATCAGCAGTATCGTAACGATCCAAATCGACATCAGCGGATCTCAGGAGCGGTCCGGCATTTCGGCAGCCGGTTCGCAGCGGAAGCTTGGAAGTTCAGGTCATATTTTTTGGATCCGGTAGTCCCGCCGGCCCAGTCCCAGTTGCTGAGCATATTCCAACTGGATCTTCCAATCGACTTTGGGATACAGTCCGGAAAATTTGTCCTTCCCCGCTTCCCGGTTTGAGGTCAAGCAACAGTCGGCCAGAGCCGGTTCCAAATTCACCAGGTCAACCGACGCCTGATCGACGGCCACGGGATCCCGCGATGCCACCACACCGATATCTCTTACAATTGGTGCATCGTTGTGAGAATAGCAGTCGCAGGCTGGTGAAACATCGGTGATAAAATTCAAAAACAACGCCTTGGTCGATTTGCCTTTCAAAACACCGAGGGTGTATTCAACCATGTTTTCCAGAAAGATCGGGATCGATTGATTCCAGGCGATGTCGATGGCACTGTTGGGACAGATCAAGATACATTCACCGCAGCCGATGCATTTCTTGTCATCGATCACGGCCTTTTTTCTTTTGCGACCGCGTGCGGCCGTTCGGGAGGCTTTGGCCGTAGTTGCGGCAGGCACGCGTTCCACGAGTGCCAGGGCCGACTGGGAGCAATGCGCGACGCACTCACCGCAACCGACACACTTCTTCGTATTGACCTGGGGAGACACACTGGAGTGCTGCGCGAGCTTGCCCTTGCGGGAGGCACAGCCCATGCCGAGGTTTTTGAGCGTTCCACCGAATCCCGAGAGTTCGTGCCCCTTGAAATGGGCCACGGAAACCAGCGCATCCGCTTCGGCTATCTCGGATCCGATGAACACCGTGTCAAACTGCTTCTGGCCTATTTTTATCGGCGTTTCGCTCTTGCCTCGCAGACCGTCGGCAATGACAAGGGGTGCATCGACGACGGGATAGGCGAATCCGTTGCGAATGGCTGTCGTCAAATGCGCCGGGGCATTGCTGCGCGTTCCGGCGTAAAGGGTGTTGGCATCCGTCAGAAATGGCAACGCGCCGGCACTGCGAATACGCTCGACGATTTTGCCCAGGAACACCGGGCGGATGTATGCGGTGTTGCCCAACTCCCCAAAATGCAGCTTGACAGCTACAAGATCCCGCATCTTGAGGCAGTCGGAAAGGCCGGCGGTGTCCACCAGGCGCCCGATCTTGTCGACGAAACTTTCTTTTGTTGTGGCTCTGAGGTCGGCGAAATAAACGGTGCTGCGCATCTGCGCCTCCTTGAGTTGCGGTGCCCGTTAAGCGCTGTTTTATGAAGTCGATTCAACGGTAATGTGATAACACGCTCTTGAGGTGAGGTGCCCGATGACCATCGAACAGAAACTCGATTTGTTGAACCGAATATACGACATTTACGATGCGTTCACCAGCAATCTGGAAGTGGCGTGCCGCAAGTACTGCGCCCATTGCTGCACTTCCAACGTCAGTCTCACCACCCTGGAGGGATACCGGTTGGTGCACAGCCTTGAGCCGGATCAACGCGACCAGCTGTTGCGAGGCCTAATGCCGGCATCCGAGAAGCGGATTTTTCGACCGCTGTTGACCACCAACCGGATTGCAGAGCTCTGCCGGCAAGGGCAGGAGATCCCGGATGAAGCCTTCGGCGACGCGGCAGAAATTTGTCCGCTCCTGGAAGAAAAAGCCTGCCCGGTCTATCCGCTGCGACCGTTTGGCTGCCGCTGTCTCGTCTCCCGGGTCCCCTGCAGGGAGTCGGGCAGCGCCGAAATGCCCGACTTTGTGTTGACCGTCAACACGGTGTTTCTACAAACGATCGAACACCTGGACGCAACCGGCTGCACGGGTAATCTGGCCGATGTCCTGCTCTGCCTTCTGTCCGATGAAAAGCGGCAGGCCTACAGGAAAGGTCGTCTGAGCTGCAGCGCAACCGGACTCATCGGCAACCACCCACTAACGGTTCTGATGGTACCGCCGGAGCATCGCAACCGTCTGCTGCCCATTCTCGGCGCCCTTGGAAAACTCTCTATCGAGCCGTCGTCGGCTCTATAGTCCGAGTAAACGAACGGCGTTGCCGCCGCAGATCTGTTCGATTTCGGCTTCCAACAATCCAGCCTGCATGAATTCATCCATATAGCGCGACGGGGGGAGCAACGGATAGTCACTGCCAAACAGAATTTTCTCAGACCCGGTCAGCTGCACGGCAAAAGTGTATATACGGGTGTCGTATAGATAAGGCGACGCGGCCGTGTCAAAATAAACATTCTTGAGACTCTCTGCGACCTCTTTTTTCAAAAGGCTGTAAAAGAATATGCCGCCCCCCCAGTGACCGAGAACGATCGTGTTGGCAGGAAACCGTCGGACCAACTCGTAAATCTGAAGCAGCGTGTTGGGCGATTTCCCGGGATAGTGATGCCCCACCGGTTCGTTGGTGTGAATGAGCACCGGCAGATTGCTGTCACGGCAAAGATCCATGACCGGTGAAAGATGATCCAGGGCGGCCGCATCGATGCCACACTGGTAAAAGGCCAGCTCACCGATGCCGGACAGCCCGCTGTCGATGCAGCGTCGGGCTTCCAAGGCCGCCTGTGGATGACAGGGTTCGAAACAGCCGAAACCGATCAGGCGGTCCGGAAACCGATGGACCGCCTCGACGATATAATCGTTGTGACGTTTAAACGTTTCTGCGGATTTCCAGGGGAATCCGAAAACAACCGCTTTGCCGACGCCCTGGCGGTCCATGGCCGCAACCAACTCTGTCGCCCCGGTCATTTTGGCCTTGGGGGACCTGTACAAGAGGCCGAATTCGGGTTCCGCCGGAAAATAAGCCTGGCGGCCGGCCCGAATATCGGGCGGAAAGATGTGGGTGTGAAAATCGATGATCATTTGTCTAATCCCGGGTGGTCGGGTGAGTGCCACAACACTGAATCAGAAGGCCGGCCACCCTCGAAATGTGCTTGTGTATCGCCAGGCATTCAACCTCACAACGACGGTTCTCGGTAGACCTAAAATTGAAGCCGGTTACCCGGCGTAATCTACGGAATTCTTAGTTCATAGAGAATTTCTGACCGCCCGATCTTTCTGTTGACGGATAACCGGAATTTAAGCAGAATGGACTTTGTGTATCGCGGTATGCCGCAGTTCCTCGGATTTGTATGTTTTTCTGGCCTGAAAAGTCAACCCACAATACGTATATATCGAAACATCTTCATGAAAACAGAGCGTCACGTGGTTCTGGTCGAGCCGGAGATTCATTGGAATACCGGCAACATCGGGCGCACCTGTCTTGCGGCCGGCGCCAAACTTCATTTGATCGAACCCCTTGGTTTTTCTCTCAGCAGTCGCGAAGTAAAGCGAGCGGGTCTCGATTACTGGCCCAAGGTCAAGCTGCAGGTCTGGAAGGCCTACGGACATTTTGAACGTCATCTGAAACCGCAGGAAGATGAAGTGGTGCTGCTGACCAAATCGGGTGAAAAAGATTTCTGGTCGCTACCGAAGCCTCAAAGACTCTTTCTGGTATTCGGCTCGGAGACCCGCGGTTTGCCGCAAGACATCATTGCCCGCTACCGGCTGTCGACTTACTACATTCCGATCAGCTCCGACATCCGCAGTTTGAATCTTTCTACGGCTGTGGGAATCGCCTTGTACGAAAGTCTGCGTCACGGTGCACCGACCCATGCCTGGCATCCAGTCACCGCCGACCGCAAGGTCTGACGGTGGGTCGGGGTTTACGTGACGCGTCAGCGCGCGCACCACACCCCTTTGACCGGCACCGGAATCCCGGCCCTGTTATTCTCCACTCTGAAAATAATAACCCAGAAGAACCCATAATTTCTGTTTGACATCGCAGAGGATCTATAGTTAACAAGATAGCGGTGAGGACAAATGACCTGAGTCAACCCATTCGACACTGATGTACCTACCCTAACCTACTTCAAAAACAGACTTCTTTTAAGTGTATGGTCTCTGATAAATACAGCGTAAGCGTTCACGGGGCACCGCATCTGGTTTGTTGTCGGGCACTTGAAGTACAAAAGTACGTCTGCGCACCCGACGCCTTGCATCTGCGGCACCCCGTAAACGCTTACAATTAGGTGGTTTGAAGCGCATCGGACTCTGCAACCCCATGAACAGTTACAAAACAGCTTTAGGCCGAGCCTGTTCCCGTCAAGAATCAAGAGGGTAGCCTCGGTTTCCGCCGGGTTATTCAAACGGCTATGGATGTCAGGGTTCCATCTGGCCATTCCAAAACGGTGAATCGCCAGTCAACATCTACACCTATTCAATATAAACCATATAAAGAAAGGAGGAAAACGGCATGGATTTCACCCGCAGGCAGTTTATCCAAGTTACCGGGGCAACAGCCGCCGGTCTTGCCGTCAGCGGCTTGGGTTTTGATTTGAAGCCGATCAAAGCCCACGCCCAGATGCTCAAGACCGAGTATGCCAAGCAAACAACGTCGATTTGTCCTTACTGTGCGGTGGGCTGCGGCGTCATCGTGTACACCAGCAATAAGGGTGACGGTCGCGTCATCGACATCGAAGGCGACCCCGACCACGTGATCAATCGTGGTTCCCTGTGCTCCAAGGGAGCCGCACTGGCCCAGCTTTCCGAAAACAAACTCCGCGTCACCGATCCCATGTACCGGGCCCCCTATTCAAATGAATGGAAAACGGTCTCCTGGGACTGGGCTTTGACTGAAATCGCCAAACGCATCAAGACGACCCGGGACGCTTCGTTTAAGCGCACCAACGCCAAGGATCAAGTGGTCAATCACACCACCGCAATCGCGTCGGTCGGCAGTGCGGCCATGGACAACGAGGAGTGCTGGATCTACCAGGCGCTCATGCGTTCCCTGGGGCTGGTGTACCTCGAACACCAGGCCCGTATCTGACACAGCGCGACTGTTGCGGCTCTGGCAGAGTCGTTCGGACGCGGTGCCATGACCAATCACTGGATCGACATCAAAAACAGCGATTGCATCCTGA
>Ga0316578_10000529_pt1 | contig 13014 bp, 14 predicted proteins | sample J0NA_2_FD_203076 | JGI IMG/M metagenome (GOLD analysis project Ga0316578, IMG submission 203076) | Rhizosphere microbial communities from salt marsh grasses in Alabama, United States - J0-2_160517rDrC | ecosystem: Host-associated > Plants > Roots > Rhizosphere | place: USA: Alabama | collected... | reverse complement strand
GTGCTCGGTCGGGGTCGCCCGAGGCCCCCAGCCCCTACCGTGGGCGGCATGGCCTCGCGCAAGGGTGAGTTCGGCGAGCCGGTGGTCCTCGACGTCGCCGGCTTCGACGTCCGGCTGTCGAGCCCCGACCGGGTCTACTTCCCGGCCCGTGGTGAGACCAAGCTCGACCTGGCCCGGTACTACCTCGCGGTCGGCGACGGCATCGTCAACGCGCTGCGGGAGCGGCCGTGCATGCTGCACCGCTTCCCCGACGGCGTCGCGGGCGAGAAGGTGCACCAGAAGCGCCTGCCGCGGGGGGCCCCGCCCTGGGTCGAGACGGTGCGACTGCACTTCCCCCGCTACGGGCTGCACGCCGACGAGCTGTGCGTCACCCGCCTCGCCGACGTCGTCTGGGCCGTGCAGATGAGCACCGTGGAGTTCCACCCGTGGAACAGCCGGCGCGCCGACACCGAGACACCCGACGAGTGGCGCATCGACCTCGACCCGATGCCCGAGGCGCCCTTCTCCCGGGTCCGGCGGGCCGCGCACGTCTCCCGCGAGATCCTCGACGAGCTCGGCGCCGTCGGCTGGCCGAAGACGAGCGGGGGCCACGGGATGCACGTCTACGTGCGGATCCGCCCGGAGCACGGGTTCAAGGACGTGCGGCGGGCGGCCCTCGCCTTCGCCCGCGAGGTGGAGCGACGGATCCCCGACGACGTCACGACGACGTGGTGGCGGCGCGACCGCGATCCGGCGGCCGTGTTCGTCGACTACAACCAGAACGCCCGTGACCACACGATGGCTGCGGCGTACTCGGTGCGCGGCAACGACATCGGGACGGTCTCGACCCCGGTCACCTGGGACGAGGTGGACGACGTCGAGCCCGACGACCTGACCATCGCCACCGTGCCGCAACGGTTCGCGGAGCTCGGCGACCTCCATGCGGGCATCGACGACGCCGTCTTCGACATCGCGCCACTGCTCGAGTGGGCCGAGCGTGACGAGGCGGACGGCGCGGACACGCCGCCGGACCCCGAGGACGACACCGAGGCGTCGTGATGGACCTCGTCGTGCCGCCCGGTCCCGGCCTTCCGGAGGGCCTCACGGTGCCGGGCGGCGACCTGACCGAGCGGTTCTCCAGGTCGTCCGGACCGGGTGGGCAGGGTGTGAACACCAGTGACAGCCGGGTCGAGCTGGAGCTCGACGTCGCCGCGCTGCCCCTGTCGTCGGCGCAGCACCGACGCCTTCGCGCGGCCCTCCGCGACCGGCTCATCGACGGGCGCCTCGTCGTCGTCGCGTCTGAGCACCGCCGGCAGCGGCGCAACCGGGTCACCGCCAGGGACCGGATGGCGGCGCTGCTGCGCGAGGCGCTGGCGCCACCTCCGCCGGCGAGGCGCCCCACCCGGCCGACGCGCGGCTCGAAGGAGCGCCGACTGTCCGACAAGCGACGGCGTGCCGACACGAAGGCGATGCGCGCTCGCCCGCCGGAGAGCGGGTGACCTGCAGCGCGCCGCGCCGCCCCTGTCAGGACAGGCCCGCGACGAGCGCCACTACCTCGCCGGCACACCCCCACGCCAGGGTGACGCCGGCTCCCCCGTGACCCGCGTTCGTCACGACCGGACGACCGGCCACGTCGGACACGGCGAGCGACACCGACGCGCTGAGCGGCCGCAGCCCGACCCGCGACCCCAGCACCTCCGCCTCGCGCAGCTCCGGCACCGCCGACCGGCATCTCTCGACGATCGCCGCGTGGACGACGGGGTCGGGGCGCTCGTCGAGCGTCCCCTCGACGTCGGTGCCCCCGCAGACCACCCAGGACGGATGTGGGAGGACGTACGTGAGCCCGGCCGGCGAGCCCGGGTCGACGAGCCATCGTGAGACCCCGGGGTTGGCGAGCAGCGCCACCTGGCCTCGCGACGGCTCCACGACGACGCCGGGCACGAGGTCGGCGGTGCGGAGACCGGCCGCGACGACGACCACCTCGCCGGACACCTCGTCGAGGGTCCGCACCGATGCGGTGTCCAGCGACACACCCGCGGCGCGGCACCGCTCCTCGAGCCAGGCGAGGTGGACGGGCATCGTCACGACCGGGAGCCGCACGACCACGCCGGACCTCGCCCCCTGCGGAAGGTCGGCCGATCCGGCCTCTCTCCACTCGTCGATGCCCTCGAGCCACCACCTGTCCGGCACCTCGTCGCGCTCGACCATGACACCCGCGCGCAGCGCGACGCCCGCATCGGGGTCGGCCGCCACGGATGTCAGCTCGCGCCGGGTCACCGCTCCCCACTGCAGGACCCGCTCACGAGGCTCGACGTGGTACGGGAACCACAGCCCGCCGGCGACCGCCGAGACGGTGGCTGACGCCGGCAGGTCGCGAACACATGCCACGCGGTGCCCGGCCCGGGCCAGGCGCAGCGCCGACGTGAGCCCGATGACTCCCCCGCCGACCACCGTCACGTCCGCCACCCGTCCATGATCCACCGCCCACCGCGAGGTGGGCACCTACGGTGGTCGCGTGGACCGCGTCGACCCGCACCCCGTCACGGGTCGCCCGTCGACCTCGCCGGCAGCCCCCGGCGGCGGCTGGCCGGGTGACCCGGCGACCCCGGCGACACCGGTGGCGCGCACCGCGGCCGGGGTCCGGCGGCTCGCCGGGACCGCCACCGACGTCACCGAGCTCCAGGCCCGGATCTCCGTGTGCCGCGCGTGCCCCCGGCTGGTGCGCTGGCGCGAGTCGGTGGCCCGCGACGGCCGGCGGGCGGCGTTCGCCGACCAGCCGTACTGGGGACGGCCCGGCCCGTCCTTCGGTGACGACGACGCGTCGGTCCTGCTCGTCGGGCTCGCGCCGGCCGCGAACGGGACGAACCGCACGGGTCGGATGTTCACCGGCGACCCGTCCGGCGACTTCCTCTGGGCCGCCCTGCACCGCACCGGCTGGGCGGCACTCCCGACGTCGGTCGGCGCGGGGGACGGGCAGCAGCTCTCGGGGATGCGCATCGTCGCGGCCGTTCGCTGCGCACCGCCCGACAACCGACCCACCGGAGCCGAGCGGTCCGCCTGTGCCCCGTGGCTGCAGCGCGACCTCGAGCTGGCGGTGCCGCGCCTCCGTGCCGTGCTGTGCCTCGGCGGGCTCGCCTGGGACGCGACCCTCGCCGCGGTCCGAGCGCTGGGCTGGCACACGCCCCGACCCAAGCCCCGCTTCGGGCACGGCGCCGCCGTAGAGCTCGGCGTCCCCGACGGCCGGACGGTGCACCTGGTGGGCAGCTACCACGTGAGCCCGCACAACACCTTCACGGGCCGGCTCACCGCCGCCATGCTCGACCAGATCCTCCTCGGTCTGCGTCCGCAGGCGGGAGGATCGAGCCGATGGCATCCGCCACGTCCTGGGGTCGGGTGACCGTCGGCGCGTGGCCTGCCCCCTGCAGGCGGACCACACGTGACCAGGGCAGTCTGGCGGCGAGCTCGTCGGCCTGGCCGACCGGGACCACGGCGTCGGCGGTGCCGTGGACGACGACCGCGGGCACCTCGAGTCCGGAGGTGTCGGGGAGCGGCACCTCCGTGACGGCGTGGATCAGCTGGGCGGCAGTGGCAGGCCGGGTCGCGAGGAACAGCTCCTCCGCCCACGGCACCAGGTGCGCCGTCCCCGGCTCGGGCAGGCAGGTCTGGACGAAGGTGCGGACGGTGCCGGGGTAGTCGGCCCGGCAGCCGTCGACGACCGCACTCGTCGTCCGCAGGTCGAGGGCCACGGGAGTGGACACGAGGCAGAGCCCGCTGAACCGCGACGGGTGGCGGGCGACGGCGTGCAGCGCCACCACACCCCCCATCGACTCCCCGGCGATGACGCACCGCCGCACGTCGAGCGCGTCGAGGACCCGGAACAGGTCGTGCACGAGGTCGCCGAGGGTGACCGGGCCGTCCCCCTCGTCGGACCAGCCCGTACCGCGGGTGTCGGGCGCTATGCACCGGGCCCACCGGGACAGCACGCCGACCGTCGGCTCCCAGGCCTCCCACGACGCACTCCACCCGCCCACGAGAAGCACCGGAGGGCCGTCACCGACCGCAACGACGTGCAGCATCGGTTCGCGGTCGACGAGGAACACGACATCACCTCTCGCGGGCGCCTTCTCCACCCGCTGGGCACTCTAGGCGCAGCGACCGGTACGCGGCACGCGGTACGACGATGTCGCCCCACTACGCTCGACGCCATGAGCGACCGACACGGGCCCGCCCTCGTCGTCACGCGCCACGGGGGGTCGGAGGTGCTCGCCGTCGAGGACCGGACGGCGCCCGTACCCGGGGAGGGTCAGGCGCTGGTCGAGGTCGCGGCGGCCGGCGTGAACTTCATCGACGTCTACCAACGTCAGGGCGTCTACCCCACCGAGCCACCGTTCGTCCTCGGGAGCGAGGGCGCGGGCACCGTGCTCGAGGTCGGTCCAGGGGTGGAGGTCGTGGCACCGGGGGACCGGGTCGGCTGGGCCATGGTGCCGGGCACGACCTCTCGGTACGCGACCGTGCGGGCGGCGGACCTGGCTCCGGTTCCGGACGGCGTCGACCTCGACATCGCGGCCGCCGTGCTCCTCCAGGGGATGACGGCGCACTACCTCGTGACGAGCACCTTCCCGGCGGGGGACGGCACCCTCGCCGTGGTCCACGCGGCGGCCGGCGGCGTCGGGCAGCTCCTGGTCCAGATGCTCAAGGCACGCGGAGCGAGTGTCGTCGCCACCGCAGGTGGTCGGGAGAAGTGCACGACCGCGCGCCGCCGGGGCGCCGACCACGTCGTCGACTACCGCGCCACGGACGACCTCACCGCCGCCCTGGCGGAGGCGCTCGGTGAGCCCGGCGCCGACGTGGCCTACGACGGCGTCGGCAAGGACACCTTCGACGCCTCGCTCGCCTCTCTGCGGCCCCGCGGCACGATGGTGCTCTTCGGTGCCTCCAGCGGACAGGTGCCGCCCTTCGACATCCAGCGGCTGAACTCCGGCGGGTCGCTGTACCTCACCCGTCCGTCGCTCGGCCACTACCTCGCCACCCGCGAGGAGCTGGAGTGGCGGGCCGGCGAGGTCCTCACCGCCGTTGCCGAGGGGACGCTGCACGTGGAGGTCGCCGGACGGTACCCCCTGGCGGAGGCGGCCCGCGCCTACGACGACCTCGAAGGTCGGGCTACCCAGGGGAAGCTGCTCCTCCTGCCCTGACGGCGGCTGTGCCCGCCGGGCCACGGCGGAGCCGCCCTGGATCCCGTGTCAGGAGCTGGAGGTCCACAGCACGGCCACGGCCACGTTGAGGACAGCCAGCCAGCCGGCCGCCGTGACGAGCTGCGGTCGCTCCCCCTCGCCCCTACGGGCCTTGGCGGCGGCGATCTCCGCGCACGCCGCGACCGCGATCGCCACGACGAGCTTGACGCCGACCTTCGTGTGGTTGACGGGCTCGTCGCCCATCTCGGCGAGACCGACGAGGATCAGCCCGGTGACGATCTGGGCCCGGGCACCCCAGACGAGCGCGGCGGTGGACCGGCCGCGGGCGACGAAGACCGCACTGCCGATGACGGCGGCCATCCCGAGCAGGTGCGCGACGACGAACAGATGCTCGATGAACTCCATGGCGGCAGCCTAGGGGTCGCGCCGTGGAGGGGGATTCCCGCCCGGGGCGGGTCCGCCCGTCCGCATCCCGGAACACTTACGGTGCGACCGCGGGCCTTCCGGGATGCGGCGAGAAACCGGTGGTCAGAGGAGGCGGCGGCCCATCGCCCAGGCGGTGAGCTCGTGCCGGTTGGAGAGCTGGAGCTTGCGCAGGACGGAGGAGACGTGCGTCTCGACCGTCTTCACCGAGATGTACAGCTCCTTCGCCACCTCCTTGTACTGGTAGCCACGGGCGATGAGCCGCATCACCTCCCGCTCGCGTGCGGAGAGCCGGTCGAGCTCCTCGTCGACCTCGGCGATCTCGCCGGCCGCCGCCCCGAAGGCGTCGAGGACGAAGCCGGCGAGGCGCGGCGAGAACACGGCGTCACCGTCGGCCACCCTCCGGATGGCGGTCACGAGGTCGTTGGCCCCGATCGTCTTCGTCACGTAGCCGCGCGCCCCCGCCCGGATCACGGCGATGACGTCCTCGGCCGCGTCGGAGACCGAGAGGGCGAGGAACCGGACCGGTCCGCCGGTGGTGGACTCCACCCCGGCGCAACCACGGATGACGTCGACGCCACCGTTGCCCGACCCGCCGGGCAGGTGCACGTCGAGCAGGACCACATCGGGGCGGTCGCGGCGGATGACCGTCACCGCCGTGTCCACGTCCGGGGCCTCGCCGACGAACTCGCACACCGCAGCGGCTCCGGACATCGCCTCGGTGAGCTCGGCGCGGACACCGGTACGGAACATCCGGTGGTCGTCGACGAGGACGACCCGGATGGGCGGGCGCGCGGAGCCACGATCGGGGACACGGCCGGGCTGGGTCATTCGGGGACTCCTTCCAGGGCGGGCAGGCACAGCTCGACCTCGGTGCCGTCGTCCCGGTGCCGCACCCGGGCCGAGCCGCCGTGGCGCTCCATCCGGCCGAGGACGGACTGCCGCACCCCGAGCCGGTCCTCGGGCACCGTGTCCAGGTCGAAGCCGTCACCACGGTCGCGGACGAACGCCTCGACCCCGTTCGGCCCGATCTCGACGTACGCGGTCACGGGCGGCCGGCCGTGCCGGACCGCGTTGAGAAGCGCCTCGCGCATCGCGCGCGACAGCGCGGCCCCGTGCTGCTCGAACGGCCGGTCTCCGGTCACCACGAGGTCCACCGGCACTCCGTGGAGGTCCTCGATCTCGTGGGCCACCTCGGTGACCGCCGCGGCGAGAGACTCCTGCGAGCCCTGTGGCCCGGCGTAGAGCCAGGAGCGGAGCTCGCGTTCCTGGGCGCGGGCGAGCCGGGTGACCGACGCCGGGTCCGCGGACTTGCGCTGGATGAGGGCCAGGGTCTGGAGCACGGAGTCGTGGAGGTGTGCCGCGATGTCGGCGCGTTCGGTGGCACGGGCGGCCGCCACCTGCTCCCGGCGGAAGTCCCCCCAGAGGCGGACCGCCCACGGCGCGGCGACGATGAGGACACCGACCAGCACCGCCACCGCCGCGAACAGCGCGTCCCAGACCGCGGTCAGGGACTGCCCACGCGTGACGAGCACGAGGATGCCGGTGAGCGCCAGGGCCAGGCCGAGCGCCAGACGCATCCACCCGGCGCCGCGCCCGCCTCCCCCCAGCCAGCGCGATCGCTTGGCCTCGTCGAGGTTCGACCAGGCGACGATGGCTCCGAGCGCGATGACGAGCAGCGGAAGCAGCACCGAGTCGCGCAGTGAGCCCCCGATGACCGGAGTCAGGAGCACACCGCCGAGCAGGACCAGGCCGGCCCCGCCGATGAGGACCAGCGCCCAGCGCCGCCGCTCCGGCGAGACCCGTGCCTCGACCGGCCCGTCCGGGACCCCCGTGCCGTCGAGGTCCTCCTCGGGAGTCAGCGCCCACAGGAAGATGTAGGCGGGGATGCCGACCCCACCGGCGAGGGCGAGCAGCACGAAGACCCAGCGGACCAGCCGGCGCGAGACACCGAGGTGACGGGCGATGGCACCACAGACACCGGGGGTCCACCCGCCGGAGCGGTCCCGCACCAGCGGGAGGCGCTCCGGGACGGCATGCGGCTCCGCCCGCTCCACCGGGGGCAGGTCGGAGCGCGCGGCTGCCGGCCCCGCGGAGGCGGGGGCGTACTCGTACGGGGTGGGCACGACACCATCCTGACGCACGGCGGCGCCGCGCGACACCGGCCCCGGGGTCGGCTCAGGGAGGGGTCAGGGTCGACCCTCATGGCGGCGAGCGGCTCGCCGCGGGACGCTGGAGGCATGACGCAGAACCCCGACGCCGCGACCCAGGCGCCCCCTCGCAACACCCTCGACGACCTGTTCGGGCGCCTCCGCTCGAGCGGGTTCTACCGCGACACCGACCGGCGCTGGTTCGGCGGTGTCTGCTCCGGTCTGGCCGCCCGCTTCGGGGTCGACCCACTGCTGATCCGAGCCGCCGCGATCGTGCTCACCTTCGTGGGTGGGCTCGGTATCACCGCCTACCTGGTCCTCTGGCTGATCCTCCCGGACCGCCGCGGCACGCTGCTCCTCGAGCGGGCGCTGCGCCGCGGTGAGGGAGGACCGGTCGTCCTGCTCGTCGTGACGGCGTTCGTCATCGTCGGCGGGTTCGTCTCGATCAGTGCCGGCGACACCTGGGGTGGACCGTTGTGGGTCCTCCTCGCGGTCGCGCTGATCGCGTGGTTCGTCATCGAGCGCAGTCGGGGCGGACCCCGACGCAGCGAGCCGACGACCCCGCCGGACGCGGCGCCCGGCGCCCCCGCTACGGGCGCCTCACCCACCACCCCACCGGCTCTGCCGGCGGCCTCAGCCGCCGGCACCGAGCCCAGCACCTCAGGAGTCACCATGTCAGGTCCGACCCAGACCTACCCCCCCTCCGGCGCGGCGCCGGTCCCGCCCCCCGCCCCGCCGCGCTACGGCTACCCGACCCCACCGTACGGCGGGACCCCCACTCCCCCGCCGCCCGCACGCCCCATCGCCCCGCCACCCCCACCGGGCCCCCGTCGTCGCCGCCCGAGCGGGTTCATCGGCCTGATCTCCCTCGGCCTGGCCGTGACGCTCTTCGGTGCCGGCATCGCCCTCGACGGACCGCTCGCCTTCCCCGGAGTCGCCGCCGTCCTCGGCTTCGCGCTCGCCCTCGCCGGGGTCTCGGTGGTCGCGCTGGCGCTCGGGATCTCGGGCCGCGCCGGCGGGTTCACGAGCTTCCTCGTCATCGCGCTCTCGTTCCTCCTCCTCACGACGGCCGGTGCGTCCCGGGTCCGCGTGGCCGACGGTGTGGGCAACCGCACCTGGGTCCCCGTGGCCAGTAGCTCGAGCACCCTCCGCGCGCCCATCGAGTACAGCCTCGGCACCGGCGAGGCCACCCTCGACCTCCGTCGCCTGCCCGAGGCCGGGAACGGCTCACCGGTGCGGGTCAGCGCCGATGTCGGAGCAGGCAACCTGCAGATCATCGTTCCCGAGGACCTGACCGCCTCCGTCGACGCGCATGTGGGACTCGGTGACATCCGGGTCCGCGGCACCGCCTCGTCCGACGAGCTCCAGCGCTCCGGACCCGATCGGAGCCTCAGCGTGACGGTCGGCGACACCATGAACCAGGCCGACCCCGACGTGCTCGTCACCGCGGACGTCGGCATCGGCGAGATCACGATCGAGGAGAGCTGACATGACCTCATCCAACGAGCCCACGAACCCGGGCCGGGACACCACGTCCACCGACATCTCGGACACGATCTTCGAGAGCCCCACCGCCAGCGGCGAGGACACCCCTGCCACCACCGAGGGCACCACCGCGGCCGACGCGTCCGTCGGCTCCACCCCCGCGGCCCCCGTCTGGCGGACCGGCCCGGCACCGTTCCCGATCCTCCTCGGGCTCGTCGGCCTGCTCGTCGCCGTCGGTGTGGTCGTCGCCGAGAGCAGCGACCTGTTCCTCCCGTGGACCGACCTCGGGCCCTGGAGCATCGTGATCGCCGGCGTCCTCGTCATCATCGTCGGCGCCATCGGGCTGCGCAGCAGCCGGACTCAGGACTGAGCGTTCGGATGCGCCCATCCGTGGCCGGTGGCGGCCAACGCCACCGGGACGGTGGGCACCAGCCGGTAGCCCGCCACCTCGGTGAGCGGCACCCATCGCGCCTCGGTCGTCGACCCGCCCACGTCGTGCACGACGGGGCGGGTCGGCGACGTGCAGCGCGCGGTGTGGAGCAACCGGACGGCGTGGTTCTCCTCGGGTCCCCGCTCCGACACCCCCACCCAGTGGGCGGTCATCACGCCGACGAGGCGGACCTCGGAGAGCGACTGGCCGGTCTCCTCGGCCACCTCCCGGTGCACGGCGGCCACCGGCTCCTCGCCCGCGTCGACCCCACCGCCGGGAAGGGTCCAGTCGCCGGCGGCGCCGGTGCGGGGCGCCAGCCGGGTGAGCAGGAGCGCACCGCTCTCCACGACGACCGCGTAGGCGGCGACTCGCCGACGTCGGCGAGCCGCGGCCCGGTCCGCCTCGGTCGCTCCCGTGGCCAGGGGTGGCCGGAGCAGGGGTCCGGACCCGGTCGCTCGCGGAGGGTCGGCCGCCGAGACCTCGTAGCGAAGCACCAGGTCCTCGGGCACGCCGTCCGCGACGACCGCTCCCGCCACCCAGCCGCGCTCCACGAGGCCCCGGACGGGGTCTGCCCCGTGCTCGAGCACGAAGCGCGTCTCCTCCACTCCGCCGCGCTCGCCGACGACGACGATCACGCGGCGGCACCGGCCCTGCGGTACTCGGCGAGGCTTGCTCGCACCACGGCCGGCCAGTCGTGGCCGGGAACGGCCTCCTGCAGGTGAGCCCGCATCCGCTCCCGCTCCCCGTCGTCCGCCGCGAGCCGGGCGACGGCGTGCGCGACGGCGAGGTCCGACGGCTCGAGAAGACCGTCGACACCCGAGGTCACGAAGTCGTCGACACCGGTTCCGCGCGGCGCCACCACGGGCAGCCCTGCCGTGTGCGCCTCCAGCGCGGCGATGCCGAAGGCCTCGAGCCGAGCGGTCGTGAGATAGAAGTCGGCGCGGTGATGCAGCCCGCGCAGCTCCTCGCGGGAGAGCCGTCCCACGAGGTCCACCCAGCCCATGTCGTACCGCGCCAGGTAGCGCTCCATCAGGGGTCGCTGCGGCCCCTCCCCGGCGACGGTGACGCGCAGGGGCACCTGGGCGTCGAGCAGATCGCGCGATCGCCTGAGGACCCGCAGGAACGACAGCGGCCGCTTGCGGGAGACCAGGCGCATGGCGCTGACCACGTGGACCGGCCGGGCACCGCCCGAGGGGATGTCGCGCGGCACCTCGTCGTCGTCGCGTCGCCACCACGAGGCGTCGATGCCGTTGCCGAGAACCTCCACCTGCGCGTCCCCGGCGGCCGCGCTCACCCGCGCCGCCGCCATCGACGACACCGCGCTCAGGGCCGCCCCACGCTCAGCCCACCGCCGAACGTGCCCCATGACCCGGAACAGTGGTCCGGAGCGGTCGATGACGCAGTGGAAGGTGGCCGCGACCGGCAGGCCGACGTCGAGGGCCACCCTGGTGAGGTCGGTGGCGAACGGGCTCACCACGCCGAGCTGGGCGTGGGCGACGTCGTACCGGCCCGACTCCAGCCGGCGCCGCACCTCGGGAGGCGCGAGCGGGTTGACCGGCACCCCGCCCGGGAGCCGTACGGCCATCCGGTGCACGCGGACCCCGTCCTCGTCGGTGACGACGCCGCCGCGCTCCCCGCCCGGGCCGGCCGTCGCCGTGAAGACCTCGACCTCGTGGCCGGCGGCGACGAGATGGTGGGCGAGGTCGTGCACCTGGCGCTCGATGCCTCCGAGGCGGGGTGGGTAGCAGTCCGACAGGAGGGCGACCTTCACAGGGCCCCAGCCTGCCATGCGGAATCATGGGCTGCGATGCCCAGGACCCTCGTGGCCTTCCACGCCCACCCCGACGACGAGGCCCTCCTCACCGCCGGGACGATGGCCAAGGCCGCCGCGGAGGGGCACCGGGTGGTGCTCGTGCTCGCGACCGACGGCGGGGCAGGCCTCGCGGACGAGGACCTCCGGCGCGACGGCCGGCTCGGCGAGCGTCGTCTCGAGGAGGCGCGGGTGAGCGCCGAGATCCTCGGGGTCGACCGGGTCGAGTGGCTGGGGTACGCCGACAGCGGCAGCGGTCCGGAGCCGGAGCCCGACCTCCCGGGCCGGGCCCGGTTCTGCCGCGCGCCGCTGGAGGAGGCCGCAGAGCGGCTGGCGGCCGTACTCCTCACCGAGCGTGCCGACGTCCTGCTCTCCTACGACGCCAACGGCGGCTACGGTCACCGCGACCACGTACGGGTCCACGAGGTGGCCGCGCGCGCCGCCGAGATCGCCGGGACCGCCCGCGTCCTCGAGGCGACGGTCCCCCGCGACACGATCGTCCGCGCCATCCGGCTGGTCGGCCTGGTGTACCGCTTCCCCGACGAGTTCGACCGGACGAGCTTCGAGAGCGCCTTCTCCGCGCGCGCCGACATCACGCACCGGGTCGACGTCCGCCGCCAGATCCGGGCCAAGCGGGCCGCGATGCGGGCCCACGCCTCCCAGGCCACCGGGGGCGGCGCCGAGACCGTGGGCGACGGCGGCCAGACCGGGGACCGGACGCTGGCGGCCCTCCTCCGCATCCCGCGCCCGCTGTACGACCTGGCCTTCGGACGGGAGTGGTTCCGCGACCCGAGCCGCTCCTCGGGGGGCCCGGTCAGCCGGGACGTGTTCGAGGGGCTTCCGTGAGCCCCCGCGCCAAGCAGCTGCTCCAGTTCAGCCTGGGCCTGACCCTGGCCGTGGTCCTCCTCGTCTGGGGGCTGCCGCACTTCGCCCAGACCTCGTGGGGCGAGATCTGGGACGTGATCCGCTCCATCCCGCTGACGCACGCCGTCTTCTTCCAGGTCCTCATGCTGCTCGGGCTGTGGTCGTACACCTTCACCTTCACCGGGTCGCTGCACGGCCTGACCCACGGCAAGGCCCTCGTCATCAACCTCTGCGGCTCGTCGGTGTCCAACCTCCTGCCCGGCGGCGGGGCGGTCGGGCTCGCCGCCACCTACGCGATGTGCCGCTCCTGGGGCTTCACCCGGCGGGCGACGTCGACGTCGGTCATCGTCACGGGCGTCTGGAACGTGCTGGCGCGGATCGCGCTGCCCGTCGTGGCGATCCTCGTCCTCTACGCCGGCGGCGTCGACCTGCCCGGCCCGCTCATCGACCTCGGCATCGCGGGCTCGCTGACCGGCTTCGGGATCATCGCGGCCTTCGCCGCGATCATGGCGAGCGAACGCGTGGCGCAGGCGATCGGCTCCGGGGTCGACCGGATGCTGCGCCCGCTCCTGCGGCGCCGGGAGCGCACCCGGAGGATGAGCGTCGAAGAGCTGGTCGCGGACCTCCGCGCCCGGATCAACGACATCGTCAGGACCGGCTGGCTGAAGATGAGCCTCGGCA
>Ga0316578_10000528_pt1 | contig 13016 bp, 9 predicted proteins | sample J0NA_2_FD_203076 | JGI IMG/M metagenome (GOLD analysis project Ga0316578, IMG submission 203076) | Rhizosphere microbial communities from salt marsh grasses in Alabama, United States - J0-2_160517rDrC | ecosystem: Host-associated > Plants > Roots > Rhizosphere | place: USA: Alabama | collected... | reverse complement strand
CTTTACAAAGACCCCCAAAGGAGCCGTGATTTACGATGCATCGGTTTGCGTGGGCTGCCGCTACTGCATGATTGCCTGCCCCTTTGAAATTCCGACTTATGAATACGATAAAGCCCTTGAGCCGCGGATCATGAAATGCACCATGTGTTATCCGCGAATTGTAAAGGGGTTGCTTCCCGGCTGTGTGCAGGCCTGTCCCACGGAGGCCCTGACTTTTGGAAGGCGGGAAAATTTATTAAAGGATGCTCGCGAGCGCATCTTGAAGTTTCCGGATCGGTATGTGGATCACATTTATGGTGAAAACGAAATGGGCGGAACCAGTTGGCTGTATCTTTCGGCGGTGCCTTTCAAAAAAATCGGATTGCGCGAGGACCTGGGCGTCACCCCGGCGCCGAAGCTGACCTCCGGTGCATTGAGCGCTGTTCCGATTGTCGTCGGACTCTGGCCGGTGCTGCTCACCGGTATATACGCCATGTCAAAGCGCAAAGAGAAAATTGCAAATGAGGAAACGGCCCGGGCGGTTGCAGATGCTGTTGAGCAAACCAATGCCGCGGCTGCCGCCAAGCATGCCAAAGAGATGGAACAGGTGCAGAAATTAAAACAAAAGGAGATCGAAAACGCTGTTAAAAAAGCACTTGAAGCGGCGGCCAGACCCAAACCGGAAGAGGCTTCCGATACACAACCGGAAGAAGCGGATCAAAAGCCAAGCGAGGAGGATTCCTGATGTCTGATGAAGCTGCGACAACCCGCAAATCTTTTTTAACCCCCTTTAATGTGGTTGCCGGAATTATTGTCATATTGGGATTGATTGTCACGGTCTTGCGCTTTACAGGGGGGTTGGGCTCGGTTACGAATCTGTCCGATTATAATCCCTGGGGGATATGGATCGGGTTTGACCTTCTGGTGGGTGTGGCCCTGGCGGCCGGGGGATTTGTCACCTCGGCGGCGGTATACATCTTTGGCATGAAAAAATACCATTCAGCGGTCCGTCCGGCGATCCTGACCGGATTTCTGGGCTATGCCCTGGTTGTTGTCGCATTGAATTATGATGTTGGCAGGCCCTGGCGCCTGCCTTACCCGTTTATCGTGCAGCAGGGAACCACCTCGCTGTTGTTTGAAGTGGCAGCCTGTGTTGCGCTTTACCTCACCGTGCTTTTTATTGAATTTTCACCGGCAGCCATGGAATGGCTGGGCCTGAAACGGGCACGCAGTCTTGTGGTCAGGCTGACATTGCTCTTGACGATCTTCGGTGTTGTTCTGTCAACCTTGCATCAATCATCGTTAGGCGCGTTGTTTCTGATTGCACCGGCAAAATTGCATCCTTTATGGTATTCGCCTTATCTGCCGGTGTTTTTCTTTGTGTCGGCGATTATCGCCGGCCTGTCGATGGTTATTTTTGAAAGTACCCTCTCCCATCGTTATTTCGTCCATAAAATGGACGAGGCCCATCTGAAAGAAAAAGATACGGTGGCCCTGGGGTTCGGCAAAGCCGCATCACTGGTGCTGGCCGGCTATTTTATCACGAAAGTGATCGGCATATCGGAAGGCAATAACTGGCATCTACTGGGGACCCCTTATGGCCTCTGGTTTCTGGTCGAACTGCTGGGTTTTGTGGCGCTGCCCTGTTTTCTGTATGCCGTGGGCGTGCGTGATAAAAATATAAAACTGATTCGATGGACGGCAGCCTGGACGGTGCTGGGCATCATGGTCAATCGCCTAAATATTTCTCTGGTGGCTTTTAACTGGCACCTGCCATCCAGTGAGCGCTATTTTCCGCATTGGATGGAAATCGTCATCTCGGTTTTTCTGGTGACCGTCGGTCTTATTGCATTTCGCTTTATCGTTACCCGGATGCCGATTTTATATTCGCATCCGGATTATGAAGACCATTAAAAATGGAGCGTCTCACCGCTGGCGAGACGATCATCAGCCGATGTTTCTGGGATGTGTTTTAGCGGCTGAATTTATCTGAAATATAAAATGAATCACAGATGAAAATCTAAATGAGGCTGATCTTATGGAAGGGACCATTCATACATTACAGGAATATATGTTTCACACAGAGAGCATCACTTACATTTTAATCATCGGTGCGCTTTTGGGCATCACTTTCTTTTGGATGTTTCTGAGCCAGCGTGATGATGATGAATAAAGGAGTCAGGCATGTATGAGTTTTTAATCGGCCCGATGGTATGGATATCATTCGGAATTTTTATTATCGGCTTGATTGTCCGGGGCGTGCTGTATATCAAAGGCCTTGATTGGAAACTTGACCGGGTCACTTACAGCGAGAATGTATCCTATGGTGTCAGGGGCGCGCTGCGGTCGATATTATTTTGGATTTTTCCTTACGGGACGCGAAGCTGGCGCAGGAATCCCTGGTTTACCCTGTGGGTATTTACGATGCATTTCGGTTTGCTGTTTACGCCGATTTTTCTGTTGAGCCATAATGTTCTGCTTAAAGAAAAATGGGGTTTCAGTCTCTGGGCGCTGCCCGAAGCCGTTTCGGATGGTTTGACGGTTGTTGTTATTGTTTCGGTCATCTTTTTGATCCTGCGTCGCATTGCGCTGCCCGAAGTCCGAATTATCACCAACTGGTACGATTACCTGCTGCTGCTGATTGCCATATCGCCTTTTCTTACCGGTTTTTTAGCCTATCACCGCGCGCCGGATTACTATTTTTGGCTGATGGCACATATTATCTGCGGTCATATTTTTTTAATTGCCATACCGTTTACCAAACTTTCGCATTTCTTGCTTTTTTTTATGACCCGGGCTCAGTTGGGCATGGATTACGGTATTAAGCGCGGTGGAATGAAAGGCAAGGGGATGGCGTGGTAAAATTTCACGAAGTGAAATTTTACGTTAATAAAAAATTATGTTTGGAATACTGGAACGCCGGAGTGTTGGAATACGGGTTTGAAAATGGAAATATTTGGTTAAATAACATTATTCCAGTATTCTATTATTCCACTATTCCTGTTATATATGGCATAGAAGCCAGTTAAAAAAATAATAACCGATCAAAAGAATGCTGTGAGGATTGGGAACCATGCCAGAAGGAACACTCTGCAATAAAACACCCGTTACGACCAAAGAGCAACTCCAGGCCCTGTTGGCTGATAAAAGCGGCAAACAATACTATGAAGAGATGAATGAACTGGAGGTGGACAGCAAAGCCCTGTGGGGAACGATTCAAAAGAGCTTGAAATCACGCAGCAAAACGTGGCTGGAGATCTGCTCTCACTGCGGCTTATGTGCCGAAAGCTGCTTTTACTATCTTGCCAACAATCGGGATCCAGAGCAGGTTCCCTCTTATAAGATTCAAAAAACCCTGGGGGAGATGATCCGGCGCAAGGGCGACGTGGACAATGCGTTTATGCAGATGAGCATGGACTGGGCTTATTCCAGATGCACCTGCTGTACGCGCTGCGGTGTCTATTGCCCCTTTGGAATTGATACCGGTATCCTGTTCAGCTATTTGCGCGGCCTGCTTTACGGGCAGGGGTTTGTGCCCTGGGAGATGAAGATCGGTTCCGGTATGCATCGCATCTTCAGGGCCCAGATGGATATTACCAGCGAAGACTGGGTTGATACGTGTGAGTGGATGGCGGAAGAATACGAGGAGGACTGGCCCGGCCTGGAAATTCCGGTGGACAAAAAGGATGCGGACATTATTTATACCGTCAATGCCCGGGAGCCCAAGCATTATCCTGAAGATATTGCCGAAGCCGCCATTTTGTTTCATGTGGCCGGTGAGAACTGGACGGTTCCCAGCGAGGGCTGGGAGGAGACCAGTCTGGCCATGTTTGCCGGCGATTGGGAAGCCTGCAAAATGCAGGTCGAATCGGTTTACGGCGCCATGGAGCGTTTAAACCCCAAACGCATGGTGGTCACCGAATGCGGACACGCATACCGGGCAACGGTTATAGAAGGCCCATACTGGGCCGGTTTTAAATCCGGCAAAACGCCGATTGAAAGCCTGCATTACGTTGAATGGGTGGCCGAGGCTCTGCGGACCGGCAAGCTGAAAATCGATCCGGCCAAGAAAATCAAAGAGCCGGTGACCTACCAAGATTCCTGCAATTACATTCGCAATGGCGGTCTTGCGGATGTGGCCAGAGAAATTATGAGTTATATTGCCGAGGATTTCCGGGAAATGACGCCCAACCGTGAACATAACTTTTGCTGCGGCGGCGGCGGCGGGCTAAACGGAATCGGCCGTTATCGGGAACAGCGCAACATCGGCATGAAAATCAAGCGGGATCAGATTTTGGCAACCGGCGCCAAGCTGGTAATTGCCCCCTGCCATAACTGCTGGGATGCCATCCGAGATATGGAAGAAATTTATAAAATTGGAATTCGCTGGTCATTTTTAAAACCGCTTTTAATTAATATGATTGAGGTTCCGGAACACCTTAAACCGCCGGAGGATCCGGAAGAATAGACAATTGCCTTTGCGGAATTAATGCGGCCTTGAATATGGAGTCAGAAGGTTGCCGGATCCCCAGCTTGCGAATCCCGCTTTTTACAGGCGGGATTTTCATTTATGGATTCCGGGACTTTGGTTTCCCTTTTTCTCTGATAAAGTGGGTCGCAATCGTGTCTAATTGCCTTGACAGTTTACCTGCCGGCTGATACTTAAACCCCTTTAATTATTGGTTGCAAAACCCCAGGTATTTCAAAGGAGCATTGTTTAATGGTTGATTTTGCCTACCGGGAAATGTTTCCCCTGATGGATGATCCGACCGAATATCGCCTGTTGACAACGGATCATATATCTGCGGTTGAGTTAGACGGAATTCGGCTTCTGCGGGTGGCTCCGGAAGGATTAACACTTCTGGCCGAACAGGCTTTTGGCGACGTATCGCATTTTTTGCGGACGTCGCATCTGAAGCAACTGGCGCTCATACTCGATGATGCAGAGAGCACTGCCAATGATAAAGCCGTTGCACTGGAGCTTTTAAAAAATGCGGTCATTGCCGCCGAAGGCGAGTTTCCCCTGTGCCAGGATACCGGAACGGCAATCGTCATCGGCAAAAAAGGCCAGAGCGTCTGGACCGGTTATCCGGATGAAGAAGCGCTTTCAAAAGGCATCTTTAATGCATACACCCAGGGCAATCTGCGTTACTCTCAGAATGCGGCCCTGACCACATACGAAGAAAAAAATACCGGCTGCAACCTGCCGGCCCAGTTCGAACTGTACGCGGTACAGGGCGATGAATACCATTTTTTGTTTTTGGCGAAAGGTGGCGGATCCGCCAATAAGACCTATCTTTATCAGGAAACCAAAGCGGTATTGACACCACAGCGGCTGTTGGATTTTATGAAGGACAAAATGAAATCGCTCGGGACCGCTGCCTGCCCGCCGTATCATCTGGCGTTTGTTATCGGCGGGACTTCTGCCGAACTCAATCTGAAAACGGTTAAACTGGCCAGTGCCAGGTATCTGGACGGCCTGCCGACAAAAGGCGGCGAATCGGGCCATGCTTTTCGGGACCTTGAACTGGAAGAACGGGTGCTTAAAATGTCGCAAGAACTGGGTATTGGTGCCCAGTTCGGCGGAAAATATTTCTGTCTGGATGCCCGGGTGATCCGATTGCCCCGTCACGGCGGATCCTGTCCCATTGGCGTGGGGGTCAGCTGCAGTGCCGACCGCAATATCAAGGCCAAAATCACCTCAGACGGTATTTTTTTAGAACAACTCGAAAAAAATCCGGCTCAATATTTACCGCAGGTCGATGTCTCGGATAATGATGCGGTACGTGTTGATGTAAATCAGCCCATGGATCAGATCCTGTCGCAGTTGAGCGCTTTTCCGGTCGCGACACCCTTGCTGCTGAATGGAAAAATTGTGGTCGCCAGAGATATTGCCCATGCCAGACTAAAAGAGCGCTTGGATCGCGGAGAACCGCTGCCGGATTATTTTAAAAATCACATCATCTATTATGCCGGGCCGGCCAAAACGCCGCCCGGGTATGCGTCGGGCTCGTTCGGACCGACCACCGCCGGCCGCATGGATCCCTATGTGCCGATTTTTCAGGCCCGGGGGGGCTCGATGATCATGCTGGCAAAAGGGAACCGATCGCGGGCGGTCACCGAATCCTGTAAAAAGTTTGGTGGATTCTATCTGGGCTCCATCGGCGGGCCGGCAGCCAGGCTCGGTAAGGAATGCATCACCAGCGTTGAGACGGTCGAATATGAAGAACTTGGCATGGAAGCGGTTTTTATGATAACGGTAAGAGACTTTCCAGCGTTTATCATCGTTGATGACAAAGGCAATGATTTTTTCGAGGAACTAATAACTTAAGGTACGTTGCGAGTTTCGGGTTACGCGTTACGGGTTAAAAAAGACATATCGATTTAAAACACTGACGCGCAACACGTAACATGGAACCCGCAACGCGGATCGCGCAACACGCATCAAGTCAAAGGAGCAAACTATGGCAACCAATGATATGAAAACCATGGATGGGAACACCGCAGCCGCTCATGTGGCTTACGCCATGAGCGATGTAGCCACCCTTTATCCAATCACGCCGTCTTCATCCATGGGAGAGATCGCTGATGAATGGGCAGCCGAAGGACGCAAAAATATTTTCGACCAGCCCATGATTGTTCGCCAGCTGCAGTCCGAAGCCGGGGCGGCTGGTTCGGTACATGGTTCGTTGGCAGCAGGGGCGTTGACCACAACGTTTACCGCTTCCCAGGGATTGCTTTTGATGATTCCCAACATGTACAAAATGTCCGGCGAGCTTCTTCCGGCAGTTCTGCATGTTTCCGCCCGGGCCATCGCCGCCCACGCCTTATCCATTTTTGGTGATCATCAGGATGTAATGGCCGTTCGCCAGACGGGTTTCGCCTTGCTGGCGTCGGCTTCGATACAGGAGGTCATGGATCTGGGTTTAACCGCGCACCTGGCCGCCATCGAAAGCAGCATTCCGTTCGTGCACTTTTTTGATGGTTTCCGTACTTCGCACGAAATCCAAAAAATTGCCGTCATCGACTATAAAGATATGGCCAGGCTGACAAATTTTGAGGCGGTGGCCAAATTTCGCGCCCGGGGCGCCAATCCGGAACGGCCGGAACTGAGAGGAACCGCGCAAAACCCCGATATTTATTTCCAGGGCCGGGAAGCAATCAATCCCTATTATCTCAAGGTGCCCGGCATCGTGAGCGATTACATGAAAAAAGTCGGTGATTTGACCGGGAGGCCATACGGCCTTTTCGATTATGTGGGAGATCCGGAGGCTGATCGCATCATTGTCTCCATGGGGTCTTCATGCGAAACCATCGAGGAGGTGACCAATTATCTGTCTGCCCAGGGAGAAAAAGTCGGCCTGGTCAAAGTGCGCCTCTACAGGCCGTTTTCGAGTGAACACCTTTTTGCAGCGATTCCGGAAAGTGCCAAAACCATTACCGTGCTGGACCGAACCAAAGAACCGGGCGCCCTGGGCGAACCGCTTTATCAGGACGTTTGCACGGCCTATATGGAACGCGCCCAAACGCCGAAAATTTTGGGCGGCCGCTATGGTCTGGGATCCAAAGAGTTTAACCCGGCCATGGTCCTGGCAGTCTATGAAAACATGAAGGCGGGCAGCCCTAAAAACAAATTTACAGTGGGAATTGTCGACGATGTCACCGGCACCTCGCTGGATGTAGGAGAGAGCCTGGATGTCACCCCGCAAGGCACCGTTCAGTGCAAGTTCTGGGGCCTTGGCGCCGATGGAACGGTGGGCGCCAACAAGAGTGCTATTAAAATCATCGGGGACAACACCGATATGTATGCCCAGGCGTATTTTGCTTACGATTCCAAAAAATCCGGCGGTGTCACCATTTCGCATTTGAGGTTTGGCCACAACCCGATTCAATCCACCTATCTGATCGACACTGCTGATTATATCGCCTGCCACAAAGCCGCTTATGTGGACATATACGATGTGCTGGAGGGTATCAAAGACGGCGGAACATTTGTCCTCAATTCGCCTTGGTCGGCGGAGGAGATGGAAGAAAAGCTGCCGGCTGACATGCGCCGCACCATCGCCCGCAAAAAGCTCAAGTTCTACAATATCGATGCTGAAAAAATTGCCGGTGAAGTCGGGTTGGGCGGCCGCATCAATATGATCATGCAGACCGCCTTTTTCAAACTGGCCAACGTTATTCCGGTCGATGACGCCATTGCTTACCTGAAGGATCAAATAAAAAAAATGTTCGGCAAAAAAAGCCAGAAAATTGTGGATATGAACAATGCCGCCGTGGACCAAACGCTGGAAAATCTTGTGCAAATCGAATATCCTGAATCCTGGGCCGATGCAACCGCTCAATCCGTATCGAAAAAGGACGAACCCGATTTTGTTAAAAACGTCATGCGTCCGATCTTGGCTCAGCAGGGCGACAAACTTCCGGTCAGCGCTTTTCGACCGGACGGCATCTTTCCGGTTAGCACCACCCAGTATGAGAAACGCGGGGTTGCGATCAACGTACCGGAATGGATCATGGAAAATTGCATCCAGTGCAACCAATGCGCAATGGTCTGCCCGCACGCCAGCATCCGCCCGGTGCTGTTGACCGAAGAGGAATTGGCCAAGGCCCCCGATGGATTTGAAGCCAAAAAGGCGGTGGGCAAAGACCTTAAAGACTACTATTTCCGGATTCAGGTTGACACCCTTGATTGTATGGGATGCGGCAACTGTGCGGATATCTGTCCCGCAAAGAAAAAAGCGCTGGTCATGAAGCCGCTGGACACCCAGACACCGCTGCAGGTGCCGTTTCACGAGTTCAGCGTGGAACTGCCGGTGCGCGACAATGTGGTCAGCCGAACCACGGTTAAAGGCAGCCAATTCTGCCAGCCGTTGCTTGAATTCTCAGGGGCATGCGCCGGCTGTGGTGAAACCCCTTATGCCAAGATCTTGACCCAGTTATTCGGAGAGCGCATGGTCATCGGTAATGCCACAGGCTGCAGCTCGATCTGGGGAGGATCTGCACCTGCGATTCCTTACTGCGTCAACAAAGATGGTTTCGGCCCCACATGGGGAAACTCTTTGTTTGAAGATGCGGCTGAATTTACATACGGCATGTATCTAGGCGCCTTGCAACAACGCCGTAAGACGGCGGATTTGATGAAAGAGGCCCTGAATGCCGACGTTTCCCAGAAGATCAAAGACGCCATCCAGGGCTGGCTGGACAGCTTCAAAGATCCTGAGGGTTCCAGAAAATACGGAGATCAGCTCAAATCGCTTTTGAGCCCGCAGGACAAGAATAAGCTTCTGGCTGAAATCGCCGGTTATTCCAAGCTGTTTACCAAAAAATCATACTGGATTTTTGTCGGCGACGGAGCTGCCTATGACATCGGCTTCGGAGGTATCGATCATGTGATGGCAACTGGAGAAGACATTAATATCCTGGTTTTGGATACTGAAGTGTACTCGAACACCGGGGGGCAGTCTTCAAAGGCCACGCCGACCGGATCGGTTGCCAAGTTCGCGGCTTCCGGCAAAAAGACGCCTAAAAAGGATATGGGGCAGATGATGATGTCCTATGGTTATGTTTACGTCGCCAGCGTGGCCATGGGCGCCAACAAACAGCAGTTGATGAAGGCCTTGCTGGAAGCAGAAAGTTATGATGGGCCCTCAATGATTCTGGCATATTCACCGTGCATCAATCAGGGCATCCTGGCCGGAATGGGCAAAAGTCAGGAAGAAGAAAAACTGGCTGTTCAATCCGGTTACTGGCCGCTGTATCGTTACAACCCGGCGCTCAAGGCACAGGGAGAAAATCCGTTTATCCTGGATTCCAAAAAACCGGACGGCAGCCTGCGGACTTTTCTGGAAGGCGAGATTCGGTATGCGTCCCTGAAGCGAACCTTCCCGGAGGAGGCCAAGAAGCTGCACGCCGAACTGGAAGCGCAATTCAACGCACGCTATGAGGATCTTGCGCTGATGGCCGATCCAACCAGCGTGTGCAAAGAACCGGAATCTGAAGAACCGGCACCCGCTGAGTAATAATGCTCAGCATGCTGCTAAAACGAAAAGGCCGTTTGAGACTTCAAACGGCCTTTGTTTCTATTTCTGACAATTTTTTGCTCATGCGCTTGTCCTTATTTATGGTTTACAATCCCCCTCAGGGGTACCATCTTAATTTTAATCATCAGATGGGATTATGCAATGCGAAATATTCTAATGGGTTGCCTTTTGATATTGGCTGCGATTCCGGCTTTGGCGGACGGTGACCAGCCGATCGAAGCGCTGCAGAAAGGCGTCGAAGCGGGATTCCGAATTTTAAAAGACCCTGATTTTAGTGACGCGGAGCGTAAAGAAGCGCAGCAGCAAGAGCTCCGCATCATTTTTGAACAGCTATTTGATTTCCGAATATTTTCCAAAAAGGTGCTGGCTTCAAACTGGAAAAATTTTTCTCCGGCACAAAGAAAAGAGTTTGTCACGGTTTTTGCCGAGTTTTTAGGCAAATTTTATTTGGGTAAATTACAGGAAAAATACAAAGACGAAAAACTTATTTATGTCGACCAGAAGATGATATCCGCCACACGGGCACTGGTATACATCAAAGTCGTCTGGAAGGGCCAAGAAATTCCGGTCGACCTTCGGATGATCAAACGCAAGGGATTATGGAAGGTTTACGATATCCAGTTTCTGGGGATCAGCGCTGTGAGAAATTATCGCGCTCAATTTCAGTCCATACTTCGGAAGGAAACCCCGGATCAGGTAATCGAAAGGTTGAAACAGAAAATAGAGCAGATCGATCAAAAGCACGGTGGGGGTAGAAGATTCAAAATTTTTTTTGCCAATATCAACGAATACTGCTACCTTACTTCTATAAATGCGGTACCGATGGCGACGCAATTAATGCGTACGCTCAGGCCAACGGTTCAAAGCCTTCTTTAGCGGCGATGCAGAAAAAGTAGCCGCGATCTGCGTGTTCCAGATAGGAGGTAAAGGGTAGACTCATGAGAGATAAATTTTTTTTGTCTTTTACAAAAGCGTGTTACAAGGATAGATTTCTCTTTCTGATCGTTCTGATAGTAATGCTGATTGTGCTTGCTCCTTTCATACAGGACTTCATAAGGATAAGTTATCTCATACAGCTGTTTTTTACCATCATTTTTATTACCACGATTTATGCTGTCTCTCAAAAAAGAAATCACATAATAATTGCTGTAATCCTGTCGATACCAACGATTTTAGCATTGTGGTCCAATGAAATTGCTATAAACAATACCCTGATCACCATCGGGTACATCTGTGGCTTGATTCTCTTTGCTTTTGTAATTATTTTGATTTTGAAATATGTTTTTTCAGAGCAGGTGGTTACCAGACAAACCATATCTGCGGCGATCGCTGTATATCTGCTCATTGCGCTGATGTGGACTTTTATTTATAGGTTAATAGCGATGCTATACCCCGGATCTTTTGCAATTGCGCACAGTGAACTCCAGGGGGTAGCAAATATTTACATATATTTTAGTCTTGTAACCATTACCACTTTAGGTTATGGCGACATTACACCGATAGGGAGCCACGCTGTATCAATGGCGGTTCTGGAAGCGGTTACAGGGCAAATATACCTGGTCGTAGTGGTCGCCTGGTTTGTCGGCATGTACGTGTCAAGAAAGTCAAAGCGATAATGACAAGGACTATGTTTAAAGACGTTAGCTTCAGCAGTTTTTTTTAAATCCAGCCTATGAGGAATAGAGAAGATGAGACTATTTTTCATCGCGGTTTTTATATCGATTATCATCGCTCCACTTGGCGCTAATGCCGATGAATGTATAGAGGGCGATTGCGTCAACGGTTACGGGACCATGGTCTTTAGCACCGGGCAAAAGTTTATCGGAAATTTCAAGGACGGCCTGCGCCATGGAGATGGGGTATTTATTCTACCCGGTGGCCGCAAAATCGTTGGTGTCTGGCAGGAAAACGAAATTGTTAAAGGCACCTACACGATGCCGGATGGCACCAAATATGTCGGTCAGTGGAAGTATCGCGAGCGCAACGGTCGGGGTGAGTTGACCTACCCGGACGGTCGCCGGTATGTCGGCGAGTTTAAAAGCGACCAGCGCCACGGAAAGGGCACCCTGTTTTACCCGGACGGCCGAAAATACGAGGGCGATTTTAAATTCGGAGAACGCACCGGGCAAGGGACCATGACCTATCCCGACGGTCGCAAATATATCGGTGAATTTAAAGACGGCAAATGGTCCGGACAGGGGACGCTTATCTATTCAGACGGGAAAAAGGTCAGCGGTGAATTTAAAAACGGGGAGTTTGTAGGCGAAAATTGATTGCGGATTGCGGACTTCAGATTTCGGAATGGGGATGGATAGACCCAGCGGGATGATTTCCCGGTTACACGTTCGAGCAAAACCATCCCGCATAGTCGCCGGATTCAAATAACGAATAACTATTAACAATTAACATCCGGTTTTTTAAAAACCGGATTAAGGCAGCCGGTTCAGCCAGTCCGCTTGCAGAAGCCAGTTTTCCTGCAGTTGCTGCAACAAACCGGTTTCTTCGGCAATCCCCATAAAATTTTCTACCCAGTTGACCAGCAACGGATCACCCGCCGGCACCCCCACACCGATGGGCTCATAGGTCAGCGTCGTCACCACCGATAACAACCCCTGGTTCGGGTAGCGAAATACGGACACCACGCAAATCGGGTAATCCGCCACCATGGCATGCACTTTATCCTCGAGCACCATCTTCACGGCCTCTTCGTAGTCATTGGTGGTAACCAGGGTGGCTTCCGGGATGGCTTCTTCGACAAATGCCTGGCTGGTGGAACCTTTTAGCGCTACCAGTTTGGTATTTTTGGCGTCGATATCTTCCGCTTCGGCCGCATTGGCAATCGTTTTTATTTTGGTCAGGAACGCTTTGCCGGAAGTAAAGTAAGGTCCCACAAAAGCCACTTTCAGGTTGCGTCCGGGGGTGATGGTCATATTCGATAGAATGAGGTCAATTTTGCCCGCTTGCAAGGCCGGTATCAGTTCGGCAAAAGGCATA
>Ga0316578_10000527_pt1 | contig 13025 bp, 10 predicted proteins | sample J0NA_2_FD_203076 | JGI IMG/M metagenome (GOLD analysis project Ga0316578, IMG submission 203076) | Rhizosphere microbial communities from salt marsh grasses in Alabama, United States - J0-2_160517rDrC | ecosystem: Host-associated > Plants > Roots > Rhizosphere | place: USA: Alabama | collected... | reverse complement strand
GTGCGCTACTGGGAAAACATTGAGGTTCTCTACAGCCTGACAGCCCTTGACAAGTCCTCATTTCCGTTTGTGCTGCAGCCTTTTCTGCCGCATTTCAGCGATGTACGGGTCATCGTCGTGGACGACTTCGTCGAGGCTTACAGCCGGCACAATCCGGACAACTTCCGTATGAATCTCGCCGCCGGCGGCACGAGCCGACCTTTCGTGATTGACACGGACCAGCAACTCTTCTGCCGGTCGGTTATGGAAAGGGCCCGGTTTCCTTATGCCCATCTGGACCTGCAGCTACTCGAAAACGGTCGGTGCTATCTGGCTGAAATGGCTCTCGAAGGTGGCATCAAAGGGGCGCAGATCGACCGCCAGTCTCTGGTCCGGATGAAATCGGAGCTGCTCGAAAGGCGGGCGCGAAACATACACGACAGTACATGGTCGACGACGGTTTTGCCTGCAGCGGATGCGAAATCCATAGAATGAAGGAGGCAGATTTTGAAAAATGAGCAAAGCGGGGCGGGAGAAAAGGCTCGTCCTCAGGTCGGCATCGTCATGGGGAGCGATTCGGATCTGGGTGTTATGGAAGAAACAGTGGCGATTCTGCGCAATTTCGGTGTCGCCTTCGAAATAACCGTGGCCTCGGCCCACCGGACCCCCCGGCGCGCGGCCGAGTTCGCCGCGTCTGCCAGGGACCGGGGGCTCAAGGTGATCATAGCCGGTGCCGGGCACGCCGCGCACCTGGCCGGTGCCATGGCGGCCCATACGACCCTGCCGGTGATCGGTGTGCCGATCGACTCCTCCGCCTTTCAGGGCTTCGATGCCTTGTTGTCGACGGTGCAGATGCCGCCGGGCATTCCAGTGGCAACGGTTGCCGTCGGCAAGCCCGGCGCGGTGAATGCCGGGATTCTGGCCGTTCAGATATTGGCAGTCAGCGACCCGGTTTTGGCCGATAAACTGGTCAATCACAAGGCGGCGTTGGCGGCCAAGGTCGAAGAAAAAGCGCAGAAACTTGAAAATTACACCTAAGATCGGCGCGATCGACCCGCTGCACCCCCAAGCCGACCTGATCGACACGGCGGTCCGAATCCTTGAAAGCGGGGGGGTGATCGCGTTTCCGACCGGTTCCCTCTATGGCTTGGGAACGGACGCCCTGAATGCCGACGCGGTCGACCGGGTTTTTGCCATCAAAATGCGGTCGGCCGACAAGCCCCTGCTGATCCTGGTACCTGACCACAAAGTCGTCTTCGACCTGGCGGCCGAGGTGCCGCCGGCGGCGAAAAGGCTCATGGACCGATTCTGGCCGGGGCAGGTGACAATCGTCTTTAAAGCGCTTCCCGGACTCCCAGCCAACCTGACGGCCGGCACCGGAAAGATCGGCATCCGGTTGCCCGGGCACCCGGTCGCAATGGCCCTGGTTTCGGCATTCGGCCGACCCATCACCGGCACCAGTGCCAACCTGTCCGGTCGGGGGGGGTGCCATTGCATCGACCAACTGGACCAAATGCTGATCGACCAACTGGACCTGGTGATAGATGCCGGGCCGTTGAAAGCAGGCATCGGATCCACGGTGGTCGACATCACCGGGGCCGAGCCCATTGTTATCAGAGAGGGGGCCGTGTCCCAGAAGGCGATCCTGGCGGCTGTATGCTGAGCGCAGCCATTTTTTATTGACGAATATGCCGGATTCCTGTAATGACATCGGCACCGCAGTCGTTCGAATTTCGCGTCATTCAATAGATACATTGTGCTGCTGCACTAAATGTGCTCTTGAATGCTTAGAATTGCCGGAGTGGTGAAACTGGTAGACGCAGAGGACTCAAAATCCTCCGACCGCAAGGTCATGTCGGTTCGATTCCGACCTCCGGCACCACAATAACAAGAAGAGGTTGCAGATTTTGCAGCCTTTTTTTATATCGAAATCAACGCTTATACCCGAAATGGTGCCCTTCTGCTTTTCAAGATGTTTTTCTTTAAGTTTATACACAGCAAACAAGAGTGAGATATGAAAAAATCAATCCTTATCATTTCTTTTGTTTTTATGTTGGCAAGCTGCGCCACCACACACATGGCTAAAGTCGATAAGGCTCCCGATTTGAACTACCAGCCAGACAAAGCCACTCTTGTCATTATTCGCGAAACTTTCTTTGGCGGTGGTATTGTTTTCTGGAATTACTTAGACGGAAAGCTGATCGGTGAAACTCTGGGGCAAAACTATTTTTTAACCCCTGTCACACCCGGACCGCATTATGTGGTGGTAGCGACCGAGAACACAGGAGTTGCTCATTTTGATTTCAAACCAGGGAAAACTTATTTTCTTGGGGAAGGGGTTGCAATGGGTGTATGGCGTGCGAGGACTTCCGGGTTTTATCCGATGACATTAGAAGATGCAACGAAAGCGATGAAGAATTGCAAGTACCTGGAGTATGATCCCAAAACAGGACAAGAAGATATGGACCCCAAATTATACCAGCAGGCCATAGATGAATACCATGAGGATGTTAAAAAAAATCCGGATGCGTTTAAGGATATCTTGAATTATGAAGGGGTTGTAATAAAATAGCGATGTTGTTTTTGTTACACACACCTCAACGGCCGGGTTGCAAATGACGCTCACACCAATTCCCAGGGGTCCGATCCTTAACCAGCCACCTTTACTGCACAGCACGTGCTTTGTTGCCGTCATTATAGGATATTCCGATCCCTACCCTGACGCCGCATAGCCTGTAAACCCTTCCATTTCTTTACAAAAATATCATTACGCGATAAAATTAGAAAGTATTTTCATTAAAGTGATGCCTTCGGTCGTTTTATGTTGTGCGGCGCGCCCTGTCGACCGTTCGCAATGGTCGATTTTCTTATCTGCCGCCGAAGCCATCGGCCCAGTGCCCCATATTTGCCACGGTAAGGAGGACATAACGAAACAGGGTTCCCAGATGCGTGCAGCGACCGGAAAGCATGACCGCTGGATGGATTCGATCGTGGTCACCGGTGTCGGTCTGGCCGCCCTTTATTGGGTGTGCGAATCCTTTATGTTCTTTTTCCTGGCACCGGAAGCCAATATTTTTCACCATATCCTGGGGCCGAACCTGTTTGAAGTTTGGACGCGGCTGCTGGTGCTGTGCATCTTTGTCATTTTCGTCTCTCACGTGCGGCAGGACATTAACAAACGCCGGCTGGACTATGAAAAGATGCGGGAACAGGATGAAAAATACCGTTTAATTATTGAAAACATCGATGAGGGTTTTTTTGAACTGGATCTGGAGGGTCGTTTTTCTTTCGTCAGCGAACCGGCCTGCGAGACTCTCGGTTATGGCCCTGACGAGTTAATCGGTACGAAACTGAACGCATCGAGCTTGTCGGAAAACGCGGCAGACATCGACCGGATACTGGAGCGGGTTTTTCGCACCGGCGAATCCTCGCGTGCGACCGAGTTTACAGCGATCCGTAAGGACGATTCGGAGGTGACGCTTGAATTGTCCGTATATCCCTTGCGCAATACTGAAGGACAGCCGATCGGCTTCCGCGGTATGGTGCGGGATGTATCCGAAAGGATAGAGAGCGCAAAAGAGAAAGCGAAACTCGAGAAGCAGTTGATTCAGGCCCAGAAAATGGAGGCCATCGGCAATTTGGCCGGCGGCATTGCTCACGATTTCAACAACATTCTCATGGGTATGCAAGGCAATGCTTCCCTGATGCTCCTGACCCTCGACAGTCATCATCCGCATTTCGAGAAAGTCAAGGCGATAGAACGGTATGTCGAAAGCGGTGCCGCCTTGACCAGGCAACTGTTGGGATTCGCCCGGGGAGGCAAGTACGAAGTCAAGATCACCAAACTCGATGAATTGATCCGCAGGACGGCCCGAATGTTCGGGCGCACCAAAAAAGAGATTCGCATACACACCGGCGGGCTCGCCGGCGTTAGGTCGGTCGAGGTCGACCAGTCCCAGATCGAACAGGTTCTTCTCAACATCCTCGTCAACGCATGGCATGCGATGCCGGGCGGCGGAGAGATCTTTCTGAAAACGGCAAATGTCGACATCGATGCGACGGTCGTGAGGCCCTATCGGATCGAACCCGGCCCTTATGTGTGCATGTCGATTACAGACACCGGTATCGGCATGGATCAGGCCACCCAGCAGCGTATTTTCGAACCCTTTTTTACGACGAAGGAGATGGGCCGTGGAACCGGGCTGGGCCTGGCCTCGGCTTATGGGATCATCAAAAATCACGGTGGATTCATCGAGGCGGACAGTAGCCCGGGCGAGGGCGCAACGTTCCGCATCTACCTGCCGGCATCGGGCAAAGCGGTTCTCGAGGAAGAAGAAAGCGTCACCGAACTTTTCATGGGAGATGAAACGGTGCTGCTGATCGACGACGAGCAGGTGATCATAGAGGTCGGGCAGGAAATTCTAAATGCGCTCGGTTACAACGTGTTGGTGGCGACCAGCGGCTATGAGGCGCTGAAGATCTTCCGGCGCGAGAAGGACGCCATCGCCCTGGTCATTCTGGACATGGTCATGCCGGGATTGAGCGGCGGGGAGACCTTTGACCAGCTTAAAACCATTAAGCCCGATGTTCGTGTACTGCTCTGCAGCGGCTACAGTCTCAGCGGTCAGGCTACGGAAATTCTCGATCGCGGCTGCAGCGGTTTTATCCAGAAGCCTTTCAAACTTAAGGAGCTGTCTGCCAAGTTGAGGGAAATATTGGATCAGTAGTACATCGCCACCGGGTCGCGCATTATCAGATCGATGGCCTGATCGGCAGATTCGGCGGCTTCCGGGAAAATGGCACGCAGGTTTCGAATGTGCCGCAGGTTGTCAGCCGTCCTGAGGATGAGAGAAGCAAATATGCCTTCTTCCATCTCGGCTATAGCGAGGGTTTTCTCCCAGGATTCTTCGGCGGCCCAGGTGTAGACCGCCGCGGCCGGCCTCAGAAAGAGGGGACGTGCCGGAAAGCCTCGGGAAATCATATCCCTGGCGAATGGGGTCAGGGACTCGCGTAGCTTGAGAAAAGCCGTCAGAAGCGGCTGCGACAAGGCCGATTTTTCGAACCGGTCGTCGGATTCCCTTTCGAACACAAACGAGGCCGTGAGCGCCGCCATCAGGGCTGGATCTCGGCGTGGAAAGGCGTCTTGGCGGAAACCTTCAGCGATCAGCAGCGGCTGATCGACCCGTAGCTGCGAGGTCCAGCGGCCATCTTCCGTCAATCGTCCGTCCGGGTCGACATAAGCGTGATCCTTCAGAAATGCCAGGTGCCGCAGGAAATCCTGCCAGAGTAAATTCGTGTCACCTCGTCGCTGTTTGCGCGCGGAGCGCCCCGCGGTCGTGTGTTTGAGCAGGTAGGTGGCAAACGAGCGCTGCAAGAGGTCTTCGACCTGTTGCGGTGTGTGCGACAAGAGCAAGTTGAGCACCATCGAGAAGTTGATTCTAATTTGACTCGAGACCTCGGACGGAGGGGCCTCTATCAGCCGGGCCGCCAGGCGGACATCCATGTATTTTCCCGGCACCGCCACGCAGAAGCCAATTTTGTCCATGCCGCGCCGACCGGCCCTGCCGGTCATCTGGTGAAACTCGGTGGGGGTCAGCGGGGCGAAGTCGAGGCCGTTGAAGCGGTCGGAGTTGAAGAAGACCACCGTTCGGGCCGGAAAGTTGACGCCGGCTGCCACGGTGCTGGTGGCAAAAACGGCATCGAGCAGCCCCTCGGACATCAGGGATTCCAACACCAGTTTCCAGGCCGGCAGCTGGCCGCTGTGGTGGGACCCGACCGCCGGGTGCTCCAGATACCAGCGTTGGCGGTGGCGGGCGATGTGCGGGCTGTCGGCGACCAGTTCGTGGATCCGGCGGCTGAGCGTGTCCCGGCGTTCGCCGTTTTGCGGATTGTATTCCCGGCAAAGATCAAGCGCCCTGTCACAGTCGGCCCGGGATTTAAGAAAGAAAATGGCCGGCAGCAGGTCGTATTTTTTCAGCACGCCGAGCATTTCACCGAAAGGCGGCAGTCGGCCCGGGGGAGCGATGCGCGGCTGCCGCCGGGTGTTCACGAACTCTTTCACCTTCCGGTAAAGCTTGGGTTTGCCGCCGCCGTCGGCCGGTGTCACGAAGGGCAGCAGGGTTCCCGTCGGATGAAAAAAAAGCGGATAGAGAGGCACCGGGCGCCTGGTTTCGGCTACAACGGCGCACCTTCTACCGCGCATGCCGGCCAACCAGTCCGCTATCCGGTCGGCATTGCCGATGGTGGCCGAGAGCAGCAGCAGGGGGATACGGGCCGGCAGGTAGATCATGATCTCTTCCCACACCACACCCCGGTCAGGATCGCCCAAAAAATGGGCTTCGTCCAGGATCACCAGATCGGTTTTCAGGCTTTCGCCTAAATGCATGGCATCGTAGAGATGGTTGCGCAGGATTTCGGTCGTCCCGACGATCACCGGGGCTTCGGGGTTTTCCTTGCGGTCCCCGGTCAGGATTCCGACCTGATCGGCACCGAAGATCCCCGCGAATTCGGCGTATTTGGCATTGGAGAGAGCCTTGAGAGGAGAAGCGTACCAGGCGCTGCCCCCCTTACTGCGCAGGTGCGTGATGGCCTGCAGCGCAATCCATGTTTTCCCGGCGCCGGTCGGCGCCGTGACCAGACAGTCCGAACGCTTGATGGCGGCGACGGCCTCGAGTTGGTACGGATCGGGTTTGAAGGCTTTGGGCCCCGGTACGCCGATGCCGGCAAAGACCTTTTTGAGCTTGGTGTCGGCCCCGGCCTTCAAACGCTGAACCCGCTTTTTTTCGAACGATTTATGCGGCTGGTGCGGGGCCGGGCGACGCCGTCTTCGGGGGTATTCGGATCGTCTGGCCATCAGAGTCTGGAAATCATCTCTTTGACCACGGCGATAGCGGCCGAATCGACATCGAAGGGCGATTGGCCTTGCAGGTCAGCTTCGATCAGGGCGTCGTCGAAGGGTAGGAAACCGAGGAACTCGAAACCGTCGAGGTGTTCCTTGAGAAAGGCTTCGTCCTTGGGACCGCGGATTTTGTTGCCCACCACGGCGATGTTGTTCAACTTGATTTCGGACGCCAGCTGTTTGATGTGACCGGCCGTATCGATGCTGCGGCGGCCAGGTTCGACCACCACGATGAGCTTGTCCACGGCCTTGGCCGTGGCCCGGCCCAGGTGCTCGATGCCGGCCTCCATGTCCATGACCACGACCTCGTCACGCTGCAAAACCACGTGTCGCACCAGGGCCTTCAGCAGGCTGCTCTCGGGGCAGATGCAACCGGCGCCGCCTTTCGATACACCGCCAAGGCGCATCAGCTTGATGTTTTCGAGCTTGGCCGAGAGGGCTTCCGGCAGGTCGTCGACCTTCGGGTTGAGTGAAAAATAGCCGCCGATGCTGCCGGGCTGCGCCCCGGTGCGTTCAAAGACCAGATCTTTCATATCGGCTATCGGGGTGATCTTGTCCGCGTCGGCAATGCCGAGCGCCGCTGCCAGGTTGGCGTCCGGGTCGGCGTCGATCGCCAGCACCCTTCGGCCGTCCCGGCTGAGGCTTCGAATGAGCAATGCCGCAAACGTCGTTTTACCGACGCCGCCCTTACCGCTAATCGCTAATTTCATAATGTTTTCCTCCCATTATAATTTTCTGTCGAAAATTGATTGCGTCTGTATGCGATGTTCTTTAAGAGTCTTTTTAAAGGATATGCGTGTAATAAATGATCGGTTCCAGGTTCAGGGTTTATACGCCATTGTTTGAATTGGCCGCTTTAACCAAATGGATGAAACATGGAATTCGGTTCAATAGACGCTTAATAGAGACCAGTTATTGCATTTTAACTCGAAAATAGAATCAGACCCGCAAATGGAAATTTTAAACTTGAAACACGGAACTCAGAACCAGTGGTGGTATAAGGGCCAAGGGTGTTTAACTGGGAACCGTGAATCCCGCTTATTTCTTAGTAGCAGAACCGACAAGGCATCGTTGGCAATATAATGCACGAAGCCGATTTTACAATCTTAATAAATTTTTGCCTTCCCCGCATGCGGAGAAGTCAAAAATTTATTGTTGGATCGGGATCGTCGCCCTTTGCGCGGCGAACCCGAGTTTGACGGCGTAGTCTTTGAAGTAGACGTTGGCAGCGCCATGTCCTGCGACCTGGAGCCCGATTTCAGGGCGTGTGAAAGGAATGTAAGTTGTGGGCGAGGTCAGGGTGTCGGTGATGATGATGGAATAGCGGCCGTCATCGTCCTGCGCGCGGGTGACGGTATTGTCGACCACGTCGTTCCACTGAACGAGGGTATAGTAGTCGTCAAAGCCATTAGTGGGTTCACCTGCGTCAGGTGGAAAGTTGGCCGTACCGAAAAGGTTTCTCAAGCGCTCTTGGTCGTATGGAAACAAGCCGTCAGGAGCCGGGCTGGTCGGCGGCGGATCGACGCCGGTTTCGGCCCCGTAATAGGCCTGGATTAAATTTTCACGTGAGGAGTATGCGGTGACGTTGGCTACGGCTGTGTTCCCCTTGTTCAGCGGCAAACCGGAAGCAAAATCGATACCCGAAGTGTTGTTGAGCAACAGTTTTCCGGCAGCATTTCCACCGGCCCAGCTGCCGGAGGACAATATCGGGGGAATGCTGACTTTGCCGATGGCACCGTTTGATTGCGTAACGAAATCATCTTTTTCGATGGGTATTGTTCCGCCGCTGTTGAACGTGACTAAAGCTCCCTCGTTGATCCGCACCAGCAGGGTGGACTGGTTGATCGGAAAATCCCGGATGACCCGGATGTCGTCGACCCACCAGCCGTTGCTGGTTGCGCAGCAGTTTCTTTCGAACCGGAACCGGATCCTGACGTTGGAATTGCCGGCGTAGCTGCTGATATCGAGTGTCTTTTTCACCCATCCGTCTACTCCATTTGATAATAAATCACTGTTGCCGGTGTAACCGGCGTCGCTTGAATCGTTCGGTTCGATTCCACCACACTCCAATGGCAGCCTGTCGTTCAGCAGGTCCCAGTTTGACCCGCTATCCTCCGAAATTTCGACAAATCCCCAGTCTTCACAGGATGCCAAACGGTAGCGGGACCAAAAGGTCAAATGGACCGTCGTTGCTTGAGAGAGATCGATCGGCTCGGAAATCAGATAATCGTTCCAGGTCTCTCCTACCGGTGGATCACTGTAACTGCCCGATCCAGAGGGACTCGTTGTCCAGGAATAACTGCCGGGGCTGCGGGCGAAATTGTCGGCCCGAATCCAAAGGGGATCCCCGGCATGATCGTTCTCGCTGATCCATTTTCCAGGAGGCGACTCCAGTTCGGCGCCTTCGGAAAAGAGCAGGCCGAGTTCACTGTAGGCCAGCCACTTTCGGCTCGTGCCGTTGCCGGTCTGCTGCCAGAGCACCACCAGATTGGCGTCGTTTTCCGGAACGATTTCGTCGGGAATTCGGTCCGCCGGGGTGCAGAATGCGCAACCGCGCAGGAAAGAAAGGCCGTAGAAATTTTCGTTTTCATCCAGGCGAAAGGCGAGGCCGGCGGCATAATACTTCGGGATAGAGGAGCCTTCAGGTTCGAAGCCTCCCACTTCAGGGGTGGGAGTCGAATCAAAACCGATTTTGACCTGGTTGTCATAACTCAGATAATAGCCGGCCAGGCGGTGAGAATAGGCAAAGTTGACGACCTTGTTGGTGGCCCAGTTGAAGGCGATCAAGCCGGCCTTTTCGACCCCGAAGCCGGCTTCGACATCGGTCACCGCCAGCACATTTTCACCACCTCTGTTTTCGATGGCAAAGGAGCCGAAGTTCGGGGAACTCCAATTGCTCAAGTCGTTGAAATCGTCACGAAAGACAATTGTTTCCGTAGATCGGTCGGGGAGCGGCACGTTGTAAACCACTTCCCGGACGGCTGCCAGCTCCCCCTGGCCGACCATCCCGATTGAATAAACCCGGACAAAGGGCTCCAAAACGACTTCCGTCGAGGTGTCCACTGAAATGCTGAAGGATTCCTCCGGGTCTTGTGCCATCGTGACATTTTGCAGGACGTTGCCCTCACGGTTAACATAGCTGTATGAGACCCCGTTGATGTTGATCCGCCCCTGGACCTTAGGGAAAAAACCACCGTCGGCCACCGTCAGGTCCCCGTTTCTCGTTACCGTGGCACTGCCGGTCGGGAGCCCGAGCAGCTTGACGACGGCGTTGTCGTAAACGGTTTCCTCCAAAGGGGAATCGAGAGTTAGCTGTCCTGTGTTGTCATTGTAAGAGTTGTAGGAATAGACGACATCACCAATTTTGACACGGGCGTTGAAACCGTCTGATGGTAGCGTAAAACCCTCCGGAATCCCACCGGAAAATTTGGTTGACAATCCAGTGCTGCCGATGGAGGCGTTGCCGTTGGCGGTCAAAAAATAGGGAAAAAACTTCAATCGGAATTGACCGTCATCTCCACCGCCCAGGGTGAACAGGTCGTCGTGGAGGTCCTCGAGAATCTGGTTTTTTTCGTCCTGGGATTTGTAGCGGTTGTTGGTGTCGGTGGTGTTGAGATAGCGGCTGGCGGCGTACCGGAAACCGGATTCGGCAATGTAATAGGCTCTAACGGCGGTGTTGCCGGTCACCTGGCTGGTGGATGAGGTGCCGATCAGCGACACCATGCCGGCTCCCAGGGCGGCGAATAGCAGCAGGATGACCACCAGCCCCACCAGCACATTGCCGTGTTCGTTTCGAACAGCGTTTCCGGATGATGAAGATATTCTGGCTTCAGATCTGTGAAAGAATCCGGCAGCGGTCAGGATGGAGCCGATAGCAGCAAGGACTATGGCTGTGACCGGCCATTTTTGAATCAAACCATACAATGAGCGACTGCTGGAGGCCGCAGTCGACACGAAACATTGATACTGGTCGGCGGTGGCCGGCTCGGTGGTGGCTGGCGCGCCGCCATAATTTTCGGTGTTGCGCGGATTAATGGTGGTCGAGAAAGGCACCGTACCCGCTTCTCCTTCTCGGCCTTCTTTGCGGCGCAGGGCGAAATCCATTTTCACAGCAGACATTAAATTGATGCCATCGGCAATGAACCAATCGGGGTTCGGGCCTTTGAAATACTGAATGGTGAAACTGTCCACCTGGTCGATCAAGGTGTCACCGGTGACTCCCGAGAGATCGGTGGCACCGGCAGACAGGCTATAGAGCCGCAACGTGCTGCCCACTTTGGCGATGGCCTGCCGTCCCAAGAGACGGTTTTCAAATACAACCCAGGGATCGGCGCCGTCGTCGCGGGCAATGACATCGGTCAGCTCTATCAATTCGCGATTAATGCGGGTCAGGGCGATCTGGGCCTTCTGGGCCAGGTGGCCGTTTTCCTTGGCCTGCAGGTAACCCCGCAGACCGGTGACGATTCCCATCCCGGCAATAGCACCCAGGATTCCGACGATTACAAGCGATGCGATCACCTCGACCAGGGTAAAACCGGCGCAATGCCTCTTCATAAATCGACTCCTGAGAGGGTGCGGGCGATAAGGAATGGTTTCTCCCAAAATTTCAGTTTAGGTCCCATCAACTCTGGGAAGCCCAACCTAATTAGTGCCCATTCGCGGTTTCATAAAGGACACTGATAAGTTTCCGATCCAGAAATGTGCAATTTTTCGCAAGTTCAAGGAAATCAAGGAATTGCGCGGAGGCATACTCATGTATGTCGCACAAGCGATTCCGCCGATGGACGCCGAAATTGCGGAAAAGGGTCATTTATGTACGGAAACTAATTATCTTGTATATAGGGTTGTGATCTCGTGCTGACCTCTGACAACGGTTACTTTTAAAAGCCGGTGGTAAAAAGGGCTGAGGGGATCATTGTCCTGCGCCTCGTTTCCGTTGCCGTCGAACGTAATCCAGGACGTGCTCCATGTGTAATCACCATAGTTGCCGGTGTTGTTTTCTATGTCACTTTTAAAATCAATTAAGGGATTTTCAGATTGAGCCAGTTGTTTCTTGTAATCGGCAGTCATCTTCTCGACGATTGTGGTCAGCTCCATGCTTCCCTGTGCCATTTTGATCGGCTCGAAGCTCTTGTGGACGGTCTGGCTCAAGAATTCGAGGAGGATGGCGCCTAAAATTGAGCCCACGATCAGGGCAATGATCACCTCGAGCAGGGTAAAGCCGCTTGATTTGCCTTTTAAAATACCTGCCGGTTTCATTCGATAAAACCCGTGTTTTTTGTGATGGTGATCGCGTAATTATCCGAACCTTTGGAAAGGGTCACAGTCCGATTCTCGGTTATCCGTGCGCCTGGAGGCGTGCCGGAATAGAGCGCGTAATAGGGGATGCCGCGATCATCGAAGGAATACGTGCCGGCCGTCATGCTCATGCCCTCGGCGGCCAGATCGACCGTATTCGCATTTTCTCCCGGTAACCTAATGGTCGTGAGAGTGGTGGTAGTGGTGTCATACCTGAAGAGCCAATAGCTGCCGCCGATGCTGTTGGTCTGAATACCCCAGGGCATATTGTCGTTCATGGCCCGGGCCTGGGCATGACGCAGCTGGCTCTTCAGGACCTCGGTTTGAACTTTAAGGTCCGCGCTGGTGACCCTGCCGCGACCAATGGCAAAGGCCACGATGATGCTCATCACGATCAGAACGACCACTATTTCTATAATGGTGAAGCCCGCGTTTTTTTTCATTTTCGATATTCTGGCGGCAATCGATGAAATTCGAACAAATCGGGCACGAAGTCGAAATGCGGCTTCATTTAGATAATACACTGCCGGTTGACTTTATGTAAAGAGGCGGGAGAAAGCTGGACGGTAAAAAGGTGAATCCAAACTGGCAGGAACCGGCAGACTCATCTTAATCATCTATTACGTTTCGGACTTGCGCCATTTTGCAGCAACATTCAGTGTAGACGCTTCCCGGATAAGCGAAATGGTCTGGCTGCCGAAGGATAGATGGCCCCCCATGTCTTTATCCGGTCCACTGGTCCAATGATAGCTGGAACCGATGTTCGTGTAGGTGGAGGCGATCATCGTCGTCCAGATGGCTTCGTCGCCGGGGTACTTGCCCTGGTTTATGATCAGGTTGGCCCAGGTCA
>Ga0316578_10000526_pt1 | contig 13041 bp, 7 predicted proteins | sample J0NA_2_FD_203076 | JGI IMG/M metagenome (GOLD analysis project Ga0316578, IMG submission 203076) | Rhizosphere microbial communities from salt marsh grasses in Alabama, United States - J0-2_160517rDrC | ecosystem: Host-associated > Plants > Roots > Rhizosphere | place: USA: Alabama | collected... | reverse complement strand
AATGTCCAGGGTGGAGTCAAAGCGAGCTCCAGCGCTGTGCAGAACGAACCCTCGGTCGGTTTGGACCGGGCCGCCCTGATAGACCGGGGTATCGCGCACCCAGTCCAGGCGCGTCTGGATCTCGAGTTGGGACAAGAGCTCGCCCAAAGTCACGTCGGTGGGACGGTTAATCACGATTCCCATGGCCCCCTGCTCGGTGTGCTCGCACACATAGGTGACCGTCCGTGCGAAGTTGGGGTCCTGGAGACCCGGCATCGCGATCAGGAAATGGTTGGTGAGTGAGGTGGAGAATCCCATGGGGCTAGTATCCTGATCGCCGGATGGGGTGGCAAGCCCGGGAGCGGCGAGTCGCGAGGGGTCGGGTGGATTGGCCCCCCGGGATTACGCCGGGGCACTGCCGAACAGCGCTACTGCTCCCATTCGAGCTTGCCGCCCCGGCGGAACTGCCAGGTGCGTATGATGTCGAGCACATCGGTCTCGGCGGCGATTTCAGGCGGGAAGGGGGCATAGGGGGCAGCAAGCTCTACAATCTTCACCGCCGCCTGATCCAGCAGCTCGTGGCCCGAGGAGCGCACGACGCGGATGGCCTCGACGCTGCCGTCCCTGCGCACCGCCACGTGTAGGATCAGGCTCCCATAGATCTGCTGCTCCTTGGCCGCCTGGGGATAGTTGAGATTGCCGATCCGCTCCACCTTGCGCGCCCAAGCCCCCAGATAGCTCGCGTAGCGGAACTCCCGGGTGCTGGCGCTGACCGATTTGCGGCGCTGCCGGCTGGCATAGGCCGCGCTGCGCGCCTCCAGGCTGGCGGTGAGCCGTGCGATCTCTCGGTCCCGACTGCCGAAGATCTGGGTCGCGTCGACGGTGGGTGGGGGTAGAGCCTCCAAGGCCTCCTCCGGGGCGGTCTCTGCCTCCAGGACCGCTTGGGGTGGGGGGGGCTCTGGGGTTTGCTCCGGCTCCGGGGCCTCGGCTGCATCAGGGGGGGGCTGGATCTGCGAGATTGTCTCCTCGGGAGTATCGTTCGGTGGCCGAGGCTCTGGCGCGGGTTCTGGGACTGGCTCTGGTGCGACCCGCTGCAGTGGGGCCTGAGCCTCCGGCTGGAAAGGTTGCGGTTCCTCCTTGGGGAGTGAATCCTCCGCCTCGGTCACGGTGATGGCCGCGTCTCCCTGATTGGACTCGCCGAACCGAGAGCGCTGGGATAGGGTTGAATCCGGCGCGAGGTTCTCGGTGGCGATCCCTTGATCCCCCAGGATTAGGACCTCGAGCGCCTCGTCTGGCGTGGGGTTGGTATTCGGCTTGGGCATTTCAAAGGACACCGTGAGGATCAGGAGCAGGTGCACCAGAACGGAGCCCAATAGCGCCAGCACGAAGTTGAGGCTTGGCGCCTCCGGCCCTGAGGTCGTCAAGGCGCGTGGCAGGGTCCAACTCGCGTCGGGTGAGATCACCCTCAGTGCCCGTACTCGGCGTCGCGCGATTCAGCCATGCGGGGTTTCGTGCCTTGATCCGCGTTGCCCTCGGGGATGGTCAGGGGCGGGCTGACCCGGATCTCCGAATTTGTGTCCATCACCTCCAATCGGGATTGCATCTCCGGATTCATGTGGAGGGTTCCGCGGCTGTCGATGAGAAGGACGAAGCCGATCCCCATGGCGCGGGCCACCGAATACCAATGCTCCGGGCCTGCAATGAACAGGGCCGTGGCCGCGGCTTCGGCGGTGGTTGCATCGCGGTGGGCCACGGTCACCGCGAGGGTGTCGGGAGCCGGCCAGCCGGTTCTCGGATCGAGGATGTGGTGATAGGTGGTCCCACCGTAGATGAAGTTGCGATAATAGGCTGCGGCGGTGGCGACGCTCTCGTCCCCCCGGGTCTTTAGGATCGCAAGTACCCCAGAGCCGCCGGCGCGGCGGATCGGGACTCGCCAGGGTTGGCCGCTTCGGTCGCCGATGGCCCGCAAGCTGCCGCCGACCTGAACGAGTGCGTCCCGCACCCCGAGATCCCACAGGGTCTCCATTGCCAGGTCGATGGCATAGCCCTTGATGATGGCGTCAAAATCGAGCCTCAAGGCCGGATTGGTGCCTTGCAGTTCCAGCCCCTGAATGCGGACATCGGACATCTGGGGATTGGCCTTCACCAGGCGCTCGATCGAGCGCTCACTCGGCGGGGGTTGGCATTCGGGACTGACGGTGTGGAAGCCCCAGAGCTCGAACAATTGCCCAATGGCTGGGTTGAAGAGTCCCCCACTCTGTTCGGCATAGCGTTGGCTCAAGCGCACCAGCGGCATGACCGACGGGGGCGCCACAAAGGGCTCCCCTTTGGGCAATAGTTGGTTGACCCGTCCAAGGGGCCCAGGTTCCCAGGCGTGCCAGGCCCGGTCCATAAACTCGAAATCCTGCTTGATTGTCGTGGCCGCTTGCTGGGCTCGTTCTGCGCCGACCCCAACGAGGCTCAGGTCCACCTGGCTGCCGAAGGCGCTGAAGCGGACAGTGGTGACGGGAGTCTCCCCCCCGCAGCCACCGAGCAGGAGCGCGCCGAGCAGGCCGACGAGGGACCCGACGTGTCGCGAGGTCACGCCTAGGGCCCACCGCCATTCCGGCAATTGTGCGGTCAGGGGCGTCGAGAGCAGCATCGACGGATCTGGAGCTCTAATTGATGTGGCCGCCTAGCCACCAAGCTGAGGGTGTCAGCGCGCCCTCAGACCGGAGGCGATGGCGTCCATAAGGTCGCCCCCGATGTCCAGGCTGAATTGAGCGTCCAGCTCTCGAATGCACGTCGGGCTAGTGACGTTGATCTCTGTCAGGTAGTCGCCAATCACGTCAAGTCCGGCAAAGAGAATACCGCGTGCCCTCAGCTCCGGCCCCACCTGACTCGCGATCCAACGGTCCCGATCCGTCAAGGGTCGGCCTTCGGCGGCGGCACCCGCCGCCAGGTTTCCCCGGGTCTCACCCGGTGCCGGGATGCGCGCCAGACAATAGGGGATGGGCTCGCCATCAATCATGAGGACCCGCTTGTCACCGTCCCGGATCTCGGGGAGGTACCGCTGGGCCATACAGAACCGGCGTCCCCGCTCTGTCAGGGCCTCCACGATCACGGTCAGGTTTGGGTCCCCTGGGCGCAAGAGAAAAACGTTGGCACCCCCCATGGAGTCCAAAGGCTTGAGGATGATGTCCCCCTGGATGCTCTGGAAGGCCCGGATGTCCGACAGCCGGCGTGTGATCAGGGTCGGAGGGGTGCAGTGCGGAAAGTCCAGGGTGAAGACCTTCTCGTTGGCGTCCCGTAGGCTGCGGGGGTCGTTGATGACCCAGGTGCCGGCACGCTGCGCCTGCTCGAGCAGATAGGTGGCAAAGACAGAGTCCATGTCGAAGGGTGGGTCCTTACGCATCAGCACCGCATCCAAGGTGTCCAGGGGGCGGGTCATCTCCCCGATGATGCGGAACCAGCTGTCCGGGTCGTCCTGGACCTCCACCTCTCGCATTCGCGCCTGGGTGCGGTTCTCGAGGGAGAACAGGTCGCCCGCCTCCATGTACCACAGTCGCCAGCCCCGACGCTGAGCCGACAGCAACATCGCGAACGTACTGTCCTTCTTGATGTTGATGGACCCCAGTGGATCCATCACGACGCCGAGCTGAGCAGCCATGTCGCGAGTTTACCTTAGCCCTTTGGGCCTGTCAGTGGATCTGTGGGTCGCTTGGCGGCCCCTGATTGGGGGTTCGCCCCGGGGTCCGTGCTCGGGTCGTCGATAAGTGGAGAGGGACTCGGCCTTCGTCTGCGCTAGGGCCCGCGCAGGTCACGAAAGCCCTGTGCTGGGTGGGCATGGCTTGTTGGAGGGTGACGCTGTTCTCATCGGTGCAGGTACACCCCCATGATACAAGAAGGGCCGGCTTAGGGGGCAGTTGCCGGATCAAAAGTCGGCGGGTCGGCGGCGATCGCGGGGGGGCTTGGGTTGAGTACGTTGTGTCATTGCGGGGCGGACGGGGGGCCTGCGGGTCAGGTCCTGGGGGGGAGCCCGACCGGGGAGAGGGCATGGATCCCGGTACAGGTTGCACGGGCGATTCTGCGCACGCGTCTCACGGGAGATCCAGGGTGATGGGTGCTTCGGTCAACGGCGCAGAGGGGGCTGGGAGGCGGGTGCTGGTCATCGACGACAGCAAGACCATCCGCCGCACCGCCGAGACCCTGCTGGCGAAGGCCGGCTACGAGGTGCAGACGGCGGAGGACGGATTCGAGGCCCTGGGAAGGGTCATGGAGTTTCGGCCCGATCTTGTCTTCCTCGACATCATGATGCCAAGGCTGGATGGCTACCACACCTGCGCCCTGATCAAGGGCAACGCAGCCCTTCGCCATATCCCAGTGGTGATGCTCTCCAGCAAGGACGGCCTCTTCGACCGAGCCAGGGGGCGCCTGGTCGGTGCTGAGCTCTATCTCTCCAAGCCCTTCACCGGCGACGAGCTGCTCGAGGCGGTCAAACGACATTTGCAGCCCGAGTCGAGGCAGCGGGCTTAGAGGATCCCGTCTCGTACACGATCTGTTTAAAGCCTGGTTAGGGGTTCCGATGGGCAGGCTTGCACAAGCATCATGAAGAGCTTCTTCCGAAGAACAGAGAGCCAAGACGGCGCTGGGGGAGGGCCCCCGCAGACTGCCAGGACCGTTTTGGTGGTGGACGACTCGCCAACCGAGACCCGGATCCTCGTCAATGCGCTCGTAATGGCCGGTTTTCGGGTGGAGACCGCCACCAATGGGGAGCAAGGGGTGGAGATGGCCCGTCGCCTGCGCCCCGACCTAATCCTTATGGACGTCATCATGCCGGTCCTCAACGGCTTTCAGGCGACCCGGGTGCTGCATCGAGATGAGGCGACCGCCCAGATCCCAGTCGTCATGGTGACCACCAAAGACCAGCAAACGGATCGATCCTGGGGGCTGCGTCAGGGGGCCGTCGACTATTTGGTCAAGCCCGTCGACACCGCCGAGCTACTTGCTGTCATCCGTGGATTGCTAGGGGCCTAGGTGATGGGCTCCCGGGTCCCTTCCGAGTCTTTCGTTGAGCCGCAACAGGGTGGGGATCTCTATCGGTTGATCGCGGATCTGGACGGACATTTTCGCAGCCTTGGTACCCGGCTGCCGGGGGAGGCGCCGTTCGTGGCCACTTGGGCGGGGGTGCTCTTTCGGATCCGGCGCTCTCTTCTGCTCGCGCCCTTGGATCAGATCATCGAGGTGCTGGAGCCGCCCGCCGAGATCACCCCGATCCCGGGTACGCGTTCCTGGGTTGTCGGCGTGGCGAACAACCGGGGCACCCTGCTGCCTATCTTCGATCTGACGGTATTGGTTCATGGAGGGACGGCGGTGCCGCGCCAGACCGATCGAATCCTCGTGGTGCCCCAGGACGGTATCCCTTGCGGCTTGCTCGTGAACGAGGTCATCGGAATCCGTCACTTGGAGACCGCGTCGCGACGGGCGGAGACCCCAGCGGGGCTCGGCGTGCTCAAGCCCTTTGCGCAGTTCGCATTCTTCCTTGACGGTGAGCCGGTGGTCGTGCTGGCCCTGGATCGATTGCTGGCGGACCCTCTCCTACCATGTGGCGGAGATGTGAGCGTGGCTACATTAGGGGCCCTAGTGCGCAGGGCAACCTGAGGCGAACGTTGGGACCTACCCACCGCGACCAAGTGGGTGCTCCCAAGGCACGACCAATCAACCAGACGGGGAGTCGGCGCGACATGGCGAAGCGGACCAAGACAATTGCCGGCAGATCCGGCTCGAGCCAGGCTCGAGGCCTAACCGTACTGCTCTCTTTCCTGGCGGTTGCCTTCGCCCTCTTGGCCCTGGTGTCCTTCATCCTGACCAGAAACCTGGACGAACAAAACGCGCGGCTGTCCTTAGTCGCAGCTGCTCAGAAGACCCTGGTCCAGCAAATGGCCCGTTCCGCAAGCGATGCTGTACGGGGGGAAGCCGCAGCATTTGGGCGCTTACGCCAGGAGCGCGATCGCTTCCAGGGGGGGGTGGACATCTTGCAGGGTGTCGGCTCGGCTCAAGGGCTTGTCCCTCCTCCGCCCCAGGTTGTGCCCCAATTGGATGCCGCGGGCCTTGCTTGGCGGGGTTACCGGGCAGACGTCGACCGGATCCTTGCCGCCCAGGAGCAGATCCTGGATCTCCATAGGCTCGTCCAAAGCACTGGTGCCCGGCTTCCTGACCTGGGTCTTGCGATGGGTCGCGCCGCGGACCTGATTGCCAAGGAGGGGGCCCCCGCGGCCCAGGTCTTGGAGGCCGGTCGCCAGCTGGCGCGTATGGAAGCCATGAAGGGCGCTCTGAGTCGACTTCTGGTAGGGGGTCAGGAAGCTGGTGCTGCGGTCAAGACGGGCACGCGGGTGGCGGACGAGTTTTCCGCGGTATTGAAGGGTCTCGAGCAACAATCGAAGGAGGGGGGGCAGTCCGCCGCCCGGGGCGCCTTGGAGGAGACCGGCCGGATGTTTTCGGCAATGCGCTCGGGAGCCGATCAGATGGTCAAGCTGGTGCCCGTCGCATTGCCGGCCATGGACTCCTTCCCTGCCCTGGAGGCCGCTGGAGCCAAGTTGGACGAGGCGTTGGGCCATCTGGTCGAGGCCTACCGGCAGGCACCGCGTGTGCTACGCCTTGGGCCGATCGGTCTTGGCACCTGGGTGGTGCCCTTGTTCAGTGTCTTGGCAGTGCTCACCGTTCTGCTCCTTGGGACTCGCATGCTGATTGGAGCCCGGCGCCAGGAGGCCGCGTCCCGGGCCCAAACGGAACGGGACGAGCAGGCCATTCTGCGGCTACTCGATGAGATGGGTAACCTTGCCGACGGAGACCTAACCGTGGTGGCTACTGTCACGGAGGACAAGACGGGTGCCATCGCCGACTCGATCAACTACGCCGTGGAGGCCCTGCGGGGTTTGGTGACCACGATCAACAAGACTGCGGAAAAGGTCAGTCATTCCTCCCAGGAGAGCCGTTCGAACGCCCTGCGCCTGGCCCAGGCCACGGCGGTCCAGTCCGACCAGATCAATCAAACCTCCGGCGCCATCCAGTCCCTTACCCAGCAGATTGACGAGGTGGCCAAGAATGCGGGGGAGTCTGCAGAGGTGGCGTCGCGCTCTGTGGAGGTGGCGGGGAGGGGTGCCCAAACCGTGCGCGATACCATCCAGGGCATGGATGGCATCCGTGAGCAGATCCAAGAGACCTCCAAGCGGATCAAGCGACTCGGCGAATCCTCCCAGGAGATTGGCGAGATCGTGGAGCTGATCGACGACATCGCTGACCAGACCAATATCCTGGCTCTGAACGCGGCAATGCAGGCGGCCATGGCCGGGGAGGCGGGGCGGGGCTTCGCGGTGGTGGCGGATGAGGTTCAGCGGCTCGCCGAGCGCTCGCGCAACGCAACCAAGCAGATCGAGGTCCTGGTACGAACCATTCAGGCAGATACCAACGAAGCGGTGAGCTCGATGGAGGCGAGCACTGCGGGCGTGGTTGAGGGGGCCAATCTGGCGGAGAACGCCGGCGATGCCCTAAGGGAGATCGAGAACGTATCTGCCTACATCGCCGAGATCACCAAGCGGATCGCGGACTCAGCCCAGCGTCAGTCCCGGCAGGCCGCCGAGATCAACGGGACCGTGCGGGCGATACGGGGGATCACCGAGGAGACCGCGGATGGCACTCAAAGGGCCGCGGCATCGGTTGAGGAGCTGGTTCAGCTGGCCACTGAGCTGCAGCGCTCCGTGGCGGGTTTCCGGCTTCCTTGATGTCAGTCCATGGCATGGAAACCGGGTGCGATCCCCGCGGGTAAGGATTGCATGGTGGAGAAGGTCGTCGGCGGTTTGAAGTGGGTCAAGGGCGAGATCGCCGCGACCCTGCGCCGGGTTCGAGACCTTGTGGAATCCCAGGGGTCGCGTGTTGACGCCGCTCGGATGGGAGAGGTGGTCACTGGGTTGCTGGAGGTTCGGGGCGTCCTGATGGCCTTGGAGCTTGCCCTGCCCGCCCGCCTCGCGGAGGAAATGCAACGTCTGGCGGAGGGGCTCAGGGACGGGCAGGTCCCCAACCCGGATGGGGCTGCCGAGGCACTGATGCTGGCCCTGATCCAGCTGCCGAATCATCTGGACAGTCTGGAATCCGGGGTGGAGCTTTCCCCACTGAGCCTGTGGCCCGCCATCAACGACCTGCGGGAGTCCCGTGGAGCGTCCCCGCTGACCCAGGCGGAGCTCCTGGTTCCCGCTTCAGTGTTGGCGCAGGATGCCGAATTGGAGCCGGCGCCCGAGGCCATAGAGGCCTTGGGTGGGGTCATCCGCAAGGTGCGTCCGCACTTCCACCGGCACCTGCTCGAGTGGTACCAGCCTGCCACGAGCGCAGACGGCCTGCTCAACCTGAAGCGTCTGTTCCACGAGACCTATCGCTACCTCGAGGAGGGTGTCCTCGCCGACCTTTTTCGGCTTGCCGAGGCCTATGGTGAGGCCCTGGAGCAGGGCCAGGTGTCAGGTGGAGCGGGGGCGCGGGCGTTGTTCGCGCGTCTGGACCGAGTCTTCAAGCCCCTCACCCAGACTCCGCCCGAATGGCCGCAGGCTCCGGCCCAGGATCTAATTGATCAGTTCCTGAACGCCTTGGCTCAAGAAGCGGTGCAGACACAGTTGCTCGGCGAGCTGCAGCGACGCTACGGGCAAATCGACCTTGGGGGTCTGGCCGAAGGCGTCAGCGAGGCCCTCGCAGGGCTCGCGACCACAGTTCTGAAGGAGCTCGGTACCATCAAGGAGCGACTGGACCTCTTCGTGCGCGGCGAGCGTTCGGACCGCACCCCTCTCGACGAGATCCGGCTCAGCCTCCGCGACCTGGCTCGCGCCCTGGAGGTGGCTAGCACGGGTCGTCTGCCCGTGCGGCTTCGGGATCTGGCGGAAGGGTTTGGCGACCTTGCAATGTCCGACGCCGGGGGAGACGCCGTGCGTCTTGAGCCTCTAGCGGCCGAGCTCCTGAGCATAGAGGCGGTTCTCAGGGCTTATGCGGAGCGCCGCTGTCCGCCGGAGGGCACTGGCGCCGGTTGGGGCTTGTTTGCTGGTGAGCTACGCTCCGTGACTCTGCGTGAGGCGCAGGGTGAGCTGGCGCAGATTAAGGGGGCGCTGGTTGACTGTCAGGAACAAGGACAGCACCCCGCCGCCTTTGCAGAGGTGACGGTGCAGCTCGCCAACGTGTCTGGTGCGCTTCAGGTCCTGGGTGACGACGCCGCTGGCCATCTTGCCGAGGACATCGCCGCCCTGATTCGCGGCCGTTACCTGGGCCCGGACCAATGGCCTCGCGAGGCGGAGCTGGTCTTGCTGGCGGATGCCGTTGTGGCGTTGGAGCTGCATGTCGAGCGGTTGGCCGACGGTTCATCGTACTCGGACGACCTCGTTTCTCAAGGCTGCGAGTCACTAACCGCCCTGGACCAATTGACCGCGGTGGGATCGGGGACGGGTCTCGCCCTCACCGGCGCGGTGAAACCGGGCGGTGGGGTGGTGCCTGGGTCCGGCAAGGTAAACGACGAGGGGACTCGGGCGGATCGAGGTGCCGGGATCGCCGAGGAGTTCCTGGAGGTCTTCCTCGAGGAGGCACGTGAGGAGACCGCCTCGGCGGTTGAGCAATTTGCCCTTTGGCGAGCCGACCCGAGTGACCAGGAGTCCCTGGCGACCCTCCGACGGAGCTTCCACACCCTCAAGGGTAGCGGACGGCTGGTGGGTGCGGATCTAGTGGCGCAGCTCACCGAAGCGGCCGAGAGATTGCTCAATCGGGTCCTCGAAGGCTCCCTGGAGTCTAGCGCCGACCTGGTCGCTCTCGTTGCGGATACAGTGGCCCTGCTACCCGACGTGGTCAGCGCCGAGGCAAATGGCCGGCCGATCTCGGTAGCGGATCTGGTGGAACGGGCAGATCGCTTGCTCGCTGGCGTTGGCTCGGACGTTACAGGCCCGCAGGGAGAGGCGGTCCCCGAGAAGGTGGCTAGCGCCAAAGTCATTCCCTGGCCAAGCGCCCCTCGCGCCTTGGCGCCCGAGGGGCTGTCCCAGGCTCAGTCACTGGAGACCGGGGATTCGGAGGCCGCCCCCCGGGGCGCCGATGCCGAGCGCCTGCCGTCGCGGGTGGCTCAAGACGAAGCCATCGGCGATATGCGCGCCTTTGCCGATCACGAGAGTCAGTTCGCCTCGGACGAGGAATTGCTGGAGATCTTCAGGGCCGAGACTGATGAGCACCTCGACGCGCTGAGGACCTTTTTGGGCCAGGCCAGCGGTGGCGACCGCGTGCCCGACGAGTCCGTGGTGCGTGCCCTGCATACCCTGGCCGGAAGTGCCCGTATGGCGGGTATCGACTCCATCGCCCAAGTTGCCAAGCCGTTGGAGCTTCGCCTTCGGGCCCATCAAGAGCACGGCAGTCCGTTGTCCGACGGGCTCTTGGAGGTTCTCTCTCGAGCGGTGACCCGGGTCGGGGCTCGGATTGCGGAGATCCCGGGGCATGGAGAGGGGGTCGGCGAGCTGCTGGCCCTGGCCAGGTCTATCACCCATCTGGACGAGTCATCGACCTTGGTGGAGGCCGCGGTTTGGGTCCCGACCGAGGGAATTGGCGAGGGCGAGCCCCAGCCCGCTCCGGATGCCTCAGTCCAACCCCTGGAGGTTCAGGGTTTGGAGTCCGAGTCAACTCCCCGCAGCGCGGCGGAGTCGTCCGATCCGACGGCGGTCGTTGAGCTGGAGCAAGAACCCGAGCTGGTGGCCGGGCTTGGGCCGGATTTGGTGCGCGCCCTTGATCCAGGCAGCTCGGCGGGTCCGGGTACGGGGACGCCGGCGTTCGATCCGACGGCGGTTGGGAGTGAGACCGAGCCGGGGCCCGCGTCAGTGGCCTGGGAGGCGCGTGGCGAGCCGTTGTCGAGCGAGGCGTCGGCGAGTGAAGATCCGCGGTGCCCGCCTGTGGAGACCGCTCACAAGGAGGAGCCTGAGGAGGAATTCGAGTCCCAACCGACGGACAGTGACCTCAAGAACCTCTTCCTGGAGGACGCCCGGGACTTGCTCGAGCGTATCGACGCACAGATCCAGGCATGGCAGCTCGCCCCCCAGGAACTCGCTGTCCTGGACGCGCTCAAGCGCAATCTCCATACGCTCAAGGGCAGTGCGCGGTTGACGGGCATCAGCGCTATCGGTGACCTCAGCCATGCCCTTGAGACCCGTCTGACAGCCGTCGACGGTTCGGGAGCCGAGCCGGACGATACCGCACTCGAGCTCGCCCAAAAGACAGCAGATACACTGGCGATTCAGGTCGACGCCCTGGAACATGGGGCGCCCATTCCCCGGGCCCGAGCACTGGTGCAGGCCCTGAGCGGATCGCTGGAGAGCGGCAGAGATTCGCCCCGGGCGCTGGACCCGAGCGTTCCGCAGGCCGCCGCGGAGAAAGAAGCAGTGGCTGAGGCGTCTGTGCCCAGCCCCGTCGCCGCCCTGGTTGGGGGGAGGGAAGCGAGCTCCCCGACCACTACGGCTCCCCAGATCCGGGTTAGGGGCGATCTACTCAATCGGCTGGTGGACTTCGCCGGAGAGATTGGTCTCTACCGGGCCCGTTTGTCCCAGCGCAACGGCCTCATGGGCTTTGGACTCGGCGAGCTTGGCCAGACTGTGACCCGACTGCGTGAGCAGCTACGGCTCCTGGAGATCGAGACCGAGACACAAATTCTACATCGCACCGAGGTGGGGGGAGTCAGCCGCGAGGAGGGAACCCTCTTCGATCCCTTAGAGCTGGACCGATTTTCCAGCCTTCAGCAGCTCTCCCGTGCCTTGGCGGAGACGGTGAACGACTTGGTCAGCCTGCGGGAGCTGCTGGGCGGATACCAACGGGAGTCGGCCGATCTGCTCAGCCAGCAGGCGCGCCTGGCCGAGGAGCTTCAGGACGGACTGTTGCGTACCCGGATGGTACCCTTCATGCAGGTGGTGCCGCGGCTGCATCGGCTGGTGCGCCAGACTGCCACGAGTCTCGCGAAATCCGCGCGGCTCGAGGTGCTGGGCCCGGAGGTGGAGCTGGACCGCTCGATCCTGGACCGCCTCGTCGCCCCGCTGGAGCACCTGCTGCGCAATGCGGTCGACCATGGACTCGAGGAGCCCGACGATCGCGCCCAGGCCGGTAAGCCCTCCGTCGGGGTGATCACCCTCGTCCTGAGTCGCGAGGGCAACGAGGTGGTGATCAACCTGAGCGACGACGGGCGCGGCATGGACGTGGCCGCGATCCGCCGCCAGGCGATCGCCCGAGGGCTGCTGGCGCCTCAGGTGGAGCTTTCCGAAGAGGCCCTGATGCAGTTTGTATTCGAGCCCGGATTCTCCACCCACGGGCGAGTTACCCAAATCTCGGGTCGTGGCGTTGGAATGGACGTGGTCAACTCCGAGGTGAAGGCCGCCAACGGTACCATCGCCATCGACTCGGTAGCTGGTCGTGGTACCAACTTCACCATCCGATTGCCCCTGACCCTGGCCATCATCGAGGCCTTTCTGGTTTGCGTTGGCGATCAAATCTACGCGGTTCCACATTCCACCATCGAGGGAGCCGCGCGCATCGGCCGGGACGATCTGGCCACCCTCTACCGGGGCAAGGGTGGGGGTTTCCAATACCGTGGACACGACTATCGGGTTGCCTACCTGGGCGCGGTTTTGGACCCTCGCCAGGGGCCTCAGCTCGGGGAGCGTCGCTGGGTTCCACTGCTGCTCACGCGGGTCGGGGATCTGCGGGTCGCATTCCAGGTGGACAGCCTGATTGAGAGCAACCGATTCTTGGTCAAGCCCCTGGGACCGCAGCTCACGGGTGTGCGCTGGTTGTCCGGCGGCACCATCCTTCCAGACGGGCGAGTGGCGCTCATCCTGGATGCCCTGGCCTTGCTCCGCACTGGCGCACTACAGGACTATCTTCCCGCTGCTTGCCCGCAGGATGGCGCCGTGGAAGCCCCGGTCTGCGTCATGGTGGTGGACGATTCCTTGACGGTTCGCCGCGTCACCGCCCGCCTGCTCCGTCGCCAGAACATGGAGGTACTCACGGCCAAGGATGGGGTGGAGGCGCTGACCCTGC